>JAABUT010003584.1_pt1 | contig 13168 bp, 14 predicted proteins | sample 5559281 | NCBI WGS metagenome assembly JAABUT01 (sample SAMN10711880, study PRJNA513359) | rock metagenome | isolation source: Antarctica rocks | place: Antarctica: Victoria Land, Ricker Hills nord | collected 2016-01-04
CCGCGTTGAGCGTGCCCGCCCACAAACAGTTGGGATTGAACGGGTCAACCGCCAGAGGCTCGCCCGCCATGCGCGTCGCCAGATTCGAGGCGAACGACATCGCGGCTTCGTGATAGCCCGTGCCATATGAGACCAAAACGCCGTCCCATACTTTCGTCCACGTCGCGCCCCGATCCGTCGAACGCCAGATGCCATTCGCCCCAGGCGCCGACTGAATGCGGTTGACGTATTGGCCCAAAGCCGCGTAAATGGTATTTTGCCGCGCCAAATCTTTGCCGGGATTGGGATCGACCGCAAAGCCCGCGCAACCCTTGCTGTTCTGCCAATCGAGCGGCATCCAATCGAGCAGTTGAAGCCACTTGTTCGAGGCGCCGTCCCAGCGCAAAAGTCCCGACACATCCTGGCGAGCGTAAACCAGATCGGGCACGCCCGGATGAATTAGAACGCCGGAATTGAGTCCGCCGCCCGCGATGTTGACGCGGTTCCAACTGAACCGAAGCGGCGCGAGCGCCGTGTTTTGGGCGCAAGCAGGAAAAGTCAGGGCGCCCAGGAAAAGCCCCGACAAAGCGAAAAGCGAGGCGATTCGCGCGCGGGAAAATGCGTTGTTCATCGTTAGTTCAAGCTCGTCGTGCCGCCAATTGTTCCACAACCGGTTCCAGCGGCTGTGTCAGCGTTGCCGCAGTTGTTCGAGTCCGAGTTGCTCAGGCCATAAGAGATCGCCGAACCTTTGAGCCATTTGGCGTGGCCATCGGCGAAGGTGTAGTTGGCGCCGTCGAGGTGAACGCCCGTGCCCACAAACGCCGAATCGGTTCCGTTGGGTTTGAGAGTTGTCGTCAGGTTGGAAAACTTGCCCGTCATGGCGACGCCGTTGGAAATGTCGGCTTTGCCGCCCGATCCGCTGGGATTGAAGTCTGCAAAAGGCTGACCCGAAGTCGCCGTTTCCGGGTTGACCGCCGAGTAAGTGATGGCTCCTGCGGTGTTCGCGGTGCCGGAAATGGCCTCGAACAGCAACACGGTTTTGGAGGTCGCCGCCAGACGCGATTCGTTGATCGGCCCCATCGCGTTCACGCCGCCCACGCCGCAACAGTTGTTCCAGCCCTGATTGAACCCTAAAGCCAACCCGTTGACGCCATAAGACACGGTCGTTGTGTTGGGATTGCTGTCGCTTGGGCAACGGAAGATCTGCGCGCTCTTCACGTAGGGAAACAACACCTTCGTCCAACCCGGCCCATAGGTCGCGCCCTGGTTCGGCGTGACCGGGAAATTGCTGTCGTAGTCCTGCACATACTGCGCGACGCCCAGTCCCAGTTGCTTCATGTTGGACAAGCAACTGGAGCGCCGCGCGTTTTCCCGCGCGCGCGCAAAAACGGGAAACAAGATGGCTGCCAAAATCGCAATGATGGCGATGACAACGAGCAATTCTATGAGCGTGAATGCTTTTTGAACCGAAACTGAAACGCGATTGAGCTTTCCGATTGAGATATTCATGGTAGAACCAACGCGCATTTATTGGGTGATGCGCAAACCTTTCAAATTAAGGGCACGCCGGAAGCGTTTTGCCCGGGCGCCACGAACCGCTCAAAAGCCGCGATTCGCTGCTGCCGTTCTCCAAAAGAGCGGTTAACTGGCGCGCGGCGACTTCGCCCATGCCAAAGCGGTCGAAAGACACCCTCGCCAACTCGCTCCATTCGACGCCGTTGCCGTGCAAGCCGTCCTCGCAACACGCAAGACCGAAATCTTCGCCCGGCACCAGGCGGTGCGCCAGAAAAAAGCGCATCAGAACAGAGGTCATGTAGGAATTGGGCGCCGCAAAAGCTGGGGCAGTTCCTCCAAAACCGGCCCTTCGCCGTTGGCGGCATCGAGTTCTCGCAAACACGCGCCGCCTTCCTTTAGAACGCGGCGAATGCCCTTCATGCGCGCCGCACCGGAATAGTGCCCGCCCTTTTCGCGCGGCGTGAGACAAACCACCTGGCGGTATCCGGCCTCCAAAACCGCGCGCGCCGCTGTCGCTCCGGCGCCTTCTTCGTCGCGGCGCAGACAACCGTTCTCGCTCCACACCGGGCCATCCACCCACACACAGTGCGGCACCAGATCTTGCAAGCGTTCCGGCGACACCGCAGGCACATCGCTCACCACAATTAAGCCATCCAGCAAATGCCCTTGAAAGGCGCTGGCCTGGGGATGTTTGCGCGGATCGACATCGGACAGGCGCACCAGCGACATCATATAACCCGCCGCTTCCAAACCTTCCGAGATGCCCAGCACGATTTCCCACGCGAGCGGGTGAGCCAGCGTTTCGGCGGGATCTACGCGCGAATTGTTGCGAAGCAGCACACCGATCTGCATCGAGCGCCGGCTTCTCATGCTTTGCGCCACGAGATTGGGCCGATAACCCAATTCCTGCGCGGCCATCAAAATGCGCTGGCGCGTGTCCTGCGCGACATGACGATTGCCACCGCCGTTGAGAACGGTGGACACGCTGGGAAATCCCACGCCCGCGCGCGCCGCGACATCTTTAATGGTGATGCGCCGCTCTTTCAAGGAAGAATTGGCTTCACTCATGGTCTGGATTTTCCTCCCGTAAACGTTTACGCGGAAACGTTTTCTATTATACCCCGATAAAGTGGGTTTCAAACATTTCGGGCCAAATTTTCAAGATTGATTTTCGAGTAGCAGCGGGCCAACTGATGTGTAACGCTCTTGATCTGGCCGTTCCAGCAACCTCAAAAAACCTCAGATTGCGCCGCTTTTTCCAATTTTGCGGGTTTTTGAGCGGGGAGCAAGCGGCTTGATCCCCAACTAAAAAAGGCGAAGCGACCGGTTTCCCCGCGAGCGTGGGGAGGATATCAATGACCAGCAATGCGGCGCGATCAGCGCCAGGCGCGTCGCTCCTGTTTCGTCGTAAAGCACCGATGCGCTACCTTTTTAAGTCACGTTGCGCGTTTGGTTCAAGGCTATCTCTCTGAGCCACAGAAAAGGAGTTGCCCTCAACGGATCCACTCGATGCGCGCCACTTTCGCCTTGTCCAGAAGATCAATCTCGTGATGGTCGCCCGTCAAAAACGCGCAATCCCGTTCTCCCTCTCTTCCATATTTCTACGAAACGTTTGATGTTTCTTTTTCTACTACACATTTCGTAGACTGCCAATGTGACTTCTTCCCCCATCTCTGACACGGAGCGGGCACTCGTTCTGGCGCGGCAGCAGGGCGTTTTGCGGTCGCGCGACCTCGATTCGCTGGGGATTGCGCGTTCGGCGCTGCAAGTGTTGCGCGAGCGCGGGCAACTCGTTCAAATTGGGCGCGGGTTGTATTTGCCCGCCGATGCGCCGGGAGCGGAGCATCAAACTTTGGCCGAAGTTGCGCGCCGGGTGCCGCACGGCGTTGTGTGTTTGTTGTCGGCGCTGCGCTTTCACGAAATCGGCACACAGGAACCGCCCGCGCTGTGGCTGTGCATCGAGAGCCGCGCGCGCGCGCCGCAGATAGAATCTCCTTTTCTTGAAATCGTGCGCCAGAGCGGGCGTGCTTGGAGCGAAGGTGTTGAAACCCATACGCTGCGTGTGGGCGAGGCACAGATTCCGGTGCGGGTGTTCTCGCCCGCCAAAACCGTCGCTGACTGCTGGAAATTTCGCCATCGCATCGGGCCAGATGTCGCGCTCGAAGCGCTGCGCGACGCGCTGCGCCAAAAGAAGGTGACGCACCGCGAACTGTGGCACTACGCCGCTATCAACCGCGTCGCGGGCGTTTTGCGACCCTATCTGGAGGCGATGACCACGCCGTGAAAACACCAAAGAACCCCGGCGCTTCCATCCGCGAGCGTTTGCTCGATGGCGCTCGCAAGCGAGGCGAGGAGTTCAACCTTGTTCTCACACGCTATGCCATCGAGCGGTTGCTTTATCGTCTGAGCCAGTCGCCGCACCGCGACCGCTTCGTGCTCAAAGGTGCCGCGCTTTACGCTTTGTGGGCCAGCGAGTCGCCGTCGCTGCGCTACCGCCCGACGCGCGATCTCGATTTGTGGGGCAGCGGCTCGCCCAATGCGGCGGCGCTCATCACGCTGTTTCGGGAAGTGCTGGGCGTCGCGGTTGAAGAAGATGGTTTGCGCTTCGATGCCGAATCGCTTCAGGGCACGGTGATGCGGGAAGCGGCCATCTATGAAGGTTGCCGTCTCTCGCTGTCAGGCACACTCGACGGCGTGCGAATTCCCCTGACCATTGATTTGGGTTTTGGCGACGCCATCACACCGCCCGCCCGCGAAGAACTTTATCCGACGCTGTTGCCAACCCTACCCGCGCCACGCATTCGCGCTTATCCGCGCGAAACGGTGATCGCCGAAAAATTCGAGGCGCTGGTTTCGTTGGATTTGACCAACACGCGCGTGAAAGATTTTTATGACCTGTGGACGCTGAGCCAGAACTTCGCATTTGGCGGCGCCACCCTGCTGGAAGCAGTGAAGCGCACGTTCGAGCGCCGCCAGACCGCGTTTCCCGATGCCGTGCCAACGGCACTGACGCCGCGTTATTTCGAGGACGCGACCAAACTGGCGGCGTGGAAAGGCTTTGGCAAACGCACTCGTCTCGATTTGCCGCCGCTTTCTCTTGTGATGAACCAACTCCAAGGGTTTCTCTGGCCGCTCACAGAGCGCGCCAAGGAAGGCACCACTTTTTCAGCCCGTTGGACGCCGCAAAACGGCTGGGATTTTCACCCATGATCATCAGCGTTCTCAACCAAAAAGGCGGCGTCGGCAAAACGACGACGACTCTCAACCTCGGCACCGCGCTCGCCGAAGCGGGTCATCGCGTGCTACTACTCGATTTGGATCTTCAACGCGATTTGGTCGCTCACGAAGCCGCGCTTGCGGGAGCGAACATCACCTTTGCCGCGACGGACGCCGATGAACTTTCCGTCGTTTTAAAGGCGCATGAATTCGATTTCGCGCTCCTCGATTGCCCGCCTTCGCTGGGAGATGAGACGGGCGCGGCCTTGAAGGTGTCGCAACTCGCGCTCGTGCCGGTCGCGGCGGAATTCTTGGCCGTGCGCGGGTTGGGGCGCGTTCTGGAAGTGATCGCTGCGGGCAAGCGGGTCAATCGCACATTGCAAACGCGCTTGCTGGTCACGATGCTCGACCGCCGCTCTGATCACGGCCCAACGGTTCAAGCTGCCGTGCAAGCCGTTCCGGGCGCGGCGCCATTTCAAACGGCTGTGCCTCGCTCAGTCGCATTCGCTAAAGCCTCGGCAGAAGGTCAAAGCGTGTTGCAATTTGCGCCTAAAAGTCCCGGAGCCGATGCGTTTCGCGCGCTCGCTGAAGAAGTCGCCAATCTCAAATCGTGAGGGCGCCTGAACCTCCAAACGCCGACACTGACACCTCTCTTCACCTCATGAAACTCGACCCCAAATTGCAAGCGCGTCTCGGAACCATCTTCGCCACGCCAGACGGTGAGCAGGATCTTCCTAATCAACTTCTTCTTGTGGACGTGCAGCGTCTTCACACGCGCACGCAGCCGCGCACCAACTTCGATGAAAGTGAGTTGCGCGACCTTGAAACCTCCATCCGCGAACTTCACGCCGCAGGGCAGGGCATCGGAGGTTCGGGCATTTTACAACCGCTTCTGGTGCGTCCGGGCGAAGACGGCTTCGTCGTCACGGCGGGCGAGCGGCGCTTGCGGGCGGCAAAAGCGGCAGGTGTGGCGCGCGTGCCGGTTGTTGTGGTTGAAGCAGGAGATGAAGATGCGTGGGAACACGCTATCGTCGAAAATCTGCTCCGTGCCGATCTGTCCCCTCTTGAAGAAGCAGGAGCATTTCAACAGTTGATGAAGGCGCGCGGTTACTCGTTGCGAGAAGCCGCCAAGCGACTCGGCAAAGACAAGGGCTATCTGGAAAACCGGCTATTTTTGCTCAAAGTGGGAGAAGATGTGCGCGCGATGGTGTCTGCACGTGCAGACAGTGTGCGCCATGCCCGCGCCATTGACGCCGTGAAAGACCCGATTTTGCGCGCCGAACTGATTCGTGCGACAACTGAAAATCTGGCTTCTTACCCGGCTATTCAAGCGCGCATCGAAGAAGTGTCTGCACGTGCAGACAGCGCGAAAGACGGAAACGGGGTGTCTGCACATACAGACACGCGGCCAGAAGCGGATGAAGACAAAGCCCTCGCGCGGGCGCAAATCGCGCTTGATGCGGCTACACGCAAGCTCCAAAACGTGGCGCGTTCACTTCCAAATGACGGTGCGGCACGCGATGAACTGGCGCGGCGCATCGAAGGAAGCATGGCGCAGTTGCAAGAGTTGGTTACGCTCTTGCGTGGATAAACCGGAGCCAATCCCTCATGGAACCAACACCTAAACGTGGGCGAGGACGACCACGCAAGCATCCTCTTCCTCTTGAACACCTTGCGCCCCCAAATGCACAGGCCGAAACCGCGCCGCAACAGGGCACTTTGTTCGAGGTTGCTCCTTCAAACGAAGCGACACCCACCAAGGCACCCAGAGCGCGCAAGCCTTCTCTTTCGCAGCGACGCACGGTAAAGCCGTTGTCTCCGCGTCCGCCGCTGCCATCGGAAGTAGTGGACGGCGCGGCGCCTGCGCTGCGCGCGGTGGATGAGTTCACAACTCTTGTGGACGAGAATGATCCCGAACTTTTCGCCAAGTCGCAGAAGCTGTTCAAGCAATACATCGAGCGGCACGGCAAAGACGGCGAGTGGATGTTCGAGCGCGACATGGGCCGCTTTTTGCGCCCGCAACCGCGTTCGTTGGATGAAGAAGTCGGGCAGCCGACGATGCAGGAAGCGCGCGAAGTGGCCATCGCTATATCGGACGGACGCTCTTTATCGCACTGGGAAAGCATCGCATCCGAAGTGGGCGCGGCGCTTCGTCATGTTCTGCCGGGCGAACCGTTTCAAATCCGCCTGTCGCCGGGTGCGGCGTGCATCGCGTGGCACAAGGGCATGGTGTCCGAGAACGACTTGCAGACCCTGCTTCAAGGCTTCGATCTCGACGCGGTTTTTCTGTTTCACACCGTCCTCGGCTCGTGCATCCAGCAGTTGCGCGAAAACGAACTGCATCTCACCGTCTCGCTCGATGAACTCATCACCGCGATTGGCTGGGGCAAAGCGGCGCGGCGCAATTCAGGCGAGCGTAATCGCCTGCGCGCCATCATTTGGAGTTGGCTACTCACGTTCGATTCGATGGAAGTCGTGGGCGCACGCGCGGGCACCTACCGCGATCCCGACTCGCGGGCGCTGCTCGACCTTTCGAGCGAGGACGCGCTGTTTCGCATCATGAGCCGCCGCATGAACCCGGAAACCACAACACCCGACGGGCGACAGATTCCGCTCACAGTGACTTTTGCGCCTGGCCCCTGGGTGCAGCGATGGAAGAACAACCGCCAGATTCTAAGCGAGTTCGGCAACATCCGCGTTCTGGCGCAGATTCCCTCCGGCAAAGCGGCGGGTGCCTGGGCGCGCTGCATCGGGATGGTGCTCTTGCAACTGTGGCGCGAAGGCGCCTCGCGCGCGGTGTCCGAAGAAAGCGGGCAAACGGTCGTCAAATGGCGCCCGTTCACACGGCGTCAACTTCTCGCAGGAATGCTCCACGCGGAGCCGAAGGTTATGGAAATCTTGGAGTCCAAAGACCCGCAACACGCGCAGATCTATTGGAAGCAGGCGATCCAGATGCTCAAGGAAATCGGTTTTATTGCCGGATACCGCGAACTGGGCGATAAGATCGAGATTCGACAGGGTTGGACAGAAAAGTGGCTCGATCAAAAACTCGATATCATCCCCGGCGAAGGCGACCGCAAAGTCGCCGAGCAAATCGGCAAAGTCGCTAACGCGCGGCGCTCGCGCAACGCGAACACGAAAAAACGCGGGCGGCCCAAAAAAGAAACATCGGATGACGATTAAAACCGGAAAGCCGCCCGCCTTTCGTGGCGAGCGGCTTCTCCATTCCTCTGCGCCACTTTGTGACACCAGAAACCACGACTCCGGAAATTTGTAGCGCGGATTTTAACTATTCCCACAGTTTGTCGCGCTAAATCCGAGGGTTTTGCGCGTGAATGACGGGCGCAACTCCCGAAGTTTGTAGCACAAGCGCAAAAAATTAAAAATCAGCGCTACAATCGTCGGGAGTTTTGAAAAACAGCGCTACAAACTGCGGGAGTAAATAACAGCAAAAATTAGTGGTTATTAATTAAAAAGCTCAAAAAGGGCACTTTGATTTTTCGCCCGTGCTACAATCATCGGGAGTTGCGCTACAATCATCGGGAGTTGCGCTACAATCATCGGGAGTTCGGCTTTCGCTTGTCGGCTCGTGTCAAGTCAGAAAACACGCTAAAACCCAATGCCTGTCTTAAAGTTTTTGGCGAAATATCAAACCAAAAAATAGCCGATTTTCTCCCTAATACTTAATAATTAAGCGGCGCCGCCTTTTTCTGGCGAAAAAAACGCCGCGGCTATATATTCGAGGTCGTAACGCGCGCGAGGCGCGGCCCGGTTTTCGTTCAACCGCGCCATTTTCTTCGCGCCGATAAACGCCATGCCCGACGCCCTCGAATTCTCCACCACGCGCCCGCTTCGCCCGCGCGAACGCTCCAGCTTTTCTGCGAAAGAAACGGCTTCACTCAAACCTTCCCCGCCTCAACCTGCGCGCGCCAAATCAGGCGCTTCAGATCAAGATGACCCGACTCGGCCAGCGACCGAACAACCGCGCCTCTTTCGTCTGGGCGATCTGCTCGGCGAGTGGGAATCCGAAGCGCGCGCGGCGCACGACGCGAAAACGCGTAACATCGCGCGCGGCCCGGTCACCGGCTTTCCCGCGCTCGACCGTGATCTTGGCGGCGTATTGTGTCCGGGCTTGCACATCGTTCACGGCCAGCCGGGAGCGGGAAAAACTGCCTTCACCTTGCAAGTGGCGACGAACTGCGGCGCGCCGTGTTTATATGTCACCTGCGAGATGTCGCCGCTCGAACTCCTACGGCGTCACACGGCGCGCGCGACGCGCACCTTCCTGGGCCGTTTGAAGAGCGGTGAAATGACACCGGAAGAATCACTTGGCCTCGCCAAACGCGCGTGCGCCTTCGCCCCGCAATTGGCGATGTGCGACGCGACGCGCGCCTATGCTTCACCGCGCTTTTTGCGTGATGCGGCCTTAGCCACCAAAGGCGACGATCCGCACCTGCTCATCGTGGTGGATTCGCTGCACTCCTGGGCGCAGGGCGCGCCGACCGACGCGCCCGAATACGAAACGCTCAACGCGGCGATTAGCGGGCTGGGCCAGCTTTCGCGCGCTCTTCATTGCCCGGTTTTGATCGTCTGCGAGCGCAACCGGGGCGCGATGAGCGGCGGCGGACTTTCGGCGGGAGCGGGCACACGCAAAATCGAATACTGCGCCGAAACCGTGCTGGATTTAGAGCGCGACCCAGCCAAGCGCGAAGACGCGGCGGGCGAAGTGGAGGTCGTCGCTAAGCTGAACAAGAACCGGCACGGCGGCACCAGTAAACGCGCGGCGTTGCAGTTTCATGGCGCGCTTCAATCGTTTCGGGAAGTGTGAGAGGATGAACTTGCCTCTACGTTCTTCATCGTGAATTTCTACCCGCCTGCTGACTCGCTTTCGCTGCGTCAACTCGAAGAGTTCGACCCGCGCTCCCCCATGCGCGATGGCGAGCGGCGCTTTCTCTGCCCGCTTTGTGGGGCCGATAAGCCGCGCGATTCGGCTCATCGGTCGCTCACCCTCAACACCACTTCAAGCGCGTGGATGTGTTGGCGTTGCGATGCCAAAGGCAGGCTGGTCGAATGGCACGAGGAACGGCCACTGTTGGAGCGTCGCCGCGAAAAGCTGCGCCAGACGTTTTCGCTGCCGGAGGTGTCTTTATGTAAAGACAGCCCGACTAAATCAGGCGAGTGGCGCCGCACGCTCAAAGGCTTGCAACTTCTCGATGAAACCATAGGCGCCAGTTATCTCCTTTCGCGCGGCTTAGCCATTGAAGTCGCGCACGAAGCAGGGTCGCGGTTCTCGCAAGACTTTTACGGGCACCCTGCCGTCGTTTTTCCATTGCGAGACAAGCAAGGGCAACTCGTCGCCGCGCAAGGTCGCTACCTCAGCGATGGTTCCAGCCCGAAAGCGCGCACGATTGGTGACAAAAAGCTGGGCGCCTTCACGACAAGTGGTTTGTGGGAAGCAGTCGCGGGCGGGGCGCCGCTTGTGGTTTGCGAGGCACCCATTGATGCGCTGTCTCTTGCGTCATGTGGCTTTCCGGCTCTGGCTTTATGTGGCAAAGATGGCCCCGATTGGCTGGCCCGTGCCTGCGCTTTTCAAACAGTTGCGCTGGCGTTCGATGCCGATGATGCGGGCGATCTGGGAGCCGGAAAACTTGCTGCTCAGATTGAAATGCTGGGCGCCAAACCATTCCGACTGCGGCCCGCAGGCGGCAAGGATTGGAACGAACTACTTCAAGAGCAAGGGCGGGAAGAGTTGACGGATTGGCTGGCGCTACAGCTTTTAAAGTGACATAGGACTTACGCAAAGGTCATGGGAATAGTGGGCGATTTGAGTTGTTGAACGAGGAAGTTGCGCAGGAGATTGTGCTTGAGTTGGTAGAAGCGTGGTCTGGGTTTGGTGAGCGAGTTGTGACAGGCGCGTCCAGACGAGCAAGGCACAGTGGATGTGGTTACGCTGGAGGCTGGCTTTTCGACACTGGCACGACTCGATTCCGGTGAGTTGCTTGAGTTCGCGGTGGTATTGCTCGATCTTCCAGCGCACCGCACACAGGCGGCGCGTGCCCAAGGTCGAGTGTTGGCTCAGGTCATTGGTCACGATGTATTCCGTGCGGTGGGTGGACACCTCAACGCGGAACAAACGCACCTTCTTGTCGCCGAGAAAGCCGTGGAGCTTGACGATTTTGCCGTGTTCCAACTCGTGCGCGCTCCACTCCAACTCGCTCACCGGGCGATAGGGACGCACCGCGCCGCTATCATCCACTTTGCGATTGCTTTTGAGCGGGCAATAAAACCACTTCGGGCCCGTGGTTGCGTCTTTGTGCCAGGCGTCGATCAGGAGCATCATCTCTTTGGTGGCATACCAGGAGTCCATCAACACAGTTTGGAACTCGATGTTTCGCTCTTTGACTCCTTCGAGCATCTCCTCCATGTGGTCGAGCTTGCTTTTGCCGTCACTGTCGGGATCGAACACGCGGTAGTCAATGACCCAGAACTGTTCCCGTTCAGGGCTGACATACACGCACGAGACCAGGCCAATGCCGCGAATCACCGCATGAACGTTGCCGCTCCACTGACGGCGCGTCATCTCGATCTTGGGGCCAAAGCGCTTGTCCAGCACCGTGTCATCAAAAAGCAGATAACCATTGGCACTGGTCACCAGACCCTCTTTCACGCTTTGCCACAACAAAGCGGGGGTCAGCTCCTCACCGCGCAAGGTGCGGTTGAGCTTGTCATGCGAGAGACCCTCGATGTGATCCGCCATGTTGGTTAGCGTGTAGTTCAAAGGGCTACACAGAAGATACTGGCAGTAGTCCCACTTGGTTAAAGCCATAAACTCAGTCTCCATCACAGAGATGCGTAAGTCCTATGACAGAAAATCAAACAGTTCGCTTTGTCTTCAAAGCGAACTGTGGGGTGGACTCGCACAAACCCTTTGGTTAAGCCGCGACTTTGCGGGGTCTTCCACCTTTGGCGCCATTGGCGCGTGAGGCACTGGTTTTAGCGGGCGAGCGGACGCTACCCCCTTTGCGCTGCGCGGCTTTGAGCGATTGCATTCCGGTGACCGCCTCGAGCAGGCCTTCCACGTCAATGCTCACACCAGTGCTTGGCCACAGCAGCATCCGGCCCGCGTCCACGACGCGGAGTTCGGCCAGTTGCTCGTCGCTTAGAACTTTGAGCGAGCGCATCCGCCGGATAGGAACGCGAACCTCGGCGCCACTTGGCAACTGCAAATGCAGGTGTTCACCTTCGATGCGCGCAGCCGAAACGCGCGCCGCGTTCCTTTCGGCTTCGATTCGTTGTTGAAGTGTTTCCATGATACACCTGAGCCGGGTCTTACGCCGACTCTTTCTTACTCTTCGTCGTCCAGATCCCATGACGCCTGGCTTAGTTCGTCCCACGCCGCCAACAGCACGTCAGAATGGGCCGCGCACGCTTCCATCGCTTCGATGACAAAACGAAAATGCGGTAGCACCACATCCTCTTGCTCTTCGCCGAACTCAACAGGGTAGAAGGTGAACAGGTCGATTTTGACCAGAGTCCGAAACTCCGCGTTGCGCCTGTCGAAGCACTTGGCCAGTGGTCGCTTGCTGCCCTCGGTGATGTGGGCCAGAACGTTTCCTTCCTCAAAAATCTGCGCGATAGCTTTGTCCTCTTCTTTTATTCTACCAAAGTAGTTGGGTTTCTATTGTTGAAATTTTCATTGAAAACGCGCTTTCGCTCTTGACACCCCATAGAAAGTCGGCATAAAATGCGCTTCCGCGTTTCGGGCTGTCATATAAAACAGCTATCGGGAGAAGCAACACCATGAGGGATGAACTCACGCCGCGTCAAAAAGACGTGATGCAAGTTTTGGGCGCGTGCGCGCGCGAAGGCTTCGCGCCGGTTGTCGCTGACATCGCGTCGCGGCTGGGGCTGAAGGCCATCAACAGCGTGGTCGAGCATCTGGACGAGCTAAAGCGCAAAGGGTTTGTGCGCGTCGAAGGCGGCGTGCGCGGGCGCCAGAGGCAGATCGTGTTGACCGACCGGGGACAGTGGCAGGTCGGGCTTCGTTTTGGCGTGTTGGGTTGTATTCCAGCGGGCGCGCCGGTTGAGGTGCTGCAAGAAAAGTTCGATTCGGGCCAGGAGTCGTTAGGCGGTTGGCTGGCGCAGCAGATGGGCACCCATCCGGGTGACTTCTTTTTGAAGGTGTCGGGCGATTCGATGATCGGCGACGGCATCCACGACGGCGATTTTGTGCTCATTCGACCGACTTTTGAAGCGCGCGATGGAGAAATCGCGGCGGTGGCAGTAGGCGATGAACGTTGCGCGACGCTCAAGCGCGTGTTTTTGAAACCGGAAACGGGCGAAGTCGAACTTCATAGAGAAGCTCCAAGGAAACCTCCATGCTTGTCATGGAGGAGGAATTGGGGCGTCGTCCAGAGGACGACTTTGCGTATCAGTTCGGTTAGACTTTGAAGTGCAT
>JAABUT010003586.1_pt1 | contig 13165 bp, 9 predicted proteins | sample 5559281 | NCBI WGS metagenome assembly JAABUT01 (sample SAMN10711880, study PRJNA513359) | rock metagenome | isolation source: Antarctica rocks | place: Antarctica: Victoria Land, Ricker Hills nord | collected 2016-01-04
ATTGAGGTTTATCGCCAAAATCACAGCGTTTTGCTGCTGGCTTTGCTGGTTACCGGAGCTGTTACTACGGTGGTTTCTCTTTTTTATTACTTCAAAATCCCGTTGTACCTTTTCCTTAAATCCGCAGAAAAACCAATAGAAAAACCTACGGGCAACAGGCAGTCTTCGCTACTGATAATCATTGGTTTATTAAGTTTGATCGTGTTTTTACTGGGTATTTTTCCTTCCGTTCTGGCAAATTTCCTTCAATAAAAACAGTATCCGGCAATCATCATTTCCAGGTAACTATTGCTTTAGATTTCCACTGTTTAGAAATTTCAAACAGAAGATTTGAATATAAGTCCTACTTTTGCGCCTTAATTGGAATCATGAGCGATCAGATTAAACACGAATGCGGAGTTGCCTTCATCCGCTTGTTAAAACCACTATCTTATTATCAGGAAAAATACGGAACATCACTTTACGGCTTGAACAAGCTGTACTTGCTGATGGAAAAACAGAACAACCGCGGGCAAGACGGTGCGGGCGTGGCCACCATCAAACTGGATGTGGCACCTGGCCATCGCTACATCAGCCGGCACCGGTCTATGGCTAAAAATGCGGTTGCCGATATTTTTGAATATATCCAGAAAAAATTTGCCGACATCCAGAAAGAATATCCTGAACAGTTTAACGATGCGGACTGGCTGAAAGAACACGTTAGTTTTACAGGCGAGGTTTTGCTGGGCCATTTGCGCTACGGAACACACGGTAAAAACAGCATCGAAAATTGCCATCCGTTTTTGCGCCAAAACAACTGGATGACCCGGAATTTGGTGATGGCCGGTAACTTCAACATGACCAATACGGATGAATTACTGCAGCAATTGTTTGAATTGGGCCAGCATCCGAAGGAAAAACTGGATACGGTAACGGTTTTGGAAAAAATCGGCCATTTCCTGGATTCGGAAGTACAAGGTTTGTTTGATCAATATAAAAGAGAAGGCCTGGATGATAATGTAGAAATCACCAACCAGATTGCGAAAGATCTGGATGTTGCAAAAATCCTGACAAAATCAGCCAAATCCTGGGATGGCGGCTACACGATTGCCGGGATTTTTGGTCATGGCGATGCTTTTATCATGCGCGATCCGGCTGGTATCCGCCCGGCTTTTTATTACCAGAACGATGAAGTTTTGGTGGCTGCTTCCGAGCGTCCGGCTATCCAAACGGCGTTTAATGTGCCGATCGGTTCCATCCAAGAGATAAAACCCGGCCATGCTTTGATCATTAAAAAAGATGGCCAGGTGAGTGAAAAGCAGTTTCGTGAACCTACAGAACAAAAGTCATGTTCTTTTGAACGGATTTATTTTTCAAGAGGAAGTGATGCTTCGATTTACCGCGAACGCAAGCAGTTGGGCAGATTGCTTTGCCCGCAGATTTTGGAAACGGTGAATTATGATCTGGAAAACACGGTTTTTTCCTACATCCCGAACACGGCCGAAGTTGCTTTTTACGGCATGGTAGAAGGCGTGCACAAATACATCAAATGCTATCAGCGTGAACAATTGCTGAACCGGGCCGATAAAATAACGGACGAAGAATTGAACCAGGTATTGAACATTTTTCCGCGGGTAGAAAAACTGGCGATAAAAGATGTTAAACTGCGGACGTTCATTACGCAGGATGCAGACCGCTCGGAAATGGTGGCTCACGTTTACGATACCACTTACGGGCTGATCAAAAATGACAAAGATACGCTGGTAGTTTTGGACGATTCTATTGTTCGCGGCACAACACTAAAGCAAAGCATCCTGAAAATAATTGACCGTTTGGGGCCAAAAAAGATCATTGTGGTTTCTTCTGCGCCGCAAATCCGCTACCCGGATTGTTACGGTATCGATATGTCTCGTATGGGTGAATTTGTGGCGTTTGAAGCGGCAATTACGCTACTGAAAGATCATGGAATGGAAAACGTGATCCAAGAAGTTTACCAAAAATGTAAGGCCAGTATGGACCTACCGAAAGAAAATGTGGAAAATTATGTGAAAGCTATTTACGAGTCTTTTACTTATGAGCAGGTTTCGGACAGGATTGCAGAAATCATCACCCCAAAAAATATTAAAGCTGAAGTAAAAGTGATTTACCAGACGCTGGACAATCTGCATAAGGCTTGCCCGGATCATTTGGGCGATTGGTATTTCTCCGGAAATTATCCAACACCCGGCGGAAACAAGGTGGTAAACAAAGCATTTTTAAACTGGATGGAAGGGAAAAACCAGCGCGCTTATATGTGAGATGAGGTGTGTGGTGCGGGGATTGAGGTAAAAACCGCTTGCAGTTGAGATGTCTGTTTTAGGTTGATAAAAGAAGCATCGGTTTTTGATCGTCTGTTTTCATTGATGAATTTAGGTTGATAAAAGAAGCATCAGTTTTTGATCGCCTGTTTTCGTTTGATGAATTTAGGTCGATAAAAGAAGCATCAGTTTTTGATCGCCTGTTTTCGTTTGATGAATTTAGGTTGATAAAAGAAGCATTGGGTTTTGATCGTCTGTTTTTGTTAATGAATTTAGGTCGATAAAAGAAGCATTGGGTTTTGATCGTTCGTTTTTGTTAATGAATTTAGGTCGATAAAAGAAGCATCGGTTTTTGAATTGATGAATTTAGGTCGATAAAAGAAGCATTGACTAAATAGCTTTTTACAAGTCCGAACTATCAACTATCAACTATCAACTATCAACTATCAACTATCAACTATCAACTACTTTATCGCCGGAAAAACAAAATGCGTAACCAATCGGTCCAAAATAATAAATGCGGCAATAATCAGCGCAATTCCAGCCACGTAATTTAACCGGTGGACTAACTTAACCGAAATTTTGTCCCGAAGTTTATTGGCATAAAAAGCTTTGGTGGAGTCCAATCCGAACTGTACAATCAGGATCGTTAAAAACATGATCGCTATTTTGAGTTGCCGGTGCGGCACGCCGATGTGATAAACGGTACTTGCCGTTCCGATCACGGTAATCCAATGAAACAAGATAGTCGGGTTAAAAATACACATCAAAAACCCTTTAAAAAAGTAACCCGTACGGTTAACTTTTGCAGGCGTATGGCTGTTAAAATCAACATTGGCTTTTTTGAGCAGGTAATGGATGCCGATACACAATAAAATAACGCTTCCGGCCACGCCCAGCCAAACTTTGGTCCGCGGTGGTATATCAAACAATTGAGAGCCGAAAATGATCGCCCCAACAAAAACCACATCACTCGAAACCACGCCCAGAGCCAAAGCTACCCCGGCATGAAAGCCTTTCTCGATACTGGTTTTGATCAGCGCGAAAAAAACCGGCCCGGTAATAAAGGTTAAAACGATACCGATACCAATACCAGAAATGATGGCTTCAATCATCCTTTAGCTTACAAAATTATCAACATTCAGTGCGAATATGCAATTTTCTTGCTTCAACCGGTAACAAATACAGGCCGTAAGAGCATTATGTATAAATAGTGCCAAAATATTTATAAAATTACTTTTATGTTCGCATTCTAATATTTCCGACTCACTTAAAAACCAACAAATCACATGTCTCAATCAGCGACAAAAAGTTATGCTTCGGCATTATACTCTTTAATTACCGTATTCTTTTTCTGGGGATTTCTGGCTGCATCCAACGGCGTATTTATCCCGTTTTGTAAAACCCATTTTCATCTGACACAGTTTGAATCTCAGCTGATTGATTTTACATTTTATGGCGGTTATTTTATCGGTTCGCTGATTTTGTACTTTATTTCCCAGCTTACAAAAGTAGATCTGCTCAATAAAATCGGGTATAAAAACGGTATCGTTTACGGTTTGCTGATCTCTACCGTTGGTGCGCTGGCAATGGTTCCGGCAATTAACAATGGCCACTTTGCTTTTATTTTGAGTGCCTTTTTTGTTGTTGCCGTTGGATTTTCGCTCCAGCAAACGGCTGCCAATCCATTCGTGGTAGCTTTAGGACCGCCGGAAACAGGTTCAGACCGGCTGAATTTTGCCGGTGGCGTGAATAATTTCGGCGGATTGCTGGGGCCGATCATCGTGAGCGTGGTTTTATTCGGTTCTTCGCAAGGCAGTGCCCAAAGTAATGTGAGCATTACTTCCGTGAATAACCTGTATTTTATTTTGGCGGGATTATTTCTGGCTGTGGCACTTTTCTACAGATTCTCCAACCTTCCGGAAATCAACAGTACAGAAAACGTAGATGCAAGTACACGTGCCAATGCACCTTTGCTATTTATAACGCTCGGTTTCCTGATGATCCTGGTGGCCAATCCGTTGGAAAAGATGACTGGTTTGCGCAATGCTTACTTTATTTATACAGCACTGGCAATCATTCTTTCATCGATCATTTATGTGCTCATTACCCCAAAAACCAATCCTGACAGTTGGGGTGCGATGCAATATCCGCAGCTGGTTTTGGGGATGCTGGCTATTTTTACTTATGTTGGGGTGGAAGTAACGGTACAAAGTAATTTAGGCGCGCTTTTGAAGCTGCCTGCTTTTGGTGCTTATGCAGATTCTGCCATTAAACCGTTCATTTCTTTGTATTGGGGAAGTTTGATGATCGGCCGATGGACGGGCGGGATCAGTGCTTTTAAATTGGCCAAATCAACCAAAAATATCCTGACAGTGGTAGTTCCGTTTGTGGCTTTTGGTGTGGTTTTGTTTTTTAATCATATTTCGGGTACAGACGTGAGCAATTTATATGGTTATGCTATATGCGTAACGATTCTGATCGTGGCTTTCTTTTTGGGCAGGAATATACCAACCCGCGTACTCATGATCTTTGGTTTGCTGGGTATGTTTGCCATGATTGTAGGCTTATTAACCACCGGAACGATTGCTATTTATGCTTTTTTAAGCGGCGGTTTGTGCTGCTCCATCATGTTTCCAAGTATCTTTTCGCTTGCCGTTGCGGGTTTGGGCAAACATACCAGTCAGGGTTCTGCGTTTTTAATCATGATGATTTTGGGCGGATCTATTATTCCGCCGGTTCAGGGGATTTTGGCCGATACTGCCGGGATCCATATTTCTTACATTATCCCGGTGATCTGTTTTGCTTACATCACTTTCTTCGCGATCAAAGTTGGGCCGGCATTGAAAAAACAAGGCATCAACATGAACAATGTGGTTGCCGGCGGCGGACACTAATTTTATATGCCTAAAAAAAGCTTCGATTCTATTTTTATGCACCTGGCTACCGATCTGGCTTTGCGCGCTCACTGCGTAAAAGCACAGGTTGGTGCCGTGCTGACAAAAGATACGCGTATCATTTCCATCGGTTACAACGGGCCGCCTGCCGGAACGCACAACTGTGATGAAGAATGGCCGGAACATGGTTGTGCACGCGATTCAAAAGGAAGTTGTTCTTTAGCATTACACGCAGAGCAAAACGCCATTTTATATGCGGTAAAAAATGGTGCAAAATTGGAAGGTGCAACTTTGTACGTTACGCTTTCGCCGTGTTTGCCTTGTGCACGTTTAATTTTTTCGGCAGGGATCAGTGCCGTATTTTACCGAAAATCATACGCAGCTTATAAAGGTTTGGCGGCGGATGAAGGCGTAGATTTTTTAAACCGGTTTGGTGTATCGGCAATGCAATACGATTTGGTAGAGTAACCAGGCTTAAATTTTGTTGCTTAAATTTTCAATGCTTCTTTTATCGACCTAAAAACTAAACCTGAAATTATAGGCATAAAAGAAGCATGATGTTTTTTGCGAAAGAATTTAAACAAATTTTAAACTTGTAGATTTCGCAAAGCATTAACTTTTTGCAGAGCAAAATCCAATTGCTGCTGTGGGCTGAGGTTGGTATTATCCAGAATCACAGCATCATCGGCCCGCACCAGCGGGCTTTCTGTACGCGTGGTATCCTGGTAATCACGGTCGGCAATATTATCAAAAACTTCGTGCAGCGTAATTTCCTGGCCTTTTTCCTTCAGTTCTTTATAACGCCGTTCTGCCCGGATTTTCGGATCGGCCGTCATAAATAGTTTCAGTTGTGCATTTTTAAAAACCATTGTGCCAATATCACGGCCATCCATCACAATGTTTTTGGATTTGCCCATGCGCTGCTGCTGTTTCACCATTTCGTAACGCACTTTTTTGATCGCAGAAACAGCACTCACATTTTTAGAGACCGGCATTTGCCTGATTTCCGCAGAAACCTCCTCGCCATTGAGCATAATATGGGTTTCGTAATCGCGCGAATTGAAGTTGAGATGAATATTTTTCAGTGCTTCTCCTACCTGGCTCAAATGATGGATATCGATATTATTCCGCAGAAAATACAACGTTACGGCCCGATACATGGAGCCGCTATCAACATAAATAAAATTAAGCTGCTTGGCCAGTGCTTTAGCCAATGTACTTTTTCCGCAGGAGGAATAGCCGTCAATCGCTATTACAAAATTTGTGTTCATGTTGAGGCCAAAGATAATTGAATCCGGCAAAATGTGCACGAAAAGGAAATGCTTCTTTTATCGACCTAAATTCATCAACAAAAACAGACGATCAAAAACCGATGCTTCTTTTATCGACCTTTTTTAGTGTGAATAGATATAACTAAATAACCAAAATTGTTCAAAGCAAAAGCTTCTTTTATCGTAGATTTTTGGATGTAAAATTATTATCCACGTTAGAAAAAACAGCTTGGCACAGCTCTTGAACTTTAATAGGTTTGCACCACATTTGTACATAAATTTAACAACACTGCCACATTGGCGTTTAAATACGGTTTTAAATGAGTTTTGACCCTTTCGATTTTAACAATGCTTTGCCTATTATAAATGAAGAATCAGAATTTTTCCCTTTGATGTCATCAGAAGATGAGGAAGAAATGAATAATGAACAAACGCCTGAGGTACTGCCAATTTTGCCGCTGCGCAACACGGTTTTGTTTCCCGGCGTAGTAATCCCGATTACGGTTGGCCGTGATAAATCCATCAAACTAATTAAGGACGCCAATAAAGGCAATAAAATTATTGGTGTTGTAGCTCAAAAGGATACTACTGTTGAAGATCCGAATTACGATCAGTTGCATCATGTAGGTACGATGGCCTTGATTATCAAAGTGTTGCAAATGCCGGATGGAAATACAACCGTAATTATACAAGGTAAAAAACGCTTTTTGCTGAAAGAACAAGTGCAAACTGAGCCATATATCAAAGCCAGCATTGAGCCTTTTAAGGAAATTAAAGCCACTGAAAATAAGGAATTTAAGGCGATGGTTTCTTCGGTGAAAGATATGGCGATGAACATTATCCAGCTTTCGCCCAATATCCCGACCGAAGCTGGAATTGCCATTAAAAACATTGAAAGCACTTCGTTTCTGGTCAACTTTATTTCTTCCAACATGAATGCGCCGATGACGGTAAAGCAGCATATCCTGGAAGTGGCCAACCTGCATGAACGCGCACAACTGGTATTGGAGCATTTGACGGTTGATTTGCAGATGCTGGAATTGAAAAACCAGATTCAATCCAAAGTCCGCGTTGATTTGGATAAACAGCAGCGTGATTATTTTTTGAACCAGCAGCTTAAAACCATTCAGGAAGAACTGGGCGGCAACTCACCGGATATGGAAGTGGACAATCTCCGCACCAAAGGCAGCAAAAAAAAGTGGTCAAAAGAAGTAGCAAGCCATTTTAATAATGAACTGAACAAACTGGCGCGTATTAACCCGGCCGCAGCGGATTATTCGGTACAAATTAATTATCTGGAATTATTGACCGAACTGCCATGGAACGATTTCACCAAAGATAATTTCGATTTAAAGCGGGCACAAAAAGTGCTGGACAAAGATCACTTCGGCTTGGAAAAAGTGAAGAAGCGGATTATTGAATATCTGGCCGTGCTGAAACTAAAACACAATATGAAAGCACCGATCCTGTGTTTGGTTGGCCCTCCGGGGGTGGGAAAAACTTCTCTTGGGAAATCTATTGCACGTGCTTTGGGCCGAAAATATGTGCGGATGGCTTTGGGTGGGATCCGGGATGAAGCCGAAATCCGCGGTCATCGCAAAACTTATATTGGTGCCATGCCAGGCAGGATCATTCAGTCGATTAAAAAAGCAGGAGCTTCTAATCCGGTTTTTATTCTGGATGAAATTGATAAAGTAGGCAATGATTTCCGAGGAGATCCTTCCTCTGCTTTACTGGAAGTGCTTGACCCTGAGCAAAATAGTGCTTTCTACGATCATTATGTAGAGATGGATTATGATCTGTCCAACGTGATGTTCATCGCCACGGCAAACACATTGAGCACCATTCAGCCGGCTTTGCTGGACCGGATGGAAATTATTGAAGTAAACGGTTATACGATTGAAGAAAAAGTAGAAATTGCCCGCCAGCATTTATTGCCAAAACAACGTGAAGCACACGGTTTGAAACCCAAAGACGTCACCATCAAAAATAATGTGATGGAAAAAGTAGTGGAAGATTACACACGTGAATCCGGCGTGCGAAACCTGGAGAAAAAGATTGGTTCACTGGTTCGAGGTATAGCCAAAAGCATTGCGATGGAAGAGGATTATTCATCAGCCATCAACAAAGAAGATGTTGAAAAAATCTTGGGTGCGCCCATTTATGATAAAGACAGTTACGAAAATAATAATGTTGCTGGCGTAGTTACCGGTTTGGCATGGACGCAGGTTGGCGGCGATATTTTGTTTATTGAAGCCAGTTTAAGTCCGGGAAAAGGCCGTTTGACCATTACCGGAAGTTTGGGCGATGTGATGAAAGAATCGATCTCCATCGCATTGGCTTACATCCGGGCGCACGCTGTTTATTTTAACATTGATGCCCGCTTGTTTGATCAATGGGATGTGCATGTGCATGTTCCGGCCGGTGCCACTCCAAAAGATGGCCCATCTGCAGGGATCACGATGTTAACCGCTTTAATATCAGCCTTTACCCAGCGAAAAGTAAAAGAACATTTGGCCATGACGGGCGAAATTACGCTCCGTGGAAAAGTATTGCCGGTTGGCGGGATTAAAGAAAAAATCTTGGCTGCAAAAAGGGCGAACATTAAAGAGATTATTTTATGCAAATCCAACCAAAAGGATATTTTGGAAATCAAGGAATCTTATATTACGGATATGAAATTTCATTATATTTCGGATATGAAGGAAGTGATCAACCTGGCATTGATGCCTGATAAAGTGGAAAACGCTTTGGATTTGACAGTTAAGGAAGATGTAAAAGCTTTGTTGAATTGAGAACCAACTTCGCTTAAATTAAAGCTGATTTTAGAACAAAATGAGTAACAATATAAAAAGCCAATGTCAATTTCATCGGCTTTATATAGTTTAGGGCTTTTTATAAAGATGAATTTTAAATCGTTCTGCATACTTTCCATACTTCTTTTATCGGTACTTTTTTCTCAGGCCCAGCAAAAAAATTATCAAAACGAAATTGGCTTTCAAACGGATAACGATTCTTATCTGGCGCAAGGTTCGGACCGGTATTATACAAACGGTTTGTTTATTTATTTTCGGCATGCCATCGAAACAGATACAGCAAATCAAAAACTTTTTGGTAAAACTTTAGGTTTTGAGATCGGGCAAAAAATGTTCAATCCGCAATCGGCATTTATCCCCGATGCTGCTTATGTTGATCGGCCTTTTGCCGGTTATCTATATGCGGCAGGCTCAGTGCAATATCTTTTTAAAAATGAAAGTGTGCTGAAAATGGGCGTTCAACTGGGCGTAACCGGTCCGGCGGCTTTGGGCAGGCAGGCGCAGGAACTGGTGCATCAGATTTTAGGTTTTTATAAACCGCAAGGCTGGCAGTATCAAATCAGGAACAACATTGGTGTGAATTTGCTGGGAAACTACGACCGCTTATTTTTCCGCCACGGTTGGTTTGATTTTTTCGGAAATGCTTATGCTGATCTGGGGACCACTTTTACCGGGGCAGGAGCAGGGCTTACGTTTCGTTTTGGCAAATTTAACCCTTTGTATCATTCGGTGAGCACTTCGGGTTTGGTTGCCAAAAATAGGTTGATAAAAGAAGCATCACGCCGGGAGTTTTTCTTCTACCTAAAACCTGCGCTAAATTATACAGCTTATGATGCAACTGTTCAAGGCAATTTATTTAAGCAAAGTAATGATCATTTAGAAATTACCGGAAAGCCGGAACCTTTTGTATTGAGTCAGGAAGTTGGCGGAAACCTGACCGCTGGTCGCTGGGCTTTTAATTTGGCGGCAATTTTTCGGACGCGGGAAGTAAAAAGCATGGCCCGCGCGCACCAATGGGGAACGGCTACTTTTTTATACCGGTTTAACTGATACTGTTTTTATCATCCTAAAATCAGGATTGTTAATAATTTGTTAATTGCCGGAACAATATTTTTCATAAAACCCGGTTTTGTTTATTATTGAATTCAGTAGTCGGTCTTTAATGAAATACAGTTTTATTTTAGGGTTTCTGATTTTTTCTTCGCTCGAAAGTATTCAGGCACAAAATTCCTACATACGGTTGGGTCAAAAAGCTTTGGTAGATGGTGATTTTAAAAACGCTGTTACCAGTTTAGAAAAAGCCTGCATTACAGATTCCACCAATGCCAACGCGCTTTGGATGTTGGGTTATTCTTATTATCATTGTGATAGTTACAAAAAATCTATCGCCACTTATACCAAACTTATTTCTGTAAAACCGGCAGATGCTTCGGCTTATTATTATCGCGCCCGCGCCAAAGGCCATTTGGCAATTGATAACACGGTTGCGGCTTCCGATAAGGAAAAATATTTTTTAGGTTCTATTCTGGATTTTACTAAAGCAGCTTCATTGGATCAGGCGCAAATCCGATATTATCAAAGCAGAGGGATTGCTTACAAAGATTATGGAACTTTTAGGCTGGTTAAAAACACCGGATTTTATGACCGCAGCCGCGCGGCAAACGCTTTCAAAGCTTCGATTGCTGATTTTCAAAAAGTCTTGGATGCTGATCCTTCCCGCAGAGATGTAACTTCTTTACTCGAATTATCCAAAGAACAATTAGACCACATGTCTCACCGGAAATAATAACTCAATTTTATTTCAGTTTTCCCTCAATCAAATAATCATCCATTCCCAAAAAACGCACATTTTGTTTTCTGCGGATAATATAAAGCGAATCCGGATAATACGTTAGTTTTTCTTGTGTCTGGAATAACTTATTAGTCAGCACATTATAAACCATCAAAAAAATTAGCTTATTATTGGTCTTTTTAAGCATAATTTCCCTGGTTTTCAAATCAGGTTCCAATGCTTTGTAAATGGTATAATCACCGGAAACTGTTGTTTGATAACTCCGTTGCCAGGCAGGTTTATTGATGTCTGATTCAGAAAAAACCGATAACTCGCCGGGCCAGTTTTCAATTTTTACCGTTTTAGTTTCAGTTATTCCGTTGCGTGATACTGTTTTTACCACCTTAAAATTGGCTTTGGTTAGCTTTTGCGCTTGCTGATTAAAGTAGGTATTCAGGCTGAAAAACTCCGGTTTATTTTGATGAATTTCCGGTTTGCAGGAAGCCAGGTTCAATATAAAACCCAACGCTGCAAACCTAAAAGAGAACTTATTTTTACACCAAAACATTTCCGGTCATTTCAGCAGGAATTTCTACGCCCAGCAGTTTTAAAACAGTTGGTGCAATATCGCCCAGCTTGCCATTTTTTACCGTTTTGTAATCTGCATCAACCAAAATACACGGAACCAGGTTGGTGGTGTGCGCTGTATTTGGCGAACCGTCTGTGTTTACCATGTAATCAGCATTGCCATGATCTGCAATGATGATGAAAGAATAATCATTTTTTAACCCGGTTTCTACCACTTGCTTTACGCAGGTATCCACCGTTTCCACCGCTTTTACAACAGCTTCAAAAACCCCGGTATGGCCCACCATATCCGGGTTGGCAAAGTTCAGGCAAATAAAATCCGGCCAGCCACTTTCCAGTTCCGGGATAATCAGATCCTTGATTCCTTCGGCACTCATTTCCGGCTGCAAATCATAAGTTGCTACTTTTGGCGACGGAACCAGCAAGCGTTTTTCGTTGGCAAATTCTTTTTCCCTTCCTCCGGAGAAGAAAAAAGTAACATGCGGATATTTTTCGGTTTCGGCAATCCGGATTTGGTTTTTGCCGGCATATTGCAAAATCTCGCCCAAAGTATTGATCAGGTCATCCTTGGTGAAAACAACATCAACGTTTTTAAAACTTTCGTCATAAGAAGTCATGGTGATATATTTCAATTTCAACGGGTGCATATTTTGCTCCGGAAACGCTTTTTGTGTTAAAGCTGAAGTGATTTCGCGTCCACGGTCCGTGCGGAAATTGAAGCAGATCACCACGTCATCTTCCTGAATAACAGCGATTGGATTTCCGTTTTCATCAACTTTAATAACCGGTTTTATAAACTCGTCGGTGATGCCATCTGCATAAGAATCCCGCACCGCTTCGGCAAGATCAGCAACCGGCATCCCAACGCCATTCACCAATAAATCATACGCCAATTTTACGCGTTCCCAGCGGTTATCGCGGTCCATTGCATAATAGCGGCCAATCACGGATGCTGTTTTTACCGGTGTATTTTTGATGTATTCCTCCAGCTTTTCCAGGTAAGAGAAACCTGAATTCGGATCCGTATCGCGGCCATCCATAAAAGCATGAATAAAAACTTTTTGCAGGTTATACTGCTGGCTCATATCGCACAAAGCCCGCAAATGATTGGTGTGCGCATGTACGCCGCCATCAGAAAGCAAACCCATTAAATGCACTTTCTTATTGTTTTGACGCGCGTACTCAAACGCTTGAGTCAGAACAGGATTCGTGAAAAAATCACCATCGGCAATAGATTTATGGATGCGGCCCAATTCCTGATAAACCACTCGTCCTGCACCCAAATTCATGTGGCCAACTTCCGAATTGCCCATCTGGCCGGCTGGCAAACCCACCGCTTCACCCGAAGCTTCTAAAGTAGAATTCGGGTAATTTTCCCGCAAATAATTAAAAAACGGTGTTTTCGCTGCAAGGATTGCGTTGGATTGATCGGCAGTTCCGTAACCCCAGCCATCTAAAATTAAGAGGGCAACTTTTTTATTTTTTTCCACGGGGCAAATATACTTGATCGTGCAATTAATGTCAGGAATTATTTGTCCTGCTGCTC
>JAABUT010003588.1_pt1 | contig 13160 bp, 10 predicted proteins | sample 5559281 | NCBI WGS metagenome assembly JAABUT01 (sample SAMN10711880, study PRJNA513359) | rock metagenome | isolation source: Antarctica rocks | place: Antarctica: Victoria Land, Ricker Hills nord | collected 2016-01-04
CTCGGCTATCTCGACGTCGACCCACCACGTGACGGGCCGGTCCACGACCCCCGCCACCGACGACAACGCGCTTTGCGCGCCGACCTCGCCGTAGTCGTAGGCGCAGCCCGGGTCGTCACTGCTCCCGTCGCACGCCCGGCTGCCGCCCTTGCCCCAGAAGGTGCCGCGACTGCCCGGGTTGGCCGACAGCACGTAGAGCTGCGGCTCCAGCGCCCGTCCCTGCGCCCAGCCCCACTGCCGAGCAAGGTCGGGGTTGTACGACGCGAAGTCCCGGCCGTTGACGCCGACGATCCCGAAGTCCACGGGCTCCGGGAGCGGTTGCCCCTGCTGCGGAAAGCTAACGTCGGCGCCGGCGCCCAGGGGGCCCACGGTGTCACCGGGGGCGGCGGTGGCCGGCGGGCCGAGGATCAGTGTCGGCGCCGCGATGACGAGCGCGCAGAGGGCAAGCAGGGCGCGGCGCATGCGCTGGAGGCTACGTCGGACGAGCTGCGCGAGAGGAGCAGCCCGCCGCCCCCGACGCCGCTCCCGACGCCGCCCCCGGGGGGCCTGTTCCCGCGACTCCGGTTCTGCCCGCACGGGCGGGCAGAACCGGAGTCGCGGGAGCGCACCCCCTGCTGGCGGGGGTGGCGGGGGTTGCCCGCGGCGACCGTTCGCGGAGACCTCAACGCAGATCGGTCGGAGCCGGCGGTTGACGTTGCGGCTGCGGCGACCCGGCGAGCGTGCCGGCGAGCGTGCCGGCGAGCCGACCTCACCCGCCGTACGCCGCAAAGAAGCGCGCGACCGCGGGGGCAGCGGCCACCGCGCCGAAACCGCCACCGTCGACTTCGCAGGCAACCGCGACGTTGCCGCGGATCCCGATGAACCAGCTGTTGTCTTTGCGGCCGACCACTTCCGCCGTCCCCGTCTTGCCGATGACGCCGCCCGGGAAGGCCACGCCACCAGCCGTCCCGCCGACCGAGACCACGCCGGCCATGAAACCGCGCACGGTCGCCGCGGTGCCGGGCGGTAGGGGATGGGCCACGTCGGGCGTCACGGTCGTGACCCGCGGCTTGTGCCAGGTGCCGCTGGCGATCGCACCCGCGACACTCGCCATCTGCAGCGGGGAGGCGACCACGAGGTCCTGGCCGAAGGACTGACCCGCCGCCTGCGCCCCGTCCTTCGGGCGCGGGAAGCTGCCCCCGAAGGACGCGACCGGGAGCACGTCCATGGCTGCCTTCTGCGCTGCCACGGAGTCTCCGGTCGGGCCACCGGTGGCGAAGCCGAAGAGCTCCGCGGTCCGCGTCAGCACGTCGATCCCGTTGCCGGGGATCTTGGCGGGGAGCTGGGCGAACCAGGTGTTGCAGCTCTTCGCGAACGCGGTCGGGAAGGACAGCGGCCCGAACTGCTCGCCCTCGGCGTTGTGCAGCGTGCGCCCGTTCACCGTGGTGGTCTTGCTGCAGTCCAGGGTCGTGCCGGGCCCGAGGCCAGCGGACAACGCGGCGACGGAGGTCACCACCTTGAAGGTCGAGCCGGGCGCATAGGTGCCGCGGGTGGCGGACTGCCCGCCCGCGATGGCGAGGACCCCGCCCGAGCGGCCGTCCAGCACGACCATGGAACGGGGGAGTGAGATGGGAGCGAGCGCGGCCTGGGCGGCGAGCTGCGCCCGGCCCGACAGCGTGGTCCGCAGGTCCTTGCCGTCGGCCCTGGTGAGCGTGATGAGCTGCGCGGCGGGCTTGCCGTTGGCGCCGAGCACGGTGAGCGAGCCGCCGGGCTGGCCCTGCAGCTGCGGGTTGAAGGCCCGCTGCAGGCCCGACGTTCCGACGTCGTCGCCCTTCAGGAAGCGCGGTCCGCCGGCCTTGAGCGCGTCGGCGTCACTGGCCGCCGTGGTCACCTCACCGCGCAGGTTGCCGACCAGCTCACCGGCCTTGGCGGCGTCGGCCATGCTGGCCCCGTCGGTGAGCAGGACCTTGCCCCGCGTGGGCGCCACCCGGGAGTAGGCGAACCTGCCGCCCGGCGCCAAGGCCGGATGCACGACAGCCGGGGCGAAGTCGACGAGCCACGAGGGGCCGCTGCGCGTCAGCGGCAGCCGGCCCATCCACGCGGCGTCCCCCAGCCCGCGGACGGTGACCTTCGCGGCGTAGTCAACCCCCGGGGACGGCCCCGCGCTGGTGACCGGGCCGGCCGGGGTGAAGGCGGCGGTGACCGCGTGCAACTCAGCCCGGCTCCTCACCAGCAGGGCCTGCGCGGCGGGGCGCTGCGCGGGCAGGACCTGCGCGGCGGCGCTGACGGCGTCACCGGCGGACCACGCCGCGAGATAGGCGGTCGTGACCTGCACGGCGGCGGCCTGCAGCCGGTCGCGCTCGCGGTCGGCGGCGCGCTGCCGGGCCTGCAGGAAGAGGTAACCACCCACCCCGGCGCCGCCGAGCAGGAGCACGACGACCAGCCCGAGGACGAGGCCGCGCGAGGGGCCGCGCCGCTGCCGGCGGAAGGAGGGGCCACGCGACCCCCCGCGGTAGCGAGGGCCGAACCGGGGGGAGGCGGTCGACGACAGCGGCACGGGCGGCGACGCTACCCGCCGGCGGTGGCTCGCGGGCGACGCACGGCAGGGGTCACCGTCGGCCGCGGGTTCGCCGCGGGTTCGCCACGCGCTAGCCGCAGACCGCCCCCGTCGCAGCCGACCCGACGAGCTTGGCGTACTTGCCGAGAACCCCTGTCGGATAACGTGGTTCACGAGGCTTCCAGTCGGCCCGGCGGCGCTCGAGCTCGGCCGCGTCGACGAGGAGGTCCAGCCGCCGGCCGGGAATGTCGAGCACGACGGTGTCGCCGTCCGCCACGAGCGCGATCGGGCCCCCGTCGGCGGCCTCGGGCGCCACATGGCCGACGCACAGCCCCGCGGTGGCGCCGCTGAACCGCCCGTCCGTCACGAGGACCACGTCCTTGCCGAGCCCGGCCCCCTTGATGGCGGCGGTCACCGTCAGCATCTCCCGCATCCCGGGCCCACCCCGGGGGCCCTCCCAGCGGATGACGACGACGTCACCGGCGACGAGGCGGCCCTCGGTCAGCGCCTCCATCGCGCCGGGCTCGCCATCGAAGACACGCGCCGTACCGGTGTGCACGAGGTCGTCGAGGCCCGCGCTCTTCACCACGGCACCGTCGGGCGCCAGCGAGCCGCGCAGGATCGCGATGCCGCCGTCGGCGTGCAACGAGTCGCCCAGGGCGTGCAGCACCCGCCCGTCGGGGTCGGGCGGCGCCAGCCCCGACAGCTCCTCGCCGATCGACCGGCCGGTGACGGTGAGCGCGTCACCGTGCAGCAGCCCCGCGTCGAGCAGGGCGCGCATCACCACGGGCACCCCGCCGACCCGGTGCACGTCGCTCATCACAAAGCGGCCGAAGGGCTTCACGTCGGCGAGCAGCGGGGTACGACGCCCGATCCGGTCGAAGTCCTCCAGCGCGAGCTCGACGCGGGCCTCGTGCGCGATGGCCAGCAGGTGCAGGACGGCGTTCGTCGAGCCGCCGAGGGCCATGACCACGGTGATCGCGTTCTCGAAGGCCTCGCGGGTGAGCACCTGCCGGGCGGTGATCCCCCGTTCGAGGAGCCGCACCACGGCCTCCCCGCTGCGCACGGCGTCGGCGTCGCGGCGGGCGTGGTCGACGGCCGGCGCCGACGCGCTGCCGGGCAGGGCCATGCCGAGCGCCTCCGCCGCGCTGCTCATGGTGTTGGCGGTGAACATGCCTCCGCAGGCGCCCTCCCCCGGGCAGGCCGCGCGCTCGATCTCGTCGAGCCGGTCGCGGGTGATCAGTCCCCTGGCGCAGGCCCCGACGGCCTCGAACACGTCGCCGATCGTCACCGTCGTACCGTCCGCGAGCTGCCCCGGCAGGATCGAGCCGCCGTAGAGGAAGACGCTCGGCAGGTCGAGACGAGCTGCGGCCATGAGCATCCCGGGCAGGCTCTTGTCGCAGCCGGCGAGCAGCACGAGCCCGTCGAGGCGCTCGGCGTGGGCGACCAGCTCGACGGAGTCGGCGATGACCTCGCGGCTGACGAGGCTGGCGCGCATGCCCTCGTGGCCCATCGAGATCCCGTCGGACACCGCGATCGTGGCGAACTCCAGCGGGAAACCGCCCGCCGCCCGCACGCCTTTCTTGGCTTCCTGCGCGAGGCGCTGCAGCGGCAGGTTGCAGGGGGTGACCTCGTTCCAGCTCGACGCGACGCCGATCTGCGGGCTGTCCCAGTCGGCGTCGGTCATCCCGACGGCCCGGAGCATCGCGCGCGCCGGGGCGCGCTCCATGCCTTGCGTCACCTCGCGGCTGACCGGGTTGCGGCGGGGTGGGTGCGGGGAGTCGGCCACGCCGGGCAGCCTACGAGCCGGGAGGTACGGCGGTCCGCCCAGCGCCGGGCGCCCCGCGCCTGGGCGGCAGACTGGCGCCGTGACGAAGGGCGCGGGGTGGCAGGTGGAGTCGGCGCAACGGCGTACCAGCACGTTCCAGGTGGTGAGCGCCGACGGCACGCGGGTGACCGGCTGGCGCAACGACGGCAACGCGGGCGCGCTGCCCGTCGTCGTGAGCAACGGTCTCGGTACGCCGCCGGCGGCCTGGCCAGCTGTCGTCGCGGACCGGCAGCGCTTCCGGGCGGTCGGCTGGTATCACCGGGGCACCGCCGGGAGCGCGCGGCCCGTGGACCCCAGCCACGTGCGGGTGGCCGACCACGTCGACGACCTGATCGCGGTGATGGACGCCGAGGGCCTCGAGCAGGCGGTGCTCGCGAGCTGGTCCGTCGGCGTCAACGTCGCCTTCGAGGCCGCGCGGCTGCACCCGGACCGGGTGGCCGGGCTGCTCGCGGTCGCCGGCGTCCCGGGCGGCACCTTCGGCTCGATGGGTCAGCCGCTGCTGATCCCGCGCCGGCTGCGCCACCAGCTCGGCACGGGCGCCGCCCGGGTGCTCCGGCTCGGCGCGCCGGCGATCGCCTTGATCGTCAAGGGGCTCCCGCTGCGCCCGGCCACGGCCTGGGGGATCGCCCACACCGGGTTCGTCATGCCGAGGGCCACGCCCGAGCGGTTGCTGCCGGCGCTGGCCGAGTTCCGCTCGCACGACTGGCGGTGGTATATGACCCTCGCCCTCGGCGCGGCCGACCACGAGCCGATGGACCTGTCCTTCGTGCGCGTGCCGACGACCCTGCTGACCGGCCGCTGGGACATGTTGACGTCGTACCGGGACATGCAGCGCCTCGCCGAGCAGCTGCCGCACGCGACCGTGCGCGTGCTGTCCGGGTCGCACTTCCTGCCGTTGGAGTTCCCGGCGGAATGCGCGGACGCCCTCGCGGAGCTGGGCGCCCGCACCGGGCTGGCGCAGGCAGGGGTTGCGAACTAGCCGGGCCTCAGAGCTCCGAGCGACGACCGGTGCGGCGGCGGAGCACCGTCACGGCGCCGGCCGCCCCGAGCAGCACGGCAGCCGCCAGCACGCTCCCGCCGCCGAGGCCGGTGAACGCGAGCGTCCTGGTCGGCTGGGCGACCGCGCGGGCGCCCCGCCGGGTGGCGCCGGCCTTGACCGCCGGACGAGCGGCCTTCTTGGCGACCGCCTTCTTGGGGACCGACTTCGTGGCGCCGGGTGCCGCCGACGTGCCCTGCGGCGCGGGGCCGACGGAAAGCTGCGACGCGACCGACGGGACCTGGTCCGCGCCCGTGCCGGTGACCGTGAAGAGCAGGTAGGGACCGGCGGGGAGCACGGCGGTGTTGCCGGTGACGTCGACCTTCAGGGTGCCGTCGGCCTGCCGCGTGAACGGCAGCTGCACCGTGCGCTGGTCGCCGTCGACGAGGTGCGTGATCGCGGTGTTGCGCACGAGCACGACCTTCGTGACGTTGTCGGACTGCGTTGTCGCGACCGTTACGGAACTGCCGGGCTGCAGCGTCGCCGGTGCCGAGGTGATGACGGGGCGCTCACCCTTCGCGAAATAGGCCGGCTGGTAGACCTGGAAACTCGGGTCCCGGCGAAAGGAGGAGAGCCCCAGCGTGTCGTGCCCCACGTCGGTCGGCGCGGCGTAGCCGGTGGCGATGGGGGCGTGCCCGCCGATCAGCACGGACCCGTCGGGGAGCAGGACGCCGGTGTTGTGGTAGGTCCGCTGGTGTTCCTGCGAGGGGCCGACCGTCCACGTCTTCGTGGCCGGGTCGAAGATCTCGATGGTGCGGTTGGCGACGCCGCTGCCCGGGTTGATGACCTCGTCGCGGTCGGCGCCGGAGGTCACGACGACCTGACCGGTGGGCAGCGACACCGCGTTGCCGTACCACCGTGGGCTGTGCAGGCTGCCGGTGGCCTCGGAGGTGAAGGAGTCGCCCGTCGTCGTGTCCACGGTGTTGATCGTCGAGCTGCTGCTGCCGACGTAGCTGCCGGGCGAGACCCCCAGGACGCCACCGGCCGACAGGAACGACGCCCGGGGGTAGTTCCCGGCCGCGTCCGGGACGAGCGGCAGCATCTGGCTGAAGGCCGAGCCGCGGAAGCCGGTGGGCACGGCCGGGGACCCCGGGACCTCGGACGACACCGGGACGCCCATGGTGGGCCCGGTCAGCGTCTGCCACGACTGGGTCTTCGGGTCATAGGCCGCCGCCTGGTTCCACAGCGCCTCGTCGTAGCTCTGCCCGAACGGGTTGAAGGTCTGGCCGCCGACGTCGTAGTAGACCTTGCCGTCAGGGAGCAGGTGCAGGCGGGGAAAGAGCGGGAGCGACCGGGCTGCCTTGTCGTTGGCCTGCTGGCCACCGGTGCCGTTGACGGTCCACACCCCGGCCGCCGGGTTGTAGGTCTCGGTCTGCTCGACGTTGGTGCCGCTGTCGGCGGGCCGGTCGGGATAGACAGGCTTGAGCAGCTTGGTGACACCGCTGGCGACGAAGACCTTCCCGTCACCCAGGGTGACGAGGCTCGGGTACCACCGCCCGAATTTCATCCTGCCGCTCTGGCGGAACGTGTTGTTCTTGGTGTCATAGAGGCGGGTGTTCTTGAGCCCCTGCAGCTCGGTGACACCGAAGCTCCGGCCCGGGGCGGTGGGGTCCTGCACGCCCGCCGGCTCCTGGTAGTAGAACGTGCCGCCGGCGTCGAGCACCGTGCCGTCGGCGAGGAAGACCTGGTCGGAGCAGAAGAGGTCCCCGTCGTTGCGCACGTTGCTGTTGTCGTGCGGCACCCCCGGCAGGTAGGCGCCCTGATCGTCGGCGCCGGTCGGGTTGGTGCCGCTGTCGTAGGGCGTGGGCACCGACCAGCTCTGGCTGGCGAGGTCCATGAGCCGCGACTGGTCGTTCTGGGCGCTGGCGCCGTACTCGGCGACGACGTTGTATTTCACGTCCTCCATGCCCTCGAGCGCGTCCCAGTAGAGGATCTTGCCGTTCGGCAGGACCATCACCGACGCCGCCGCGGGGCTGCAGATCGTCTGGGGCCGACCCGACAGCGGGTCGGTGCCCGGCTTGCAGGCCGTGGTGGGGTCCTTCGCCGCGGCGTTCTCCGCGAAGATCGGGCCCATGGTGCCGATCGTCGACGGCTGATCGGCGGCCGGGGCCGACGCGCTGGCGGAAGTCGTCAGCAGGGGCGTCAACGCGGTGAGCGCGGCGGCGCCGGCAACGACGGACACACGGACACGCATGGGAGTCCTCCGGGTCAGGGTGCTGCCTCGGCGCCGGGCGCGACCCGGCGCATTCCGGACAGTGTGACGCCTCTCACAGCGCCTGGCTACCGCGGGGCGTACGACGCCGCCGCAGGACCAACCACGCCAGCGCCGCGAGCGCGAGCGCGGCGGCGGTCCCGCCGGCGAGCACCCACGAGCCGCCCAGCCCCCCCAGGCGGCCGCCGCTCTGCTCCCCTGCGCCTGGCGCCGGGGCGCCCGGCAGCCGGGCGGCCGGAGCCCACGTCACGGCCCCGCCGAGCCCGCCGGCCCGCCCGTCGACGGTCACCGGCACCTGCCACCGGGCCAGGACGACCGGGACGTCGCTGGCAAGCGCTGCCACGGGGGCGACCTGGTCCGGCCACCGCAGCCGGGCGTCGAGCCAGGTCAGGGTGGGGGTCGCCCCGACTGCCAGCCAGCGCGGCGCGGCCGCCGGGTCGGCCCGCAGGGGCGTGCCGTCGGGGCCGTCGGCCAGGCCCCGCGCCGCGCGGTCCGCCACCCAGGTGGGGCTCGACTCGTTGACCTCGGCCCCCCGCGGCGACAGCCGGGCGAAGGGCTCCCCCGCCGCCCCCGACACCACGACCGTGCGACCGGGGTCGGCCGCCACCGCCAGCGCGGGCAGCCGGCCCTGCAGCACGGTGGCGCGCAGTCCCGCCGGAGCGGGGTCGCTGGTCGTGGCGAACGCGCCGACCAGTGGCCGGAACTCCAGGTGCCCGCGGGCCGTCACCTCCCGCCCGCCGACGCGCAGCGGCACTGCCCAGTCGGAGAGCCGCGCCGCCGCCCGGCCCGCCCGCACGCCGGGGGGCAGGGAGGTCAGGGTCGCGGGGTGCAGGCGGTGGTCGAACCACCCGTAGGACCCGCCCGTGAGAACCCGATAGAAGCGTGGCGCCGCGTCGGACTCCTGCTGCACCCGAGCGGGCAGTTTGGCACCGCCGAAAGGACTTTCGGACTCGTACGCCGCGGCGCGGGCGAGGTCGATCTGCACGTCGGCCGGCCCGATGCGCAGGAACGCCCGGCCGCTGCCGTCGAGCACCTCCACCGGCCCCAGGGTCCGGTTGGTGAGGAGCAGCTGCGGCGCCACCCCCGTGACGACCGCGAGCTCCAGGCCGGGCACCGCCGGCGTGAGTCCGTCGAGGATGGTGACGACCTGCGGGTCCTCCTCGTGGGCGGCGGCAGGCGCGCCCGGGGCGAACAGCAGGGCCGCGGCCAGGGCAGCAGCGGCCGCCGCGGCGCCTCGCCGCAGGGCAGCGGGCTGCCGGCTGGCGCGACGTCGCACGCTGCGCAGTCTGCGCCCTCCCGCCGGTCCGCCCCGGGCGGCGCTATCCGCGGCGGCGACGCGGGGCGCGGGCAAGGAGCAGGCCCACCGCGGCGAGCGCGACTCCCGCGCCGACGAGGCCAGCCGACGCGCCGGTGAAGGCGAGGACGCGCTGCGGCTGGCGGGCGAGGACCGCAGCCGGACGGCGGGCCGGCGCGCGGTGGTGCGCCGCGGGCCGGCGCGCGGCCGGCCCGGCGGCCACCGTCTGGCCAGCGGCCACCGTCTGGCCGGGGACGACGGCGACCGGCGTCGCGGGTGGGGCGCAGCTCACCGGCGCGCCCGGAACCAGGGGCTGCCCGGTGACGGAGGAGAGGTCGGGCGCCCGCCCGGGCCGCACCAGCGGCGGACCTTCGTCGGCGCGTGCACTCGCGGTCCGGCCCACCGACCGCGGCGCCCAGCCCGGCCGCGACAAGGGCCAACCCGGCCGTGCGCCGAGGGAGGCACCGGCACAGCCTGCGCCGCGCGGGCTGTCCGGCGGCGAACGGCGCGTGAACGCCCCGGGTCGCGGTCGCGCCGCCTCAGGCCGGCACGCCGAGCGCCCGCAAGACCAGCTCCTTCACCGCGGCCGCGTTGGCCTTGCCACCGCTGGCCTTCATGACCGCCCCGACCAGCGCGCCGGCCGCCGCCGTCTTGCCGCCGCGGACCTTCTCGGCGACGTCGGGTTGGGCGGCGATGGCCTCGCTCACGAGCCGGTCCAGCTCGGCGCTGTCACTGACCTGCTCCAGCCCGCGGGCCGCCACCACCGCACGCGGGTCGCCCTCGCCGGCGGCCACACCCCGGACGACCTCGCGCGCGCCGGCGGCGCCGATCGTGCCTGCGGCGCGCAGCGCGATCACCTCGGCAACGTCGGCCGCCCGCACGCCGAGGTCCGCGAGCTCGACGCCACGCTCGTTCGCCACCGTCGCCACGTCGTTCATCCACACGCCGCGCGCCTCCGCGGGCGGGGAGCCGAGCGCCAGCGTCTCCTCCACCAGGTCCAGCGCGCCGGCGGCCGACATCTGCCGCACGTCGAGCTCGGAGAAGCCCTGACGCGCCACGAGTCTGGCCCGCCGCTCGGCCGGCATCTCGGGCAGGGTCGCGCGCACCTGTTCGACGTACGCCGCGTCGAGCTCCAGCGGCACCAGATCGGGCTCCGGGAAGTAGCGGTAGTCGGTCGCCTCCTCCTTGCTGCGCCCCGGCGACGTCGTCCCGCTGTCCTCGTGCCAGTGCCGGGTCTCCTGGTGCACGCGGCCGCCGGCCTCGAGGATCGGGGCCTGCCGGGTCGCCTCGTGCCGCACCGCGCGCTCGACGGAGCGCAGCGAGTTGACGTTCTTGGTCTCCGTGCGGGTGCCCAGCGTCTCGCTGCCGCGGGGGCGCAGGGAGACGTTCGCGTCGCAGCGCAGGGAACCCTGCTCCATCCGCACGTCGCTCGCTCCCAGCGCCCGGATGCGGTCGCGCAGCTCCGTCACGTAGGCGCGGGCGACCTCCGGGGAGCGGATGTCCGGCCGCGTGACGATCTCGACGAGGGGGATCCCGGCGCGGTTGTAGTCCAGCAGCGAGAACTCGGCGCCCTGGATGCGGCCGGTGGCGCCCCCGACGTGCAGGGACTTGCCGGTGTCCTCCTCCATGTGCACCCGCTCGATCCCCACCCGGACGGTCTCGCCGGTCGTCGGGTCCTCCACGTCGAGCCAGCCGTCGGTGCACAGCGGCTCGTCGTACTGGCTGATCTGGAAGTCCTTCGGCATGTCGGGGTAGAAGTAGTTCTTGCGGGCGAAGCGGCTCCACGGCGTGACGTCGCAGTGCAGCGCGAGCCCGATCATCACCGCGAAGCGCACCGCGGCCGCGTTGACGACGGGCAGGCTGCCGGGCAGGCCGAGGCAGACCGGGCAGGTCTGCGTGTTGGGCTCGGCGCCGAAGGCCGTGGCGCAGCCGCAGAACATCTTGCTCGCCGTGCCCAGCTCGACGTGGGTCTCCAACCCGACGACGGGCTCCCAGCGGGTGAGGACGTCGTCGTAGGTCGGCAGCGCTGCGGTGCTCACGGGCACGAGTGTCGTACGCCGACGGCTCAGGTCTGCCCGGTTCGGCGGTCCGGGACGAGCCGCACGATGACGCGCTCCTCACCGGGCTGGCGCATGGGGTAGCTGTCGACCCCCAGGTATTTCTTGGCGAGCTTGTCGATGTGGGCGTCGGCTCCCTCGGTGACGATCTCGGCGGTCCCCCGCACGCTCAGCCAACGGAACGCGTTCGCGGCGTCCACCACGGAGATGGCGATCTTCGGGTTCCGCTCGAGGTTGCGGTGCTTCTGCCGGCCCTTAGCCGTGTTGAAAAGCACCGCCGTGCCGTCGGTGTCCACCCACACCGGGGTGAGCTGCGGCGTGCCGTCGGGCATGACGGTGGCGATGTGCGCGATCTGCTTCTCCGACAGCAGGGCGATGTCGCCCCCGGTCAGCTCCTCGGCCATGTGTGTCCTCTGCGACGACGTGTCCGGCGCGGTCGTTCCGCTAGAGCCGCGGGGGCCCGGTGCCGGTGCTCTCATCATCGCGCAGGTTCCGGTAGACGACGAGGCCGACACCAAGGGCCGCGATGGCGCCGACGCCCGCGGCCGCCAGCAGCCGCAGCCACACCGCGAAGGCCGGCAGCCAGACCAGCGCCAGCACGCCGGCGGCGAGGAAGGCGAGGCCGACCACGGCGTCGGCGCGGGTGAGCCGCGCCGGACCCGCCTGCGGCACCCGCAACGCACCCCGCCGATCTCAGCCGCGCCGGCGCGTCGCGCGCTGGCCGCGATTGACGAGGGCCAGGCCGAGGGCGACGGCGAGCACGAAGACGCCGGCGACGGTGAGCGCGCTCGCACCGAGCACCAGGCCGGCCACGACCAGCACCAGGCCGAGCCCGAAGGCGGCGTTCGACGCGACGACGACGGGGCGCCCGCCGGGTGCGGTCACAGCGCGGGCGCCGCGGCGAGCAGGGGCGAACCGCGGCGGGCATCGAGCTCGCGCTCCAGCGCCGCAGCGACGCGATAGAGCCGGTCGTCCGCGAGCGTCGGGGCCATCACCTGCAGGCCCACCGGCAGCCCGTCCTCCGCGGCGAGCCCCACCGGGACGGACAGCGCCGGCCCGCCGCAGAGGTTCGACGGGATGGTGCAGATGTCGTTGAGATACATGGCGAGCGGGTCGGCCGTCTTGTCGCCGAGACGGAAGGCGGTGGTGGGGCAGCTCGGCGAGACGAGGACGTCGACCTCGTCGTACGCGGCCTCGAAGTCGCGCGTGATGAGGGTGCGGACCTTCTGCGCCTGCCCGTAGTAGGCGTCGTAGTAGCCGCTGGACAGCGCGTAGGTGCCGAGCATGATGCGGCGCTTCACCTCGTCGCCGAAGCCGGCGTCGCGCGTCGCCGCCATGACCTCTTCCGCACCGGCGTCGCCGTTCGCCACCCGCATGCCGAAGCGCATCGCGTCGAAGCGGGCGAGGTTCGACGAGCACTCACTGGGGGCGATGAGGTAGTAGGCCGCCAGGGCGTAGCGGAAGTGCGGGCAGCTCACCTCGGTCACCACCGCGCCGAGTTCCTCCAGCAGCGCGACGGCCTCGCGGAAGCGCGCCTCGACGCCGGGCTGATAGCCCTCGCCACCGAGCTCGCGCACGATCCCGACCCGCAGGCCGGTCACGTCGGGGTCGGCGGCGGCGGCCACCACGGGCGGGACTCCCCGGTCGATGCTGGTCGAGTCCCGCGGGTCGTGGCCAGCGATGGCCTCGTGCAGCAGGGCTGCGTCGGCGACCGTGCGCGCCAGCGGGCCGGCCTGGTCGAGGCTCGAGGAGAAGGCGACGAGCCCATAGCGGGACACCCCGCCGTAGGTCGGTTTCACGCCGACGAGCCCGCAGACGGCCGCGGGCTGGCGGATCGAGCCGCCGGTGTCGGTGCCGAGCGCGAGGGGCGCCTCGAAAGCGGCGACCGCGGCGGCGCTCCCACCGCTGCTGCCGCCGGGGATGCGGTCGAGGTCCCAGGGGTTGCGGGTCGGGCCGTAGGCGCTGTTCTCCGTCGAGGACCCCATGGCGAACTCGTCCATGTTGGTCTTGCCCAGGATCACCACGCCGGCGCCGCGGAGCCGCTGGACGACGTGCGCGTCGTAGGGCGGGCGCCAGCCCTCGAGGATCCGGCTGCCGCATGTGGTGGGCACGCCGCGCTGGGCGAAGACGTCCTTCAGTGCCAGGGGTACGCCGGCCAGCAGGCCGAGCGGCTCCCCCGCGGCGCGGCGCCGGTCGA
>JAABUT010003589.1_pt1 | contig 13160 bp, 7 predicted proteins | sample 5559281 | NCBI WGS metagenome assembly JAABUT01 (sample SAMN10711880, study PRJNA513359) | rock metagenome | isolation source: Antarctica rocks | place: Antarctica: Victoria Land, Ricker Hills nord | collected 2016-01-04
CTCGCGTCGTTCGTCGTGGGCATCCAGTGGTGGGGCGCCGCGACCTTGCCCTGGTGGGCGGGTGCGCTGCGCCTGGCCCTCCTCTGGCCGCTCATGGCCGCGATCGGCGCCTGGGTGCCGGGCGCCGATCCCTTCGCGCTCACCCTCGGAATCGGCGCCGCGACCGGCGCCCTCGGGGGGGCGCTCCTCGCGTGGCGGCTGCGGCGCTAACCCCCGCTCGCGGCCCCCGGGCGAAGCCAACAGGGGGTGGAATTGCCCACTCCACCGCTTGCTCGGCAGGCGCTGCGATGGCACCCGCATAACCACAGGCTTGCCGCTGCCAGGGCAACCCCATCACGAGGTGAGGCATCGCAAAGCCGTGGATCTCGGCGACGCCGAGACTGCCTGGTTGCCAGCACCCCACCCTTGCCCCGCCGCACCGATGTTAAGGTGCCGCTCGCCCTATGCGGGCGATCGTGGGAAGGGGGGACCATCATGGGCTGCCAGCACGGTACTGTCAAGCTAACTGATCGGGCTGGACGTGATAGCTATGCGATACTCGGCGCATGAAGAAAGAAATCAGCTTCCCCAGCTACAGACGTCACCGCTTCCCGCCGGAGATCATCGCGCACGCCGTATGGTTGTACTTCCGGTTCGCCCTCAGCTACCGTGACGTGGAGGAGCTGCTGGCCGAGCGCGGCGTGATCCTGACGTATGAAACCGTCCGCCAGTGGTGCCGCAAGTTCGGGCAGACCTACGCGAATGGGCGGCGTCGACGACGACCGCGACCGGGCGACAAGTGGCATCTGGACGAGGTGTTCATTGGCATCAACGGCCGGATGCACTACCTGTGGCGGGCGGTCGATCAGGACGGCGCAGTGCTCGATATCCTCGTGCAGTCGCGGCGCGACAAGCGTGCCGCCACACGGTTCTTCCGCAAGTTGCTCGCCGGGCTGCAATACGTCCCACGCGTGGTCATCACCGACAAGCTCGCGAGTTATGACGCGGCCAAGCGAGACGTCATGCCCAGCGTGGAGCATCGGCGACACAAGGGGCTGAACAACCGGGCGGAGAATTCCCACCAGCCCACGCGCGAGCGGCGGATGCGGCGGTTCAAGTCGCCGGGGCATGCCCAGCGCTTCCTCGCCGCCTACGGCCCGATTGCTGGCCACTTCCGCCCGCGCCGCCACCGCCTGACCGCCCACGCCTACCGTGAGACCAGAGCCGAACGCTTCGCCACCTGGCGAGCAATCACCGGCAGCCTCGCCATGGCCTGAGCGTAAGCAGCGCCCCGCCGCAACACGCCTCGACGCCCCTGTTTGCCTCACAACAGAACTTTACTTGACAGTGCCCGCAACAGCGCTCGTGCAAGACCTGCATGCCGCCACTCCTCTCGGGCTATCGTGGCCGACAGGGGGTGCGGAAACAACGAGTTTCCTACGCGTGCTCAGCCCCCGTAGGGGCGGCGACATTCAGTGCTCCTGGGCGCACCCCGGTCAACGTACACAACGGGTTCCAGGCACCAAAAAGCAACGACCTATGCGTGTCGGCCACCGCGCTATTCTGCCGCATTTTCATGCCCGGTGCTGTCGGAACGTCATAGGACTTACCCATAGCGATCGTGGAGGTGGCAGGGTTATCGTCAACCAGGGCCGGAGCATCGGCGTCAGTGCTCGTGATCGCCCGTGTACGCTCGCCAATCTTCTGCCAACCTGACGATCCGTATGTGTCAAGGAAGCGGGTCTCCCGAGAAGTTGGTGCTTCGGGGACGTTTCGCGCGAAAAGTGGGAGGAGCTGCGCGGAAACTGCTTGATTTCAGTGCCAACGGACCGGCATTCGGTCGGTTTTAAGGGCGGCAGCCCTACGTCGCAGCCTGAAGCACCAACTTCTCGGGAGACCCCCGGCTGCTTGGCGAGCGCACGATGGTAAGATGGGGGCGGGACTGGTGCCGTGCGGCGACACGGAGCGAGGACCATAGCTGACCTCCTTGGCGCGGGCGCGCACCGCGTCGAGGAGGCAGCCTACACCAGCCCTGTCCAGTTAGGAAATGCCCTCGACTGGGTAAACGACTGGTGCGGCGGGCGCATCATGGGTGCTTATTAGCGTGACGCCAATCACGGCGCAATCCGGTTCCTACACTGCTCAAACCAGCCACCCACCTTGCACGGAATGTGTGCCAGAGCCGATGGTTCAGCCATGTGGTCGATGGTTTGGCCCTACTGGCTGTAAGACCAGTTGCTTGACAAGACCCGATGGCGCTGCTATCGTGTATTACATAGCAACATACGCATCGCAACCTGAACAGAGCAGTCCCCTGTCAGGCTCATCGCCCGTCGGCGTGGACACGAGGCGAAGGCCAGTCGAACGCTGGAAGGCCCGCAGGAAAGCTTCTGGCCTCCCGGCCCCTGCGAACGGTTGCGGCAGTATGCCGTAGCCGTCTGTGCTAGTGAAAGGGCCTGCGATGGGCATCGAGCGAAGCTTTCCCCGCCGCACGTTCCTGACCTTCGCCACGGCGAGCGCCGCAGCGGCGCTCGTCGCCGCCTGTGGCGGGAACGACTACCCGACGCTCGCCCCGCGGACGCCGACGGCCGGTGCCGGTGCCGCTGGTGGTGTCGCCACGGCGGCACCCTGCTGCACCCCGACGGCCGCGCCCGCCCAGGGCGCCCCCGGCCAGTCGCAGGGGACAGGCGATCTCCCCACCCCGCGCAACCAGACGGTGGTCGGCGAACGGGTCAAGTACACCATCTTCGACAGCTTCAATCCCTACATCCCCAACGGCGAGCACGCCGATTGCGGCTTACACCAGGGCTGCCGCGAGTCGCTGTTCTATGCCAACTTCCAGACCGGCGAGATTATCCCCTGGCTGGCGACGAAGCACGAGTACAACGCCGACTTTACCCAGCTGACCCTCTCGCTCAACCCCAACGCCCGCTGGAGCGACGGCAAGCCCTACACCTCCGGCGATGTCGTCTTCACCATCGACCTGCTGGCCAAAAATCGTCAGCTGAATGGGTCGAGTGCCGTCACCAGTTACGTCGACGGCGCCAGCGCGCCGGGGCCGAACACCGTGGTGCTGCGGCTGAAGCAGCCGAATCCCCGCTTCCATTATAATTTCACGGCGGGTATCTTCGGCGACACGATCAAGGTCGTGCCGAAGCACATTTGGGAGAAGGAAGACGCGGGTACCTTCAAGAACAACCCGCCGATCTTCACCGGCCCCTACGTGCTCGACCGGGTGGTGGCCCAGCAGTTCATGTTCGTCTGGAAGCGCAACCCCGATTACTGGAACAAGGCGAACCTCGATCCGAAGCCGCGGTACATGGTCTGGCGACAGGCGGGGACGGCGGACGCGATGGTGCAGGAGTTCACGCGCGGCAACGTGGACCTGCCGACCTATAACACCTTCGACTACCCGCTGCAGGAGTCGATCAAGAACAGCTACAAGAACATGGTCCGGCTCAACTTCCTGGACCCCTGCCCGCGGGGGATGTGGTTCAACCAGGACTCGCCCTCGGGCCTCTTCCAGACCGCGGAGGGGCGGCACGCGGTCTCGTATCTGCTCGACCGCGAGACGATCGGCAAGACGATCTGGCAGCCGCCGTCCACGCCCGCGAAGTACCCGTGGGCGGACTGGACCGTCAATCAGAAGTGGCAGAATCCCGAGATTCAGAAGAAGTACGACCTGACGTTCGACCCGCGCCGGGCGGAGCAACTGCTCGATGGCCTGGGGGCAACGAGGAGCGGTGGCGTCCGCCAGCTCAACGGGAAGCCCCTCTCGCTGACCTGCATCACCCATGTGGCCGTCGGCCAGCCCGAGTACCAGATCGGGCAGTCGCTCGCCGAGAACGCCAAGAAGGTCGGCATCGAGATGCAGGTCAGGAGCCTGGTCGGCACGCCCTTCAGCGACGCGTTCAACAACGGGGACTACGACCTCACCTCCCACAATTTCTGCGGCACGGCGTTCGACCCGAACCAACTCTACACCCAATTCGACGAGCGCTTCTACCAGCCGATCGGCACCCGCACCACCCAGGGCAACGCGACGCGGACGCGGATCGCCGAGCTGAGTGCGATCGCCGCGAAGCTGGACGGCGTCGACCCTGCGGACCGCGCCAATAAGCCGCTCTTCGACCAGGGGCTCGAGGTCTTCATGAAGCACCTGCCCGCGATGCCCAGCATTCAGACGATCTACCCGCTCGTCTATAACACGACCTACTGGACGGGCTGGCCGACGCAGGACAAGCTCTACAACGTGCCGGCACACTGGTGGGCCCAGTTCCTCTTCGTCCTCGGGAGACTTGAACCGACGGGGCGGTAGGCGCACAGGGCCACCGACCTATCGTCCAGGGTCGCAGTCTTACTTCTACAGTTGCGCTGGCTTTGCACAAAAACCCGCGATCCGCACGCATCGGTACTGTCAAGTGAAGTCGCGCTGGGCGGCGAACGGGTGCCTGAAGGCGCACCGAAGGAGGGCCGTGCTGGCCGTCAGGCCAGGGCGGGGGTGCCGGTGACGGCGCGCCAGGTGGCGAAGCGCTCGTCTCGTAGTCGGCGGTAGTCGGAGGTGGTGCCGGCGCGGGCGGCAGTGCGATCCGATCGGGCCATCGGCGGCGAGGAAGCGTTGCGCGTGGCCGGGGGACGTGAACCGGCGCATGCGCCGCTCGCGTTCCCGGGTGGGCTGGTGCGCGTTCTCCGCCCGATTATTCAGTCGCTTGTGCTGGCGGTGCTCGACGCTCGGCAGCACCTCCCGCCTGGCCGCCCCATAGCTCGCTAGCTTGTCGGTGATGATGACGCGCGGCACATACGCGAGATTCTTGAGCAGCCGACGAAAGAACTTCTTGGCCGCGGCCTTGTCCCGGCGGCTTTGTACCAGGATGTCGAGCACGTGCCCGTCCTGATCCACGGCCCGCCACAGGTAGTGCTGCTCGCCGTGGATCCGAATGGAGACCTCGTCGAGATGCCACTTATCTCCAGGGCAGGGCCGACGGCGGCGCAGCGCGTTCGCGTCGGTCTGGCCGAACTTCCGGCACCACTGCCGGACCGTCTCGTCGGCGAGGATCACGCCGCGCTCGGCCAGGAGTTCCTCGACGTCGCGGTAGCTGAGGGCGAAGCGGAAGTACAGCCACACGGCGTGGCCGATGATCGCGGGTGGGAAGCGGTGGCCTTGGTAATTGGAGACGTCATGCTGCTCATTCATGCGCCCAGTATCGCATGCGGCCCGCGCGTAGACCTAACCTGACAATACCATCGATCGACTGCTGGGACAGCCCACGCCCCTGGTGTCGTGAGACCCCCTGACGAAGGTCGATGCCCACGAGCGACGGCCCCGGCGTACTGCCGGGGCCGTCGCGTTCCCTATCTCGCTTGCCTCCAGTCGGGGCTAGGGGACGCGGTCGGTGCCGAACTGGGCGTTGAAGGCGGCGTAGAGGACCTGGATGACGTAGAGGCGCGAGCCGTTGCCGCTGGGGTTGCCGAAGGTCGCGTCCGAGGTCTGGCCGGGGACCGTGCCGACGTTGGCGCGGTAGGTGGTCAGGTCGGAGCGCTGGGTGCCGGTGTCGGGCACGTCGGTGTACTGGTTCGGGTTGCCCGGCAGGCGGTCCCAGAAGCCGGTCGGGCGCAGGTCCGGGGTCCTGGTGAAGGCACGGGCGACGATGCTCACCACCTGGACCCGCTGGACGACGTCGCGCGGCAGGTAGCAGGGGGCGGTGGTGCCGGCACCGGTGCAGGTGGCGCTATCGGTGTAGCCGCCGACGATGCCGTAATCCTTCAGCGCGGCGACGTTGTCCCACAGCTCGTCGTCGATGCAGTTCCCCGTGTTGGCGGGGTCGCACTTGTCGGGGAAGGTGTTGGCGTGGAACTCCTTCTGCCAGCCGAAGACGCGAGCGACGAATGCCGCCGCCTCGGCGCGCTTCACGTCGGCGGTCGGCCGGAACTGGCCGGAGCCATTGACGCCCTGCGGGTTGACGATGCCGAGGGCGGCCAGGAAGGCGATCATCCGCTGGTCCGCCGCGCCCAGGGACCCGATGTCGGAGAACGACGGCGTGGCCACGAAGGTGGCGACCAGGGTGCGGGTGCCGTTGACGGTGAAGGTGAGCGGGCTGGCGTAGCCGACGTACCGGCCGTCCAGCGTCCAGCCGGTGAAGGTCTGGCCGGCGGCGGGGACGGCGGCGTAGGTCGCCGCGCTCCCGGTAGCGTAGCTGGTGCTGCCCGCCGGGGTGACGCTGCCCTGGCCGGTGGCCGAGGCGGTCACGACGGCCTGCGAGATCGGGCGGGCGGGCGGGGCGGTGCCGGTGCCAGTGCCGGACAGGGCGACGGTCTGCGGGCTGCCCGCCGCGTTGTCCGCGATCTGGAGGGTGGCGGCGCGGTCGCCGGCGGCGGTCGGGGCGAAGCGGACGCCGACGACGCAGGAGCCGCCCGCCGGGGCGCTGCCCGCGCACGTATTGAACGTCACCGCGAAGTCGCCGGGGTGCGCGCCGGTCAGCGTCACGCCCGCGATCGTCAGCGGACTACCCCCGCCGTTGGTGAGGGTGGCCTGCTGGCTGTCGGAGGCGGTGCCGACCTGCCGCGCGCCGAACGCGAGGCTCGTCGGGGCGAGGCTGGCCTGTGGGGTGCCGGGGGCAGGCGCGGCGATCGTGAAGGTCAGCGCCCCGCTGGTGCCGCCGCCGGGGCCAGGGTTGGTCACGGTCACCGCGACGACGCGGGCCGTCGTCAGCAGGTTGGCCGGGACGGTCACGACGATGGTCGTGGCGGAGATATTCCCCGCGGTGGGGGTGAGGGTCGCGCCGCCGAAGTCGATCGTCGCGCCGGGAGCGAAGCCGGTGCCGGTCAGGGTCAGCGCGGTGTCCCCCGCGCCCGCCGTCGCGCCGGTCGGGGCGCGGCCGGTGAGGGTGGGGACCGGGTTGGTGACGGTGAGGGTGACGGTATTGGACGTGCCGCCGTCCGGGGCGGGATTGACCACGTTCAGCGGGTACTGCCCCGCCGCCGCCAGCCGCGCCGCCGGCACGACCGCAGTCAGCTGCGTGGCGTTTACATAGGTGGTGGCGAGGGCGACGCCGTCGAGGTAGGCGACGCTCCCCGGGCCGAACGACGCGCCGGTGAGGGTGATCACCGTGTCAGGGCTCCCCGCCGGGATGCTGGCCGGGGCGGCGGCGGCAAGGGTTAGCGTTGGCTTCGCGTCGAACACCGCCACGAACGCGAGGTCAACTGCCGGGCCGAAGACGCCGCCGTTCGTGCCGTCCCACGGGGTTAGCACGCTCGGGTTGTTCTGGTAGACGTACGTGCCACCCGTGTAGGGGTTGTCCCCGCGGGCCCCGAAGGCCCCCCGCCCGGCCGGGCTGGTGTCCCGCAGGGTGGTGGCGAGGAGGACGTAGCTGGCCCCCGCGGCCAGCGCCACGCCGCCCGTGTCGAAGGTGATCGCCTCGAAGACGGCGGGGTCGGTGGTCTGGCGCGGCCCGCTCTGGTAGAGCGCAGCGCCGGTGGCCTTCGTGCCGTCCCAGGCGTAGACTTCGCCCCGGAAGATGACGGCGGTGGGGAGCTGGATGAGGAAGGTGAAGGACCGCAGCGTCTGCTCGGTCGGGCTGACGATCGTCTGCCCGTAGGTGGGCGTGGCGGTTCCACCGACACCAAAGTAGATTACGGACCTATTCTGCGGCGTGGTGTCGATGGTGACCGACGCGGCGAGTGCCCCGCCCGCCCCCGGCAGCCAGCCGACCAGCAGCCCCGCCAGCAGCGCCAGCGTCGCCAGCCAGCGCCAGCACCCGACCGCCCGCCAATGAGTGCGTCCCGCCCCAACATGTTCCATCGTGACCCTCCTCGTATACTGGGGCCGAGCCCCCTCGCCACACGGCGGGCGACCACCACCCCAGCCCTTCCAGTTTGCGTTCAGTCACATGACGCGATGCCGCACACAAGTCTATAGCCCAGCCGACCCCGGTCGTACACGGCACGACCTCGCGCAGCGTGGTACCCGCAGGTCGGCACTGTCAGATAAAGTTTCGCGGGCGCGGTATGCGATACTCCGCGCGTGTTGGATGCCGACCGGGACGGTGGCGACGACGGCGTTGGTGGCCCCGTCGAGTACCGCGACGCTGACGCCGCCGTTGTTCGCCACGTAGATGCGGTCGGTCGACGCGGCGACCGCCACGCCCAGGGGAGAGTTGCCGACCGCGATCGGTGTGCCGAGGGTGGCCGCGGCCCGCGCCGCGGGGGCGCCGCCGCCGCGCGCCGGAGGATCCGTCCGTGCCTTGCCGATAGCGTGCCGTGGTGGTGATGCATCGCGTGCTCCTCGTGTCATCCCGGCGCCCGCCGCGCCCGCCGCACCCCCGCCGGTCGCCATACAACCGGCGGTGGCCGAGGGTCCAGTGTACGGGACAAAGTTCACGCAATGTTCACGAACGGCGGGGCGCCATCGGGGCGCGGGGTGTCGCTGTCCGCAGGTTGCCATACCAACCCGGGGGCTCGAGCCGCGCGTCGTCCGCCGCCGGCCGCGCCAGCCGCGCCGTCCCCCGGGCGGTGGCCGCGCCGTCCCCGCCGCAGGGGTGGTCAGTCGGGCGGTGCGCCCGGCGGGTCGCGGGCCGGCACGGCGCCGGGGGACACCGCCGCGTCGCGTGCCCCGGGCCGCGGCCCGGCCGCCGCGAGCCAGGCCCAGGCGGCGGCGAGGGTGGCGAAGCGGTGGCGCGCGCCGCTCGCGACCTCCTGCACCTCGACCCGCTCGCGCCCGTCGGCGTGCTGCCAGCGGCGGAGCAGGTAGGCGGCATATGTGCGAACCATCGGTGCACCTCGCGCGCATGCTCGCCGGACGACGAGCCTCGAGGGCGAGTATGGGGGGCGCAGTTCACGAAATGTTCACGAGGGGATGTGGACCCGGGTGGGGGCGGGCAGGGGCGGTGAGGCACGGAACCGATGCACCCGACCGTCGCCCGCCTCGTCGGCCGTGCGGGGCTGCGCGCGAGACATGCCCGCCACGTCGGCCCGTCGCGTCCAGTTCAGCGCGGCCCGAGGTAGGCGAGCGCCTGGGCGAGCGCCTCGTCGAGCGGCCAGGCGTCCCCGACGGCGCTGGCGGCGTCGAACCCGTCCGGCCCGAGGGCCGCGCGCGTGGCGGCGCGCAGCCGCGCGCGGAGGAGCAGGTCGGTGGGGAGGGGCTGCAGGGCGTGCGCCGCGCGGAGCGCCCCGGCGGCGGCGGCGAAGCGCGCGGCGGCGGCCGGGTCCGCGTCGCGCCAGGCGAGGTCGGCCAGGCTCTCCAGACAGTGCGCGACGTCGCGCGGGTGGCGCGACTGCCGATAGTGGTCGAGGCTCTGGCGGTAGAGCGCCCGGGCGGTCGCCAGCTCGCCGCGCGCGGTGGCCGTCTCCGCCAGGATGCGCCGCGCCAGGGCCATCCCCGCCGCGCTCCCGATCGTCGTGTAGGCTTCGAGGGCCGCCTCGCCGTGCTCCCGCGCCAGCGGATAGTCGCCGACGACCCGCGCGGCGACCGCGCGATTGTTGTGTGCCACCGCCAGTCCGCGCCGATCCCCGAGGGCGGCGAAACGCCCCAGCGCCTCGTCGGCGCAGGCGACGACCGCGGCGAGGTCGCCCTCGGCGAAGGCGATCTCGCACAGGTTCGCCAACGCGCTGGCGATGCCGTGGGCGTCGTCGGTGGCGCGGCAGAGCGCCAGATTCTCGTCCTGGTAGCGCCGGGCCTGCGCGACATCGCCCTGCCACAGGGCGAGCAGGCCGAGGTTGTTCAGCAGCGCCCCCAGCAGCCAGCGATCGTCGAGTCGGCGCGCCTCGGTCAGGCCGGCCGCGAAGTAGGGCTGCCCGGCCGCGTAGTCGCCGCGGAAGACGCACAGGATACCCAGCCCCATCCGGGCGCGCGCCGCGAGCCCCGGCAACCCGCGCGCCGTGGCGAGGTCGAGCGCACGGCGGAACGCGTCCTCCGCCTCGGCCACCGCCCCGGTGGGCCAGGCGAGCGTCCCGGCGCAGTACAGGACGTGCGGGCGGAGCGCCGCCAGGGCGGCGTCGGCGGGGGCGGCCTCGCCGACCCGGAGGGCGGCGGCGACCCAGTCGCGCCCCTCGGCATAGTAGGCGCGCATGTACCAGAAGCGATGGAAAGCGACGACGAGTCGGGTGAACGGTTCCCAATCGGCGGTGTCCCGCAGCCAGCGGAGGGCCGCGCGCACGTTGTCGTGGTCGCGCGCGAGCAGCGCCACCCAATAATCCTGCCGCGCGCGGTAGAACTCCGGCTCCGCCCCCTCGGCCAGGCGCAGGTAATAGGCGGCGTGGGCGCGCCGATCGTCCGCCGCCGTGCCGGTGTCGCGCAGCCGCTCGGCGGCGTACTGGCGCACCGGCTCCAGCAACCGGAAACGCAACGCTTCGTCCGTGCCGGTGCTCGCCTCCACCTGCACCAGCGAGCGCTCGACCAGCCCCGCCAGCGCGTCCAGGGTGCCGTCGCCCAGGCCGCAGATCGCCTCCGCCGCCGCCAGGGTGAACCCGCCGACGAAGAGCGCCAGCCGGGCCAGGAAGGCGCGCCCGGCCGGGGCGAGGAGGTGGTAGCTCCAATCGAGCGTCGCCCGGAGGGTGCGGTGGCGCGGCAGGGCGGTGGGCGGGCCGTCCCCCAGGAGCCCGAGTGCGTCGTCCAGCCGCGCGGCCAGCTGCGGGAGCGCGAGGAGCGCCACCCGCGCCGCCGCCAGCTCCAGAGCGAGCGGGAGGCCGTCGAGGCGCCGACAGATCGTCGCCACCGCCCGGGCGTTCTCGGGGGTTAGGGCGAAATCCTGCCGCGCCAGGCGCGCGCGCGCGGCGAAGAGCTGCACCGCGGGGTTGGCCTCCAGCGCCGCCAGCGCGGCCACGCCACGTGGCTCGTCCGCCGGGACCGGCAGCGAGGGGACACGCCAGATGGCCTCGCCCGCCGCCCGCAGCGCCGCGCGGCTGGTCGCCAGCACGCGCACGGCCGGGCAGGCGGCAAGGAGCGCGCCGACGAGGGGCACGCAGGCGGCGAGCAGGTGCTCGCAGTTGTCGAGCACCAGGAGCACGTCCCGCTCGCGCAGCGCGGCGACGACCGCCGCCACGGTCTGCTCGCGCAGCCCGAGCACCGCGGCGACCGTGCCCGCCACCAGCGCCGGGTCGGCGAGCGCGGCGAGGTCGACCCACCAGACGTGGGCGCGGGCGTCGGCGAGCAGCGCGCGGGCGACGGCGAGGGCCAGGCGGGTCTTGCCGCAGCCCCCCGCGCCGGTCAGCGTGACCAGCCGACTCTCCCCGAGCGCCCGCGCCACCGCGTCGACCGCCACCTCGCGCCCGAATAACGTCGTCACCGGGGCCGGCAGGTTGTGGCGCGGCCGCGCCGTGTCCGCCGGGGGCGGGGCGTCGTGCGCGGGCTCCCGCTGCGCGAGGAGCGCGGCGTAGAGTTGTTGCGTCGCCGGCTCCGGCTCGGCGTCCAGGTCGGCCCGCAGCGCCGCGCGCAGGCGGCCGAATTGCGCCAGCGCCTGCCCCCGCCGCCCGGCCGCCGCGTGGGCGCGCATCAGCGCGACGTGGGCCTCCTCGTTGGCGGCATCGCCCGCGACGAGCTCCTCCAAACGGGCGCAGGCCGCGTCCCAGTCGCGCCGATCCGCGTGTAACCGCGCCAGTTCGAGGAGGAGGGTGACCGCGAGGCGTTGCGCCTCGTCGCGCGGGACGAGCGACCAGTCCTCGTAGCGGTCGAGCGGGAGCAACGCGCCGTGATACAGCGCCAGGGCCGCCTCGTGGGCGGCGATCGTGCCGCGCCTGCGCGCGAGGAGCGCCGCCGCCCGGAAGGCGTCGAGATCCACGGCGACGCCGCCCGGCGCGACCAGGGCGAGGCCCTGGTGCCGGGCCACCAGCAGCCCGCGCCGCGCGGGATCCAGCGCCCGCCGGGCGAGGTAGAGGGCCTGGTAGTAGGCGCGCCGCGCGGCCGCGGGCTCGAGATCGGGCCAGAGGGCGTCGAGGAGCTGCTCGACCGTCAGGTGGTGCCCCGGCGCGAGGGCGAGGAGCTTGACCAGCGCCTGGGCCTTGCGCGAGCCCCACGGCGCGTCGTCGCCGATCGGGCGACCGGCGACGGCCACGGCGAAGCCGCCGAGGAGTCGGATGCTGACGGCGTACGAATCCTCGGCCATGGCCCCCCGCGCGGCGTGCGTCGATCGCTGGCCCGATTGTAGGCACGGCGGACCGGTCGGTCAAGGTCGTGGGATCCACGACCGGGGAGTCGCCCGCTCCCGGATCGCCGCAGGGCTGCCGACGGGGGGGTATTGTCAATTTAAGTCGGGCGCGCCGGGCTGCCGGGGAACGCGGGCGTGCTGCAGGAGGGTGGTGCCGCTGCTCAGGCTATCGCCGGGGTGCCGGTGACGGCGCGCCAGGTGGCGAAGCGTCCCGTTCTGGTCGCGCGATAGGCGTCGGCGGTGAGACGGTGGCGGCGTGGGCGGCAGTGGCCGGCGATCGGCCCATAGGCGGCGAGGAAGCGCCGGGCGTGTGCCGGAGATCTGAAGCGGCGCGTCCGGCGCTCCCGCTCGCGGGTCGCCGGATGCGCGTTCTCGGCGCGGTTATTGGGCCCCCTATGCCGTCGGTGCTCCACGCTCGGGAGCACCGCGCGCATCGCCGCGCCGTAACCGGCGAGCGTGTCCGTGATGACCACGCGCGGCACGTAGGCGAGGCCCTTCAGCAGCGTGCGCAGGAACGTCACGGCCGCCGCCTTGTCGCGGCGGGCCTGCGCCAGGATATCGAGCACGTGCCCGTCCTGGTCCACGGCCCGCCAGCGGTCGTGCCGCACGCCGTTGATCTGGACGAAGACCGCGTCCGGGTGCCACGTGTCGCCAGGACGCGGGCGACGGCGGCGCAGGTCGTCGGCGTCGGTCCGGCCGAACGTCCGGGACCACCGCCGGACCGTCTCATACGTCACGATCACCCCACGCTCGGCGCGCAACTCCTCCACGTCGCGATAGCGCGGGGCGAAGCGGCAGTACCGCCACACCGCGTGGGCGATGATCGCGGGCGGGAAGCGGTGACGTGTACAGGCGGGCGCTATGCTCATCTCGTTCATGCGTTGAGTATCGCGTGTGGCGCCGTCTGGAGCGCCACCCAGTTACCCTGACAAGCGCCATGGCCGCGGGGCCATGCAGGCGTATGAAAATGGGGGATACTGGACGCGGCCGGGGCGAGGTCGTTCGGTATTGCGGTGCCAGGAGCCCGCCTGACAAGCTGACCCC
>JAABUT010003591.1_pt1 | contig 13158 bp, 13 predicted proteins | sample 5559281 | NCBI WGS metagenome assembly JAABUT01 (sample SAMN10711880, study PRJNA513359) | rock metagenome | isolation source: Antarctica rocks | place: Antarctica: Victoria Land, Ricker Hills nord | collected 2016-01-04
GCACACGACACGGTCATCACGCCGCACGCCCGCCGCTTGAAGCCCGGCGGCTGTCGTCTGCACCTCCCGCCGCAGCGCGGCGTAGGTCCAGTTGGTGCCGTCAGCGAACTCGGCAAAGACCTTCTGCCGCTGGTCCTCTTCCTTGTCCAGCTCGCGCTGCCACTCGCGCGCCTTCCTCAGTGCCTCGCTCTGACGGACCTAGCTTCGTGCCATCACAACCTCCCGGTCGCTCGCAGTGATTGGGTACGGCCGGATCGTCACACGCGCCTTCGCCATCCACGCCCGGCAGCGCGGATCGCGACCAGTTCCTCGCGCCGCAGGTCGAGCATCGCCTCGACTCGGCGTGCACCGTCCGGGTCTGCGGCCAACGCCCGCACCGCGGCTGCGACGCCGCATCGACCTCCTCAGGCGCCATATCCCCGGTAACGCGGGGGGCATCCAGGGCGGCACAGACGTCGGCCGTCCGATCATCGAGCCACCGCTCGGGCGCGAACACCTCGACGTCGCGGGGCCCGCTGTTTCTCCCGGGGCGCCGCAGCGCCTCGGCAACTCGCACCGGATTCGTGTCACCCCGCCTCCCGATCCACGCCGTTCTCGCCGTAAGCGTGATCCGAACCTCTGACAGTTCGACACCCGCGCCACCAGTCCCCGCCCCCCGGTCATCGCCGACCACCAGCCGCACGCGGTCGGCGTTGCCGTCGTTAATCGTTGAACTCCCTACGTCACCCCGAAGACCCAGACGCAGCACACATCATGCATTCCTCCGCAACGGATATAGCGGACATCGGGAAGTCTGGGGTGGCGAAGGCGGGCGCGACATTCGGGTCGTGATGAAGGTGCACAAGCTGACCGCGGGCGCCGGGTACAGACGCGAGCCGGGGAATCCGTACCTCATAGCGAGCAAGTGATCTCATGACCGCGACACCTCCCGCCAGCCGTCATAGCGCGGAGACCGAGCCCGACGGAGTGCGACGCCGTCCCGGAGTTCACCGCGGAAGCGGTCGAGTTTCGGCAGGCGCTACGCCCCGGTTGTTTCACCGCCCTGTTGACCGAGGTCTGCGCGAGCTCCGACGACAACACTCGCGGGCTGTCGTTGGCCGACCGCTCGGCGTGACTTGGACCTCCGTGAGGGTTGTCCGGTCGGGTTGCGGCTTGCCAGACCCGAGGGCGGCCAAAGAGACCAAGGTCGCAGACGCATCGCGTGATCAGCACCATCATTGCCACCATGACCGAGGACGGCGACGAGATGAACACTCCCGACCGAGACGCGGCGATGCGCGTGGAGGCGGCTGTCGTGGCGATACGGTCCGGGCGCATGGTGGTGGTGTGCGACGACACCGATCGCGAGGACGAGGGCGACCTGTTCGTAGCCGGTGAGCTGATCACCGATGCCCACGTCAATGCGATGCTCAATGTCGGACGCGGGCTGCTCTGCGCAGCGGTGGCGCCGGAGGTCACCGACCGTCTCGGTTTGCAGCAGATGGTCGCCGACAACAGTGACTCCCACGGGACCGCCTTCACCGTGTCGGTCGACGCCGCGTCGACGGGCACGGGGATCTCTGCGGCCGACCGGGCTCTCACGATCCGGATACTGGCTGATCCGTCGTCGACTGCGGACGTGTTCCGGCGCCCCGGTCACATCTTCCCGCTGCGGGCGCGCGCCGGCGGCCTGCGCGAGCGTCGCGGTCACACGGAGGCGGCGGTCGAGCTGACCCGGTTGGCCGGATTGCAGCCCGTCGCGGCGATCTGCGAGGTTCTCGCCGACGACGGGACCACGGCTGACCGCGGGCAGCTTCTCAAGCTGGCGCGCAAGCTCACCGTCCCTCTGCTGCACGTCGCCGACATCGCCGCGTACAGCGTTCAGCCGTCCGTGACGGCCCGCGCTAAACCCGGGCACTTCGACGCGGGCGGCGCGAGATTGCCTGCCGCCTGCGGCGACTTCGTCGCCCGCGCTCATGCGAGCGCCGATGGTCGTGAACACCTCGTCCTGTCCCGGGGAGATCTGCACACCGCCGAGCGGCCGGTCGTCGCCGTGCGCTCCGAGTGCGTGCTTGGAGATGTCGCCGGATCGGTCCGCTGCGACTGCAGCGTCGAACTGGACGAGGCGCTCGGCACCATTGGCCGAGCCGACGCGGGCGCGCTGATCTACGTGCGTCGGCCGGAGAACGGCCCCGGAGCGCTCACCCAGCAGCTGCTCGAGTACCAACTCCGCGACGCAGGCGTCAGCACTGTGTCGGAACACACGCCGCAGTGCGATGCCGAGGACTACGCGGTCGCCTCGGACATCTTGGGCGAGCTCGGCGTGCGTTGCCTTACGCTGTGGTCCCGTTATCCCGACGACGTTTCGCTCTTGCATGTAGCCGGCCTCGATGCCGTCCATGCCGGTCAGCCGAAGGTGGGACCGTTGGCGGCCCTGGGTGCGACCGATCCGATTCGCCGCAGTCCGGGTAGTCACCGCCATCAACGGGATCGCGGGTTGGTCGGCGCGCGGGTCGCTTCATACCGGCGTGACCCCGTGCCGCCGGGAGTTCTCATCACCCATCAGCCCGCGGAGGGAATCACAGCATGTTGAATTTGGTCGACACGACGAGCGGAACAGTGTTCGACACCGTTGAGGACGACGAAGTCGTTCTCGACGTCACCAGGGAGGGCGCGGGTGATCCGCTACTCCTGCTCCATGGAGTCGAAGGGGTCGCAGCTGACGCCTTGTTCATCGATCGGCTTGCCGAGAACTTCTCGGTGCACGCGCCCAGTCACCCCGGATTTGACTTGTCTCCTCGCCCGGAGTGGTGCGACAGCGTCGAGGACCTCGCCTATCTCTACCTGAACTGGCTGCGGCGGCAGGATAAGCCCGTGACAGTGGTGGGTCTGCAGTTCGGCGGGTGGATCGCCGCCGAGATGGCCGTGCGCGAGCCGCAGTTGTTCCGCCATCTCGTGCTCGTGGATTCCGTTGGTATCCGAGTGTCCGCACCCGACGTACGGGACATCGCCGATGTCTTCGCGCTGCCCAGGGAGGACGTTGAGCATCGAACGTTTGCCACGGAGGAGGCGCGAAACGGCGACCTCTCGACACTCGATCCGCTGGTGGTCGAGCGGATCGCCCGCAACGAGGAGGCCCTCGCCCTTTACGGGTGGGACCCCTACCTGCACAACCCCCGTCTGCGGCGCTGGTTGTCCCGTATCACCGCTCCCACTCTGATCTTGTGGGGGGAACAGGACGGGATTGTCACTCCCGACTACGGTCGAATGTTCGCCGACGCGCTCGGCAAAGCCGACCTGGAGCTGATTTCGGACGCCGGGCACGCTGCGCAGGTCGATCAGCCCGACCGAGTTGCCGAACTCATTCGCGCCTTCGCCGTCTAGCCGACCCCTCCAAGGAGAACATCGTGCAGTACTGGCACTTCAGTGAAACCGCATACCCATTCCTGCCGCCCGAGGACGAGTTCCGGTCCATCCGGGTGACACTACCCAACCGCATCGTCGATCCGCAGCAGGCCGCCGCGCTGTGGGACCGATATCTAAAGGAATGGCAGGTCGCCGACGACTGCGGCATCAATGTCATGATCAACGAGCACCACTCGACGGCGACCTGCATGAACCCTGCGGCGCCGATCGTCGCCGGCATCCTCAGTCGGATCACGCACAACGCTCGCATCCTGATCCTGGGCAACCCGATCGCCAACCGTAAGGATCCGGTACGTGTCGCCGAGGAGATGGCCCTCGTCGACCTGCTGAGCAAGGGACGCCTCGAGGTCGGGTTCGTCCGTGGAGTTCCTTACGAAGTCTCGGCCGTGAACTCAAAACCGGTCCAGATGAGCGAGCGGATGTGGGAGGCCATCGACCTCATCGAAAAGGCGTGGCGCACCCACGACGGCCCGTTCAACTGGGAGGGCCGCTTCTTCCAACAGCGGCAGGTGAACATCTGGCCACGGCCGATGCAGCAGCCCACGCCGCCGGTCTGGGTGACCGCGATGAGCCCGGGAAGCGCGGCGCGCATCGCCGACAACGACTACATAGTCGCGTCGTTCCTGACCGGGTACGAGGGCACCAGGAAGGTGTTCCAGGCCTATCGGGACCGCCTCGAGCAGACCGACAGGCCGCCCGCCGCCGACGACCGCTTCGCCTATGCCGCGCTCGTCTACACCGGCGCGACGGACGAGGAAGGCCTCGAAGGCGCTCGCAAGCTGATGTGGTATGTGAAGGCGAACAAGGTGCCGTTCGAGTTCGTGCAGCCGCCGGGCTACACCCCGTACTTCGTGCGTGCCGCCGGCCTGCGCGGTGAGCGCAGCCCGTACGACTTTGCGTCGCTGTCCCTGGAGGACCTCATCGATCAGGGCATCGTATTCGCCGGGAGCCCGGCCACCGTTCGCGGTCAGGTCGAGAAGTTCTATGAGCGCGTCGGCGGGTTCGGCCACCTGTTGCTCATGGGGCAGGCCGGGTTCCTGGACCACGACGAGACGATTCGTGGCATCCGCAACTTCGCGGAGCACGTTCGCCCCGGTCTGGCCAACCTGGGTATGGCAACGGCTGCCGCTTCTGCCTGATGGCACGCCGATCGTCGCCGATAGGCCTTCGGTCGGCGCCCGAAGAAGGGCCGACACGCTGAGTACGAACTCGCACGGCAGCCGACCTCTCCCGGCGGGCGTCGACAGCCGGTTCGAGGAGGTCGGCGACTTCGTCACGCATCTGCTGGTCGCGGGCGACCCGGCCGATCCGCCCGTTGTGCTGCTGCACTCCGGCGAGTTCGGCGGCTGCGCGGAGTCCTCCTGGGCCGCGTTGATGCCCCGGCTGGCCGAACACGGGTTCTACGTCGCCGCGCCGGACTGGTTGGGGTTCGGCGAGTCGGATAAGGTCGTCGACTTCGCCGACCCGACCGGGCGGCGGCTGCGCCACATCGCCGCCACGATCGCGCAGCTTGGCCTCGACGGCGCAGCCGTCGTCGGGAACTCGATGGGCGGGACGTATCTGGCCCGTGATCAGGCCGGCGATCGGCCTCTCATCCCCGCGACGGCTGTGGTGCTGGTTAGCGGGGGAGGTTACGTCCCTGACAACGAGGCCCGCCGCGCCACCCTGGACTACGACCTGTCCGAGGAGGGGATGGCGACCATCCTGCGCACGGTGACCCACGAGTCGCCGCTAGCGGCGGACCCGGACTACGTCCGGTGGCGGCACCGACTGAGTCTGGAACCGGGCGCCTGGCAGTGCACGGCCTCGGCCAGGCTGCGGCCACCGAGGCAGGACGGTGGCGGTGAGTTCGGCAGGCCGGATATTGTCCCGTACGAGAACATCGCCGTCCCGACCTTAGTGGTCGCCGGGGCCGACGACCCCTTGCGGTTGCCCGGTTATGCCCCGGGGCTCGCCACGCGCATACCGCACGCCGAGCTGGCCGTCTTCGAGTCCTGCGGTCACATGCCTAACATCGAGCACCCCGACCGCTTGCTACGAACGCTCGTGGACTTCCTGCAGCGTCGCTACGTCGAGCGGAGGTCAGATGAACCCGTCTAGCCCGGCCGCGAGCATCACGGCCGATCAACTGCGCGCGGCCTGCGGTGAATGGGCCACCGGCGTCGCCGTCGTGACCGGTACGGGGCAGAACGGCAGCGCCCTCGGGATGGCCGTCAACTCCTTCAGCTCCTTATCGCTGGACCCGCCACTCGTACTGTTCTGCCCGGCCGCGACCTCAAGTACTTGGCCGCTAATCGAGGTCAGCGGGCGGTTCGCGGTCAACATCCTGACCGAGGAGCAGCACGAGTTGGCTCGGGTGTTCGCGGCATCGGGAGGGGACAAGTTTGCTGCGGTCGAGACTCGCGATACCGCGGACGGGCTGCCGGCCATCGCCGAGGCAGGTACCCGGCTGGTCTGCTCAGTACGCGACACCTTCCCCGGTGGTGACCACACGATCGTCGTCGCAAACGTCGAGGCCGTCGAACACATTTCCGAGCGCCCCCTCGTGTTCCACCGCGGCAGGACTGTGCGACTTCATGCCGACTCCTGAAGCTGATCCGGAGTGAACGCGCACACTGATGATGCACGAGGAGGTGCATTCGATGATCGATCGCACGCCCCCGATTCCCCGAGCCTGCCTCGAGGCGTGGGACAGCAGCTATTTCGCCGAGTTGCCGTTGCCGATCCGAAATCTCATGCTGCGCGACGCGATGGTCCTCTCCGTTCCGGGGGGCGACATCATCTACGAGGCCAACCGCACCGCGAAGCTCGCGCTTCTGCACCACGGCCAGGCACGAGTCAACGTGGTGTCGAAGGACGGGCGCACCGCGACCGTCCGCTACGCCGGAGCAGGTCAGGTGATCGGTCTTCCGGCACTTATCTCCCAGACCGCACCCGTGGGCGCCGAGGCGATCACCGACTGTGAACTCTCGATGCTCAACGTCTCCGTCATCCGTCGGATCGCGCAGCGCGACGTGCAAGTCGCCTGGTTGCTCGCACGTCAAGCCTCCGAAATCGTGTTCGAGACCATCGAGTTCCTGAGCACCAACATGTTTGAGCCCGTCGAGCAGCGTGTGTGCCGCCATCTACTGGACTTGGCCGACGTCTCCGTGGAGGGGATGGTGGTGCACGTCGACCAGCAAGAACTGGCCGACAGCATCGGCTCGGTGCGCGAGGTGGTCGGGCGGGCGCTGCGGCGGCTCCGCCAAGCCGGCCTGATCTCGGCGTCGCGGGAGACCATCCACATCCTCGACGCCCGCCGGTTACACGAGGCAGCGGTCGACGGGCTACTGAAGGTGACCACGTCCTAGGCCTCGGCTCCGGCCGGTGAACCCATTGGAGAGTGCTGTGCCCGCTGAACCTGCGCGATTGCGCCAAGTGCTGTACCCGTCCGACGACGTCGAGCGGGACACCCGGTTCTACGCGGAGGCCCTCGGACTCGAACCGATGGTCGTTGACGGGTCACGGTTCGCGCTGCTCGATTCGGACGGTCACCGGCTAGCCCTCGCCAACCCGACGGAGGCCGTTGCGGGATCGACGCCGGCCGCCGTGTTCGCCGTGGGCGACGTCGACAGTGTCGTCGCCGGGGTCGTCGTAAGCGGCGGCACCGTCGTGGCCCCGCCGCACGACGGACCCCACGAGCGTCGCGCGGTACTGGCCGATCCGACCGGCAACCAGTTCATCGTCTATTCTAGGTGATCCTGGCTGAGACGACGACCGGCCCGCAGGCATTCCCCGAATCACTCATCGCTCGCCAGATCGACAGGAACTTGATCCGGTCCGCCGTGGGCGCCGCATCGGCCCCCAGCGTCATCATGATTCCGTATACGATGCCGTTGCCGAAGCTCATGGCCATGGCCACCAGGGTCAACGTGGCCGCACCGTGGGTCGGCGGGAGTAGCGTCATCGAGCCGCCCAGGATCACCATCGCGGGCAGGGCTAACGACATCCGTCCGCATCGATCCATCACCTTCCCTGACGGATAGAACATCGCCATGTCGACGGCACTGGCGATCCCGAAGATGATGCTGTTCTGGGTCGCGCTCAACCCGATGTGCGCGGCCCACAGCGGCACGACCGTCTGGCGCGCGGCGCGGACCGCCCAGACGGCGATTACGGCCAAGCCCAGAGTTGCGAACAACCGCTTGTGCGCGATCAGCATCGCGCGGGCGGTGGAGGTGCCACGAGCCGCCGGCCGCCGATCGGTCGTGCGCTCGGCATCCGGGATCACGATCAGAAGAATTGCGGTCGAGGCCGTGGTGGTGATCGCGACGATGAAGGCTGCCCGCAGGCCGAAGGCCGAAATGGCGCCGGCGCCGACGCCGACGAACGGTCCGATCCGATGCGAGCAGGCAAGCGTCGACAGCGCGCGGGGCTCAGATCGTTATCGCACGACTTCGGCGAGATAGGACTGGCGGGCCAGATACGTCGCGTTGCACAAACCGATGACGAGCAAGGGCGCCCCGAAGTCCGGCAAGGATGGCGCGAGCCGGCACGTCAGCAACGTCGCCACGGCCACCCCGGCGGGAATGATCATGGCCCGGCGTTCGCCGCCCTTGTCCGCGAGCGAGGACGACGGGATGTCGCCGAGAACCTGCCCCACGCCCAGCAGGCCCAGCAGAAAACCGGCTCTTCGTCATTGAGCGTGGTTCGGCCGTTGTCGGTAGGGACGTGTTCCATCGGCGACGAGCAGGATGCGTAGTCGGTAGTTGTCGAAGTTGCGGAACCCGTGGCCAGGTGTCGGGTCTTCTCGATGAGCAGGTTGATCGCCTCGGTGCCGCCGTTGGTGTCGAAGTAGGCGAGTACCTGCGGATTTCGGTGTCGCCGTCCGGGCCGGTTGCGGTGATGGGGAAGACGAGCCGGTCGCGGAAGCGGTCGACGAGCCGGCCGGTGGAGGCGTGGCTGGACAGGCCGGCCGCGGTGAGTTCGGTGTCGGTGGCGCCGGCGGCGCGCAGGTGGTCGATGAGCGCGGTCCAGGTGTCGGGGGCGTAGCCGAGTCCGAACGAGGCCAGGGTGACCGAGCCTGCGCTGGCACCGTCGCCGTTGAGGGCGCCGGGAGCGGTGGCGGGTTGGTCGCCGAGGCGGGTGGTGACGTAGCCGCTGGCCCACGAGTCGGGGTAGGCGATGGCGAAGAAGTCGGCAGCCATCTGGTTGAGGGCGACGATGCGGTCGCGGGGCACAGCGGACGAGGCGGGGTATTCGTAAAGCGCGCCGCGACTGGTCGCGGTCTGGCCACCGTCGGCGACCCAGATCACGCCGGCGTGGTCGCTGCGGCTGTTTGTGTGCACGGCGTGCAGGTCGGTGGGCGGTTCGCTGTCGCCGCCCGCACCGTCGGGTGGCGGCGCCATGTCGTCGTCTGGCGTGGGGTCCGGCTCGGGCAGGCTGGCCAGCCACGCGGCGTCAAGGGCGGGCGCTGCATTAGGCCATGACACGGCCGCGTCGCCGAGCCCGCGGGCGATGTCGGCGCCGCCGGTGGCGCTGCCGGCCATGGCTGGTGTCCGGGTATAGGCAGCGGTGGCGCCGATGCCGGCGGAAATGGGGTTGGTGTCGGTGAGCATGCTGACCCGCCAGGTCAGGGCGGTGGCCAGTTCGCCAGGTCGTAGCTCGGTGTCCTCGGATTGCCCGCCACGGCTGCGATCATCCCGGTCCTCCATCACGGCGACCTCGTGGCCAGCGCCTAGCAGCGCCCGGACGACCCACGATCCGTGACACCGAGACCTCCGGTGACCATCACCCGCATCAATGCACCTTTCAATCCGACCGCACGCCGCGTCCATCTGGATCACGGCCCCTCCGAGTGCTGTGAATACAATCTGCGCATCGCCGAAACGTCAATGGCACAAGTGACTTGGGTCCCACAGCGGACGCGAGCCGGGAGAGCGCTCGGGGCGAGCCGCGCCGGGCAGCACGAAGCGCCCGGCGAACCGCGGCCTTGGCGCCCCGTTCTCCGGCTCGTGTCGCCGCCGCCCGAGCTCTCTTGCTTTGAAGGGCGCTACTGCCGCCCCCGATACTCGTCGGTCCGGCCTATAACCAGCGTCCGAGCGGCGGGGCGCTGGTTGCGCGGCCTGTCAGCCAGGCGACAAGCGGCGCGCATTCGCCCGCACCGGCACGTTTACGCACCACGTCGACGAGCAACGCGGCGAGGACGTCGTCCGGCATGTCGGAGAAGGTCGCGCCGGCGCCGAGGTCGACGGCGTGGACGAAAACCTCGCGGGTGCGCATCCACGTGATCTCGGTCGCCGGGACCGTCCTTCCCTGGGCGGTAATGACCTGAGCCCTCCACGCCTCAGGCGGTAGAGCGTCGAGCGTGTCGGCCAGTTGTGCGGCCGAACCCCGGACGAACTCACGCAGCTGCGCTGCGGGAAGGCGGCCGCCCTGTTCGATCTCGTCGTTGCGTTGCTCCGGCGAGGCGTACATCGGGTTTTCGGCGCCCGTCGCCGCCCAGGAGGCCAGCCGGCACAGCGCGAGAGCGTTGTAGTGCACATGCGCGACGAGGTGCCGGCCTGTCCATCCCGGCAGCGCCGTAGGTTCTTCGAGCAGGTGGTCGCCGATCGTCGCGAGGTTGTCCAAGAACAGCGTCGTGCCCTGGTTCATCCAACCCCGTGGGCTCATGCCGGGCCAGCGACGTTGCGCAGTGTGCCAATTCCGGTGATCGAGGTCGTCACGACACTGCCGTCCGCCAGATACCGCGGCGGTTTTCGGGCATGACCCACGCCACCGGGGGTGCCGGTGGCGATGATATCGCCGGGCTGGAGCGTGACGATCGTGGAGATGTATTGCACCAACGCAACCGGACCGAACACGAGGTCGGATGTTTCGGCCCTCTGAACGGTCTCGCCATCCACCTCGGCGGTCATGGTCAGGGACGGGTGAACTCCGCCGGGAAGCTCATCAGGGGTAACCAGGACCGGGCCGAGCGGAGTGGTCCCTTCGAAGGCCTTGCCCTGCAGCCACTCCGTTGTTCGATACTGCCAGTCGCGCATGGTGATGTCGTTCAGCACGCTGAATCCGGCGATCGCAGCCGCGGCCTGCGCTTCGTCAGCACGCCGGACCGGCGTGCCGATGATGACCGCGAGCTCGGCCTCCCAGTCCACCTTGTCGGACTCGGGTGCGAGCGCGATGTCGTCGGCGGCACCGATGAGGGCCTCGGCGAACTTCGCGAACAGCGTCGGGTACTCGGGCAGGTCGCGGCCCATCTCGAGGATGTGGTTGCGGTAGTTCAGCCCGACACAAACGATCTTCGACGGGCGCGTCACCACCGGCGCGAAATTCAGCGAGCCGGCAGGGTGCGTCGGTCCGCTCACGTCGACGGCGCGCTGCTGCCAACCGGGATTGGCCAGCAGTGTCCCGACGTCCGCTTTCCCGACCTCGACCGCGGTATCGCCGTCAAGACGGACGGCGCGGGTGCCGTCGGCGGTACGGATGGTCGCTAGCTGCATTAGGAAGAAACCTCCGTGCGCAGCAGGGACAACTTGTCCATGATCGGCGCGTCGGAGAACGTGAACAGGTCGAGGTCGGTGGTGGCCTCGATGGTGACCTCGTACCAGGACGGAACGGCGACGACGTCGCCGTGGGCGAGGTCGTAATGCTGCTCGCCGACGATCATGACGCCGGTGCCGTCGAACACCTGCCACACCGATGACGCGGTGGTGCGGGAGGTGCGGGAGCTCGCGCCGGCGCGGACGCGGTGCATCTCGGTACGGATGGTCGTCAGCGCGTCGCCGCCGGAGGTTGGATTGGTGAAGCGGATGGCGGCATGTCCCGGCTCGACCACGCCGGGGTGGCCTTCGTTCTCGAGTGCGAGCTGGGCGGTGAGCGCCGCGTCGGTGTAGGTCCAGCGGTAGGCCATCAGCGGGGAGGACGGCCGGACCTGGCCGGCCTGCGAGACCGGGGTCAGGCCGGGGCCCGACCACAGGCGCTCGCCGCGGCTGCGCTCCGGCGTGGTGGTGTCGCGCACGAGCTCGGGGCCGAACTCGAAGAAACCCTGGTCGAGGCTCGACACGAGCGGGATGTCGAGGCCGTCGAGCCAGGCCATCGGTGCATCCGACACGTTTTGGTGGCCGTGGAAGTGCCAGCCAGGCGTCAGCAGGAGGTCACCGCGCCGCATCGCGACCGGGTCTCCGTCGACGACCGTCCAGACGCCTTCGCCCTCGAGGACGAACCGGAACGCCGACTGGGTGTGCCGGTGTTCGGGCGCGTTCTCCCGCGGAGCGAGGTACTGGATGGCGGCCCACAGCGTCGGGGTCGCGTAGGGGTCTCCGGGTAGGCCGGGGTTTCCGAGGCCGATCGCTCGACGCTCCCCACCGCGGCCCACGGGGACGAGATCGGCGCTGCGGGCGGCGAGCGGGTACAGCTCCGCCCAGCGCCACCGGTGCGCGACCGCCCTCGGTTCAGGAGTGGACGGCATCAGTCCCTCGCGGGTGCGCCACAGGGGGGTGAGGCCGGCCGCGTCGAAGTCGCGGTATAGGTCGGCCAGGCGAGCCTGGTGTTCCGGACTGTCGAAGTCCGTGGTGGTCGATGCGGCGCTCAGGCTCGTCACGTCAATTACCTCCTTCAATGGAAGACAGGCGGGCAGCGATGTCTGCTCGCAGCGCCTTCTTATCGATCTTGCCGACCTTCGTGGCCGGGAGTTCGGGAACGATCTCGAGCCGCTCGGGCCACTTGTACCTACCGACATTGGCACGTTCCATGGCTGCGCGGACGTCCTCGAGCGTGAGGGTGGCTCTGGGAGTGGTGACGACGAAGACACATACTCGTTCGCCGAAATCCGGATCGGGCATGGCGACTGCGGCAACCTGGGCGACCTGCGGCAGTTGGTAGACGAGGTTCTCAACCTCTTCCGCGCTGATTTTCTCTCCGCCGCGATTGATCATGTCCTTGTCGCGGCCTTCGACGACCAGATTGCCGTCCGGACGCATCCGCACGATGTCGCCGCTGCGATACCAGCCGTCAACGGTGAACGCGCGAGCGTTCTGGTCCTCGGCCCGGTAGTAGCCACGCGGCGTATAGGGCCCGCGGGTGAGCAGCGAGCCGGGCTCGCCGGGGCCGACGTCGCGATCGCCTTCATCGACGAGCCGGATCTCGTCTCCTTGGCTCAGCGGCCGGCCCTGCGATGTGCACAGGACGTCCTCGGGATCGGTCAGTCGAGTGAAGTTCAGCAGCCCCTCCGCCATGCCGAACACCTGCTGCAGCAGGCAGCCCAGCACAGGGCGGATCTGACGGGCAATCTCATCGGCGAGGCGGGCACCACCGACCTGCATCAGCGTCAGAGTTCGCAACTGGTCGGCACCGACCTCCTTGGCGTGGCGAACCCAGCGTTGGGCGACCGCCGGCACTGCGGCGGTGACCGTGACCCCCTCGGCGGCGATGGTCGCGAAGGCGCGTTCGGGCTCGGGTGAGGAGAGCATCACGACCCGGCCGCCGGCCAGGAGCGCCCCGAGGACGCCCGGGCAGGCCAGCGGGAAGTTGTGCGACGCGGGCAGCGAGACGAGGTACACCGTGTCCATGCCGATCGCGCAGAGCTCGGCGCTCGCGCGCGCGTTGTAGGCGTAGTCGTTATGGGTGCGCGCGATCAGCTTCGGCAGTCCCGTTGTGCCGCCGGAGAGCAGGAAGATAGCCACCTCGCGCCCCATTGGCGCCGCGTCGTCCCAGCGGCGTCTGCTCACCGTGGTGCCCGACGCCGCGCACAGCGCGTCGAGGCCAACGTTGGTCTCG
>JAABUT010003592.1_pt1 | contig 13152 bp, 17 predicted proteins | sample 5559281 | NCBI WGS metagenome assembly JAABUT01 (sample SAMN10711880, study PRJNA513359) | rock metagenome | isolation source: Antarctica rocks | place: Antarctica: Victoria Land, Ricker Hills nord | collected 2016-01-04
CTAGAGCATGCAGCACCCCGACGACGAACGTCCTCGAGCCCGCCCCCGCCCGCCCCTTCGCGCCAATGGCAGCCAAGCCGGTCGGAGGAAGCCGGAAACCCGAAGCTGGCCCAGGACAAGGGGCGCTTGCGTCCCGGTCACGATCGGTGACCGGTCACCGATGGTCAGCGGGACATGGCAACAGGTGTCAGGCGATGTCATGCCAACGCCAAGCCCGCCGCCACCGCCGATGCAGGTGACTTCGTACGGGCCAGCGCATATCGGTCGCGGAGTGCTGGTCAAGGATTGATTGGCCAGGTCAAACCTCCGGTGATTGGAGGCTCGCCAGCGACAGCCAGCCTCTGGTTGATCAACCGCTTCATCAACTCGACGAGCCGGAAGCCGAGCGCGTCTAGAGCGTTGGCGAGCCCGAGCAGGATCTCAGGGCTCCCGGCGAGTTCCGTCGCTCGATCTCCTCGTCGACCTGCCTTCCATCCCCAACTACCCGCGGAGTTCGAGATCCACGTGCCATGAATGACCGCGTTGCGTTCCGCCCAGGTCGCGTCGCACTCATCTAGCACAGTGGCGATGTCCGTGCGTAAGAGCGACTCAGGCAGCAGGTCAAGTTTGCACCGCGCGGACTGAACAACCTCGCTGCAGTTGCGGCCGGATACCCATTGTCGGGCTTCTGGGGTGTTGACGATCGTCCCGTACAGATGGCCGACGTCCGCCTCGAACCAAGGTGAGGCAAGGGCAACGTGGCCGATGGCGAGGATGAAAGGGTCGTAGGCGAGTTCTCTCACGAGGCAATCGTGACAGGAACAGGATCGCGTCACGACCGGGCGGGTCGGGCGAACGCCTCCCGCCAGGGGCTCTTCCGCCGCCTTGCTGTAGCCGCATTCTGGTCGCCACATACCGATCGGCTTGCGGAACGTCCCCCTCAGCCTTCGGCTTTCGGGAGGGCGGCGACAATGCATGCGGGTATCCGAGCCAGCTGGATATTCTTCACTGGTGATCATGGTCATCGAATACGACTCTGCCTGGCCACGACGGTTCGAGGTGTTGCGGCAGGAGTACGCCGAAGCGCTGGCAGCGGCCGGCGTACCGGTTGCGGCGATCGAGCACGTCGGAAGTACCTCCGTGCCAGGCCTCGCGGCCAAGCCCATCATCGACTGCGACATCATCGTCGCGCAAGCCGACGTCGAGGCCGCATCGGCCATGCTGATGAATCTGGAATTTGAACCGCTCGGCGAATTGGGAATCCCGCAGCGCTGGGCCTTCAAAGAACCCGCCCGGCTGGCGGGCACCAACACCTACGTTGTGGTCCAGGGGTCCTTGTCTCTCCGCAATCATCTGTGCGTCCGAGACGTACTGCGCCGCAACGCTGCTTTGCGAGACGAGTACGCCTCTGTCAAGAAGAGCATCGGCGCGGAGGCGATGGACATCGACGAGTACGGCAAGGGCAAGAACACCATGGTTCAACGGATCCTGGCAGCCGGTGGCATGAGCGACGCGGACCGCGCATCCGTTGACGGCAACCAGGTGCCGTCGCACATCGAAGTACCTCGGTGAACGGATTCGATGCGCGCCGTCCCACACGCGGATCGGCCATCGGGACGGCCTGTTTGGAGGTGCCCTCGATTCAGGCGGCGGCGAGGGCAGCGTCGTCGGTGCGGGTGTCTTCGTCCGTCCACGCTATGTCCGGCGGGTTCTCCAGATGCCACAGCACGGACTCGGCCACGCGCAGTTCGGGCGCGGCAGGCGACCAGGCCAGGAGTTCCTCGGCCCGCTGCACGGAGGCGAGAATGTGCTGCGGTGGCGCTCCGGTCAGTGCCAAGTCCACAGGTAGCGCGGACTCGGGGACCTGCACGAGTTCCAGGTCGGCGTCGGCGGCGCGCACGATCTGCTCCAACCAGACGCGGATGGGCACGGTCTGTGGTTCGCCCAAGTTGATTGCCAGACCGTCGGCGGCTCGCGTGTCCAGCGCCGCGAGTACACCGGTCGCGACGTCATCGACGTGGGCGCGGGTCCACAGCAAGTTGCCCGCGCCGATGGGCATCTGAGGTCGTCTCGCGCGAATCCGGCGGAGCACGAGGTCTTCTCGGCGCTGCTGGTCATGCGGGCCGTAGACCATCGGCAGTCGCAGGACGACGGCGCCGCGGGCAAGCCAGTGTTCCTCGACGTCGAGCTTCTCGTAGTCCTCCGGGACGCCCTCGAGCCCCGAACCGCGGTAGGGGTAGCGGTCCCGACGTAGCTCGGAGTCCTCGGTGAGGGGCACCGGCGACTCGCAGCGGTCCGTGCGCAGTCCGGTGTACGCCTGGTACACGTCCTGGCTGGATAACACCACCGTCGGCACCTCGGGCAACACCGGCAGGACGGCGGTGACGTCGCCGGCGGTCATCGCACAGGTGTCCACGACGGCAGCCGCGCCGAACTCTTCGACCTCGCCCGCATGGCGCAGAAGGTCTTGCCGGTCGACGTGGAGATGGTCCACGGCTACCCAGAGTGCTGGCTGGTGCTGGCCCCGGTGCACGACCAGCACCTCGTCGCCGCGGTCGTGCAGCCGTTCCACGACACGGCGACCGATGAACGTCGTGCCGCCCAGCACCAAGACCCTCATGGTCTCTACTATGGCAGCGCGTTCCTCCCGCTAACCAAGGCTGACGTCGACCTGGTTACGTCTCGTAAGACCATCCCTCACCGGTCACCTCGGTGCCGAGATTTGACAAAGAGCCTTGTCGCTCGATCCCAGGCAAGGTATGTTGTCTAAGTGCGGATCGGTGAACCAGCGCGGAAGCACAAGGTTGCCGATGCGGATATCTGGCATGCCGCACGCACTGCGGTACGTCGGGTCGACCTGGATGAGGACTTGACGATGCTCATCGGACCAGCCTCCGACGGGGCGCTACTGGAGATCGGCGTGCTCGAGATTGACGGAGATGATCCGGTCATCATCCACGCGATGGCGCTGAGAACGAAGTTCTACCGGTTCCTCGGATGAGGAGGTGATCACATTGCGACACACAGACGATGACATCGAGAAGGCCTCGCGCCGGATCGAGCAGTTGGCCGACGACCTCGATCCGGCGACCGCGGTCGTGGACCACACCGACGATCTACGGCGGATTGCGGCGGTCTCCGAGGCAGTACGCGCCAACGAGGCCCGGCTGCGGGAAACCGTTGAAATCGCTCGAGCGCACGGCCGGTCATGGAACCAGATCGCAGTCGCCCTGGGCGTTTCCCGGCAAGCCGCACGACAGCGGTTCACTGACAAGGCGCACGCCTGAGCCAGTCGACACCGATGTTCCACCGCCTCGCTTCCGTAGCGTCTGGGAATGCCCCGTTGACCGATCGTCAGTCGGGATGTGGCCGGACGGGTGGTGTTCTCGTGCATGCCGATCGTCCGTGCGGCGCGCGGCTGCGCCCGAGGGCGGCCAGGGCGATGACGAGCCAGAGCAGGTTGAGCCCCGCGGAGGGCCAGGCCCCGTGGACGACACCGTTCGCGGCCAGCCCGGCCGACCCGGCGAGGTTGAGGAGCAGGTAGCGGCGAGCGGCCGAGGCGGCCGGGTCGCGGGTGACGAGGGCGTAGGCGAGCAGCAGGGCGCCGGCGCCGGCCCACCCGATGACGTCAACAGCGAACACGGGCACGACCCCGGTCATAGGCCTGGGATGGGGATCGTGGCGTAGGCCCGGACAGGGAAGGTCCCGAAGCCCGTGACCCGCGGTGGCACGGCGGTGAACCGGGCGCCGTGCGGGGGCAGCTGCCCGAGGCCGGTGAGGTGCTCCACGACCGGGATGCCGGCGGCCAGCAGGAGCGTGTGGGCAGGCCGGGCGCCCGCCGTCCGCGGGCCGATGTCGTCAATGTTGACGGCGTCGATGCCGACGAGACGCGCCTGGTGCTCGACCAGCCAGCGGGCGCCCGCCTCGGTGAGGTAGGGCGCGTCGCGGGCGTACCCAGGGGCGCCCCAGCCGACGTCGCCGCCGGTGTGCAGCAGCACGGCCCTGCCGGTGACGTCGTGGGCGGCGAGGGCGGCGACGTCGACGGCCTGCAGCCCGGTGCCGGTGGTACGGACGACGACGGCGGGCAAGTCCGCGAGTACCTCCAGCGGCAGGCCCGCGAGGTCGGCGCCGTCGGCGAAGCGGTGAAACGGGCTGTCGAGGTACGTGCCGGTGTTGCCGAGCATGCTGATCCGGTCGATGGCGAACTCGGTGCCAGACGCGTAGGTCGCACGCGAGGCCTCCCGGGTCAGGTGCGGCGTGATCTGCGGCCCGGGCAGTCCTGGGTAGGTCGTCATTCCCTCGCTGATCACGTGGCTGAGGTCCACATGACGCCACCGCACCGGGCCGCCGGCGGTGCCGCCGGTGCTCGGGGCGCTCGGGCCGGCGCGGGTACCGCGGTGCTGCTCCCGGACCACACGCAGCCCGCCGATGTCGACGCGGTCGGTGAGCAGCAGTCCCAGCGAGGCAAGGAACAGGTCGCCGACCTGCCGCGCGGTCACATCCGGGCCCGGCACGTCGACCCGGAACCCCACGGCGTTCAACCCGCCACCGTCAGCGAACATCACCCGGGCGTCGAACACCGCGCGGTACTGCGCCTGCCCCGGCGCGCCCAACTGCTCGCCTGCCGTGCCGTCCAGCGCCCCGCCCACCGTCTCGGCCATGTGCCTAGCCTGCCACCGGAGCGCCTGCAGGTGAAGCGGGTCCCGCTGCAGGTGGCCTGCAGTCCGGCTGCACCATACTGTGGGCGTGCGGATGTCCCCCGACCGGCTTCTCGTGCTACGCGCCGTCGCTGACGGCGGCGGGGTCGTCGCCGCCGCCCGCCGGCTGCACCTGGCGCCGTCAGGGGTCTCGCAGCACCTTGCGGCCCTCGAGCGCGAGACCGGGCTCGTCCTGCTCGACCGTTCCCGCCGCGGCGGCCAGCGGTCCCTCACCCTCACCGCCGCAGGTCGACGCCTGGCTGAACACGCCGCCCGGCTCGCCGCCGTCCTCGCCGACGCCGAGGCCGATGCCCTCGCCCTCACAGGTCGGCTCGAGGGGCCGGTGCGCATCGGGGCATTCCCCACCGCCGTCCAGCGCCTGGTGGTGCCCGCCGTCCTCGTCCTCGCTCGGACCGACCCCGGCGTCACACCCGTCGTGCACGAGCTCGACGAGGCCGCGGGCATCGCCGCCCTCCACGCCGGCGACCTCGACGTCCTGCTCGTCGAGGACGAGTCCGCCCGGCGGCGGCCGCCGCCGCCCGGGCTCACGGCCCGCCGGCTGCTCGACGACCCCTACCGGCTAGCCCTGCCCACCGGCTGGCCCCGCCCGCGCGACATCACCGACCTGGCGCAGCGGCCCTGGGTCGACGGACCGCCCGGGTCTGCCGTGCGCGCGGTCCTCGACCGGCTCCGCGCCACGACACACCTGCCCCTGCCCGGCCTGCACACCTGCCTGGAGTTCCCCGCCGCCCTCGCCCTCGTCGACGCCGGCCTCGCCGCAGCCCTGGTCCCCGCCCTCGCCCTGCCCGAACTGCCCGGCCCGGGCACCCGGCTCGTCGACGTCCCCGGCCTGGGCGCCCGGACGATCAGCATCTGGACCCAGACCACCCGGCGGCCGGCGCGACTGCTCACGACCGTGCTCGACGCGCTCGCGACCACCGCACCCAACTGCCCCGCACAGTCCCACTGAACGATCCGCTATCGAACACGGGCCAGGAGCGGAGGGCTCAGGTGGAGATCGGAGCGCTCTTGGTGGCTGGGACGATGTCGGGGTGCGATCGTTCGATGAATTGGTGGCCGAGGCCGCCGCGGCTGATGTGACCGGTTGGGGATTCGACTGGCTCAACGGCCGAGCGACCGAAGATCGACCGCCTTGGGGCTACGCGAAGCTCCTTGCCGATCGGCTCGGTCAGGTTGAGTCCGCCCTGGACATCGACACGGGTGGCGGCGAGGTCCTCGCCGAGGCAGCGACGTTCCCGTCGCGGATGGTCGCCACCGAGGCATGGCCGCCCAACGCACAGCGGGCCCGCGAACTACTCGGCCCGCGCGGTGTCCAGGTCATCCAGACCGTCCAGGACGCACCCCTGCCGCTTCCGGATGAGTCATTCGAGCTGGTGACCGCCCGACACCCGGTCCGGCCCGACTGGGAAGAAACACGCCGCGTCCTGGCGCCAGGTGGCTCCTACTTCGCACAGCACGTCGGACCGGCATCGGCGTTCGAGTTGATCGAGCACTTCCTCGGTCCGCTCCCTGAGGAACGGAACGGGCGCGACCCGCAGCGGGAATCCGCCGCCGCACAGGACGCCGGCCTGGTCCTCTCCGGGCTGCGCACCACCCGGTGTCGCATGGAGTTCTACGACGTGGGCTCCGTGGTGTGGATCCTGCGAAAGTGCGTCTGGTGGGTACCGGACTTCTCCGTGGAGAAGTACCGCGACAGGCTCGTCCAACTCGACACGCAGATGCGGGTACCACAGCCACTGTCGTCGGTGTCGGGCCGTCAGCTGCCAGTCGTTCCAGTAACCGCGTACCGCTCATCGGTCACTGGGGCACCCAGAGAGGAAGCAAGCGTTGGTCCAGGAGGGATCCCTTTTGGAGCACGCCCAACGTGCCCGTCGCGGCTGAGGAGCTCAACACTCTGAACTCACTTGCTGGTTGTCGACCTCGGACCGCGCCCGCTAGGGGATCGGCTTGCGGACGCTTGAGGCCAGCGAGGGGCGCATAGACCGGAGGTCAACGGGCCGTGGGCGCGCCGCTTTGGGCGGGGAGCCCGGCTTCGACCCAGTCCTGGATGCCGTCGGCGTACTTGCGGACGTTGGTGTAGCCGAGCTTCTCGAGCTTGGCGGCGACCTGGCCGCTGTTGGCACAGGCGGGGTTGGAGCAGTAGGTGACGATGGCGGCGTCCTTGTTGGGTAGCAGCTGGGAAGCCCGGTTCTCTACGTCGTCGGCGACGAGGTTGAGCGCGCCGGGTAGGTGCTGCTGGGCGTAGTGGGACTCGGGCAGGGCGTCGACGAGCGTGATCGTGCCGGCGTCGAGCCCGGTCTGGACCTCGCTGCGGCTGATGGTCTGGGTCATGCGGTGCCTCCGTGGTGGTGGTGGTGGTGGTGTCGCAGGTGCCGTCCGGCCGGTTGCCGGGCGGTGATGTGCTGGGTGCTCAGAACGTCTTGGCGGTGTCGCGGGCGGTGGCATGCGCCTGGCGGCGGCCCTCGTCGGCGTCGCCGGACAGGGTGGGGTGGTAGCGGATCTCGCTGATGTCGGTGATTCCGGTCCAGGCCAGCCAGTCGCCGAAGTAGGTGGACTGGAAGTCGCGGCCGAACTGCGGGCCGAGCGGCGGCCCCCACACGGCGCTGGTGTAGACGACGGCCGCTCGCCGGTTCCCACCGGCGAGCAGGTGGGTGTATCCGGTGACCGGGTCGACACCGAAGACCATCCCCGGTTGGGAGACCACATCGATGAACTGCTTGAGGATGTAGGGGACGCCAGCGTTCCACATCGGCACGGAGAACAGCAGCCGGTCGGCCGCCGCGAAGCGGTCGAAGGTGGCCTGCGCCGCGTTCCACGCCGTTGCCTGCTCACCCTCGGGCGTCCCGCCGGCGAACACGGTCATCTTCGCGCCGGCCGCTGCCGGGCCGAACTCCGGCAGCGTGCCGTCCCACAGGTCCCACATGTCGATCTGGTCGTCGGAGTGGGTTTCGCGGTAGGTCTCCAGGAACGTGCTGGCGATCTGCAGCGATTCCGACGCGGACCCGCGGGGCGAGGCGGAGATGTGCAGCAAGGTAGACACGGTCATGCCTTTCGAGGTCGAGTGCTGCGCCGCGGACTTCCGTCCCTGCCACAGCCGGACTAAAGTCCGGTTCATGCCAGGCGACATTACCGGACCAGAGTCCGTTTCGTCAACGGTGCCGCCGTCGGACCCCAACGGGACGTGTCGCGTCGAGCTGCCGGTGCTGAGCGTCGGGGTGGTACGTGAACGCGCCGACGCCGCCCGCAACCGGCTGCGGGTACTGGCCGCCGCGGAGCGGCTGTTCGCGCAGCGCGGTGTCGACGGCGTGACGATGGACGACATCGCCGCGGCCGCCGGGGTGGGCAAGGGAACCCTTTACCGGCGCTTCGTCGACAAAGGCGGCCTGGCCGTCGCACTGCTCGACCAACGCGAACGCGAGCTGCAGCAACAAATCCTGACCGGGCCGCCACCGCTCGGCCCGGGCACCGGCCCCGCTAGGAGGCTCGCCGCGTTCATCACCAGCTATCTCGTGTTCCTCGACGGTCAGCTCGAATTGGTGCTGCTGTCCGAAACCTCCACCCCAGGGGCACGGCTCCGCACCGGCGCGCACGGCTTCTGGCGCCAGCACTGCCGCTATCTGCTCGGCCAAGCCGGCGCACCCCAGGCCGACCTGCGCGCCGACCTGCTGCTCGCCGGCCTCGCCGCCGACCAGGTCCGCCACTGGCTGCACGACCAGCACCACGACCTCCACGAACTCGCCGACGCACTATCCGCCGCTGCGCTCGCGCTCGCCCAACCGCACCCGTGATATGCCCGAAACTCGTGCCGGTAGACCATCCCGATGAGGGCACTTCTCACGAGCCGCCTCAACCGAGTCCCTGGCTCTCGCCCTCGTCCGCTTGAGGCGAAGCATCAGATGCGACCTGTTCCTCCGCCGAGGTAGCGGGTTGGAGCCGCTCCATCATGCGGCTGTGTTGCTCTTCCCGTTCGACTTGCTCCTCGGCAAGTCGCTGTCGCTGTTCGCCACGACTCTCAATTGAAGCCTCGACTTCGACTGACCCGGACCGCCGGAGCAGAGAAGCGCCGTTGAATGTTTTCTCCATCTTCTCGAGGGTCTTGCCGATGTCATGAAGCGTCTGGATCGAAGCGAACATGGTGCCCTTCATTGCTTCGATGTCCAGGACACTGGTCTCGGAATACTCCCGCCGCGAGCTGTCTCGGTACGTCAGCGAAGCCTGATGCGACGTTGGCAGATCTTCCCTGCCATTGCGCTCGATATGGCTGTCATAGAAGGCACGCATCTCTTGGCCCGGGGCGATCATCGCGACCGGCTCGTTGAGCATTTTGGCCTTGGCGATTTCGTGACCAGCCGTTTCACGAGCGCGCATGGGCGGAGGGTCAAGCGCGATGGACACACTCAGCGCCGGTCGCTGACCGATGTTCCTCACCGTGAGGTCGAATAAGTGCCGGCTCGCGCCTGATGGCTCGATGGCAACGACGACGTACGGGCGGCTCGCCTCCACCTGGGCCGTTCGCGCATCCTCCGCCTGTTCACGGCCGATTTGCCACTGCTTCTTAGCGTACAGCGCCGCCACCACGGCAACGACGAGGAGACCGAACGTGATGATCGTGTAGATACCGGTCCACGCCGTGCCCGACACGCCCCAGAACTGTTCCACGCCAGAAGTGTTCCACGCTGCGCCGACAAGGTTCCGTCCGAGAGGCCTCGACACCCCCTCCGGCGGCTGGATACGCGAGCCTACTTTCTGTGCCGTATGCGGAACCGCTACCGGAGCACGTTCTGCCTTGTCGGTGAGTTCGTCACGACCAAGGGAAGGTCGTTCCGCAGGGAACCCGATGCGGGCCCGGCCCGAGGCCCGCCGCCGCAACTGTCTTGCGGCCACCGTTCGATGGGGCGTCTACTGAAGCCGAACGTCAGACCACGAGACTCGACAGGGGCGACATGGCCGAGCAGAGTGCTGCCCGCGATGTCGCAGACGCCCGCCCGGCGAGCGCCAGGTCGGGCATCTGGTTCGTCATGGTGCTCACCGCCTTCGAGATCGGCGCGAGCATCGCGATCTTCCAGTATGCCGAGGGCCACGGCGCCTCCGACATAGGTGCCTACCTGTGGGCGTGCGCGGCGCCATTGATCGGCGCAGTCGTCTACTTCCTACGCACCCGCGACCTCAGCGGGGCGTCCATTGCGATCCTGGCGTTCAATGCATTGTCGGCCCTCGTCGCCGTGATCGGCCGCACCGACGCAAAGATGCTGCTCTACAAGGACAGCTTCGCCATTGGCCTGATCGGTCTGATCTTCCTGGCCACTGTGTTCGGCGGCCGGCCGTTGGCCTACTGGTTTGGGCAGCGGTTCGCCGGCGGCGGCACCCGTGAGGGCGACGCCTGGTGGGAAGACATGTGGGACACCTACCCCACGTTCCGCCGCTCCCAGCGCGTGATCACGGCGGTGTGGGCGGTTGTCCTTCTGCTCGAGGCTGTCGTCAAGGCGATCGCGATCAGGCTCAGCGACTACCAGACCGGGTTCGTCTGGGACCAGATACTCCCGGTCGTGGCCTTCGTCATCGCGCTCGCGTTGACCATCTGGATCGCGAAGCGCTCCCAAGCCGAGGGGATGCGACGACGCGACGCGGCCCGGCGCGAAAGCCCCACCGCAAAGTGAAACGCGTCAGTGCCATCGCAGATCCGTGCGGTGACGCCGCCGGTACGCCGCCAGCCCGGTTTCGTAGCAGGATCCGACCGGAGCAACATCAGGCGGTGTCGGCAACGGATACGAAACCAAGGCATCCGGTCGGAGTCGCTACACGGACGCCAGGAAATCGAGGGTTCGGCTGGTCAGCAGCGCGTTCGCCTCCTTGTCGAATGACGGCAGCGAACTGTCGGCGAACAGGTGCTGGTCACCGGGGTAGAGGAAGACCTCGACGGTTCCCTGCTGCGCTGCGAGCGCCTCGGCAGCGGCGAGGTCGCCGTCCTCCTCGGCGAAGAACGGGTCGGCGTCCATGCCGTGAACCTGGGCACGCAGCCCCTCAGGCCAGGTACCGAACTCCTCGGCCGGCATGCAGGCGTTGAAGAAGAGCGCGCCGCGCGCGCCGGGCCGGTTCTGGGCCAGGTCCTGGGCCGGCACGACGCCCAGGGAGAAGCCGGCGTACACCAGGTCGTCGGGGAGCCCGTCGGCGGCGGCGCGACCACGCGCAGCCACCGCGCCGAAGCCACCGTTCTCCCGCACGAAGGCCATGCCGTTCTCGATCGAGTCGAACGTGCGTCCCTCGAACAAGTCGGGCACGTGGACGGTGTGGCCGGCCGTGCGCACGGCGTCGGCGAAGGCGGTGACACCGGGAGTGAGGCCCTGGACGTGGTGGAAGAGTAGGACGTTGGTCATGAGGACCTCCAAGTGGACGTGTGACACGCGCCGGGCGTGGGACAGGGAATAAACCAATACTCTAGAATGATCCACTGATGTCGATCAATAGGCAACTGCCCGACTACCCGCTTGATGACCTGCGGATCATCTCGACCCCGCAGGAGATCAAGGCGACCTTCCACAACCTGCGCGAGCAGTTGCTCGAGTTGATGCTCGAGCGCGCCGCCACCGTCTCGGAGATGGCCGCGGCCCTCGAACGGCCGCGCAGCACGGTGGCCCACCACATCAACGTGCTGATCGACGCCGGCCTGGTGCGGGTGATCCGCACCCGGCGGGTGCGGGCGATCGACGAGCGGTTCTACGGCCGGGCCGCCCGAGTCTTCTACGTCGGGCAGATTCAGCCGGAGCAGCTGCGTGACATTCCCAACCTGCTCGCGTCCGCGGCTCGCGACTCCCAGCCCGCGCACGAGGCCGACCGGCTCCGCGCGATCCTGCGCCACGCCCGGATCCCGCGCGAGCGGGCTGCGGAGTTCTGGGACCGGGTCTTCGACCTGACCCGCGATTTCAGCGCGATGCCGCGCGAAGGCGAGACGATCTACGGCTTCGTGGCCGGCCTCTACCCCACCGAGCAGCCCTCGCTGCCCGACCCGGGGCCCGAAGACTGACCGCACTCGATGCGAGACCTGCGCGCGCCCCAACGGCGGGCGAAGCCCTGCGGGCGTAACAGACACCTGCGCCCTACTCGCTGCCGCTCGACGCGGCCGTCCCGTTGGGGAACGTTGACTGACACGCCGGACGCCTCGAGTCGGACGCCTGCGCCTAAGTCCTGACCGTGCCGTTTGCCGATGGTCCTGCGGGCGTCAGCTGATCCCGCGTGTTGCCAAGGAAGCGTCGACGGCAGCTTGGACGTGCAGTCGGGTGGTGGGGAAGATGGGGACCGGGCTGTCCGTGTCAGAGATCAGCAGTTCGATCTCGGTGCAGCCGAGCACCACACCTTCGGCGCCGGCCTGAACCAGGCGCACGATGGCGTCGCGGTAAGCCTGCCGGGACTCCTCGCGGACCACCCCCAGGCACAACTCGTCGTAAATGATGCGGTGCACCTCGGCACGGTCATCGGGGGGCGGGATAAGCACCCGCAGGCCGTGGCTGGTGAGCCGGTCGCGGTAGAAGTCCTGCTCCATGGTGAATGCCGTACCCAGCAGCCCGACCGTTTTCAGCCCGGCCCGGGTAACTGCCTCTGCGGTGGCGTCGCCCAGGTGCAGCAGCGGGATCTCGACAGCGGCTTGGACTTGGTCGGAGACCTTGTGCATCGTGTTGGTGCAGATCAGCAGCAGCTCCGCACCGGCCGCCTCGAGTCCCTTGGCCGCCTCGGCGAGCAGCTGGCCGGCCTCGCCCCACCGCCCGGCGACCTGCAGTGCCTCTGCGGTGGCGTCGCCCAGGTGCAGCAGCGGGATCTCGACAGCGGCTTGGACTTGGTCGGAGACCTTGTGCATCGTGTTGGTGCAGATCAGCAGCAGCTCCGCACCGGCCGCCTCGAGTCCCTTGGCCGCCTCGGCGAGCAGCTGGCCGGCCTCGCCCCACCGCCCGGCGACCTGCAGTGCCTCCACGTCGGCGAAGTCCACCGACGCCAACACGATCCGGGCCGAATGCAGACCACCGAGCCGCTCGCGCACCAGCTCGTTGGCCAGCCGGTAGTACTGCGCGCTGGACTCCCAGCTCATCCCACCGAGCATCCCGATCACCCGCGGCTCGTTCATCGTCACAACAACCAGCCTGCCACCGCGCGGCCACGTACCGCCTGACGACATCTGGGAGCACGTTCGGCTTCAGTCGGTGATTGCGAACATGGCGGCGATGTACTCGATGTCTTGAGGTGAGTCCCGTGGAGCGATGACGCGCAGGACGGGTTGCCCACTGTCCTCGGTGACGGCCCAGCTGACGAACGCGCAGCACACCCGCTCTTCGGCGACCAGGTCCTGCAGCTCGGCCAGCACCTCTGGGCCAGGCTGGTAGCGGACCTCGAGCTCGCCGTTCGTGAGTTGGGCGGTGGGGGCTGCGATCTGGTGCAGGTGCTGCCAACGTTGCAGTCGCGCCGGACC
>JAABUT010003596.1_pt1 | contig 13144 bp, 12 predicted proteins | sample 5559281 | NCBI WGS metagenome assembly JAABUT01 (sample SAMN10711880, study PRJNA513359) | rock metagenome | isolation source: Antarctica rocks | place: Antarctica: Victoria Land, Ricker Hills nord | collected 2016-01-04
CCTGGTCACGCTCTACACGGGGCCGGTCGGGGCCGCGCTCTACATCCTGTCCTGCAAGCCCCCCCTGCCTGCGGAGCATGCCGACTTCGTCCGACCGCTGTGGCAGCAGGCGCTCGGCTCGACGATCCACTGCCTGGCGGGGGATGCGACCGGCATCATCGCGGCCGCGACGATCACGATGGCCCTGGGCCTGCCGATGTGGGTCGATACCCTCTCCGAATACGTCTTCGGCTTCGCCTTCGGGTTGCTGATCTTCCAGGCGCTCTTTATGAGGGACATGCTCGGCGGGTCGTATGTCCGGGCGCTGCGCGCGTCGTTCATGCCCGAGTGGCTCTCCATGAATACGGTGATGGCCGGGATGATCCCGACGATGGTGATCCTGATGAGCCGGGACATGCGCGCGATGGAGCCGACCTCGCTGCGCTACTGGGGGGTGATGTCCTTCGCCACGCTGGTGGGCCTGGTCGTCGCCTACCCGGTCAACTGGTGGCTCGTCGCCAACGGGTTGAAGCACGGCATGGGTACGACGCGCGCCCTCGGCAAGGGCGGACACAGCGTGGCGACCGAGCGTGCGCGGAGCGCGGAGGCGAACGGGGCGCGCGGGACCGGGGACGCCGCTATGGCACCGGCAGTCGAGGGCGGCATGGCCGGCATGGGGGGGATGTGACGATGGGACAGACAATGCGGCAAGACGCTGCGGGCGGCATGGCCGACATGGACATGGCGCCGAAAGTCACCCGCCCGCAGCTCGTGGCGGTGACGCTCCTGACGGTCCTGGCGCTGGCCGGGGGAACGCTGCTGGCGGCGCTCTTCGGCGACCTCTCGATGCGCCCCGGCACCATGCAGGGGATGGGCGGCATGACCGGCATTGTCGCGCCGATGAACATGAACGGCCTGATCATGCCGCCGGGCATGATCATGACGGCGGACATGAGCCCGGAGGCGCTACGGGACATGGCGGCGGTCGATCCCGCCACGGTGACCTACACCGCACCGGCGGACGCGCGCGGCGACCAACCCCTCCAGCCCCGGCTGGACAACGGGGTGAAGGTCTTCGACCTGACGACGGAGATCATCCGCTGGAACATCCTACCCGACCGGCAGGTGCTGGCCTACGCCGTTAACCGGCAGGTGCCGGGGCCGCGCATCCGCGTCACCGAGGGCGACCGCGTGCGGATGATCGTCACCAACCGGCTGCCCGACCCCACCACCATCCACTGGCACGGCCTGACGCTGCCGAACGGGATGGACGGGGCGGGGGACGTGACCCAACCGCCGATCGCGCCCGGGGCCAGCTTCACCTACGAATTCACCGTCGAGCAGGCGGGCAGCTACTTCTACCACTCGCATACGAACCCGGATCGGCAGCAGGGCTTGGGACTCTACGGCGCGCTGCTCGTCGACCCCAAGGATCCGACCAACCAACCGGCCGCCGACAAGGAAGCGGTGATCCAGTTGCAGGAGTGGACGGTGAAGAGCGGCTACACCTTCCCGGCGATGCCGATGGAAGGGGCGATGCCGAACTTCTTCACGATCAACGGCAAGGCCTACCCGTCGACCGAGCGGATCACGATGCGCGTCGGCGAGCGGCTGCGCGTGCGCTTCATCGGCACCAGCAGCGGTTTCATCCACCCGATGCATATCCACGGCGGCCCGTTCACCATCGTCGCGACCGACGGTAACCCGGTACCCCCGAGCGCACAGATCCAGAAAGACACCGTGAATGTCGGCCCCGGCGAGCGGTACGACGTGATCTGGACGGCACGCCAACCCGGGAATTGGTTGATCCACTGCCACATCATTCATCACACCACCAACGACAATGTCGAGGTGGACGGCGGCGGCGGCCTGACGACGATTATCGAGGTGACCCAGTAGCGGCGGCACACCCAATTCCGCACGACGCACGGAGGGAACCGATGGACCAATCGCGCCGCAAGCTGCTCACCCTGATCGCGGCGCTGCCGCTGCTCGTCATCCCGGCGGCGCTGGCGCTCAACAGCACGCTCAACCTCGATCAGGGTGCGATGGGCGGCATGGCGGGGATGGGCGGCGGGGTGATGCCGACCGCCACGACGGCTCGCCCCGTCACCGGACCGGCCACCCAGGTTGCCGGGGCGAGCTACGGCGAGATCTCACCGGGCGAGCTCAGCGGGGCTCTTACGAACAAGGATTTCACCCTGATCAATGTCCATGTCCCGTACGAAGGGGAGATCGCCGGGACCGACGCCTTGATCCCCTACGATCGGATCGGCGAGGATACGGCCCGCCTGCCGACCGACCGCACGGCGGCGATCGTGCTCTACTGCCGCACCGGGCGGATGAGCGCCGAGGCCGCGACGACGCTGATCCAGTTGGGGTATCGCAATGTCCGACACCTGGCCGGGGGCATGGAGGCCTGGCGGGCCGGGGGATACCCGATTCGAGAGCTCCAGCGACGTTGAGGCGGGAACATCGCGTGAGCGTGCCGACCCACCGGTGCGGGTGCGATGATCGGTGGGGGCCGCGTGGTGCGCGGAGTGACGACGCCGTGCGGATTCTCGGGGCAGGTGCGGCGGGGTCCCGGCGTTTGGTGTCGGGCCACGCCGCTATCCCCGGCGTACGACGAGGGGCGTGCGGTCGGGGCGATCCTGACGCCTGTTAACGGTCGTTCGCACCGGGGATACGCCCGGGGTAGGAGGTGGCAAGGTGTTTCGCCGTCCGATGCTCCACCGTCTCGGTGCCTGGCTCGTGCGCTCCCGAAGCAACGCCGGGCGACCCGATCCCGCCACGACGCCGGTGCAGCGGCCGAGCGGCGACCGCGTCGTCCCCCCGGCGGGGTTCGCGGTGGCCGTTCCACGGAGCGAGCCTCCGCCCACGCCCGTCACGGTGTCCGTGCCCGAACAGGTCGTCGCTCCCGCGCCTGCGCCGCGCGATCGCCAGCGTGATCCGCACCACGAGCAGGGGTTGCGCATGGTCGCGGCGTACCGTTGGAATTGGGCGCAGCGCGAACTCGAGCGGGCGGCCCGCGCGACGCCGCATGGGCCGGCGACCGCGGATCTGGTCAGCGTCCGCGAGGTGCGCCAGCAGCTCCGCGTGCTGCGGAAGTGGCCGCGCGACGTCCCCGCGCACCTCGCCCTCGGTCGCTGCTACTTCGAGCTGGGCCTCGGCGCGGATGCCGAGGCGATCTTCCGTCGCGTCCTGACCCTCGCCCCCCAGGAGCCGGCGGCCCCGTATTTCCTGGCCCTGGAGTATGCCTTCCGTGGCGAGTGGCCCATGGCCGAGGAGCACTACGCCCGGGCGCGCGCACTCGCCCCCGGCCTCCCGCCATTCGCCGATTGGCTTGACGCGCACGAAGCCACGCGTGGCGGGGACACCGCCGGACGTCAACCGCGGCCGACAGAATGAGCGCATGGACCGCGACACGCCCCTCAGGGTAATGGCACGGTGGGGGTGGCCGGGCTACCGGAGCGACCTCCCTGACTCCAGAGGAAGATGCGTCCCTGCGCGCAGCCTACGCCGCCCTTGCCCCCGAAGGTGGTCTCCGGGAGGTCGTCGGCGGTGCGCGTGATGAGGAAGTTGATGGCCGCTGTCGTCGGACCGCCACCCGCCGGGTTAATGACGAGTTCGACCGCCCGCAGCTGCTCATGTCGCGCGTGCCGTGATGCGAAGTAGGCCAGCAGGGTGTCCCGTGTGTACAGGTTGAGCGCGTCGACGCCTGTGCTCGGATCGGCGCGGGTGAGGGTGAACCAGCGCAACTGGTCGGGGTCACCAGTCCATGGTTGATCGCCGTCCGACCCCCTGGCCGGGAAGGCACGCGCCAGCCCCGCCTGGTCGCCCGCGTTGAAGGCGGCGATGAAATCGTGCACGACGCCCCGGATGGCCGTCTCGTCGCAGCCAGCGGGCAACGGCGGGGTCGGGTACGGGACGGGCGTGCCACCTTGCCCACTCGCCGTTCGCGAAGGCGTGCCGCCGGGAGTCGCGGGCGAGGGCAAGACCAGCGCCACGATAGTGAGTTGCTCCCCGCCCGCCGTGCCGGTGATTTCCCAGCAGCCAGGTGCCGGGAAGGTCAGCCCGCCCGGTTGCTGGCCTTGCTGGCTGGGATACCCCGCGAAATTCACGTCCACCGGCGCGGTCGGGCCGTCCAGGCGGTGGGCCGTGACCGTCACGACCCCTTGCACCCCCGGCTCGCGCCACCACAGCACCTTGTGGAACCTGTCGGCATCGAGGTAGAGCGCGCCGGGTGGCTCCCCGTTGAGCCACGGGAAGGCCCACAGCCCGTCGCTACCGTACCACTTCCCGAGGGTGCGTATCCCGGCGATGGCGCGGTCATCGGCGCTGCCGGTCGGGGGGCCAGCGGCATATGGCGTGACGGGGCAGTTCGCGGCGGGTGCGGGGATGGCCGGGGTGCCGACGAGTGCCGCGCGGGTCGCGGTCGCCGCAGGGGGACGGTGCGGCGGGAGCCGCTCAGGCGTCGGGGCAACGGTCCTCGGGGCAGGTGCGGCGGTCGGGGTCGGCGCGGGGGTAGGGGTGGTGATGCCCCCGCCGCACCCGGCCAGGAGCAGGAGCAGCACGGCCAGTGCGGTGCGGTGACGGCGCTGGCGCATCCGTGCCTGCCTTTCGCACGATGGGGCTGCGTCGGGGTCGTATGTCTTATATCTGTTGAGACGAGCAAACATTCGCGGCGGTTCCCACACCGGAGCTCTTGTCAGGGACAAACCGGGGCGTTTTTGGTCACGTCAAGTCGCTGCCGGCACCGCTCGCATTCCTCTTGCTGCACGTCCGTTACGATGTGCCGGATGAAAGCGGCAGGGGACGGCGAGGCGTGATCGATTCCTCCTTGCCGCCGTTGACGCGTGAGTACCGTTGCCCCGCTTCCCAACTCGCGAACGTGCCATCGCGGCGGGCCGGGTGCTCTTGCCTCTGCAGCGCAGACGCCGACCGAACCGAGCCGTGCTAGAGCGCCTTGCTCCCGCCACGATGGCGCCGCTCGTCACCGCCCATGCAGGGGATTGCCGACAACGTGGACACGGGGGCCGGGCGAACACGCGCGCCACTCAACGCGAGGACTGCAGCGGTGGTCGCGGCATGAGGCGTCGGGCATCGCCCATCATCATGGCCTTGTAGGCGAGCGCATCGCGACGGCGCGTGAACGGCGTATGATACTGGGCGTAGCCCGCGGCCCCGCCGCGCAGCCGCAGGCACTCCGCGACGATCGGGGTGCCTGCGCTCCGGGACCCTCCCCAGGGCAGAGTGGCCCACCCCGACTTCGAGGTGATCGCACCGGCGGCGAGCGTGTCGTGCTGCCGAGTCATCCCGAGCACGCCCCAGGCGGGTGCCCACGATCCGAGCCATAGATGTCGGCGGGGTGCGACCAGCGGCCACTACGGGCGTGCCAGCGCCGCCAGTGGCCGTCCATATTCCCCAGCGCCCACCACGCCAGGGCGGTCGGGTCGGTCCGGACATCGAGGCACCCCACATGCGCCTCCGGGGCACCGCTCGCCAGGGTCGGATCGCGCCGGAGGGCGTGCCGGGTGACGTAGAACCCGCCGAAGTACGGGCGAGGATAGCGCCGCTGGAGGCGCGCGTGGAGGCGTCGCAGGGTCGTGTCCTCCCCCGGATCCGGGCGTGCCGGTATCACGGCGATGCAGTCGATGTCGCTGGCACCGGGGCGATAATCGTCCAGGGCGAGCGCGCCGACGATGTCGAGCCTTTGGATGAATCCGGGCAATGCACCGTCGGCTGCCGTGAGAAAATCCTCGATGACCGCCTGTACCGGCGGGGACGAAACAGGGTTGCGACCTCGCTGCTCCAAAGGGCGGTGACGGGGCGCGGGGCAGCGCCGGGCACCACGCGCCGGGCACCGATATGCAGGGAGCACGTCGGCAGTGCCCGGCGGCGCGCCCCGTCGTGCTCCGCCTCGACGCCCGACGCCCCTGATTCCCCGGGCCAGAGGGCCGCTCGCGCTACCTGGTGCCGACCGCGATCAGCGCCTCGCCCGGTGCGACCAGCCCCTCCGCACCTTCGAAGGGTCGCAGCGCCTCCGCCACCTCGGCGCGCAGCCGCGCCCTGTCGGCGTCATCGAGCGCGGCGAGGAGGTTCGTCAGCGGGCCGACCGCGCCCTGCCGGCCTTCGACGAGCGCCGCGACCGACGGGGCGCGGAACTCGAGGGCCACCACCTCGACCGCGACCGCGGAGAACCCGGCGCGCGCGTAGGCCTCGCGCAGCAACCGCAGGTCGCCGAGTCCGAAGAAATCCGGCCCCGGCGTGGTCGCCGTCGCGTGGGTGCGGGCGAGCGCGAGCGGCAGGGCGAAGAGCGGGTTCCGCTCCGGCGTCGACCAGACCATCGCCGCGAGCCGTCCCCCCGGGCGGAGCGCGCGGCCGATGCGGGCGAGCGCGCCGTGCAGATCGGGCAGGAACATCAGCCCGAATCGCGAGATCGCGGCGTCGAATGACCCGTCCGGCACGTCGAGTTGCTGGGCATCCGCGACCCGCGTCTCGACGTTCGTCAGCCCCTGCTCGCGCGCCTGCTCCGCGGCGATCGCGAGCATGCTGGCCGAGATGTCGGTCGCCAGGACGGTGCCGTGCGGCCCGACGAGTCGGCTCGCCAGGAAGGTCTGATCGCCCGTCCCGGCCGCGATGTCCAGGACCCGCATCCCCACGCCGATCCCCGCCAGTTCGAGCACCCGCCGCGTCGCCGCCCCGAAGACCTGCTCCCGCCCGGCGGCACCTTGCTGCCAATTCCGCGCCGCTTCTCCGGTGTCCCACATCCCCGATAGTCCGCCGTGCGGTTGTCGTTCCATACCCATGTTGGCCTCCTCATGGCACTATCGAGGTGGTGTGCGTACTGTACCCCGCGTGGTGATCCTACTATGCATTGTAGTACGATGGCCGCCCTCTCCGGTAGTCGCCGGTGCATTCTCGGGGATCGAGCATATCCAACACATGGCCGAGTCGTATGTCACCAGCAGTGGTCCCTGTCGCGCGAGGCACGACACGGTAGGCAGGCACACCAATTGCCTGATGCGATCAGCGCGGTAAGCTGGGGAGTGGGAGTGGGGGACCGGGCACCCCGACCCCTCGCGTCGCCGTACTCGGTATTGCTCTTCGCCTTCCTGTGCGTGCCGTGGCCGCCGCCGCTACTATTGGCAGTGGTACGAAGCCTGGTTATCCCGCCATCGAACACACGCGGTGTAGCCGCCGCTTCAACTCGAGCGACCCGAACGTGATCTTCTTCGGGCACCACAACGGACTCGAGCGCAGCGATGACGGCGATCCGAGCTGGGATCCGGCCAGAGAGATGCATGTGCGCGGTATGCCTCCAGCCGCACATGGCAGGGAATGCCGGCGGACCCCGAGGACCGCGTCGAACGGGTACAGGCGCACCTCGCTATCGGGACGGCTATCCGGTGGCGTTGCGGTACGATGAGGTGTCCTGGCGGCGTATCCGCCGGGCTGCGGCGATCGGCGGGCGGTGAGCGTAATCCCTGACGTCGGAGATACGCCCACGCTACGGCCAACGGTCGGGGGTCCGAATGCGCGGAGAACCGGGCGAGCGGAGGCGTCCATCGTGGCGCATGGGGAGCGGAAGGATGTTGGCGCGCATCTTCGTGGTGGCCGTCGCGGTTAACTACCCGTGGGAATTGGCCCAGTCCCCCCTCTACGCCCGACCGGGGGGCTGGGGGGCGAGGGTGTGGCGCTGCGGGCTCGCGAGTGCGGGGGACGGCGTGATGATCCTGCTCATCGTCTTCACGGGCCGCTTGCTGCTGCGACGGGGCGATTGGTTCGTGCGGCCCGACACACGGGGTTACGTCGTCATGCTGGCGGCCGGGCTGGCGCTGGGCATCGGCGTCGAATGGGCGGCGGTGCAGGGCCTCGGGTGGTGTCCTATGCGTCTCGGATGCCGCTCGTCCCCGCGCTCGGGATCGGCATCACGCGCGTCGCCCAGCTGCTCGCCTTGCCGCCGCGCATCGCCCGCCTCGCGGCGATGCGCTCGATCCGGGCGAGCGATGTGCGACGCTGATGCCACACGCCATTATGACTGGCACCGATTCGCGTTTACCCTCGTACCGCCGCCGGGGCGGCAATCGGGCGCGTGGCCCGCACGTTGTACGCAATCCTCCCACACCATTGTGTCATGAATCGGTGTCTACACTCGTCAGAATCAATGCCAATACCCCAGTGATTGGCGGGATCCTGGATTACCAGTTCGGTCCGCAACCAGCGACTGATCGGCAAGGATACGGTCCCACCGCGCAGGATGGGACGCGGCAAGGCGCTACATCTCCGGCCATCCCCCGGGCCGACACCTAGCCACAAGGTCGTCAGCGCGCGGGCTCCGAGGCGTAGCGGTGGCACCATCGTGGCCCGGCTCGTGCTCGTCAGGTCGATTGCCCCCGACCGTCGCCGGAGCCCATCCGCAGGTACTGTCAGGTGAAGTCGGGCTGGGAGGATTGCCGGGGAACGCGGGCGTGCTGCAGGAGGGTGGCGTCGCTGGTCAGGCCATCGCCGGGGAGCCGCTGACCGCCCGCCAGGAGGCGCAGCGTTCCGTTCTGGTCTGGCGATAGGCTTCGGCGGTGAGGCGGTGGCGGCGCGGGCGGAAGTGACTGGCAATCGGACCGTAGGCGGCGAGGAAGCGCTGGGCGTGGCCCGGGCTCTTGAACCGCCGCATCCGCCGCTCGCGCTCGCGGGTCGGCTGGTGGGAATTCTCCGCCCGGTTGTTCAGCCCCTTGTGTCGCCGATGCTCCACGCGGGGTATGACGTCTCGCTTGGCCGCGTCATAACTCGCGAGCTTGTCAGTGATGACCACGCGTGGGACATACTGCAGCCCGGTGAGCAACTTGCGGAAGAAACGTGTGGCGGCACGCTTGTCGCGCCGCGACTGCACGAGGATATCGAGCCCTGCGCCGTCCTGATCGACCGCCCGCCACAGGTAGTGCTGCTGGCCGTTGATCTGGATGAACACCTCGTCGAGGTGCCACTTGTCCCCAGGTCGCGGGCGACGGCGACGGAGCTCGTTGGCATACGCCTGCCCAAACTTCCGGCACCACTGGCGCACCGTCTCGTACGTGACGAGCACGCCGCGCTCGGCGAGGAGTTCCTCCACGTCGCGGTAGCTCAGCGTAAAGCGGAAGTATAACCACACCGCGTGGCCGATGATCGCGGGCGGGAGCCGGTGACGCTTGTCGCTGGCGGCGGCGTGTTCTTTCATGCGCCGAGTATCGCACACCCGCCCTCCCCCGGGGTCAACCAGTTACCTTGACAGTACCCTCATAGGTGCCGGAGCGCCACCAGCGCCCCGCACGCCAGCAGCACGGTCGCCGCGAGCACGCCGTCGAGCGCGAAGCGCTCGGCGAACGGCGCGCCGCGCGCCGCCCCGAGCAGCGCCCCGCCCCCGGAGACGACCGAGTAGAGGCCCATCACCAGCCCGCGCTCGCCGGCGACGCGGCCGCTCAGGCGCGCGAGATAGGCGACGGCAGCGGGTGCGAAGCCGCTCTCGACCAGCAGCAGGGCCAGGGAGAGCGCGACGAGCCCGGCCCTGGGCGCGGTGCCCTCGCCGCTGTGGTTGAGCGCCCAGAGCGTGGCGCAGATGCCGAACATCGCCGCCAGGGCGATCCGCATGACCGCCACCTCGCGCCGACGGCGCAGGCCGAGGTAGCCCCAGAGGAGTACGCCGAGACTGAAGGTGAGGGCGTAGACGAGCAGGATGCCGAAGAGCAGCGCGTCATCCCCGGCGACTAGGCCCGCGAGCATCTGCCCGGCCCCCGCGGGTCGCCGCACCTGGATCTGGTAGAGGCCGTGCGAGAACCAGAGGCCGGTGCTCGCCCCGATGCAGAGCCAGCCGGGGAGGAAAGCGATCAGGCGGCGCTGCCCACGGAGCGCCGCCAGCGACAGGCGCCAGGGCCTGGTCACCCGCAGCGCGCGGGCGTCGCGGACGGGGACGAAGCAGCCGGCGGCGACGAGATAGATCGCGGCGACGACCAGGAAGGCACCGCGACCCCAGACGAGCCACAGGCCCGCGGCGGCGGCGACGCCCACCAGCGTCCCGAGCGCCGTCGTCGCCTCGAAGACGCTCAGGGCGCGGCCGCGCAGGGCGTCGTCGCCGTCGGTCGCCTCGCCGAGGTGGCCCAGGATCGCCGGGACCGCCGCCGCCGCGCTCAGCCCCTCCAGCAGCCGGGTGAGGAGCAGGATCGCGAGCAGGGTCGTCGCGGCGGTCAGGCCGAGGGCGAGCGCGCCGAGCAGCGGCCCCAGGAGGAGCAGGGCGCGTCGGCCCCGGCGGTCGCCTACGGCACCGAGCAGGGGGGATCCGACGAGCTCCGTCGCGTAGAATCCGGCGGTCAGCAGGGCGACAACACCGGCACCGATCGGGCGACCGGTGTCGTTGATGTGGGCCAGGTAGCGGGTCAGCAGGATGCCGGTCGCCGCGCCCGCGAAGCGCAGCGCGAAGTTGCCCGCCAGCGCGCCGCGCAGCGACCAGGCGAGCCCGGTGGGCGGCGCGGGGGGTGCGGGGAGCGGTATCGGGCGGGCGGCGCGCGGGCCGACGGCCTTCACCGCGCATCCCGGCGCGCCGGGTTGGCCCGCCACCGCTGCCAACGGAAGACCGGGGACAGGACGTGGCGCGCGATCCGGGCCGGGCGCGAGGCCGCGCGCCAGGCGAGCGCCGCCTGCTGCAGCCCCATGCCCAGCGTCGGATAGGCATGGATCGCCGCGCCGAGGTCGCCGACCGTGAGGCCGTGCCGCATCGCGATCGCGACCTCGTTGATCGTCTCTCCGGCCTCCGGCCCGACGATCTGCGCGCCGTAGAGGATGCCGTCGGAGGCGTGGACCAGCTTGATGAAGCCCTCGTCGGCGAACTCGTGCGCGGCCAGCGCGCGGTCGATGTGGCGGTACGGGAAGCGCGACACCGCCACCCTGCGGTGCCGTTCGCGCGCCTCGGCCTCCGTCAGGCCGATCCGCCCGACCTCCGGTGCCGTGAAGGTGGCCCAGGGGATCGCCCGGTAGTCGAGTGCCGTCCTGGTGGGCAGCAGCGCGTTCCGGACCGCAATCGCCGCCTGGTAGCCGGCGGCGTGCGTGAACCGGAGTTGGCCGATCACGTCGCCGCACGCAAAGATGTCCGGGTTGCTCGTGCGGGCGTGGCGGTCCACGACGATGCCGTCCGGCCCGACCGCCACGCCCGCCAGGTCGAGCCCCAGGTCGGCCACGCCCGCCCGCCGCCCGGCGGCGACCAGCACCGCCGCGACGCGGATCTCGCCGCGTGCCCCGTCGCGCAGCACCGTCACCACCCATTCTTCGCCGTCCGGGCGGAGGTGTTCGACCGTCGCGCCGGACAGGACCTTCAGCCCTTCGCGCGCGAAGACCCGCGCGAGCACGCCCGACGCCTCGGGATCTTCCCGCGGCAGCAGGCGCGGGGCGCGACCGACGATGGTCACGCGCGAGCCGAGCCGTGCGAAGGCCTGCCCGAGTTCGCAACCGATCGGGCCGCCGCCGAGCACGAGCAGGGACGCGGGCAGCGCGCGCAGGTCGAAGATCGTCTCGTTGGTGCGATAGCCCGCCTCGGTCAGGCCCGGGATCGCGGGGATCACGGGGCGGCTGCCGGTGGCGACGATGAAGCGCCGCGCGCGCACCGGCGCGCCGTCCACTTCCAGCACCCGCGGCGAGCGGAAACGCGCCGCGCCGAAGTGGAGGGCGATGCCGTGGGCGCGGAGGGCGGCGGGAGCGTCGACCTCGCCCGCCCGCGCGATCACCCGGCGTACCTCGTCCATGACCGCGCCGAGGTCGACCGGACCGACGGGGGTGCGGGCGGGGAGACCGTATTCCCCGGTCCGCCCGGCGAGCCAGTGGGCGCGCGCCGCATGGATGAGCGCCTTGCTCGGCACGCAGCCGGTGTGGAGGCAATCACCGCCCAGGGCCGCCGCACCGCGGTCGATCAGCGCCACCTTCGCGCCGAGCGCGACCCCGAAGCGCGCCGCGGTCAGCCCGGCGGAGCCGCCGCCGATCACCGCGAGGTCGTAGCTATCGCCCATATCGCCCCTTCCTCTCAACAGTGCGCCGCGTCCCCAGCGACAGGCCCGCCGGCACAGGCCTTCGCCGCCGCTGGCGTGGGGACCACCACGCCGTCGCCTGCCGCGATCGTGCCCGCTCCGCCCCCCTGTCGGAGCCCCCCCAGCTGGTCGGACGTCAGGGCGAGGGGCATCGGGTGACCGGCGACGTGTGCGCGCGCGCGCTCTCACGCCTCGGCCCGCCGCCGCCGCTTGCGGGTCGGTTCAGTCGCCGCCCCACGCGCGCAGCGCCGCGACGTCGAGCACGAGCACCCGGCCGCGACGCAGCTCGATCAGCCCCGCCACGCGCAGCTCGTTGAGCACCTTGGTCGCGGTCTCGCGGTGGGTGCCGGTCAGGTCGGCGAGCTGCTCGTGCGTCAGGCGCACCTCGCGCTGCCCCGGGCGGAAGAGGCGCGGCGGCTGCCGCTCGGCCAGGGCGACGAGCAGCGCGGCCAATCGTTGCGGCAGCGCCTTCAGCGCGAAGTCGGCGAGCCGCTGCTCGGCGTCCAGGAGCCGCCGTCCCAGCGTCTCGGTGATCCGCAGCGCGATCCGCGGGTCGCCCAGCAGCAGCGTCTGCACATCGGCGCGGCTCATCAGGCAGAGCACGCAGGGCGCGAGCGCCTCCGCATGGCTGTCGCGCATCTCTTGCCCGAGCATCGCCATCTCGCCGAAGATCGTGCCGGACTCGACGATCGCCATCGTGAACGCTTTCCCGTCGGGTGAGAGACGATAGAGGCGCACGCGCCCGACCTTCAGGATGAAGAGCACCTCGCCGGCCTCGTCGGGGGTGTAGATGACCGCCCCGGCCGGGACCGTGCGCATCGGTGCCCGCCGCCCCAGCGCCGCGATCTCCTCGGGCGCGAGGTCGCGGAAGATATCGACCTCGGAGAGATAGCCTTGCTTAGCCTGCTCCCGGTCCATCCACGACTCCCCTGAGTGCCAGCACCCGCGCGACCAGTTCCTGCTCGCCGGGATTCCCGCGGAAGATGACCCGGTCGCCCCAAGTGTACATCGGGGTGCCGATGATCTGCGGCGGCACCCGCGCACCTGGGGCGTCGATATCGACGAGTTGCGCCGGGATGTCCGGGCAGCGCGACCGTAGTTGCGCGAAGCGCGACCGCGCGGTC
>JAABUT010003597.1_pt1 | contig 13137 bp, 7 predicted proteins | sample 5559281 | NCBI WGS metagenome assembly JAABUT01 (sample SAMN10711880, study PRJNA513359) | rock metagenome | isolation source: Antarctica rocks | place: Antarctica: Victoria Land, Ricker Hills nord | collected 2016-01-04
TCCTGAGCCGCTGGGCTGACGTCAGGACAGATTACGCGGGTCCACCGTCAGCGAACAACTCATTTACGAGAATGACCGGAAGATTCTTTTCGGACATCCTTGGCGCCGACCGATTCCATTGTGGCAGTGGACTTCTCGGCGACAATCTCCGGGTCGCCGCCGGCGAGGAGCTCGAGCACCGCACCGCCGTGCTGGTCCAGCTTTCGGGCGCCGACCCCGGCGATGCGGGCCAGCGCGGGAAGGGACGCGGGGCGCGCCTCGGCGATCGCCGTCAGCGTGGCGTCGGTGAAGACCACGTATGCCGGGACGCTCTGGGCGCGGGCCACGGCCAGTCGCCAGGTGCGCAGGGCCTCGTAGGTCGACTCGTCGTAGGTCGGTGGGCAGCCGTCGCACCGACCGACCTTGCGCTGGGCCGCGGTGCTCAGCTCGGTGCCGCATCCCCGGCACCTCACCTGGGTAGCCGCCTTGGGCGCCCTGCCCTTCGCCGTCGAGGTGCTCCCGGCGGCCGACCGGGCCCCCGCCCCGAGGACGGACGCGGTCGCGTCGAGGAAGCGCGACGGCCGACGGCTGGCCCGACCGCCCGGAGTCCGGGAGGCGGCCCACGAGAGGCGCAGCCGGGTGCGGGCCCGCGTCAGGCCGACGTAGAGCAGTCGTCGCTCCTCCTCGATGGCGGCCGCGCCCTCGGCCATCGAGATGGGCAGCAACCCGTCGCTGCACCCCACGAGGAAGACGGTGTCCCACTCCAGGCCCTTGGCCGCGTGCAGCGACGCAAGGGTGACGCCCTGCACGGCGGGGGCGTGCTGGGCGCTGGCCCGCTCGTCGAGCTCGCGGACGAGCTGCGGCATCCGGGCGTCCGGAGCCGTGGCGAGCAGGTCGTCGGAGAGGGTGGCGAGCGCGTTGAGGGACTCCCACCGTTCGCGCACCGCTCCCCCGGAGCTCGGCGGCGTGCGCGACCAGCCGACCCCGCCCAGGACGTCGCGGACGAGGTCTGGCAGCGGCTTGGTGCCGTCGTCGCTGCGCGCCGCCCCCCGCAGCAGCAGGACCGCCCGCTTGACCTCGGCGCGGGCGAAGAACCGCTCCCCGCCCCGGACGAGGTAGGGGACGCCCGAATCGGCCAGGGCGGACTCGAACGACTCGGACTGCGCATTGGTCCGGAAGAGGACCGCGATCTCGGCTGCCGCGTCGCCGGCGGCGACCATCCGGCTGATCTCGCCCGCCACCGCGTGGGCCTCTGCCGGGTCGTCCGGGTGCTCGGTCAACGTCGGAGCGCTGCCCGGCTGCCCCTGGGACTGCAGCTCGACGTAGGAGCCCGCCGCGGGCCCGGTCGAGGCCCGGGCTGCAGAGCGGACGACGAGGTTGGCCAGCCCGACGATCTCGGGCGTCGACCGGTAGTTGCGGACGAGCCTGACGACCTGCGCCTTGGGGAACCGTCGAGGGAAGCCGAGGAGGTGCTCGGGAGTGGCCCCGGTGAAGGAGTAGATCGTCTGCGCCGGGTCGCCGACGACGCAGATGTCCTCGCGCTCGCCCAGCCATAGGTCGAGCAGCCGCTGCTGGAGCGCGTTGACGTCCTGGTACTCGTCGACGACGAAGTGCCGGTACTGGCTGCGCACGGCCCGGGCCACGTCGTCGCGCTCGGCGAGGATCCCCGCCATGATGAGCAGGACGTCCTCGAAGTCCATGACCCCGCGCTCGGACTTGCACTCCTCATAGGTCTCGAAGACCCGGGCCATCGCCGTGGCGTCGAGCCCGGCGGGGTCGCGCCCTCGGGAGCGAGCGGCCGCGGCATACCCCTCAGGCGTGAGGAGGTTGACCTTGGCCCACTCGATCTCGGAGGCGAGGTCGCGGATGGCGACTCGGTCGAACTGCATCCGCAGCCGGGAGGCGGCCTCCCCGACGACCGGGGCCTTCCACGAGAGGACCTCCGGTGCCGCGCCGCCGATGGCCTGCGGCCAGAAGAAGTGCAGCTGGCGCAGCGCCGCGGCGTGGAAGGTGCGGGCCTGGACACCGGCGACGCCGAGAACCCGCAGGCGGGTGCGCATCTCCCCCGCGGCGCGGGCGGTGAAGGTGACGGCGAGGACGCGCTGCGGCTGGTAGGCCCCGGAGTGCACGCCGTAGGCCATCCGGTGGGTGATGGCCCGGGTCTTGCCCGTGCCGGCCCCGGCGAGGACGCACATCGGCCCGAGCGGCGAGGCCGCGACCTCGCGCTGCTCGGCGTCGAGACCGGCGAGGACGCCGTCGGCGGTGCTGGCGGGGAAGCCGAGGGTCTGGGTCATGACCGGACGAGTCTAGGTCGCTCCACCGACCCCGGAGGAGACCACGCAGCGGGAGCTGTGGACGGCGCGGCGGCGGAACAGCAGCCGTGCGGTGGGCTGCCGAGGCATGACGGGTGTTCAGCCCTGGTGCAGGCCGTAGGCGCGCTCGACGCGCAGTCGCACGACGAGGCGATGGTCCTCGACCATGGTCCGGCGGTAGTCGTCCCAGTCCGGGTGCTCCTCGTCCCTCGCGTCCCGATAGAGCCCGACGAGCTCCTCGACGACGTCGTCGTCCGGCGCCTGCGCCACGGCCGACAGATCCACGAAACCCTCGAGCACGGCATACGAGGAGCCGGTCTCGGAGGTGACGAAGAGGCTGGCCCGGGCGTCGCGACGGAGGTTGGCGACCTTCGACCGGCCGTCGACCGTGGAGATCTTCGCCAGCGACTGCTCGGGGTACCAGGCGTAGCTGACGACGGAGAGCTGCGGCCGACCGTCGCGCTTGAGGGTGGCCAGGCCGCCCGAGGATCTCCTGGCGAGCAGGTCGAGGAGGTTGTCCGGAAGGAGGGGCACGGGCCCATCACACGGGAAGATCCGCACCTCGTCAACCGTTGACGCCCCCGAAGACCACACGTGAACCCGGAGGAGACCCCTGTATGTCCGTCCAGACCCCCGAGGCCGGAACCGTCACGATGTTCAGCACGACGTGGTGCGGCTACTGCGCCCGTCTCAAGACCCAGCTGACGCGCGAAGGGATCGGGTACACCGAGGTGAACATCGAGGATGACCCGGAAAGTGCGGAGTTCGTCATGGAGGTCAACAACGGCAACCAGACCGTGCCGACCGTGCTCTTTCCGGACGGCTCCGCGGCGACCAACCCCAGCGTCCTCGAGGTCCGCAGGCGCCTCAGCGCCTGACGGGCCGGCCGGAGGCGCTCACGGCCAGGGCGTCCTCGATCGTCCCCCCGAGCCACTGCTCGATGATCCGCTGCGCGATGGAGATGCCGCTCGGCGTCCTCAGCCAGCCGGCGTGCAGCGCCTCGACGTAGGACTCCCGCGTCACCCAGCGCGCCTCGGCGATCTCGGCCGGGTCCAGGGTGAGCTCGGTGCCGAGCGCCCGGGCGCGGAAGCCGATCATGTCCGAGGAGGGGAAGGGCCAGGGCTGGTTGCCGAGGTAGGCCACGTCGGTGACCTCGATCCCGACCTCCTCGGCGACCTCCCGGGCGACGGCCGCCTCGAGGGACTCGCCCGGCTCGACGAAGCCTGCGAGAACCGAGAAGCGTCCCTCCGGCCACTGCGCGCCGCGGCCGAGGAGCAACCGGTCGTCGTCGTCGATGACGGCCATGATCACGGCGGGGTCGGTCCGGGGGTAGTGCTCGCTGCCCTCGCGCTGGCACCGCCGGGTCCACCCGGACAGCTCCGGGGTCGTCGGCGCACCGCAGCGGGGGCAGAAGGGGTGCGTCGCGTGCCAGTTCGCGAGCGCCTGGGCGGTCGTGAAGATCCCGGCGTCCCGGTCACCGAGGTGCAGACCGGCGGCCCGGAGGGTCTGCCACTCCCCGACGCCCGCATCGGTCGGCTCACCGACGACCGCGAGGTATGCCGTCTGCTCGCCGTCCGTCCACTCCTCGCCGAGGAAGACGGCGAGGCGGTCGGCGTCGGCGGGGACCGGCGAGCGGAGGCCGAGGGAGTGGCCGGTGGGCGCCATCGCGTCCTCGAGGACCTCCATGGTGTCTCCGACGATCATCGCGACCCGCGTTGCCGGGTCCGCCAGGAGGTGGGTGACCAGGTCGGGGTCACGGCGTCGGTGGCCGGCCCGGTCGAGCGTCCCTCGCGAGAGGGCGAGTCGGGTCAGCACGTCCGGGGCGGGTCCCACGCCGACACCCTACGACGCGGGCCGGGCCGACGTTCCCTCGGCCGGTCGGCCCCATGACCCGGCTCGCCCGGGTGGCCCCATGACCCGGCTCGCCCGGGTGGCCCCATGACCCGGCTCGCCCGGGTGGCCCCATGACCCGGCTCGCCCTGGTGGCCCCATGACCCGGCTCGCCCTGGACGCTCGGCAGCCACCGGTGTCCGGCTCCTCGCCCCGCGACAGCGGTGACCTGCGGCGCTTCGGGGCGGCCACGGCATACGGTGGGCGGGTGAGCCGCAAGCCCGCCTTCCTCGCCGCCCTCGCCAGCTCCGCCGTCCCCGGGCTCGACCCCGTGTCGGTCCAGGCCGCGTTGACGGAGCCCGGCCACTACCACGAGGTGGCGTTCGTCACCGACAGCCAGCATCGCAGGTGGGTCGTGCGGGCGCCGCTGACCTCTGCCGCCGGCGCGCAGATGGACACCTCCGTGGCCCTGCTGCACCTGCTCGGCCGCCGGCTGCCCTTCTCGGTGCCTGCGCCCCGGGGCTTCGTCGCCGTACCGGAGGGTCGCGCCGTCGTCTACCCCTACCTCTCCGGGCGGCCGGTGGACTTCGGGTCGCTGCCGGCCGGCCCCGGTCTCGCCGCCGAGGTCGGGCGGGCGATCGCGGCGCTGCACAACGTCGACCGGGCGGTGTTCGACGAGGCGGGGCTGCCGATCTACGACGCCGAGGAGATCCGCACGCGGCGGCTCGACGACCTCGACCGGGCGGCGGCCACCGGCCACGTCCCGACGGGGCTGCTCTCGCGGTGGGAGCGCGCCCTGGAGGAGGTTTCCTTCTGGCGGTTCGCACCCACTCCGGTCCACGGCGGGCTCACCGGAGGGCGGGTGCTCGTCGCCTTCGAGGGCGACGACGCGTCGTCCGGGCGGGTGCGGGCCATCACCGGATGGGACAACGCCAAGGTCGCCGATCCTGCGGAGGACCTCGCAGCGCTCGTCGCCGCGTGCCGCCCTGAGGCTTTCGAGAGCGTCCTCGAGGGCTACGCCCACTCCCGCGTCGAGCGGCCCGACCGCCACCTGCGCCGCCGGGCCCGGCTGGCGTCCGAGCTGCGCCTGCTCGGCGCCCTCCTCGGTGCCGTGAGCGCCGGGGAGCGTGACCTGATCAAGGCCCACGCGGCAGACCTGCGCGAGCTCGACGAGCACACCGTCGACGAGCCGGATGAGGAGCCGCAGCCGGCTGCCCGGGTCATGTCCGCTGCTCCTGTCGCACGGGTCGCGGTGGCATCGCCGGTGGCGCCGGCATCGGCGGCCGCTCCGATCGACGAGGTCGAGATGCCGAGCTCCCCCCCGGACGCCCCGCAGGGCGAGAAGTCGCACACGACCGACGAGCACGAGGAGCACGACGAGCACGACGAGCACAGGAGGCAGGAGGGACATCGGGGACACGAGGGGTCCGAGCACGAGGCACAGGAGAGGCCCGAGCACGAGGGGCCCGAGCCCGAGGCGCAGGAGGGGCCGGAGGCGCACGAGGGGCACGAGGCGCACGGGGGGCCCGAGAACGAGGGGCAAAAGGGGCCGGAGGGGCACGATCAGCACGACCAGCACGACGAGCCGTCGAACGCCGGTGGGTCCAGCGACCCGACGACGGTCATCCCGGAAGCCGATCTGGAGCCGATCCGCCGAGCCCGGACGCCCGCTGCGGAGCCAACCGACATGGAGCCGAAGGAGGCTGGCTCGACCAAACCCGGACCGACCGATGAGGCGACATCCGAGGGCGACCTTCAGCCGGCAAAGCCTGCCCCTGCGGGGCAGGCTCCTGCCGACCGGCCGGACCACGAGACGCTCGTCGAGCCGCCGGAGCTGTATCGCTGAGCCCCGTCCCTGACGTGGTGAGAAGGGCCGAGCCGCACCACCGGCTTGTTCCCTGCAAGGGGACGGTCAGAGGTGGGCGCCGCACCGGCGCACCGCAAGGAGGGTGAGCGCCCGGGTAGCGGCCAGGACCTCCTCGAGCGCGACGTGCTCGCGCGGCGCGTGGGCGAAGCGCACGTCTCCCGGCCCGTAGTGCAGCGTCGGGATCGCACCCAGCCCGGCATACAGGCGCAGGTCACTGCCGTAGGGCGCCGCCATCGGAGCAGGGGCGACGCCGCCGGTGTCGCGCACCGCGGACTGCACCTCCTCCACGAGGGGATGGCCCGGCACCAACGACCCGCTGGCGAACTGCCCGCCGGGCCAGGTCACCAGGGGCGGGTGGTCGCGCAGCCACGGGTCCGCGTCGGCCGCCCGGGCGATGGCTTCCTCGAAAGCAACCCGCGCGACGGCGAGGTCCTCGCCGAGCCGCACCCCGAACCGGCCCTGGGCGGTGAGGTTGTCGGGGACGGAGCTCGACCAGTCGCCGGAGCGCAGGATGCCGACGGAGATCGGGTACGGCATGGGATTGTCGCCGAAGAGCGGGTCGATGTCGGTGTTGCGCTCGCCCTCGAGGTCGCGAATGGCGCGATGGAGGGGGAGGTAGGCGTCGACGGCAGAGAAGCCTTCGTAGCGGGTGCTGCCGTGTGCGGCCCGACCGGCCACCGTCAGCTCGAAGGTCAACGCTCCGGCCGTCGCGGTGACGAGTCGGCCGGACGTCGGTTCGGTGATGACCGCCATCTCCCCGCCATGGCCGCGCAGCATCGTCGCGAAGGCGCCGAGACCGCCGTCCTCCTCGCTGACGACGCTGTGGATTGCGAGGGGCTTCTCGAGGGTGAGCCCGCTGCGCCGCAGAGCCCGGACGACTGCGAGGTTGGCGGCCACGCCTGCCTTCATGTCACAGGTGCCACGGCCGTGCAGGCGCCCTGCCGCGATGCGCGCGGCGAAGGGGTCGTGCTCCCACTTCGTGGCGTCGCCGATCGGCACGACGTCGACGTGGCCCTGCAGGACGAGTCCTGCAGGGCCGTCGCCGCCGGTCGTGCCGACGAGGCCGTAGCCCTCGCTGCGGTCCGCCTCGGTGCCGGGAAACCGCGGGTCGGCCCGAAGCGCCTCGAGGTCGAGCTGCCATGTGTCGACCTCGAGCCCCTCCGTCTCGAAGAGCGCCGCTTGCCGGTGCTGCAGCTCGGACTCGGCGTCGGTGCCCGTGACGCTCGGGACCCGGACGAGGTCGACAAGGGTGGCGATGACCTCGTCCTCGTCGAGAGCGTCCAGGGCTCGGGTCTGCGCGTCGGTGAGGGGCATGGCGCTCAGTCTCGCCGGTCTCGCCGGTCGGCCGCCGGGGCCGCCTGGGCCGCTTGGGCCAGGGCCGCCTGGGACGCCGGGGCCACCTGGGACGCCGCAGCCGACGGATCGGCCGGAGTCTTCGCGAGATCCGGGATGTCCGACAGCAGGGCGATGAGCTCCTGCTCGCGAGGCAGGCGGGGATGCACCGTCACCCCGGACTGGGCGTAGTAGAAGGCGCCGTCGACCTTGCTCACCGGGAGTCCGCGAAGCCGGGCGTAGGCCAGCGCGTAGGCGCCGAGCTGCAGGGCCCGGGTCCGTGCCCGGCGACCGTCGGGTTCCACCCCGGTCTTCCAGTCCACGATGGTGCAGCCGCCGTCGTCGCGGGCGAACACGGCGTCGATCCGGCCGCGGAGGGCGAACCCGTCGAGCATCGTCTCGATGGCGATCTCTATCGCCTCGGGAATCCGGTCGGCCCACTCGCTCGCGAGAAAGAGCTCCTTCATCCGCGGCAGGTCCTCGTCGCCCGGGGCGCCTTCGTCCGCGCTGCCGGGCAGGTCGAGGACGTCGACGATCGCGGCGCGGGCGTAGTGCTCCTCGACCCAGGCGTGGAAGGCGGTGCCCCGTCGGGCCGCCAGGGCCGGCCCCGACGGCATGGGCCGGCGCAGGGACATGGCGAACCGGTCGGGATCTGCCGCCAGCTGCACGACCGACGAGGCGGACAGGTGCCGGGGCACCTGGACGACGATGTCACCGCGACGCCGGCCGGCTGCGCGCTCGGCCAACAGCAGGGAGAGGTCCTCCTTCGTCGCCGGGTCGAGCGAGCCGGTGAGGTCGTGGTCACGCATCGCGTCGCTGACCCGGTCGAGTGCCTCGGCGAGCGCGGCGCGGCGCTGGGCCATCGGGTCGTGGGGCCACGCCTTGACGTTCGGCTCGGCGAGGCGCGGGTTCGGTGGGTTGCCCTCGCCGACCTTCTCGGGCATGGGCGCCCAGTGCGGCGAGGCGATGACCAGCCCGGGGTCGCCCCGGAGCTCCTCGAGGAACGGCGAAGTGACCTTCGGGGTGGCGGCGTCCGCCCACACGGGCGCCGTGAGGAGCAGGGCGGACCGTGCCCGGGTGAAGGCGACGTAGGCCAGTCGGCGTTCCTCCGCCACTTGGTGGAGCCCGCCGGCGACGGCGAAGGCCTCGAAGTCCGCCCGCAGCTCGTCCCAGTCGTTGGCGGAGCGCCAGTGGAAGGCCGGTAGCCCGTCGGCGTCACCGCGCAGGTCGTAGGGGACACCGTCGGCGCCGACGCACCAGCCCTTGTCCTTGGGAGCGGCGACGACCCACGCCCCGTTCTTCCACGAGCTGGACGCCCCGCCCTCACGCGCCGGGAACGACGCGTCGACGAGCCCCGGGACGGCGACGCAGTCCCACTCGAGGCCCTTCGCGGCGTGGACGGTGAGCACCTGCACGGCGTCGACCGAGCTCTCGATCGTCGGGGCGTCGAGCCCGCGCTCCTGCTCGACCGCGGCATCGAGCCAGGCGAGGAAGCCGCCGAGGGTGGGCCGGTCGGCAGACACGGAGAAGGTGGCGGCGACGTCCGCGAACGCGTCGAGGGGGGCCCGGGCCGTCGTCATGGTGTGCTCGGGGCGGGCCAGCACCTCGATGTCGAGACCCAGCGCCCGCTCGGCCTCACCGGCGAGCTCCGCCAGGGGCAGGCCGGTCAGACGGCGCAGGCTGCGGATGATATGGCTCAGGGCCGTGAGCCGCTCGAGGGCGGTCATGGAGATCCGCTGCCCTTCAGCGCCGCGCCAGTGCGGCTGGGGCAGGTCGTCGAGCGCCTCGACGATGCTGGCCCGGTCAGAGCTCTCCGCCGCCTGGTCCCTTGCGACATCGGAGCCGGGGTGGACGACCAGGCCGGACTCGTCGGCGCCGGGCCCGTCCGAGGACCCACTGCCCTCGTCCTCGAACTCAGCGCGCTCCGGGGGCTCGAGACCGGGCAGGGTGAGCGTCTCGCCGCCACGGGGCAGCGCCTGCCGGTGCCGGGCCCAGGTCGCCAGCCCGTCGAGGTCGGCGGCGCCGAGCCGGCAGAGCGGCCCGGTGAGCAGTCGCATGAGCCGGTCACCGCGGGACGGGTCCTGGACGACCCAGAGCAGTGAGACGAGGTCGCTGACCTCGGGCGTCTGGAGCAGGCCCCCGAGTCCGACGACCTCCACCGGGAGATCGCGCGCCCGGAGGGCCTCGACGATCATCGGGAACTGGGACCGCTTGCGGCAGAGCACCGCTGCCGACCGTCCGCTGCGGGTGCCACTCGGGCGCCACCACCGCTCGGCGACCCAGCCGGCGACGTGGGCTGCCTCCTCCTCAACCGTCGCGAAGCGCCCGGCCTCGACGGCGCCGGTGCCCGCGTCGGGCCGTGCCCGCAAGGGCACCACGAGGCCCGAGCGCAGCGGCCGGGACGTCACGTTCGCAACGTCGAGGATGCCGGTGTCGTTGCGCCAGCTCGTACTGAGCTGCAGGACGTCGGCCGGGCCCTCCGCGCTGGCGAACTCGGTCGGGAAACGGGTCAGGGTCGTCGCACTGGCGCCGCGCCAGCCGTAGATCGACTGGTTGGGGTCACCGACCGCGGTGACCGGGACGGCTTCGCTGCTGCGGACGAAGAGGGCACGCAGCAGGACGAGCTGGGCCTCGGAGGTGTCCTGGAACTCGTCCAGGAGCACGGCCTGGAAGCGCTGTCGCTCGACACCGCCGATCTCGGGGAAGCCGCTCGCGAGCCGCGCGGCAAGGGCCATCTGGTCGGCGAAGTCGAGGGCGTCGCGCTCGCGCTTGAGGTCGAGGTAGCGCCGGACCATCGGGAGGAGGCCGCGCCGGTTCTGCAGCGCCGTGAGGACGTCGCGAACTGGCAGGAACGTTGCCCGGGACGCGCCGCGGGGGAGGACCGAGACCCGCGCCTCGAAGTCGTCGATGTAGCCGACGAGCTCCTCGGGGGCGAGCAGGTGCTCGGCCATCTCACCGGCGAGGGAGACGACCGCCTCGATGACCCGGGACTCGGCCGAGACGACGTCGTCCATCGGGCCGTCGTAGCGGGAGACGACCTCGGCGGCGTACTGCCAGGCGGCCGCCGCGGACAGCAGGCGGGACTCCGGCTCCACACCGAGACGCAGGGCGTGCTCGCGGACCAGCCGACCGGCATACGAGTGGTAGGTGGAGACGACGGGGATGCCACCCAACGCCTCCGCAACACCGTCGACGTCGAGGGCCCTCGGCGTCCACAGCCCCGTCTGGGCGAGGCGCCGCAGCCGGCGGCCGATGCGCTCGGCGAGCTCGGTGGCCGCCTTGCGGGTGAAGGTCAGGCCGAGGACCTGGTCGGGGTCGACGTGGCCGTTGGCGACGAGCCAGACCACCCGCGACGCCATCGTCTCGGTCTTGCCGGACCCGGCTCCGGCCACGACGAGCAGCGGGCGGTCGGGGGCCGACTCGATGACGCGGCGCTGCTCGTCGGTGGGCGGCGGGTTGCCGAGGGCCGTGGCGATGTGCTCGGCCGACAGCGTCGTGGGCGGGGAGGTGATGGTCATCAGATCGTGTCTCCCTCGGGCTGTGCGGGGCAGGAGGCCCTGACCGGGCAGAACTTGCACCACTCCCCCACAACGGCGACGAAGTCGGCCCCGCCCATGCCCTCCGCGGTGTCGGCGAGGAGCTGCTCCGCCCAGCCCGGCTCCTCCGACTCGGCCAGGGGCGGCTGGGCCTGCGGCGGGTTATTCTTGTTGGCTGCCTTGCCGAGCTGCAGCAGCGCCGCACCCGCGGACTGCGATCCCTCGTCGCCGAAGGCACCGTGCTCGGTCGCCACCTGGTAGGTCGCCAGCTGCGGGTGGCGGGCCAGCTTTTCCTTGCCCACCCGGGTCGAGCCCGTCTTGTAGTCCAGGACCCGCAGCCGACCGGCCGGGTCGCGTTCCAGGCGGTCGACCCGGCCGACGAGGGTCGCCCTCCCCACCTCGACGCGGACCGGCAGCTCGCTGCCAACCTTGTTCCAGCCGGACGTGCGGGCCAGCTCGTAGTAGCCGGACAGCCGCCGCACCATGTCGTGGGCGAGGTCTCGCTGGCGCTCAGTGGCCCAGCCGGGAGCCAGCCCGAGGCGTCCCCACCGACGCTCGACCTCGGCCATGAGAGTGGACTCCTCGACGTCGTCACCCAGCTCGTGCGCGATGTCGTGGATCAGCGTGCCGAGATTGGCGGAGCCCTGGCTCGGGCTGTCCCCGCCGGCCGTGGTCAGCAGCCACCGCAGGCCGCAGCTCGCGAAGGTCTCGACCTTGGAGGGGGACACCCGGATCTGCTGGTCCGGCAGACGAAGCGGCCGGTCGTCACTGAGCGGGGTGTGCGCCCACCACCGTCCCGGGTCGGCGCCCTGAACGCCCTCTGCTGCCAGTCGTTCAAGGGCCGTCGCTGCAGCGGCAGCGGTGTCGATGTCACCGAGGACGAGGCGGCGGCGCAGGTCGGCGACGAGGGCCGGCAGGGTCATCGGGCGGGAGACCTCGGTGAACTGGCGGAGCTCGTCGTCGAGCTGACCAGCCCCGGCACGGTCGTCGAGCTGGCCAGCGCCGGCACGGGGTCGCGTGACGTCAGGGTCCGGGGGGGCGACCAGGTCGAGGTAGACCGAGGGCTGGTCGTCCTCGCTGCGCACCGCCGTGACGAGCAGCCGCTCGGACGCCCGTGACACCGCGACGAGGAAGAGCCTTGTCTCGTCGTAACGGACGGCCGCCTGGGCCGCCCGGAAGGACGTGCCGCGTCCGGTGACGACGGCCACGAGGTCCTCGGACCCGAGGAGCGACCCCCGCAGCCGAAGGTCGGGCCAGACGCCCTCCTGGACACCGGCGACGACGACGTAGCGCCACTGGCGGCCAGCCGCGGCCGCAGGCGTGAGCAGCTGCACGCACTGCACCGCCTGGGCCCGGCCGACGAGGGTGTCGCCCGGCACGTCCTGGCTGCGGATGTGCTCCAGGAACTGGTCGGGGCCCGAGCCCGGGAGCCGGTCGACGAACTTCGCGGCGGCGTCGAAGAGGGCCACCACGGCGTCGAGGTCGCGGTCGGCGCGCGCGCCGCGCTGTCCTCCCTGTAGCGCCACGGTCTTCCACCGCTCGGCGACGGCGAGGCCCTCCCAGATGGCCCAGAGGACGGTCTCGGCGGTGACCCCCGGTGCCCAGCCTCTCGAGCCGGCGACCTCGACCACCCGCGCGGCGTCGAGTCCAGCGGCGATCGCCGATGACAGCCGGCGCACCGGGGCACCCTCGTAGCCGAGGGAAACCGCATGACCCGGCTCGTGCAGGACCGCCGCGAGCAGCTCGTCGCTCGTCCGGCCACCCCCGAGGTCGAGCTCCTCACGCCGCAGCAGCCGACGCAGCCGACGCAACCCGACGGCGTCGCACTCCGCCAGGGGCGACAGCAGCAGGTCGACGGCCTGCTCGGTCGAGACCTGGTGCCCGGGGTCCAGCGCCACGGTGAGGACGCACTCGAGGAGCGCGAGCAGCGGCCGTACCGCCACCTCGTCCCGCACGGGGACCTCCGCCGTCGGGGCGGCCACGGGCACACCGTGGGCCAGAAGGATCCGGCGCAGGGTGGCGTCCCGGCCCTGCCCCCGCACGACGACCGCCATGTCTCCCCACGGCATACCGTCGAGCAGGTGGGCCCTGCGCAGGCGCGCGGCGATGTGCGCGGCCTCCTGCGACGGCGCGCGCAGCAGGGCGACCTCGACGTCTCCACCGTCGCGGGTCGTCGCCGGGCCGCGCTGGAGGCCGCCGCCGAGGGCGCCGATGCGCGTGGTGATGGTGCGCGACACCCGGGCCAGGCGCTCCGGCTGTCGGTATGCCGTGCCGAGGACGA
>JAABUT010003598.1_pt1 | contig 13134 bp, 10 predicted proteins | sample 5559281 | NCBI WGS metagenome assembly JAABUT01 (sample SAMN10711880, study PRJNA513359) | rock metagenome | isolation source: Antarctica rocks | place: Antarctica: Victoria Land, Ricker Hills nord | collected 2016-01-04
ATCCACGTTCCCGGCCATTCCGAGGACGCGATCGCCCTGTGGTGGGAGCAAGAGGGGATCCTCTTCGCCGGTGACGCGGCGCAGGGCACCGGCTCCCGCCCCGGCGCGGGGCCGCTCTACTTCGCGTCGATCGCGCAGGCGCGCGCGAGCATCGCGCGCCTGCGCGCTCTGCCTTTCCGCACCCTCTATACGTCGCACTTCTTCGGGCGGACGAGCACGACGGAACGAGCGGCGCGCTACGATACTGCCGCAGGGCGCGCATTCCTGGACGAAAGTCTCGCCGCGCTCGATCGGGTGGCCGAGGCGTTGCGAGCGGCGCTGCGGGAGAATCAGGAAGAGCTGACCTTCTCGCTCCTCGCACGCGCCGCGACCGAGCATCTGATCGCCAGCACCGACTGGAATCTCGTCGTCGATCCGCTCACCGGTGTCCCGGACAATCTTGCCCCGACCCTCTACCGGCTGTGGCAGGAGATCGAGCGTTGAGCGGACGAACGGCGAACGACGCCGAATAACCGGACGGCGCCACGGTCGACGGACCCGCCGGGCGGGCGTATCTCGCCACCATGCGCGCTCGTCATGCGCGGTCGTAGCACGCCAGCGTTCGTACCGCTCGCCCGCTCTTCCTCGGCGTGGGTTGCCGCACTGCACTGCGCCTACGCCAGCGCGAAGGGTACGCCTCGTCTCCATTCGGCGCTCGTACCGGCAGCGGCGCACGGTTGAACAGCGCTATTTTGCTGCCCGGGGCGGGCGCGGCGGGCGCGCCATCGTGTCCGTGCGAACGCTTTCGTATGCGCCTTTCTCGGTTAACAGCACCGACAATTGCCCGACACGACAGAAGCCACGTGAAGCACGTTTTTTCGCATCGGAAAAGGGTATTCCTTGCGCTTGTCGCCTTGGCACTCTCCGTTGACATCGCGCGCATGTCCCCCCTGTTCAGCCCCTTAAGGCTGTGGTAGTATAGGGACCAAGTTCGCCGGGACTGTTCGGACAGTGGGGCCGCCAAGGGACGCAAGTCCGCTCCTCGCTGTGTCAGGCCGCCTCGGAGCCCGCCGGAACGTCAGAATTTTTGGAAGTTAAGGATGCGCTCGTGACGAATCACAAGTGCGGGACGTGTCGCTTCTACGAAGTTGGCGCGCAGCAGACACACGGCTGGTGTCGCAACCCGGCCTACCCGCGCCGTGACGACGTGGCCTTGCTGCGGAACGACGAACTCGCCTGCCGTAGCGGGTGGGGCAAGGATTTCTGGGAAATCCGCAGCGCCGGTCAGGATGCCCCCGAGATGATCAGCCCCCTGATCGATGAAACGACACAGCCGATCCCGGTGCCGATCGGCACCGGGATCGCCGAGCATCAAGCACCCACACTCGCTGCCGCATCGAGGATGCCCGCCGCCACGGGTATACCGCCACGCCACGCCGCGCGCCATGACGGCGCGCAAGGGGCAACGAACACCGTCAGCGCCCCCGCCAGGTCGCTGACGACCGCGCCGAAGGATGGGCCGATGGGGACGATCAAGACTACCCCGCCACTCAACGGGCACCCCGAGTTGAACGAACTTGGGGTGCCGATCCGCTCATTGAAGCGCTCGTCCGTCGCCGAGGCACATCGCCGTGCGATGGAGCGACGGGTGCAGGAACGACAGACGAAAGAGGAACGGGATCGCTTGACCGCGCAAGAGGCGCACAGGCGAGCCGATGCGGCCCGCGAGCACCAGTCGAACGTGCAGGTAACGGAGTCGGTACGGGAGCAGCGCCCGATCAGCGGCGACCTGAAAAATTTCAGCACCCCGACGCCGGTCAAGGCACCGAGCGCTAGTACGCCGCAGGAGGAGCGGGCCGCGCCGAAGCGTGAGCTGACGCGGCCCGAAATCGCCGCGCCGATCATGCCGCGACCGCGCGAGCAAGATGAACCGGTGTCTACGGCGACCACACACGAGGCCGAAGATGTGATTATCTCGACCGGCGAGACGATCAAGATCCCGAATAACCCCGCAGTGTTCACCCCTGATACTATTGCACCGCAGCAGGGGCCGATCGGCGACCGCAGCTTCGACACCGCACCGGAGCCCGAGGCGGTGGTGCCGCCCGCACCGACACCGGCGAATACGCCGGAGCCAGCGCCCGTCGCGCCGAGCAAAGATGTGCGCTCGGCCCCTTACTGGCACCAGTCCGGCGCATTGCAAAGTTTCGGTCGCCTGCGCCCGAAGGCGAACCACACGGCCACGCCTGACCGAGCCGACGATAGTCAAGCGGTGCGGAGGGTAGGACGCCAGTCGGCAGGCGATCCGAAACCGACGAGTACCCGAGTAATCAAGCCGCTGGGCATGTCGCTGAGCGGCACACCGGCGGTTGAGGAGGAGCACGAGGTCGCGCCGCCGGTGCGCCCCGCTCGGTCGGTGGAAGTCAAACAGACGATCGTCGTCCCGGCACCGACACCGGTCGAGCCTGCGCCGCGCCAGATCGATGAATCGTTGCTGCGCCAACTCGAGAATGATTGGCAAGCGCAACAGCGCGAGGCGCACACCGGGCAGCGCTGCGGCACCTGTCGCTTCTTTCAGTCGGCTGAGATGGGGCGTGGATCATGCACCTCTCCCTTCGCGCCGGTCTATCACCAGCAGACCGAGGCCGAAGGGCTCCCCTGCGCGACCGCATTAGGGGTCTGGTGGGCGGCCCCCGACGAAGGATGGCTGGAACGCACCGAGCGTCGCCCCCGGCGTGCCACGCCGTTGCTGGATGCGCTCTTGCGGGAGCGCGAGGCGATGGAGCCGTTGCGCACGGCCCCACCCCTGCGGCGCGGCGCACGTTAAGGGTGTCCGTATAAGTCCCTCCCATACGAAACGCCAAAGAGGATCGCCGGTGTGCGCATTGAAGCGCACACCGGCGATCCTCTTTGGCGTTTCGACAAACCGCGACGAGTGTGGTACGCTCCGCACCACTGAGAGAAATAGAATCGGGGGCGGGTATCGCTGGGGGCGAGCCTCGCCAAGGGGCGGTGCGAAGGATGTCAGGATTCGGGGACTCACTACGCCACGCGCGATCGAATAAAGGGGTCACGCTGGTCGAGGCGGAGCGAGCGATTCGTATCCCGCGGAAGTATCTCCGCGCGCTGGAAGAAGAAGACTTCAATGCCTTGCCCAATGGGGTGTACTCGCGCGGGATCGTCCGTAATTACGCCCAGTACCTCCATCTCGATCCCGATGACGCCATCGGCTATTTCGACGAGTTGCGCGGCGGAGTGAGCGGCGGCTTCAAGGTAGTCCCGGCGGTGCGTCCGATGGAAGTGCCATCGCACTGGGCACCGAATTTCGCCCTGATCGCTTTCGTGGTCGTCATCTCCGCCGTCCTCTTCGCCTGGCTCTACAGCGCCTTTTTCGCCGCGCGCACCGGGAGCATCCCGGTGCCGACCCCCGCGCAACCGACCCCGACCGCCGTCGATGTGAGCGCCGCGATCCTGGCCCTTACCCCGACCGCCACGCTGGCCGCGACCGCGACCATCCCCGTGACGGCGACGGTGCCGGCCACCCCGGTCATCCCCACACAGCCGCCCGTGACCCAGGCCGCGACAACGAATCGTGCGGCGGTCGCACCGTCCGTGCCCCCGGTTCTACCTGTCGAACGTCACGCGGCGACCGTCCAGGCGCAGGACGCCGCCTGGGTTACGGTCACGGTCGATGGGGCGGTCGTCTACGATCAGGAGATGGCCCCCGGCGAGGTGCAGAATTACGAGGGGGGGACGATCCTGGTGCGGTCGGCGCGCGCCACATCGGTCTACCTGTGGATCGATGGGAACGCCTCCGGCTACCTGAGCAAAGATACCGCGCAAGCGGGCGTGAGCATCCCATAGGTCACTCCCGGTGAGGCTGGGATCACAGCGGCTCGATGGATCCATGTACAAACCGCCGCTGGATGGTGGAGCGCGGTCACGGCGTCGCGAGGGCGAGGCGAATATGCCACAGGACCGCGCGATACCGGGCTGGTTCGAGAGCGGGAAGAGTCATCTGACCGAGTCGCGCGACGATTCGAGCATACTCCTCTTTTCCGCCGGTAACCCGGACGCCACATTCCTTGCGGCAGGGCTGCTTCATCGCAATTGCCCCTGGATCAACCGTCTGCTCCTTCAGGGTGTCGATGGATTGCAACCGAGTCCTGCCGCCATTACAGCTTTGGCAGAGGTCGGCCACACCCTCAAAGATTGGCGTTCAGGACATCCAGCCCGATCGCTCTCCGGGCCGATAGAGGTTGGTATCACCCTGTGTGTCCCGACCTGAGACACTTGACCAGTTGTCAGGGGGGCCGGTCGGCTCCTGGTGTGGTGCGTAGAAAATCCGCGCGACGTGGTAGCCGACGAACAGCTGGCAGTGTGCCGTCGCGTACGCGATACGCTGACGCACTTAATCGCCGAGGCCACACCAGGAAAGCGCTAAAGCCGCCCACTTATCCAAGTTCCACACGCACCGTCTCGACGATTCGCGCCAGGGCCGCGCGCACCACGGCGGTCTCCGGGTGGCGCACCACAATGAACCCTTCTCCCTCATAGCTCACCGAGGGCACTTGCCCGAAGGCCGGCAGCTTCGCGTCGGTGATCAGCGGGCCGAGCTCGCGCTCGATCACGTCCAGGCCGTGCGTCGCGCGCACCGTCCCCTGTCCCTGCCCGCGCAGGAAGGCCGCGCCCGCCGCGTAGCGCCGGGTCGGCGGAGAGAAGCGATCGTAGACCATCAGCTCCGACCAGGCGGCGATACTGTCGAAGTCGTGCGCGCGGGACATCAACGTGGTGATCTGCGCGCCCGGCGGGCGCGCGGCGACCTCCGAGATGGCGAGGCTCCCATCGGCGCGGCGGAACCACTCCATGTGGCTCAGGCCGCTCCCCATCCCCAACACAGCCAGCGCGGCGAACGCGGCGGCGCGGATGTCGTCGTAGCGCGGCGCGTCCACCTCGCGCGGCAGGAGGACCGACCACTGGATCCAGGGATTGCGCATCGCGTCGAGCGGGGTCGGCAGGTACTCCGTCAGCGAATGGAAGACCGGACGCCCGTCGATGTGCCAGGTGTCGAACGAGTACTCGTCGCCGGTGATGAATTCTTCCAGCAGCGCCTCCTTGCCCGGCTCCGGCGCGACCGCGACGAGCGCGGCTCGCAAGCCCGCGTCATCGTCGGCGCGATAGGTCGCCTGCGCGCCCGCCCCCGCCGGCGGCTTGACGACGAGCGGGTAACCGATTTCACGCGCGAAGTCCAGCGCCATCGCCAGATCGGGCGCGAGATGATAGCGCGCGCACGGGAGCGCCGCCGCGCGGAGGAGCGCCTTCATCCGGGCCTTGTCGCGGAAGTTGCGCGTCGCCTCCACGCCCATCCCGACGATGCCGAGCGTCGCACGGACCTCCGCGAGCTGTTCCTGCACCTGCTCGGTCGCGCTCAACAATCGCGCGATCGGCCCCTGAACCTCGGCCAGGGCGCGCGCCGCACCGAGAAGCTGTGCCGGATCGAGCGCGTTGTCGATCCGCCAGTGCGCGACGATGCGCTCGCGGAGCGGGGCCACCAGAACGTCCTGCGACTCCTGCCCGATCACCCCCAAACGCACCCCGGACAGATCGAGCAGGGCCGCGATGTTACGGGTCGCATTCTCCGAGAAGAACGGCGCGACGTAGACAACGAAGGGCATGGCACCTCCTGGTCAGTCCGTAGTCGGCTGTCCGTAGTCCGTAGTAGTGGCGCGATGCTGCTATGAGGCAATGCCTATTCTGTAAACCTTTCTACGGACCACGGACCACGGACTCCTTCACGACTCCATAATCTCCGGCCCCAGCAGGTCATCCAGCGTCTCGCGTCGCCGCGTGAGGCGCGCGCGACCGTCGGCGACGAAGACGACGGCGGGGCGGAAAGCGAGGTTGTAGTTGGATGACATCGCCAGGTTGTAGGCCCCGGACGCGGGCAGGGCCAGCAAATCGCCCGGCTCCACCGGCGGCAGCGCGATCTCGCGAATCAGCAGATCGCCCGACTCGCAGTATTTGCCGACGATGCGCGTGCTGAGTTCCCCTGCGGGCGCGGGGCCGGGCGCGACGTGGAAGTGCGGGCCGGGGCGACCGACGATCGCGGCGGTGTACTCCGCACCGTAGAGGGCGGGCCGGATATTATCGCCCATGCCCCCATCGACCGCGACGTAGCGGCGCACGCCGGGGATCTCCTTGATGGCCCCGACGGTGTAGAGCGCAACTCCCGCCTGGCCGGTCAGCGCGCGCCCCGGCTCGATCCAGGTGCGCGGCGTCGGCAAGCCCATCTGCGCCGAGGCTTCGCGCAGAGTGCCGAGGATCGCCTGGGCAATCGTGTCCGGGTTGGGCTGCTTGGCCTCGTCCTGCGGGGTGTAGGCGATCGCCATCCCCCCGCCGGTGCTCACCAGCGCCGGGACGAAGCCGTGCCGCTCGCGCATCGTGGCCGCGAAACGGAGGAGGGTGTGGAGGGCGTCCTGATAGGGCTCCAACTCGAAGATGTGCGCGCCGATGTGGGCATGATACCCCTGCAACGCGACCGTCGGGGATGCGAGCGCGCGGATCACCGCCCGCTCGGCCTGCTCGTCGATCGTCGGGAAGCCGAACTTGGAATCGACCACGCCGGTCAGGCGATACTCGTGCGTGTGCGCGCCGACCCCCGGATTGAGGCGCAGGGCGATCGGCACGCGCCGCCCCACCTCCTCGCCGAGCGCGATGATCCAGTCGAGTTCGAGGGCGTTGTCCACCACGATCCGCCCGACGCCCGAGGTGATCGCTAGACGGAGTTCGTCGCGCCCCTTGTTGTTGCCGTGGAAGACGATCCGCCCGGCGGGGAAGGCGCAGCGGAGGGCCATCCCCAGCTCACCGCCGGAGCAGACATCGAGCCAGACCCCTTCCTCATCGAGGATCTTCAGGAGCGCCGGGCTGAGATAGGTCTTCCCCGCGTAGGCGATCGCCGCCTCGGTGCCACCGAACGCGGCGCGGAAGGCGCGACAGCGCTCCCGAATCGTCGCCTCGTCGTAGATATAGAGGGGGGTGCCATATTCGGCGGCCAGCGTGGTCAGATCGACCCCACCGATCGCCAGGTGCCCCGCCGCATCGATACTCGTCGTCATCGGCCACAGCACGGTCGTCGCCGCTCCTTTCGCGCCGGATCGCCTCGTGCCCCGAGGCCGTGCCCGGTCTTTTCTCGGTCCCAATCGGGACAGTATACCGCGCGGGCGCGCCTGCATTCACTTGGCGTGACCTAGCGCGCCCGTGATGAGCAACCTTGACACCGACGGTATCAACTGCTATGATCTCCCCCGTTAGCACTCGACCGACGAGAGTGCTAATCGGCAGGAGGGTTCGCGGTGCAGCGTCTCACCATGCGGCAGGAGCGGTTGCTCCGCCTGATCGTGCATGAATATGTCAGCACTCGGAAAGCGGTCGGCTCCGAGAAGCTGGTCAAGACGTACGATCTGCCGCTCAGTTCGGCCACCATCCGCAACGAGATGGCCGAACTGGAGCGCGCAGGGCTGATCGACCAGCCCCACACCTCGGCGGGGCGGGTGCCGACCGATCGCGGCTACCGCTACTACGTGGAGCACCTGATCGGCGATCCACGCCTCCCTTCGTCCGAGCAGATGATGATCAGCCATCAGTTCCGCCAGGTCGAGGCGCAACTCGAAGGGTGGATGCAACTGGCGGTCACGGTGCTGGCGCGCAACACCGGCAACGTATCGGTCGTCACCGCGCCACGGATGCGCGCGACCGAGGCGCGCGTGAAGCACTTCGAGCTGGTGGGCATCCAGGATCAGGTGATCTTACTGGTCCTCGTGACTCAGGAAAGCGGCGTCAAACAGGCGTTCCTGCACTGGCATACGCCGGTGACCCAGCCGATGCTCCGCGAGCTGGCCGACCGCCTCAACGGGCGTTTCGCGGGACGTACGGCCTCCGAGATCGCCGCACAGGGCGAGTTGGAGCACGGCCTCGGGCTGCTGGTGACCGATCAGGTGAGTGAGCGGCTCCGCGAGCTCGACAACGCGACCTCGGTCACGTTGCAGCATGCCGGGCTGGAACAGGCACTCCAGCAACCGGAGTTCGCGGGCGGGCAGGCCGCCGGGCAGATCGTCGATCTGCTGCGCGGGGATGGCTTCCTGAGCGCGTTGCTGCCGCAGGTGCAGCCGGGCGGGGCAGCGGACGATGTCCAGGTCTTCATCGGGACCGAGAACAGCGCCAATGAGCTGCACCCTTATGGCATCGTCGTTGCGACGTATGGGGTGCGCCGTGAGGTGATCGGCCTGATCGGCGTCCTCGGACCGCGCCGGATGCCCTACGAGCGCTCGATCGGTTCGGTGCGCTACATGGCCGGAGTAATGAGTGATCTCGTCGGGCGCTTCTACAGCGTCGGCGAAGCCGATACATAACCTATCGCCGATCACAGCCGATCACAATGGGACGCGGAGTTACGGCAGGAGTGGGATGCGAACGATGACTGAACACGGACGCGAACGGGACGAGCACGGCGCGGCGGCGACCGCCACGACGGATGAGCAGGACGAGGTGACCGATGAGGTCAGCCAACTCCGTGCCCAGGCCACCGAGTACGAGGATCGCTGGAAGCGCTCCGTCGCCGAGTTCCAGAACTACCGGCGGCGGACGGAGGGCGAGCGCGCGGAGGCGATCCGGGGGGCGAACAGTTCGCTCCTGCGCGAGGTGTTGCCGGTCCTCGACGACCTGGAACGGGCGCTGGCGAACATCCCGCCCGAATTCACCGAGCACAAGTGGGTCGAGGGGGCGCAGTTGGTAGAGCGCAAGTTCCGCGCGATCATGGAGCGCCAGGGGCTCACGCCGATCGAGGCGGTCGGCCAGCCGTTCGACCCGGCCCTGCACGAGGCGATCGGCGGTAGCGGCACCCACGTGGAGCAGGAGTTCCAGCGCGGCTATCGCCTCAACGGGCGCACGCTGCGCCCGGCGATGGTGATCGTCGGGGCCGCGCCTGCGGCGAAGCCCGACCCCCTAGACGCCTGAGCCGACGACGAACGAGACGATCGACGATAGCAACAACCATACGGAGGACATAGCATCATGGCACGCGCAATTGGTATCGACCTGGGCACGACAAACTCGGCAGTCGCCGTTATCGAAGGCGGCGAGCCGACGATCATCCCGAACGCGGAGGGCGAGCGCCTGACCCCGTCGGTCGTGGCGATCAGCCCGTCCGGCGAGCGCCTCGTGGGACGGCTGGCCCGCCGCCAGGCGGTGACGAACCCGGAGAACACCGTCTTCTCGATCAAGCGCTTCATCGGGCGCAAGTTCAACGACCCCGATGTGCAGCGCGATATCAAGCTGGTCCCCTATAAGGTCAGTGCCGCGCCGAATGGCGATGTGCAGGTGACGCTGGGCGGGAAGAATTATTCGCCGCAGGAAGTGTCGGCGATGATCCTGCAGAAACTGAAGGCCGATGCCGAGGCGTATCTCGGCGACACGGTCGATCGTGCGGTGATCACCGTCCCGGCGTACTTCAACGATAGCCAGCGCCAGGCGACGAAGGACGCCGGACGCATCGCGGGCCTCGAAGTCGAGCGCATCGTCAACGAACCGACCGCCTCCGCCCTGGCCTACGGCATGGACAAGCAGGGCGACGAGGAGATCGCGGTCTACGACCTCGGCGGCGGTACCTACGACATCTCGATCCTCGATCTCTCCGAGGGGGTCTTCCAGGTCAAGGCGACGAATGGGGACACCCACCTCGGCGGCGACGACTTCGACCAGAAGATCATCGACTTCCTAGCGGACGAGTTCAAGCGGCAGGAAGGCATCGACCTCCGTAAGGATCGGATGGCCCTCCAGCGCCTGAAGGAAGCGGCGGAGAAGGCGAAGATCGAGCTCTCCACCTTGCAGCAGACCGACGTCAACCTGCCGTTCATCACCGCCGACGCCTCCGGGCCGAAGCACATGAACATCGCGCTGAGCCGCGCCAAGCTGGAGCAGTTGACGAACGACCTGATCGATCGGACGCTGACCCCGATGCAGAACGCCCTCAGCGACGCCAAGTATCAGAAGGGCGACGTGGACGAGGTGCTGCTGGTCGGCGGGATGACCCGGATGCCGGCGGTGCAGCGCAAGGTGCAGCAGTTCTTCGGCAAGGAGCCGCACAAGGGGATCAACCCCGATGAGGTGGTCGCGATCGGCGCGGCGATCCAGTCCGGCGTCCTCGGCGGCGAGGTCAAGGACGTGCTGCTGCTCGACGTGACCCCGCTGACGCTCAGCATCGAGACCCTGGGTGGCGTGGCGACGCCGCTGATCGAGCGCAACACCACCATCCCGACCAACAAGTCGCAGACCTTCAGCACGGCGTCGGAGAACCAGACGCAGGTGGAGATCAATGTCTTGCAGGGGGAACGCCCGCTGGCGTCGCAGAACAAGTCGCTGGCCCGCTTCGTCCTCGACGGCATCCCGCCCGCGCCGCGCGGCGTGCCGCAGGTCGAGGTGACCTTCGACATCGACGCCAACGGCATCGTTAACGTCTCGGCGCGGGACAAGGCGACCGGCAAGGAGCAGAAGGTCACGATCACCGCATCGAGCGGCCTGAGCGAGGCCGAGATCCAGCGGATGGTCGACGAGGCCGAGAGCCACGCGGTGGAGGACCAGCAGCGCCGCGAACAGATCGAGCTGCGGAACCAGTCGGATACGATGGCCTTCCAGGCCGAGAAGGTCTTGCAGGAGCACGGCGACAAGGTGCCGGCAGAGACGAAGGCCGAGGTCGAGGAGAAGATCGCGACGGTGCGCGACATCCTCAGCAACGACCCGGACAACGCCGAGCGCCTGCGCCCGGCCTACGAGGAATTGACCGCCTCGCTGTCGAAGATCGGCCAGGTTATGTATGATCAGGCCGAGGCCAACGAGCCCGCCGGTGCGACCGCCGGTGGCGCGCGCGGCGACGACACCGTCGAGGGCGAGTTCCGCGAAGTCAAGGACTAATCTCCTCCCCCTGGCGGAGCGAATCGGCCCCGCCAGGGGGGTGTCCCTCAAGCCACCAATGAGCGGACAGCGGGCCGGAGAAAATCTCCGGCCCGCTGTCGTTTTTCTGAGCAGGGCGGGCATTCTTCATCAGCATGTACGCACGCCGTATATCGGCGCGTTGGGCGCGCTTCAGGGCCGGTTACTGCGGCCCGAGGATCGTAGCGACATCGAGCACGAAACCAGGGAGGGTCGTCGAGGGGAGTTGCTCGCCGCGTCCGGCCACGAGGATGCGGCGATAGCCACTCACGCGCGGCTCCGAGTAGCCGATCAGGCGATCATCGACGAGATCGACCAGGATCATTTCAGGGATCCCGGCCTCGGCATAGCGCAGCGCTTGATCGTGCGGTCATAATTGCGGGACGAATCGGCCACCTCGATCACAACGACCACCTGATCGGCGAGCGAAACCTCATTACTCGTCTCTTCGCCGCGATAGACGATCACGTCGGGCATGAATTCTGTACGTCCACCGAGGCGCAGCGGATTTTGCACGCTGATGAGCTGGGACGGATCGATCTCGCGTTGTAGCTGCCGATCGCACGGATGATGCAACCGGTGTGTCGCCCGCCGACCGTACTCATCGCGAATAACTCCCCATCGAGTAATGCGACACGGTCATCCTCGGTGAAAATCCCCGCCTCTTTCATCAGGTCGAACTCGCTGAGACTCAGGAGGCGGCGTTGCAGCACGGCTGCGGTCTGCGGTTAGGCGCTGGTAGCCATGAGCGCGCTCCTCTCGCTGTGCGTATCGCGTATGTGCCAGAGTATACCCTGATACCTGGTACCGGTCGTTCGCCATCGCCGCATGGAGGCGCAGGCCAAGCGCAGAGCGCACCATCGAATCGGTAACAATGGCACCAGTGAAGGCATAGTCCTGCATAGACAATCACCTGCGGTCGCCACAATTCGCAAATTCCCTGATCAGGAAAGGGTATTTCCTATTCGTCTCGCCGCCATATCTCGTTATTTACCGTCCGTACGGGTTGCGCGCCGCCATGCGGGCGTGTATGATACGCCAAGCATTGCAGACCGCTCACGAATAGATATTCCGCATACCACTGCGGAAATCCGCTCGTTCTCCGTTGGGGGACGGCACGAGTGACGTGAGCCTAGTCGTTCGGCAAATTGGCAGAAACCGTCAAACCAGCAGGGCAGAACGGGACACCGACGCCACCGGTGTGCCTTCCTCGCGCCGCACAGATCCCCACAGGGGCGTACTTGGTTACGGTGCGACGCTTCACCCTCGCGGACGGCGACTGGTCGCGAAAGGAAACCCGATGCATTGTCGCCGTTGGCTAGCGTTTCAACCGCGCAGGCAGACGACGATACTCCGGCTCACCGCCATGACCCTCCTCGTTGCTATCACGGGGGCGCTACTGCTCCCGCCGCAAGTGGCCGCCGCTGGCCCGCGCTACTTCCCCGAGACCGGACACAACAGCCCCGATATCTTCGCCAATTACTGGGCCACGCATGGCGGCGTCGATCTGTTCGGTTTGCCGATCACCGAGCCGTATCTCGACAATGGCCTGACGATCCAGTGGTTCGAGCGCGCCCGTTTCGAGCGCCATCCCGAGAATAAGGACACCCCATATGAGATCCAGCTCGGGCAGTTGGGGCGCGAAGTACGCCCGGCTGATGCGCCGGTCGCCCCCGCTAACGCGGCCAATTCGCGGTATTTCGTGGATACGGGCCACAACGTCGCGCTCTTCCTCTCCTATTGGAGCGCGAACGGTGACATGTCGAGCTTCGGCCTACCGCTGACGGAGGAGTTCCGCGAGCTCAACGTCGCCGACAACACGATGTACACCGTCCAATATTTCGAGCGCGTCCGCATGGAGTACCATCCGGAGCGCAAGGGGATGGCGGGCGAGGTACAACTCGGCCTGCTCGGGCAGGAGCAGTACTCCATCCTGAAGAAGCGCAACCCGATCGCCGCCGCCGCCGGACAGCCGGTCACGCCGCCGGTCGCCGCCGCAGCACCGGCCCCGAACGGCGAAGCGATCGAGATGCAGATGTGGCGGGCGATCAACGCCTACCGCGCCGCACGGGGGATCGCCCCGCTCGCCTACGACCCGCTCATCGCGAAAGCCGCCGCGATCCAGGTCAATGACATGGTCACGAACAACTTCCTCGAACACACCGGCAGCGA
>JAABUT010003602.1_pt1 | contig 13126 bp, 9 predicted proteins | sample 5559281 | NCBI WGS metagenome assembly JAABUT01 (sample SAMN10711880, study PRJNA513359) | rock metagenome | isolation source: Antarctica rocks | place: Antarctica: Victoria Land, Ricker Hills nord | collected 2016-01-04
TGACATGAAACGAGCACTGGTCGAGCGAGCACGGGAGTTTCGGACGATTCCGACGCGGTCCGAGACGATGTTGTGGGAGGTGCTGCGGGATCGGCAACTGCACAGTGTCAAATTCCGGCGGCAGTTCGTGATTGGCTCCTTCATCGTTGATTTCTATGCGCCCCGGCAGCGGCTCATCATTGAAACGCAGCATGAGCGTGATACTGAGCGCCAACGGCTGCTTGAGTCTGCAGGCTATCGGATGCTTCGTATCTCCGCTGAAGACGTTGAAGCAGACATATCGGCTGTTCTTTCGACTATCTCCACCTATGTTATCTCCCCCTCTCTATCGCCGTACGAAACTTGACCTTTCCACGATCTGTGGGCGATGGCTCCGTACGAGAGGGGGCCGGGGGGTGAGGTTTGTACGACGAGCAGGCGATCATGCTCCGGTAGCGTAGGCTACTGAATCGTACGCCACCACTGCTGCTATTTACCGACGCAGTCCGTTGCGGGCTGCTTCGTTGGGTCGTTGATGAACGCGAAGATCAGGGCGGTGCCGCAACTGCCGCCGTTCCCCAGAATCGAATGCCCGATGCCGGGGAAGATGACGAGGAACCCCTTCGAAAGTGTCTGCGCAACCTGCTGCCCGTAACTCGGCGGCGTGGCCGGGTCGTTATCGCTCGACAGGACGAGCGTGGGGAGATCGCTCGTCACCGCCTGCGTCTCGACGGGGTTGAGCGGCTGCGTCGGCCATTGCGCACAAACCTCGAAGTTCTCGCGGACATCGTTGGCGGCGAGCGGCTGCAATTCGGGCCGGACGCTCCGCGCGGCGGCGGTGGCGCGCTCACGATCGTTGAATGGCACCTCCTCGGAGCAAAGCGTCGAGAAATACGCCCCGACGTTAACATCCGCGCCGGTCGGGCCGAATGCATTCAGGACGAGCGAGAGCAGCGCCATCTGCCCCGCCTTAACCTGCGCGACGAGTTGCGGGATATACCGCGTGGCGTTTGCGTCGTAGAGCATCTCGGAGATCAGCGACATGAGCGTGACGCCGTCGATCACCACCGGCGTCTTCTTCTCGGTTTTCGCGTCCGTATAGGTCGTCGTGACCGGCTGCGTGTTCAGTTGCGCGATCACCGCAGAAAAATCCTCCGGGAATGCCGGGTACTTCGTCGTGCACGCCTGATCCGCCACGCACCCCGCAAAGAGCAGATTCAGCGCGCGGTCGAAGTTCGCGAAGTTGTCCTCGATCAGGTTCGCCTGGAGCGGCACGGACGAATCGAGGACGGCGCTGCGGACGGCGTTCGGGAAGTCGCGCATGATCGTGAGCGCGATGCGCGTGCCGTACGAGACGCCGAGCAGGTTCAATTTCTCGTACCCAAGCACGGCGCGAATGTCGTTCACATCCGCCGCGCTCTCCGCGCTCGTGTACGCGCCGAGGTTGATCCGCTGGCCGACGAGCCGGTCGCGGCACCCAAGGACCGACGTGATCTCATGGTCGATCTTCTCGGTCGTGCCGCTATTCACTGCGGCGTCCGCGAACTCCTGCGCCTTCACCTCCGGGCAATCGAGCGTCGGCTGCGCGAAGCCGATGCCTCGCTGATCGAAGACGATCAGGTCGCGATCCGCCGTGTACGTGCCGATCTTCGTGTCGAGGAAGCCGCTGATGAAATCGTCCACCGCGCCCCCCGGCCCGCCTTGCAGATAGATGACCGGGTCCGGCGCAGGCGTCGGCGAGGCGCTCTTGAAGACCGCGACGGGGAGCCGGATCGTCGGCCCGGTCGGGTTGCGGTGGAGTTCGGGCACGACCGCGAACCCGCAGGAGACCGTCTGGCCCTCCGTCTGCCCCTCCGGGAGTTTCCACGGGCACGCCGCCGGTTCGTAGCGCGGCACGGCCCCGCTGTCCGCCCCGATCACCGGCGATGTGTCCAGGACACTGGCGGGGGCGCCGCGCCCGCCCACCCCCGGCCCGATCAGTGAAAGCATCAAGGTCAGCGCGATGAAAGAAAGCCGGAAACGCATGAGTCGTCGCATAGATTTGGTTCCTTTATTGTGCCCGTTCGCTTCTGCACCTGCGCGCAGCATAGCGGGATGTCGGTGCAGCGACAAGCGTGCGATCGGGGTTCGGGCCACCGCAATGCGGTACAGTATGAACCGGTTCGAGGATCGATGATCGAAAGGGGCGAAGGGATGAGCGGCGCACCATCATTCGGCGGGGCATCGTTGCGCGGGCTGGCGCGGCTGCGGGATGCGAAACGGCGGCGCGCGTCGTCGTGGGATCGTACCGGGGGCAACCGGGACTTCATCTCGATCCCGGCGGGCGAGACGGCGACACTGGCGGAGATTACCGGCGCGGGGTGCCTCACGCACCTCTGGTTCACCATCGCCTCCGACGACCCGCTCCACCTGCGGAACCTGACACTGCGGATGTGCTGGGACGGTGAAACGGCCCCATCGGTCGAGACGCCGGTGGGCGACTTCTTCGGCATGGGCCACGCCATGACGCGCAACTTCGCCACACCGATGCTCGCGATGAGTCCGCAGGACGGCAGGAGCCTCAACTGCTACTTCCCGATGCCCTTCGCGGACGGCGCGCGCGTCACGATCACGAACGACGGGCCGGTCGCGTGCCGCTCGTTCTATTTCTACGTCGATTACGAGGAGTACACCGCGCTCGAAGACGGGCTAGGACGCTTCCACGCGCAGTGGCGACGTGAGAACCCGGCGCAGGCCGAGCCGCACGACACGGACGACGGCAAGAACCTGACGGGCGCGGGCAATTACCTCATCATGGAGGCGACAGGCAAGGGGCACTTCGTCGGCTACCACCTCGACTATGACAATGTCCACGTCCACGAGCCGGGCGCGAGCGGCGCGGGGCTGGCGGCGGACTGGTCGTGGTACGGCGAGGGCGACGACATGATCTTCATCGACGGTGACATACTGCCGACGCTCACCGGCACCGGCACCGAGGATTACTACGGCTGCGCGTGGTGCCCCTCGGAGTTTTATGTTGCGCCGTACCACGGCATTCTGCTACCGGGCGCGGCGAACTGGGGCGGAAAGATCACCGTCTACCGCTACCACATCGAGGACCCGGTGCTCTTCGACACCAGCATCCGCGTGACGATCGAGCATGGCCACGCAAATGACCGGGGCGACGACATCGCCAGCACCGCGTACTGGTACCAGACCGAGCCGCACACACCCTTCCCGCCCTTCCCCGGCATCGCCGCGCGCGCCCCGCGCGAAACACGCTACGAGCGGCGGTATGACCCGGTGATGTAGGGAGCCGCTCGTCGCATGTCCCTTCATCACACGTTTTCGCCATGCCGGGGGTTTAGGACTCCCAAAGGCGAGAACGCATACGCCCTGTTTCGCGGCGGGGCCGCGCTGCGTGTCGTCGTTGGTTGCGGTATCATGCCACATTGATGCGGTAGGGGGCAGCACGGGCGCGATGGAGGGGGCCGACGGTTGGCGAGCGACGAGCGGCGAGCGGGGCAAGACCTCCTTGAATCGGGCCGGCACGCGGTACGTGGAGCCGATGGCCCATCCCGGATACGCGCGCTTCGCGTTCAACCCACACTCTGGGCCTTGCTCGGCTCCGTGCTGCTGGCGGCGCTCTATGGCCGGGTCGCCGTGGCGCACTTCACGTACGGGGTGGTCGGGGGCAACAGCAACGGGTACGAGGATGTCTGGAACGATTACTGGCTCCGCACCGCGCTCCTGCACCTGCACCGCAACCCCTTCTTCACCGATCTGCTCTTCGCCCCTACCGGCGTGAGCCTCCGCTTCCACACGCTGACCCCGTTCGGTGGGCTGCTCGCGCTGCCGCTCTCGCCGCTCATCGGCGGCGTCGCGGTGATGAATTTGAAGTTCCTGCTCGCGCTCGTGGGCGGCGTCTTCTTCGCGTACCTGCTGATGCGCGATCTGACGGGCAGCCCGCTCGCGGCATTCGCGGGCGCGGCGGTCTACGGGTACGCGAACGACCAGACGGTCTCCTACTTCTCCACCGGTGCGGAGAATTACCTGATGGGGACGGCGCTGCTGCCGCTCTTTCTCTTCTTCCTCTTCCGCGCTCTCGCGCGGCCCCGTTGGTGGCCGTATGCGGCGGCGGCGGTCAGCACACTGCTCGCCCTCTGCCTGACCGACTGGCAGTACACGATGTTCGCCGTGCTCGTGACCGTCGCGTACGTCGGCTTCGCGCTCTGCACGCGGCGCACCGGGGGCGAGAAAGGCGCGATTGTCGGGAAGGCGGCGATCATCGGCGGCGTCTGGGCGGCGCTGGTCTTCCTGCCGCTCGTCCTGCCGATGATTCAGGAGTCGCGCGCGTCGCCGTGGCTGAATGTCAGTGGGGAGGCGATCATCCTCTCGCGCTCCGTCTCGCAGTCCTTCACCGTCAGGTTGGGCAGCCCCGGCTACCTCGCGCTCGTCCTGACGCTCGTCGGGCTGACGCTCTTCTGGCGTCGCCATGCACCGGACGAAGAGCGTGCGATGGTGCGCTTCTGGGCACTGGTCGCGGCACTCGGCTCCGTGCTCGCGCTCGGCCCACGGCTGAAACTCTCGCAGGGGCCAACGGCGACGGCAATCCCGCTCCCGTACGGTGTGCTCACGCAGTTGCCCGTCTTCAATGTTGGGCGACGCCCTCAACTCTTCTACTTCATCGCCATGCTCGCGTTCGGCGTGCTGCTCGCGTTCGCACTGCGCGAACTCTTCCCCGGGATGCAGCGGTTCGTCACGCGGCGGGGGCGCGGGAAGGGCACGGGCGGGTGGTCGCGCGCCATTCCGGCGGCGCTCGTGGCGAGCACACTCATCGTCACGCTCGCGCCGTTCGCGGTGCGCAGCGGCGACGCGCGGGCGTTCCCGCTGACGACGCTCCCGTTCTACCGCGACGTGGTGGCGCACGACCCGGAGCAGTACGCGATCCTCGAACTGCCGCTCTTCTCACCGGCGCGCGGGGCGGATTGGCCGGCATTCCAGATCACCCACGGCAAGACGATCTTCGACGGTAGCCTCTCGCGCGATCACAAACTGGAAAGCCCAAACATCTTCGTCAAGCGCGCGACCTTCTTCCGCGATTTCTTCTGGGCGGGCCGTGATGACGTGACCGAGCGCTTCCGCCCGACGAAGACCGCCGACTTCCTGCCGACGCCCGACTATCGCATGATCGGGACGCCCCTGCTCAACTACTACCACGTCCGCTACATCGTGCTCTACCCTGACGCCCTGCGGCAGACGGATCCCGACGCGCTGGACGGCGCGCTGAACCTGGTGCGGCAGGCAATCGGGCCGAACGCGCGACCCGTGTACGAGGACACGATCATGCAGGCATACCGCGTGCCGGACGCCCCGCCTCCCGCCACCCCGGTCTTCCTCGACACCGGCAACACCGGTTGGTACCAGGCGGAACTCCTACCGACGAAGGTGGCGTATCGCTGGGCGGATGCGACGGGCGGCGACCCCTCGGAACTGCTGCTCTTCAACCTCAGCGCCGAGCGCCGCACGGTGACGGCGCACTTCACCATCTACAACTACGTGCAACCGCGCACCATCAACATCGCGATCAACGGCTACGCGCTCGATCACTTCACATTGGCGAGTCGCGGCGAGCGCGAGGTCTTCCTGGAAATCGACGTGCCACCGGGCATGAACCGCCTGACGCTCGCATCGCCCGAACCGCCCGCGCCGATCCAGGCGGATGTGGGTGGCGCGAAAGACAACCGGCTTCTCAGTTTCGGTGTGCGCAATGTGCGACTGGATGTCCCAACCAAATAGCGTCCGCGTGGCGATGACGTGTCGATCGGCGGACCACGAAGGAGAAGTGCAGCATGAGTGGACTTGTTTTTGCCGCCATCGCGCCCCACGGTAGCCTGGCGATCCCCGAGGCGTGTTCCCCGGAGGAGCGCGGTCTCGCCACGAGCACCCAGCAGGCGATGGCGGAGTTGGGTCGTCGCTTTACCGCCGCCCGCCCGGATGTGACAATCATCTTCACGCCGCACAACATCCACGTCGAGGGGTCGATGGCGGTGATCACCGCCGGGAACCTCTCCGGCTCGCTCTCCGACTGGACGAAGGAGCGCATCGAGTTGCGCGCCACGACGGACGGCGACCTCGCCCGCGCCGCGATTGACGCGCTGAACGCGGCGGATGTCCCAGCGGTCGGGGTCAGTTACGGCGGCAACGACGCGGCGAGCGCGACCGCGCCGATGGATTGGGGCGTCCTGATCCCCCTCTGGTTCATGGGCGGGCGGGCCGCGCCGCCGGTGCCGGTCGTCGTCGTCAGCCCCGCGCGGGATCGCTCGCTCGACGATCATCTCCGCGCGGGGGGCGCGCTCGCGGCGATGGCGGCGGCATCCGGCAAGCGCGTCGCGATGATCGCGAGCGCCGATCACGGGCACGCGCACCGCGCGGACGGCCCCTACGGCTTCGACCCCGCCGCCGCCGACTATGACGGGCGCGTGGCCGACCTCGTGCGGGCCAATCGCCTCTCGGGACTCCTGGAGATGGACCCCGCGCTCGTCGCGGCGGCGAAGGCGGACAGCTTCTGGCAGATGGTGATGCTCCACGGCGCGATTGGCGACGGCTGTAACGCCGAATTCCTCTCCTACGAAGCGCCGACGTACTTCGGGATGCTCTGCGCCTCCTTCGGTGAGAAGGACTGAGGACTGAGGACTGAGAGAAGCGTCAGACGTAGAGCCAATTTACAGGACCAACCCCCTCCCCTCTCCATCGCCGCCGTGAACCCAATGTGTCGAAGCCTTCGGGCGATGGAGAGCGGGTGCCCTTTGGGCAGTGGGGGGTGAGGAATGACATTCAGTTCGGTGGCGTCACGCGGCGTGCGTCACGGCGACGGATCGTGCTGGTAGGGGTACGGGCGCGACCATCCCGGCACGCCGAACATCGGCGTCGCGGTCTCCATGCTGTGGATGATCTTGTCCCGGTTCGCCGCGACGATTGACCGCAGGAGGTGCGCCTGCATCGCGCGGTCGAGGCGTTGCATCAGTTCGAGGTGCGCGGGGTTGTAGGCGAGGTTGCGCTGCTCATGCGGGTCGTCCCGCAGGTCGAACAGCGCGACGACGCCGTTCTCGTAGCGCGCGAGTTTCCAGCGGTCGTCCGTGATGAACATTCCGGTCGCCAGCACGCCGACGACCGCCGCGCGGTGGGTGTCCGCCGCAGGGCCGAAACCCGGCAATGGCTGGGCGTCGCTGTCGGGCGGCAGCGGGAGATCGGCGGCGTGGAGGATCGTCGCGAAGACATCGAGGAACGAGACAGTCTCCGCCACCACGCGCGCCCCCTCAACGCGCGGGTCATGCACGATCAGCGGCACGCGGATGCTCGGCTCGAAGAATGTCCCCTTGCCGACGAACCCGTAATCCCCGAGGTAATCGCCGTGATCCGAGCCGAAGATGATGACGGTGTTCTCCGCGCGCCCGGTCGCGCGCAGCGATGCGAGGATGCGCCCGATCCCCTGATCGATCTGGTGCACCTGGGCCGCGTAATACGCGCGGATCTTCCGCTTCTGCGCCTCGGTGAATTCGCGGTAATCGACCTGGTTCCAGCCCCGGAGGTTCCCGGCGATGAACGACTCGTTGAACGCCGCGCTCTCGACGGTGGCGGGGATGCTCGGCGGCATCGCCTCCGGGTCGAACATCCCCGCCAGTTCGGGCGGCGGGTCGTAGGGGCAGTGCGGGCCGGGGAAGCCGACCATCATCGCGAACGGCGCATCGGCGGGGCAGCGCCCGATGAACCCGCACGCCTCGTTGGCCACCCAATTGTCCACCTGATGTTCGGCGGGGATTCTGCTGACAATTGCCCCCTTGTCCTCGAAGTACCCCGCGTGCTCGTTGCCGTGGTACTTCTTGAGGCCGTGGCGCGCCAGATACCGCGCGTAGTCGTCCTGGACATGGATGTGTCGCTTATCCTCCGCGATGGCGCGGTAGGCGAACCCCTCGGTGATGTCCCACGGATAGAAGTGCATCTTGCCGATCCCGGCGGTGGTGTAGCCGGCGTCGGCGAGCAGTTCCGGCCATGTCGGCACCCCGCACGCCGCGCGATCCGGGCGCAGCCACGAGTAGTTATTCAGCACCCCCGTGCGGATGGTGTTCAGGCCAGTGAGCAGCGAGGCGCGCATCGGGACACAGATCGGTGAGGGCGAGATGGCGCGGGCGTAGCGCGTCCCGCCCGCGCAGAGCGCGTCGATGTGCGGGGTGTGGATGAAGTCCGCGCCGTAGCAACTGAGAAAATCGGGCCGGAGTTGGTCCGGCATCAGGAAGACGACATTCATACGCTCGGTCACTGCGGGCCTCCTGGCGGCTATCAGCGCAACTGGCGGTTCAGGCGCGGGTCGAGAATATCCCGGAGCGCGTCCGCGACGAAGTTGAATCCGACGAGCAGCATCGTGAGCGCGATCCCCGAGAAGAGCGCGTACGATGGCGCCTGATACAAGTATGTCCGCGCCGACTGCAACATGCTGCCCCACGATGGCTGCGGCACCTGCACGCCGAGGCCGAGGAAACTCAGCCCCGCCTCCAGCAGCACGGAGAAGGCCATCGCGACGCTCAGTTGGACGAGCAGGGGCGGAAGGACGTTCGGGAAGAGGTGCCGCCGCATGATCCGCACGGCGGATGCGCCGAGCGCGCGGGAGGCGGTGACGTACTCTCGCTCCTTCTCCGCGATCGTCGCCGCGCGGGTGATGCGCGCGAAGTCCGGGATGCTCGCAATCGCGACCGCGACGCCGACGCTCCGCGCGCCGGTGCCGACAATTGCCGTGACCGCGATGCCCATGAGGATCGGCGGGAAGGCGAGCAGCACATCGAGGATGCGCATCATGATCGCCTCGAACGCGCCGCTCCGATACCCCGCCACGAGGCCAAGGATCAGCCCAATGGCGGCACCGCAGAGGACGGCGATCACACCGACCGAGATCGACGTCCGCCCGCCGTAGAGCACGCGCGCGAGGATGTCACGGCCAAACTCGTCGGTGCCGAAGGGGTGCGCGAGGGACGCGCCCGCAAGTTCGTTGCCCCGTTCCTGGTCAATCGGCCCCACCGGTGCAATCAGCGGGGCGAGGATCGCGCCGAGGGTAACGAGCGAGACGCACACGACGCCGATCAGCCCCGTCGGGTGGCGCACGAGGCGGCGCAGGACGGTGAGCCAGATCGATTGCGTGCGCCGGGGGGCGGTCTCCCGGCGCGCTTCCTGCCCCAGTGTCAGCGGAACATTGGCGAAACCCATCGTGAAACGCTTCCTTACGACGAGACCCGGACGCGCGGGTCGATGAATCCATAGGCGATGTCCACGAGGAGGTTGATGAGGATGAAGACCGTCACGAGCAGCAGCAGCGTCCCCTGAACGACGATGTAGTCCCGGCTGGTGATCGCCTGCACGACGAGGCGGCCCATCCCCGGCCAGGCGAAGACCGCCTCCACGATCACCGCGCCGCCGAGCAACCGGCCCAACTGGATGCCGAGAACGGTGATCACCGGGATGAGCGCGTTGCGCAGCGCGTGCCGCCGCACGACCGCATTGGCGCGCAGGCCCTTCGCGCGCGCGGTGCGCACGTAGTCCTCCGACAGCACTTCCAACATCGCGCTGCGGATGAAGCGCGTCAGCACGGCGGCGAGGCCGGACGCCAGCGTGACGGTCGGCAGCACGAGCGACTTGAGGCCCGCGATGGCGTCCTCATCGAGCGGCACGCGCCCCCCCGGCGGGAGGATCGGGAAGTGGAGCGCGAAGATGAGGATGAGCAGGATGCCGAGCCAGAAGTTCGGCACGCCGATCGCGAGCGCATTAAAGGCGCTGATCGCGCGATCCAGCCACGAGCGCGGGTGGAGCGCGGCGAGCAACCCCAGGGGCAGCGCGATCGCGAGGGCGAGCAGCGCCGCCGCCATCGTCAACTCAATCGTCGCCGGATAGGCGCGCCTGACCTGCTGCCACACATCGTACTTGCCGATCAGCGAGCGGCCAAAATCGCCGCGCAGGATGCGGCTGAGCCACTCGACGTACTGTACGGGCAGCGGCCGGTCCAGCCCCAGGTCCCGCCGCACCGCCTGCACCTGCTCCGGCGTCGCGTCCGACCCCGCGACGAGCGACGCCGGGTCGCCGGGGATCAGTCTGAGCAGCAGGAAGATCGCCATCGAGGCGAGGATGAGCGTCGGGATGGTGAGGAGAATGCGCCGGATGATGTACCTGCCCATCGCCGCCTCCTTCGGGACTGCCCGCTACTTATCGAGCCACACGCCGTCGAGATAGACGAAGTTACTGGCATCATACGTGAAGCCCTTGACACTCTTCTGCAAAATCCAGCCCTGGGGGGCCTGGCAGTACGGCATGTTGAACGATTCGTCGAGCAGCAGCTTGATCGCGTCGTCGTAGAGGCCCTTCAGCTTCGCCGCGTCCGATTCCACCTGCATCTTGTTGACGATATCCGTGTACTCGGGGCTCGTGTACTTCGACGAGTTCCCGGTGACACGGACGGGGAATGTCGTCAGAAAGAAACTGACAGGCGTGAGGTTACTGTTGCCCATCGTGTTGGCGTACAGTTGTGGGAACTTCGCATCGCTGAGGTTCTGCTGGAAGACCGAGTTCTCGATGCTCTGGATATCGAGCTTGAGGTCGATCTTCGCGAGGTCGGACTGGATCACCTGCGCGATCTTCCCATTCGTCGGGTCCTGGGCATTCGCACCGACGGTGAGCGTCGTCCCAGCGGGGACGCCCGCCGCCTGGAGCAATTTCTTCGCCTTGTCGAGGTCGAAGGTGATCGATTTGTCGAGGGCGGCGTTGTACGCGGGGGAGTTCATCGGGAAGGGAAGCGCCGTCGGCTCGGCGAGGCCGAAGATGAGCGTGTCCGTGATCCGCTTGCGGTCGATGCCCGCGTTCAGCGCCTGGCGGACCCGCTTGTCCTTGACGACATCGCCCGTCACCGTCACCCCGAGATAATAGAACTGCGACCCGGTCTGACTGACCTCGGAGCGGACCTGCGCGGCGTTCTTCAGCCGGGAGAGGTCCTGGATGCTGACCTGCGCGGCGATATCCCGCTGGCCGGTCTCCACGCCGAGCACCATCGACTGCTTGTCGTCGACGATCTGCAATTCGACGCGATCGAGGTAGGGCTTGCCACTCTGCCAGTACTTGTCGTTGCGGACGAGCGTCACCTTGTTGCCGGGGACGTACTCGATCCACTTGAAGGGGCCGGTGCCGATCACCTGCTTTGCCCCTTCGAGGTCCGCCGCCGTCGCCGGATCGAGGATCGCGAGGCGCGCGAGGACATCGAAAATCGCGAGGTACGGCTTCTCGAACTTCAAGACGACGGTGCCGGGGTCCGGCGTCGTGACGTCCTTGATCTGCATCACATTGCCGCGGAACTGAGACGCCACCTTCGGGTCCTTCACGCGGTCGAGGTTGAACTTCACGTCGCTGCTCGTGAACTCACGCCCGGTGTGATAGAGGACGCCCTTGCGGAGCTTCATCGTCAGTTCGGTGTTGTCGGGGTTCCACTGCCACGACTCGGCGAGGCGGGGTTGCGGCTGCACCTTCTCGTCGTAGCGCACGAGCGTGTCGAACACGGAGACGATCAAGGAGGCGGTGTGCGGCCCGAGCTGCTGGAACTCGAAGGGCGCGATGGGGATCGGCTGCGTGAGTTTCAGCGTGCCGCCCCGTTTCGGCTGCCCTGCCGCGCCGCTGGCAGGCGTGGCCGCTGCGCCCGCCCCCGTCGCCGCCGTCGGCGCGGCGGAACCCGCCCCGGCGCCTGTTGTCGCGGCGGTGGTGCCCGCGCCGGGTGTCCGCGCCGCGCCGCCACACGCCGCCAGTGTGATCGCCGCAGCGGCGGTGAACCCGCTCTTCACAATGTCCCGCCGTGTCATGCCGTGGTGCTGTGTCATCGTTCCCCTCCACTCGCTGCTATCGAAACCATCATCCGTCCCCTCTCCGATTCTGCCGCCCCCTCTCCGGTTTCGTCGCGCGGCAGTTGGGTGGATTGCCGTACGGTCAGATGCGTGGGGAGGACGAGGTGCACCGGCTCCGTCGCTGCACCGGCGGCGCGTTCGAGTTGCCCCGTGATGCACTCGATTGCGCATTCCGCGATCTCGCGGAGCGGCTGGCTCACGCTGGTGATCGGCGGGTAGAGCATCGCCGCGTACACGTCGTCGTAACTGACGACGCTCATCGCGTCCGGCACGCGGATGCGCGCCGCGTGGAGCGCGTGCAACGCACCGACCGCGAAGTTATCGGCGGCGGCGAAGAGCGCCGTCGGCGGCGGGGAGCACCCCAGCACCCGCTGTGTCAGGGCGGCCCCTTGTTCGAGCGTATATTCCGGCCCGAGCGCGATGTAGTCGGCGGGGATGGGGATGCCATGGCGGGCGAGCGTGGCGAGGAAGCATTCGCGGCGGGAGCGGTTCGCGATATGCGCGTCATCGCTGCCGAGGTAGGCGATGCGCCGGTGACCGAGGCCGACGAGATGGTCGATCGCGTCGATGATCCCGCGCGAGGCATCCACGGTGATCGTCGCGGTCTCCACCGCGAGCTGTGGGCGCATTAACTGGACAACGGCGATGCCGCTCTCCATGATGCGCCGGACATCGTCTGCGGTCGTCGGCGAGTCGAACATGACCCCATCCGGGCGGCGGCTGAGCAGGAATGCGAACAGTTCGTCGCCATCGCCTGTGGCGTTAATCTCCGGATTCACCTCGATCACGCGATACCCACGGCGCGCGGCGGCGCGGGATGCGTGCAGGTTCAACTGGTATGCGATTGGGTGGCCAAACTCGGTCTTGTGCATCGTGCGCGGTACGAAGGCAATCTCGCTGCTCCGCTGCCGACGCAACGCCTGCGCGGCGGGATGGGGCGAGTAATTCAGCGCCGCCGCCGCCGTCAGGACGCGCTGCCGCGTCTCATCGGAGACGCGGATGTTGCCTCGCGTGCCGTTGAGCACAACGGAAACGGTCGCGCGGGAAACACCCGCCGCGTGAGCGATATCGGTACTGGTGACGGAGCGCCGTTTGTCCATCGCCCCCATCCCGTCGGAAAAAGCCGTCCGCAACTGCGCTGATAACACGTGTAACCCGATACGTGTAATCGTAGCACGAATGTCAAGAGTATTGGCCTGGCATCCATGCATACCTGAGCACGAGAACCCGAGAAAAGATGG
>JAABUT010003603.1_pt1 | contig 13120 bp, 11 predicted proteins | sample 5559281 | NCBI WGS metagenome assembly JAABUT01 (sample SAMN10711880, study PRJNA513359) | rock metagenome | isolation source: Antarctica rocks | place: Antarctica: Victoria Land, Ricker Hills nord | collected 2016-01-04
GGCACCATCCGCAACCTGCAGGTGTTCGTCTCCGCGCTCTCGGCCAGCGACAACCAGCTCGTGGAGTTCGGTGGTCGGCTCGCCTCGGTGTCCGATGTGCTGGCGAAGAACAGCACCAGCCTCGGCAATGCGCTGAGCAGCCTCGATGTGGCGGTGGCCGAGGTCGAGCGGTTCGTCCGGGAGAACCGCGACGGCCTGCGTACCTCGGTGCAGAACCTGGCCGACGTCACCCAGGTACTGGCGGACAAGCAACCCCAGCTGGAGCAAGTACTGCACTCCGCCCCCACGGCGCTGGCCAACTTCTTCAACATCTACCAACCGGCGAACAACGCGCTCACTGCCACGTTGGCCATCTCCAACTTCCAGAACCCGATCAACTTCATCTGCGGGGCCATCGCCGGCATCGGCGACCAGGGTGCCGAGCAGGGCGCGAAGTTGTGCGCCCAGTACCTGGGCCCATTCCTGAACACCCTGAAGTTCAACTACCCGGCGCTGGGCATCAACCCGGTCCAGGGCGCCAAGGCAGAGCCGGGGCAGACCCAGCTCAGTGAGCCGGGGCTGGACGTGAACACCGGAGTGAAACCCAGCACCACCAAGCCGGGCGCGCCGGGTTACAGCGGGGTCGAGATGCCCTCCGTGACGCCACCCGGCAAACCGGGACTGCCGGGACTGCTCGTGCCACAGGGAGGCAACTGATGCAAGGCCGACGCGGGGCCGCCGCTGTCACGATCGTGCTCGCCGTGACGGTCGTCTTGGGAGGATGTGAGTTCAAGGGGTTGAACTCCTTGCCGCTGCCGGGCACCCAGGGCGGCGGCGAGGGCTCGTACAGCGTCGAGATCGAGATGCCCAACGTCACCACCATCGACCAGAACTCGCCGGTGAAGGTGGACGACGTCACGGTGGGCAGCGTTACCGACATCGAGCTGGACGGGTGGCACGCCAAGGTCACGGTGTCGCTGAACAAAGACGTGGTGCTGCCCACGAATGTCACCGCGATGATCGGGCAGACGTCGTTGCTGGGCTCCAACCACGTCGAGCTCGCCGCGCCGATGCCGCCGGTAGCCCCAGAGGGGCGCCTGAAGGGCGGCGACGTCATTGCGCTGGATCGTGCCGGCGCCTACCCCACCACCGAGCAGGCGTTGTCCTCGCTGTCGGTGGTGCTCAACGGCGGCGGCCTGGGCCAGATCCAAGACATCGCCACGGAGCTCAACGCCGCGTTGAAGGGTCGGGAGAGCTCGGTCCGGAGTCTGTTCACCCAGCTGAACACGCTCTTGGGTGGGCTGGACAACCAAAAGCTGGACATCGTGCACGCCATGGAGGGCCTCAACCGGCTGTCCAGCCAGGTGGCGCAGCAAAATACTGTCTTGGCCGGCGCGATCAACGGGATCGAGCCGGCGCTGGAGGTGCTCAACCGGCAGCGCGGGGACCTCACCAACGCGCTGACCTCGCTCGGTCAGCTCGGTGACGTCGCCACGAAGGTGGTGAGCAGCACCAAGGACAACCTGGTCGCGAACCTCACCGATCTTGCCCCGGCGCTGTCCGGCCTGGCCGACTCGGGGCAGTCGCTCACCCAGAGCCTCAGCATCTTGGGCACCTTTCCCTTCCCAATGAATTCCTACAAAAACGCGTTCCGCGGTGACTACGCCAATCTCGGGGTGACGGTGGACTTCACCCTCGCCCGGCTGGACCAGGCGCTGCTCAAGGGCACACCACTGGCCGGAACGCTCACCGCACTGCAGACCGTGCTGCAGCAGAACGCCGGCCTGGGTGCCATGGCCGCCGATCCGCTGCGGGCGCCGCTGCACACCCCGCCTCAGTCTCAGCCCGCGCCGCCGCCCGCGCCCAACTCGCCACCTGCGGTGGCCGCACCGGCGGGGGCGGGAAAATGATCCTGTCTCGCTTCGTCCGCATTCAGCTGGCGATCTTCGCGGTGCTCACCGTGATCGGTGTCTCCGTGATGGGGCTGTACTACATCCACCTGCCCGCCCTGGTGGGGATCGGAGAAACCTCCGTGACGGTGCAGCTGCCCACAGCCGGGGGGTTATACCGCTTCGCGAACGTCACCTACCGGGGCAAGACGATCGGCAACGTTGCGCAAGTAAAGCTCACCCCCAACGGGGTGGATGCCGTGCTCTCGATCGACAGCGCAGCCTCGGTTCCTGCCGACCTTGATGCGCAGGTCAAGAGCGTGTCCGCGATCGGTGAACAGTACGTCGACCTGCTGCCGCGCCACGGCGGTGGGCCCTACCTGAGCGACGGTGCGGTGATCCCCCTCAACCGGACCTCGGTGCCCGAGGAGATCGGGCCCATCCTCGACCAGGCCAACGCGCTGCTGGCGAGCATCCCGGCTGGCAAGTTCAAGACCGTCGTCGATGAGAGTTTCACGGCGTTCAACGGTTCCGGCCCGGACCTGCAACGGCTGCTGGACAACACGCGCCTGTTCCTACAGGCGGCGCAGGACAACATCGCGCCCACCACGACGCTGCTCGACCAGCTTGGCCCTTTGCTGGACACCCAGGTGGTGACCAGTGATGCCATCCGGGCGTGGACGTCGAACCTGGCCACCTTCACCAACCAGCTGCGCCAGAGTGACCCCGAGCTGCGCACGCTGCTGGTCAAGGGTCAGCCCTTCGCCCGGCAGGCCACGGGCCTGTTCCAGGACCTTCGCCCGACGTTGCCGGTCCTGCTCGCAAATCTCACCAGTGTCGGCCAAGTCGGGGTCACCTACAACGCTGCACTCGAGCAGGTGCTGGTCATCTACCCTCCGCTCACGGCGGCGCTGGAATCGGTGGTGCTCCCCTCAGCCGGCAGCGGCAGCGCCAACCTGGACTTCCAGCTGAACATCAACCAACCGCCGCCATGCACCACGGGCTTCATCCCTGCTGACCAGCGGCGTTCGCCGACCGACTTCTCCATTCCGGACACCCCCGCCGGGTTGTTCTGCAGAATTCCGCAGAACAACATCACCGGCGTGCGCGGTGCGCGCAACCTGCCTTGCGTCGACGTCCCTGGCAAGCGCGCGCCGACCCCGGAGCTGTGCCGTGATCCGAAGGGGTATGTCCCGCTGGGCACCAACCCCGTCGTGGGGCCGCCGCAGCCCGTGACACCACAAGCGGCAGCGTCCCCTGCCATTGCGTCCCCTGCCACTCCCGCGGCCACCGCACCGACGCCGGGATCGGTGACCGGCGCAGCACCGTATGACCCGACCTCGGGTACGTATGTTGGGGCGGACGGGAAAAGCTACACCCAAGCTGATCTGGCGCAGGGCACGGCGCACGGCGCCAGCATGACGTGGCAGCAGTTGTTGACCGCACCGACAGGATCAGGGCATCAGTGACACCGAGTGAACCAGTAGGTCAACGGCAACGCAGAAAGGCGACGAGGGCGCAGGGACCGGTGGGCGAGGGCGCTGAGGAGTCTCCTACGGCTGCAGAGCCCGCGATGGCGTCGGCGGAGCCGGTCGACCTGAGTAAGCCGACGCGCACTCACCCGGATGGCGACGGACCGAAGCCCCAGCCCCGCGTCCGGACGCCCACGGTCTACGAGGACAGCGAGCTGGACGCCGACACCGCGCAGGACGCACCGCGCGCACCCGTGACACGAGGCAAGCGCGTGCTGGGCTGGGTGGCCGCGGTGGTGGCCGTGCTGCTCGTGCTCGGCCTGGCCACCGTTGCGGTGCTCCTCACGACGGTGAAGACCGACGGGGTGGACGCCCAGCGCGAGGGATTCATCCAGACCGCTCGGCAAGGCGTTCTCAACCTGACGACGATCCACTACGCCACTGCGCCCCAGGATGTGCAGCACCTGCTCGACGGTGCGAGCGGTGCCTTCGCGCAGGATTTCGGTGGGCGCAAGGACAACTACATCCAGGTGGTGCAGAAGGCGCAGGTCAACTCGGACGGGACGATCAACGCCGCCGGGGTGGAGAAGGTGGACGGGAACATCGGCGTCGTGCTGGTGGCGTCCACCGCCAAGGTCAGCAACTCGGCGTCGCCTACCGGTGAGGACCGCAGCTATCGGCTGCGGGTCACGGTGACCGATGCCGGCGGTCGGATGACCGTGTCGAACGTGGAGTTTGTGCCGTGAGCGAAGTGGAAGGCAGTGCGGATAGCGGTGAGCCGACGACGGAGGCCCACACGACCGACGCGCCGAGGCCTGCGGCCCGTGGCCGGCGGACCTGGCTGCTGCTCGGCGGTGGGTACAGCCTGGTGGTGATCGCCCTGCTCGCGGTGGTCGGCGTGCTGTTGGCGCAGCGCACCGTGGGGTGGCCCTCGCACCCGCAGTTCAAGTCCAACGCGGCCGAGCAGGCTCGGGTGGACGCCGTCCGGGCAGCAAACGGCGACGCGGTGGCGCTGCTGTCCTACGATTACCACACCGTGGACCAGGAGCTGAAAAAGGCGCGGGACAGCATCACCGGCCCGTTTCTCGACGACTACACCAAGCTCACCACCACTGTGGTGGCCCCGGCGGCGCGCGATCAGAACATCGTGACCAAGGCGGTGGTCGTCGGTTCTGCGGTCGTGTCCGCCGAGCCCACGCACGTGGTCGCGCTGCTGTTCATCAACCAGACGACCACCACCAAGACGGCGCCGGACGCGTCGCAGTCGGGAAGTCGCGTGACTTTGACGATGGACAAGGTCGGCGACCGCTGGCTGGTCTCGGCACTCACACCGGTCTAGCGCTCACCCCGGTTTAGCGCTCTTCGAGCGCGACTTGCCGCTTCCACTCCGACTTGTCCGCACGCCAGCCCTCGTCGGTGCGGCCACGCTTCCAATAGCCCGAGGCCGACAGCGCCTCCTTGGGTAGGCCGCGGTCGACCAGCAGGTGTCTGCGCAGCGACCGTACGGCGCCCGCCTCGCCGTGCACAAAGGTGTCCGGGACGCCAGGGGGGAATTCGAATGCGCGCACCGAATCGACCAGCTCGCTGCTGGTGCGGCACACCCAGTGGATGTGCGTGTCGGCATCGCTCGGCAGTGGCTGCTGCTCGTCGGCACTGTCGACCTCGATAAAGACGTGGGCGGCGCGTTCAGCGGGAATACGTTGTAACGCAACAGCAATGGCCGGCAGTGCACTGGCGTCGCCGACGAGCAAATGCCAGTCGGCGGCATGTTTGGGGGCGTAGCCCCCGCCAGGGCCCAGCAGCGCTATCTCGTCGCCGGGCTGCGCGCGCGCCGCCCACGGGCCGCGATGCCACTGTCGCCATGGACCACGAAGTCGATGGTGAGGGTGCTCGACTCGGTCTCGAAGTCGCGCACCGTGAAGGTGCGCGTGACCGGCGGGAACAGCAGCTTGACGTAGTGGTCGGTGAAGGCGCCCACCGGGAAGCCGCGCAGCCCCTCTCCGGCAAGAACGAGCCGGACCACATGCGGACTCACCCGGCTCACCCGCTGCACTTTGGTGGTAATCGGTGTGCGCGTGGGCTTGGTAACACGATCGGTCACACATTCTCCTAGGCCTAGAGACCGGGTATCCGCGAGTATATGCTTGTCGGCAGGTAAGTAAATTGAGGAGGAAGTCTGCTGACGATGACACAGGTCGACGAGGACGTTTCGCGCTTGCGGATCGCCCTGGCCCGCACCTCGCGCTGGCTGGACCGGAACTCCGCCACCGACGGCCTCACCCGCACCCAGCTCTCGGTCCTGGGATCGACCGCCCGGCGCGGACCCCTCGGCCTTGGCGAGCTTGCCGAGCTGGAGGGCATCAACCCGACCATGCTCTCCCGCATCGTCGGCAAGCTCGACGACGCCGGCTACCTGCGGCGTATTCCCGACGCCACGGACCGCCGCGCCGCCCAAGTGCAGGCCACCGAGGCCGGAGTGGCGCTGCACCTGCGGCACCGGGCCGAGCGCACCGCGATGCTCACCGAACGCCTGGCCGACCTGCCTGCCGAACACCGCACTGCGCTGTTGGCCGCGGTGCCTGCGCTGGAGGCGCTGCAGCAGGCGGGCCCATCGTGAGCGCGGCGCGCGCGCTGGGGCGCGAGACGTTCGCGTCCCTGCGCAATCCCAACTACCGCACATTCTTCACCGGGCAGGCCGTCTCGCTGATCGGCACTTGGATGCAGAGCATCGCGCAGTCGTGGCTGGTGCTGGAGCTCACCGGCTCGGGAACCGCGCTGGGTCTGGTGGTCGCGCTGCAGACCTTGCCGATCCTGCTGCTCGGGCCCTACGGGGGAGTGGTGGCCGACCGGTTGGACAAGCGCAGGCTGATGATGGGTCTGCAGTCGATGATGGGCGTGCTGGCCCTGGTGCTGGGCACGTTGACCATCACCGGTGAGGTACGGCTGTGGCACGTGTACGTGCTCGCGTTCCTGCTCGGTCTCAACAACTGCTTCGAGAACCCGGCGCGCCAGTCCTTTGTGCTGGAGATGGTTGGGCCCAAGGACCTGCGCAACGCCGTCAGCCTGAACTCCGTGCTGGTGAACTCCGCCCGGGCGGTCGGCCCCGCGATCGCGGGCATCATCATCGCCACCGGCGGCCTCGGCGTGTGCTTCTTGCTCAACGCACTGAGCTTCATCGCCGTGGTCACCTCCCTGTGGCGTTTGGACGTCTCCCGGTTGCAGCCCTCGGTGCCCACGGGCCGCGCGCGGGGACAGCTGCGTGAGGGCTTCGCCTACGTGCGTCGGACACCGGTGCTGGCCATCCCGCTGCTGATGATGGGACTGGTGGGTTGCCTGGCCTACGAGTTCCAGGTGGTGCTGCCGGTGCTGGCAGATCGGACCTTTCACGGCGACGCGCGCACGTACGGCTTCATGACCGGGGCCATGGGCGTCGGCGCCGTGATCGGTGGTCTCTACGTCGCGGCGAGGGGAACCACCGGGTTGCGGTCGCTGGTACGTTCCACCGCGATCTTCGGCGTCGTGATCGCCGGTGCGGCGCTTGCCCCCAACTTCGCCCTCGAGCTGGTGGCGATGGCGTTGGTCGGTGCGGCCAGCGTCGCGGTGCTGTCCATGGGCAACAGCACCCTGCAGCTGGAGGCGGCACCGCACATGCGAGGTCGGGTGATGGCGCTCTGGGCGGTGGCGTTCCTGGGTTCCACCCCCATCGGCGGTCCGATCGCCGGCGCGGTGAGCGAGCAGTTCGGTGGCCGCGCGGGGCTGCTGCTCGGTGCTGCTGCGTGCCTGGTTGCTGCCGCGCTCGGTGCGGTGGCGGCGCAGCGGCTCGGTAACCGCACGCTGCGTGAGCGGGCAAGCTCTGGCCGCGAGGTACTGCACCGTCGGATGGCGCGGGTGCGGTAGTCGGAAAAGCGGATCCACAACCGTCCCCCACGGGTCGCCACCACGTCTTATGCTGCAACGGGGCAGTTCGGCGCTATTTGATCAGGGAGCCCGGCGTCGAAACAGCGTGGGGGGTGTAGTGGTGCGGACGCCCAGCGGCGAGCCCGCGCAGCCGCTGCGTCACGCAGCGTTGGCGCTTGCCGTGCGCCGTCGCGCGGCCGAGGTGACCGCCGTGGTGGTGACTCGATGGCTGGAGCGCCATGTTGCCTCCGATGCGCCGCACGACACCGTGGTCGACGTCATCACCCGAACCACCCGGCTGGGAACCCAGCTGGTTGCCCGATTCCTTAACGACGGCGGTGCCGCCACCCCGGAGGAGCTTCGACAGCTCGGGACGAGCGGTGCGCTGACGGTGCTGCACCACTACGCGCTGACCGAGGTCACCAAGAATTGTCTGACCTGGCGTGACGCTCTTTTGCGGGTCGTCGAGGAGGAGGGCGCGCGGCTGGAGATCGGCGCCTCAGTGCTCGCCCAGGCGGCCACCCTGGTCCGATCCTGTGGTGACTCTGCCCTGGTCCTGATCATCAGCGAGTTCGACGTCGAGCGGCAGGATCTTCGGGACCGACTGGCCGCCGAACACGCCAGAATGACCCACCTCGCGTTGCACGACCCATTGACCGGTCTGCCCAACCGCACCTTGTTGCTGGATCGGCTGACCGACGCGGTGGCCCACCCTGCCCGAGCGCGTCAGTGCGTCGCGGTGCTCTATCTGGACCTGGACGGGTTCAAGGCCGTCAACGACAGCTACGGGCACCGGTCCGGCGATGAGTTGCTCGTCGCCGTTGCCGAGTGTCTGACCTCGCTGGTGCGACCGTCGGACACCGTCGCGCGCTTTGGTGGTGACGAGTTCGTCATCGTCTACCAGCACGTCAGCGGGGGTGCGCAAGAGCTTGCTGCGCTCGCGGAGCGAATACGGGTGGGGGTGACTGCGACGTGCGCGGCCCACTACGAGGTGACGGTCACCGTCAGTATCGGTGCTGCGATGGCCCATGCACCCTGGGACCCCGAGCGTCTGCTGGCCGAGGCGGACGCCGCGATGTATGTCGCGAAACGCCCCGGCGCGATCCGGTTGCCCGCGGGAGCGGCCCAGGTCTGATGCCCGCACTTTTGCAAGTTGTGCACACTCGACGCCGCCCCCACGCGCGCGGCCGAAGTACCGCTCGGCTGATGCTCATGAGGGTGTTCGCCCGGCGGGCAGGGGTTACCGGAAGTCATCGCTAGTATGCGACGGGCCGCACGGCCACCACTTCTCCGGGGATAACCACGATCGGAAAACATGCGAGCCGAATCAATCATGGAACGGGGGACGCCGTGATCATCGGCATCTGCAGGGAATCCAAACCTGGTGAGACTCGGGTGGCGGCGACGCCCACGACTGTGGCGCAGCTCCGTGCCCTCGGTTACGAGGTGGTGGTGGATTCTGGTGCGGGTGTCTTGTCGACCTTCTCCGATGCTGCGTACGTCGAGGCGGGGGCCACAGTCGGTGACGCGTTAGCGGCCGCCATCGTGTTTGGCGTCAACGCGCCCTCGACCGAGCAGCTCGACGGGTTGAGTGAAGGGGCCACGCTGATCAGCATCGTGAGCCCGGGCCTGAACCCTAAGCTGGTCGAGGATCTGGTGGGCCGCCCGATCACCGTGCTGGCGATGGACGCGGTGCCGCGCATCTCCCGCGCCCAATCCCTGGACGTACTCAGCTCGATGGCCAACATCGCCGGTTACCGTGCCGTCGTCGAGGCTGCGCACGTGTTCGGGCGGTTTTTCACTGGTCAGGTCACGGCCGCGGGCAAGGTGCCGCCGGCCAAGGTGCTGGTCGCGGGAGTCGGTGTCGCTGGTCTGTCTGCGATCGGTGCTGCGGGCAGCATGGGTGCCATTGTGCGGGCGACCGACCCGCGTCCCGAGGTCGCCGATCAGGTGAAGTCGCTCGGTGGCGAATATCTCGCCGTGGAGGCTCAGGATGTCGAGGTCAGTGCCACCGGTTACGCCAAGGAGATGTCGGAGGACTACAGCGAGCGGGCGGCGCAGCTGTATGCCGACCAGGCCGCGGACGTCGACATCATCATCACCACGGCCCTGATCCCGGGGCGCCCGGCGCCTCGGCTGATCACGGGCGAGATGGTGGCCAGCATGAAGCCAGGCAGCGTCATCGTGGACATGGCCGCGTCCAACGGTGGCAATGTCGAGGGCAACGTGGCCGGTGCGGCGGTCACCACCGCGAACGGTGTGACGATCATTGGCTACACCGACCTGGCCGGGCGTCTACCGGCGCAGGCGTCGCAGCTCTACGGCACCAACTTGGTCAACCTGATGAAGCTGATGACGCCCAACAAGGACGGTCAGCTCGTCCTTGACTGGGAGGACGTCGTGCAGCGCTCGATGACGGTCGTACGCCGTGGCGAGCTGGCTTGGCCGCCCCCGCCCGTGCCGGTCTCCGCCGCACCGGTCCAGCCGGCCGCGAAGCCCAAGCCTGCCGAGTCGCCCATCAAGAAGCCGGCCTCGCCGGGCAGACGGTTCGCTGTCGTCGGCATTGGTGCGGCGCTCCTGTTCCTGCTCGCGGCCATCTCGCCGCAGGCGCTGCTCGGCCACCTGAGCGTGTTCGCACTCGCGATCGTGATCGGCTACTACGTGATCGGACATGTGCACCACGCGCTGCACACCCCGCTGATGTCGGTGACCAATGCGATCTCCGGGATCATCGTGGTCGGCGCGGTGCTGCAGATCGGACTGGGAAACAACGCGATCACCGTGCTGTCGGCGGTGGCGATCCTGCTGGCCAGCATCAACGTGTTCGGTGGCTTCGCAGTAACCCGTCGAATGCTCGCCATGTTCTCGAGGAGCTGACCCGGATGACCGTCGAAATCACCGCGCAGGCGGCGTACATCGTGGCCGCCCTGCTGTTCATCCTGGCGCTGGCCGGCCTGTCCCGGCACGAGACCGCGAAGGCAGGCAACACTTTCGGCATGGCCGGGATGGTGATCGCCCTGGTCGCGACCGCCGTCCTGGCCGTCGATCGGGGCATCGACTCCAGCAGCCTCGCCCTGCTACTGGGCGCCGCCGTGATCGGGGCGGCCATCGGGATCTACCGCGCACGCGTGGTCGAGATGACCGGCATGCCCGAGCTGATCGCCCTGCTGCACAGCTTCGTGGGTCTCGCCGCGGTACTCGTCGGCTGGAACGGCTACCTCCACGTCGAGGCCGACCCCGGGGGCCTCGAGACGAGGCATCTAGGGGACCTGGGGACGCTAGGCATCCACCATGCCGAGGTCTTCATCGGCGTCTTCATCGGGGCGGTGACGTTCACGGGCTCGATCGTGGCCTTCCTCAAGCTGTCCGCACGGATCAGGTCCAAGCCGTTGATGCTGCCCGGCAAGAACATCCTGAACTTGGGCGCCCTGGTCGCGTTCGCGGCGTTCACGACGTGGTTCGTGATCGACCCGCAGCTGTGGTTGCTGATCGCGGTCCTGGTTATCGCTCTCCTGCTCGGCTTGCACCTGGTCGCCTCGATCGGCGGCGGTGACATGCCCGTCGTCGTGTCGATGCTCAACAGCTACTCCGGGTGGGCGGCCGCTGCATCAGGCTTCCTGCTGGAGAACGACCTGCTGATCATCACAGGCGCCCTCGTCGGTTCCTCGGGTGCCTACTTGTCCTACATCATGTGCCGGGCGATGAACCGCTCCTTCATCTCGGTCATCGCCGGCGGCTTCGGCATCGAGGCCGGCCCGGCCGAGGACAAGGACTACGGCGAGCACCGCGAGATCACCGCCGCCGGCGTCGCCGAGCTGCTCGGTGAGGCCGACACCGTGATCATCACCCCGGGCTACGGCATGGCGGTGGCCCAGGCGCAGTACGGAACCGCCGAGCTGACCCGCAAGCTACGAGACCGGGGGGTCAACGTGCGCTTCGGCATCCACCCCGTCGCCGGTCGCCTCCCGGGCCACATGAACGTCCTGCTCGCCGAGGCCAAGGTCCCCTACGACATCGTGCTGGAGATGGACGAGATCAACGACGACTTCGACGCCACCGCCGTCGTCCTCGTCATCGGCGCCAACGACACGGTCAACCCCGCTGCCGCCGAGGACCCCGCCAGCCCGATCGCCGGTATGCCCGTCCTCACCGTCTGGAACGCCGACAACGTCATCGTGTTCAAGCGCTCTATGGCGTCTGGGTACGCCGGCGTACAGAATCCACTGTTTTACCGCGACAACACCGCCATGCTCTTCGGCGACGCCAAGGACCGCGTCGAGGACATCCTCCGAGCAATCTGAGCGGTAAGTCCGTTGGGTCGGCGATGCGGACGGGGTAATACCTCTACTTCTGCCTGAGCCGCACCTGATCCCGGTTACTGTTGGCCGCAATCACACATACCGCAGTCACGTATTCGGCGAAGGGCATCACGATGAACAGAAGACCGCGTCCCGCCACCACCAGCCGGGTGGTGTCCAGTGACGGCGTGGGTCTGGCCGTGCACTGCTACGACGCCCATCCCGACGCGCCCACCGTCATCTGCGTGCACGGCTACCCGGACAACAGCTCCGTGTGGGACGGCGTCGTCAGCGAGCTGGGCAGCGACTACCGCGTGGTGACCTACGACGTCCGCGGGGCAGGCGCGTCGGACAAGCCGAAGCAACGCCGCGCGTACCGGATGGATCAGCTGGCCGACGACCTCACCGCCGTGGTGGATGCCCTCAGCCCGGACCGCCCGGTGCACCTGTTGGCACACGACTGGGGGTCCATCCAGACCTGGCACTCGGTGACCGGGCAGGCGCTGCACGGCCGCATCGCGTCGTTCACCTCGGTGTCCGGGCCCAGCCTCGACCACGCAGGCGCCTGGCTGCGCGCCGGGCTGGGCCCGCACCCACGGGCATGGCGTGCCGCGCTCACCCAACTGGCGCACTCCAGCTACATCGGATTCTTCCAGCTACCCGTGGTCCCCGAGCTGGCCTGTCGCTCAGGAGTACTGGGCGCGTTGGTCGAGGGCGGGGCGCACAAGCGTCCGTTGGCCGACATGATCAACGGCCTGCAGCTCTACCGTGCGAACATGTTCTCCCGCATGGCCGCGCCCAGCGAGCAGCACACCGAAGTACCGGTGCAAATCCTCGCCCCCACCCGCGACGTGTACGTGACCGCCGCTCTGCAGACCGAGGCCCCCGCGCGATGGGCCAGCGATCTGCGCACGCGCTCCATCGCGGGCGGGCACTGGGTGGTCAGCAGCCGACCGGACGTCATTGCGCGGTGCACGCGGGAGCTGATCGACCACGTCGAAGGCGGCGCTGAGCCCCGTGCGTTGGCGGCGGCCCGGGTCACCACCGCGGACCGCAGGCGGTTCGAAGGGCAGCTAGTGGTGGTCACCGGTGGTGGTCGCGGCATGGGCCGCGAGACGGCGCTGACCTTCGCCGCGCAGGGCGCCGAGATCATCGTCGCCGACATCAACGACGAGGCCGCCGCCGAAACGGTGCACCTGGCCGAGACGGCCGGGGCTACCGCGCACGCCTATCACCTGGACGTGGCCGATCCGGCGGCGTTCACTCGGTTTGCTGCAATGGTGCGTACCGAGCACGACGTCCCGGACGTGGTGGTGAACAACGCTGGCATCGGCATGGCGGGCTCGTTCTTGGACACCTCCGAGACGGACTGGAGTCGCATCATCGACGTCAACCTGTGGAGCGTCATCCACGGATCGCGGCTGTTCGGCGCCCAGATGGTGGCCCGCGGCCAGGGCGGACGCATCGTGAACATCGCCTCGGCGGCGGCCTACTCGCCCTCGCTCACCTACCCGGCCTACGCCACGACCAAGGCCGCGGTGCTGATGCTCACCCAGTGCCTGCGCGCGGAGCTGGGGCGAGAGGG
>JAABUT010003606.1_pt1 | contig 13112 bp, 11 predicted proteins | sample 5559281 | NCBI WGS metagenome assembly JAABUT01 (sample SAMN10711880, study PRJNA513359) | rock metagenome | isolation source: Antarctica rocks | place: Antarctica: Victoria Land, Ricker Hills nord | collected 2016-01-04
CCTGCTCCGCGTCCCAGACGGCCCGGTGCGCGAACGCGTCCGGGTCGAAGGTCCCGCCGAGCTCGCGGTCCACGACCCGCAGCACGTTGCGGTTGAACTCGGCGGTCACGCCGGCGCCGTCGTCGTAGGCCGCGACGATCCGGGCCGGGTCCTTGACCAGGTCGGTGCCCAGCAGCAGCGCGTCGTCGGACCCCATCGTGGCCGCCAGCTCGCCGAGGAAGGCAGCCCGCTCCGCCGGAAGCAGGTTGCCGATCGTCCCGCCGAGGAACGCGACGAGCCGGCGGCCGTCGCGCGGCAGCAGCGGCAGGTGGCGCTCGAAGTCGCCGACGACCGCGTGCACCGCCACGCCCGGGTAGTCCGCCGCCACCTGCTCGGAGGCCGTGACGAGCACCGACTCGTCGACGTCGAAGGGCACGAAGCGCCGCAGCGTGCCTGCGGTCCGGAGCGCGTCCAGCAGCACCCGGGTCTTCTCCGAGGTGCCGCTGCCGAGCTCCACCAGGGTGTCCGCGCCGGTCCGTGCCGCGACCTCGTCCGCGCAGGCCGACAGCGCAGCCCGCTCGCAACGCGTCGGGTAGTACTCCGGCAGCCGGGTGATCTCGTCGAACAGCTCGGAGCCCCGCGCGTCGTAGAACCACTTGGGGGGCAGCCATTTCGGCGTTGCGGTGAGGCCGCGCCACACATCCTCGCGCAGGGCCGCGCGCATCGCGTCGGGAGCCAGGTGACGGTCGAGCAGCAGCTCGTAGGTCACGAGCATCCTTCCGTGGAGGCGGTGCGGAAGCCGGCGAAGATCTGCCGCCGGATCGGCCAGTCCCAGTTGCGGAACGTCGTGCGCACCGCGCTCGGATGGGCCGCCCACGACCCGCCGCGCAGCACCTTGTAGCCCCCGCCGAAGAACACGGCGGAGTACTCGGGGTAGGGGAAGACGCGAAAGCCCGGGTGGGGCGCGAAATCCGAGCCGGTCCACTCCCAGACGTCGCCGACCATCTGCTCCACGCCGTACGCCGACGCGCCGGCCGGGTAGGCCCCGACCGGCGCGGGCCGGGCAGCGCGCTGTCCCAGGTTGGCCCGCTCGGGCGTCGGTTCGTCCTCACCCCAGGGATAGCGGCGCAGCCGGCCGGCCGCCTCGTCCCAGCCGCAGGCCTTCTCCCACTCGGCCTCGGTAGGCAGGCGCCGGCCGGCCCAGCGGGCGTAGGCGTCCGCTTCGTACCAGCAGACGTGCTGCACCGGCTCGTCCGGGCGGACCGGCTCGACCACGCCGAAGCGGGTGCAGGCCCAGCCGCCGTCGCGGCGCCGCCAGGTCATCGGAGCCGTGCGGCCGGACGAGCGCACATGCTCCAGCCCCTCCGCCGTCCACCACCGCGGGTCGGCGTACGCCCCGTCCTCGACGAACGCGATGTACTGGCCGTTGCTCACCGGCACCCGGTCGATGCGGTACGCCGGCAACGACAGCTCGTGGGCCGGACGCTCGTTGTCCAGCGCCCAGGGGTCGGTGCTGGTGCCGCCGACGGAACGGCCGGCCGGCACGAGGACGTCGTCGTGGCCGGGCACCGGCCGGCCGTTCGGCAGGGCGGCGTCAGGCGGCAGTGTGCGCGGGCCGCCGCGCAGCTGCAGGGTCGCGAGCATCGTCTCGTCGTGCTGGTGCTCGTGCTGCACGACCATGCCGAAAACGAAGCCGCCGGAAAGCAGCGGCCCGCCCTCCAGCGGCGTGCGGTCCAGCACGTCGAGGACGTGGCTGCGCACACCGCCGATGTAGCCGCGCGCCTCCGCCGGACCGAGGATCGGCAGGCTGGGCCGCTCGGCGCGGGGGTGCTCGAACGCGTCGTACAGGCTGTCCAGACCGGGGCGCAGCGGAGCGACGCCGCCGACCTCGCGCAGCAGCCACAGCTCCTCGTAGTTCCCGATGTGGGCAAGGTCCCAGACCAGCGGCGACATCAGCGGGCTGACCTGCTGCCCGAGCTCGGCGTCGTCGAGCGGCGCGAGCAGCGACAGCGAGCGGTCACGTGAGGCGAGCAGCTGCGCGGCGATCTGCTCCTTGCCGACTGCCCTCACGCCGCCACCTCCCGGGCCGCGAGCAGCGGACGGCCGGCGCGGTGCGCCTCGAGGACCTCGTCGGCCGGGCACCGCCCGCGGGCCGTGAAGCGCTCGACGTACGCCGCGACCGCCGCGGCGAGCGCAGGCGCCGCCGCGCGGGTCAGGGCCTGCTCGGCGGCTCCCAGGCACGCCACCGCGGCATGTCCCAGTGCCCGGTCGGACACCGCCACCCGCGCGGCGCGCAGCCAGCGGCCCTCCACGGGGGCGCAGGCGGCCCGGGCCTGGTCCGCCGCGACGTCGTCGTCGACCAGCACCGCGGCGACCGCGACGGCCACCTGCCAGAGGTCGGCGGGCAGGGCGTCGAGGTAGCGCAGCTCGAACCAGCCGCGGGCCCGGACGGGCGGGAACAGTGTGGTGAGGTGGTAGTCGAGGTCGGCGACGGTCGGCGCAGTCGGACCGCAGCCAGCCACCCAGTCGCCGAAGGTGAGCCCGGGCGGAGCCGGCCGGCAGACGCCCTCGGCGTCCCTGACGGTCATCAGCCGGGCGGTCAGGGCCAGCCGGGTGAGTGCCTGCACGGGACCCAGCCCCGGGTCGGGTGCGCAGGTGCGGCTGGGGTCGACCCGGGACCAGACCTCCTGCCGGCTCGAGCTCCACCCGGTGGGCCGACCGGCCAGCAGCGGGGAGCAGGCGAAGGCCGCGACGAGCGCGGGGCCGACCGCGTGGGCTCGCTGCCATCGCTGGAGGGCGGACTGCACCCCGTCGCCGGCCACCCCGGCGTCGAGGGAGACCTGGACCGCAGCGGTGCTGCACATCATCAGCCGGCCGGCGTCGCCGTCGCGCTCGAAGAAGGCCTCCATGACCTGGTAGCGCGGGGTGTCGAGCTGGCGCACGGGTGGCCGCTCGGGGTCGGCGCCGAGGCCGACCAGCAGCACGTCCTCGCCGGCCAACCGGTCCCGCACGGCGGCCAGGTCCCGGCTCAGGGCGTCCACGGCGGCCGCCGGCCCGCGGCACGGGACCGAGCTCAACTCGACCTGCCCGCCCGGCTCGTTGCTGATGGCGCTGCGTCCCGGCAGGTCCAGTCCAGCCAGCGCCCGCTCGACGCGCTCCAGCGGGGGTCGTACGCCGGGTGCCCGGCGGTCCACCACGAACTGCTCCAGCTCGGCGCCGACGGTGCCCGGACGGCCGAGCCGCAGCGCGGCCTCGACGTGCGCCTCCACGTCGGCGCCGCTGTGCACCCGGGTCGAGTCGCTGCCCGGGCCGGTCACAGGTGCGCCGGGCGCATGCGGGTGCTGTGGTGGGTCGGCCGCCCTCGGCGGCGCCGTCGCGCGGACCGCGGTCCGCCGTACGGCGTGGGATGCAGGCGCATGGCCCTCCTGCCCTTGGAGCTGTCGGGACTGCGGTGAGCCTTGCCTACCCTGATCCGCGGGCGCAACGCGCAGCCGTGATTCGTCAGCGACCTGTCATCCGGCGCCACTAGGCTCGTCGGCCGTGACCTCCCTCGCGCTGTCCAGCTCCTCCGCCGCCTCACTCAAGGTCGACGCGCTCGTGGTCGCGATAGCCAAGGGCCGCAGGGGACCGGAGCTGGTGCCCGGTGGCGAAGGCGTCGGGGACGTGCTCGGCGGCAAGGCGCTGCTGGCGGCGCTGGTCGACCTCGGAGCGACGGGCAAGGCCGGCGAGGTCACGCGGCTGGCGACCCTGGGCGCCAAGCTGGCCGACGTCGTCGTCGCGGTAGGGCTCGGCGACGTGGCCGAGACCTACGACGTGGACGTGCTGCGGCGGGCGGCGGGCGCGGCGGTGCGCTCGCTGGCCGGCACCCGCCGGGTGGGGCTCGCCCTCGCGCTGGCCAACGGCACGCCGGGAGCCGGGCCCGTGCACGAAGTGCGTGCCGTCGCCGAGGGCGCACTGCTCGGCGCCTACGCGTTCACCGCCTACCGCTCGACGAGCGCGGCCGAGGTGAGGACGCCGGTCGAGGCGCTCACCCTCGTCGTGCCCGACGTCAAGGACAAGGCGGCGAAGGCAGCCCTGCGCCGGGCCGAGGTCGTCGCCACCGCGGTCCACCTCGCCCGTGACCTGGTCAACACCCCGCCCTCGCACCTGCACCCGGCCGAGCTGGCCGAGCACGCGCGGACCGCGGCCAGGACCGCGGGCGTCGACGTGGAGGTGCTGGACGAGTCCGCGCTCGCCAAGGGGGGCTACGGCGGCATCCTCGGTGTCGGGCAGGGCTCCGCCCACCCGCCCCGCCTCGTCCACCTGTCCTACCGCGGCGGTCGTGGCGCCAAGGCCGGCTCCAGGACCAAGGTCGCCCTGGTGGGCAAGGGCATCACCTTCGACTCCGGCGGCCTGTCGCTCAAGCCCCCGACGGGGATGGAGGAGATGAAGATGGACATGGGCGGCGCGGCCGCCGTCCTCGCCGCCACCGTCGCCGCCGCCGAGCTCGGCCTCGCCGTCGACGTCGAGGCCTGGATCCCGATGGCCGAGAACATGCCCAGCGGTACGGCGATCCGGCCCTCCGACGTGCTCACGATGCACAGCGGCCTGCGGGTGGAGGTCAACAACACCGACGCCGAGGGGCGGCTGATCCTCGCCGACGCGCTCTCCCGCGCCAGCGAGGACTCCCCCGCGCTGCTGCTCGACGTCGCCACCCTCACCGGTGCCCAGCTGGTCTCGCTCGGTGCCCGGACCGCCGGCGTCATGGGCAACGACGACGCGCTGCGCGACGGGGTCGTGGACGCGGCCGACCGGGCCGGCGAGCCGTCCTGGGGCATGCCGCTGCCCGCCGAGCTGCGCAAGGGGCTCGACTCCGAGATCGCCGACCTGGTCAACACCGGTCCGCGCGAGGGCGGGATGCTGACTGCCGGGCTGTTCCTGCAGGAGTTCGTCGGCGACGGCGTGCGCTGGGCCCACCTCGACATCGCCGGGCCGGCGTACAACTCCGGTGAGGCCTACGGCTACACGCCGCACGGCGGCACCGGCGCGGCGGTGCGCACGTTCGTGCAGGTCCTCGAGGACGTGGCGGCCGGCGCCCTCTGACTCCGGGGCTGCCGCACCGCTGCTGAGGCCGGGTCAGGTCTCCGGCTCGCTGTCGGAGCCACCGGGCTCACCGGCCGCCTTGCGCCGGGCCGTCCACTCACGCATCCGCGGCGGGTAGCCGACCGCGGCCACGTCGTACACAGGGATGCCGAAGCGCTGACCGAGGGTGAAGGCGGCTCGCGGCGACTCCACCCGGCGTCGGGTCCACTCGCCGTCACCGGCGACGAGCACCAGCGTCGGCGCACTGAAGGTCGTCTGCGGCTCGACGAAGCCCTCCACCCCGCGCCGGCTGCCGGCGAAGCGCTCGAGGCGGTCGACGTCGGCGCTGCCCGCAGCACGAGGCGTGCCGGGGCGGCCCTTGCGCCGCAACCTGTCCCGCAGCCCCACGCCGGCCTCCCTCGTGGCGCCAAGCCCCCGGCGGCGGGAATGCGTCGGGGGCGTTGGCGGCCTGTACCTCTCGGGTGGAAGGATGCCCCGGCGGGGTCGGCCCGTGCGCGACCGACCCGCACGAGACCTGCGAAGGAGCAGCTGCAGTGACCGAGCCCGCCACCGTCGACCTCGTCGTCCTGGGAGGCGGCAGCGGTGGCTACGCTGCCGCGCTGCGCGCCGCCGAGCTCAACATGAGCGTGGTGATGGTGGAGAGGGACAAGGTCGGCGGGACCTGCCTGCACCGTGGGTGCATCCCGACCAAGGCCCTGCTGCACTCCGCCGAGGTGGTCGACACGATCCACGAGGCCGGGCAGTTCGGCGTGGCCGGCGCGTCCTTCGACGCGGTCGACATGTCAGGCGTCAACAGCTACAAGGACAAGGTCGTCGCCGGGCTGTTCAAGGGGCTGACCGGCCTGGTCAACAGCCGCGGCATCGAGGTCGTGCAGGGTGAGGGCCGGCTGAGCTCCCCCACCTCGGTCCAGGTGGGCGACCGCACGATCGAGGCCGGCCACGTCCTGCTCGCCACCGGCTCGTTCGCCCGCTCCCTGCCGGGGCTGGAGCTGGACCAACAGCGGGTGGTGACCAGCGACGACGTACTCGACTTCGACCGGGTGCCCGCCTCCGTGGTCATCCTGGGTGCCGGGGCGATCGGGTGCGAGTTCGCCTCGGTCTGGTCCTCCTTCGGCGCCGACGTGACGATCGTCGAGGCGCTGCCGCACTTGGTGCCCCTTGAGGAGGAGACCTGCTCCAAGCAGCTCGAGCGGGCCTTCCGCAAGCGCGGCATCAAGCAGGAGCTCGGAGCCCGCTTCGAGCGGGTCGAGCACACCGACAACGGTGTCCGGGTCCACCTCGAGGGTGGCAAGGCCGTCGAGGCCGAGCTGCTGCTCGTCGCGATCGGGCGCGGCCCGGTAAGCCACGACCTCGGCTACGAGCAGGCCGGCGTCGAGATGGAGCGCGGCTTCGTCAAGGTCGACGCCTACTGCCAGACCAGCGTGCCCACCATCAGCGCCGTCGGCGACCTCATCCCCACCCTCCAGCTCGCGCACGTGGGCTTCGCCGAGGGGATCCTCGTCGCCGAGCGCCTCGCGGGGCTGCCCGTCACCCCGGTGGACTACGACGGCGTGCCCCGGGTCACCTACAGCCACCCTGAGGTGGCCTCGGTGGGCCTGACCTCCAAGGTCGCGACGGAGCGGGGGTACGACGTGGTCGAGGCGGCGTACGACCTGGCCGGCAACGGCAAGGCACGCATCCTCGGCACCGCCGGCTCGGTCAAGGTCATCGCCTCCAAGGACGGCCCGGTGCTCGGCGTCCACATGGTCGGCGAGCGGGTCGGCGAGCTCATCGCCGAGGCCCAGCTGATCACCAACTGGGAGGCGCTGCCCGCCGAGGTGGCGCAGCTGATCCACCCGCACCCGACCATGTCCGAGGCGGTCGGCGAGGCGCACCTGGCCCTGGCGGGAAAGCCGCTGCACAGCCACAGCTAGTTCCCACGACTGGTTCCCCACCGGCACAACCGTCACCTCGATCCACCGCGACAAGGAGCACCCGCACCCATGGCCGTCTCCGTTCCGATGCCCCGCCTCGGCGAGAGCGTCACCGAGGGCACCGTCACCCGGTGGCTGAAGAAGGAGGGCGAGCGGGTCGAGGCCGACGAGCCGCTGCTCGAGGTCAGCACCGACAAGGTGGACACCGAGATCCCCTCCCCCTCGGCCGGGGTCCTGTCCTCGATCAAGGTGCAGGAGGACGAGACCGTCGAGGTCGGCGTCGAGCTCGCGGTGATCGACGACGGCGGCTCGGACAGCGGTGACGCCGGCGGTGGGCAGGCCGCCGGCGGCGAGGCAGCCGCCCCGCCCGAGCCGGCAACGTCAGCACCGGAGCCAGAGCAGCAGCCGGCACCCCCCGCACCGGAGCCCGAGCAGCAGCCTGAGCCTGAGCCTGAGCGTGAGCCGCAGCCGCAGGCGCCCGCCGCCAGCCAGGACCAGGGCCAGCCCCGGGGACCGGAACAGGAGCAAGCGGCGGCGCCGGCGCCACAGCCGGCCGCGGATCCCGGGCCGGCTGCCACCGCCCCGGCCCCCGCCGTCCAGCAGCAGCAGGACGGCCAGCCGTCCGGCGGGGGCACCGGCGGCGAGGGTGCCTACGTCACCCCGCTCGTCCGCAAGCTCGCCGCCGAGCACGGGGTCGACCTCGGCTCGGTCCAGGGCACCGGGGTCGGCGGACGCATCCGCAAGCAGGACGTGATCGACGCCGCGTCCGGCGGCGGCGACCAGAGCGCCGACCCCGACGCGTCCAGCACGACAGCCGCGGCGACTGCCGCACCTGCCGCGCCTGCTCCGTCCGGCGACACCGCAGCAGCCGTCCGTCCCCAGCCCGCCGAGCCCGCCCAGGCCGCGCCGCAGACGAGCGCGCCGGCACCGACGTACGTCGACCAGGCCGTCGCGGCGGCGCCGGACACCTCGGTCCGTGGCCGCACCGAGCAGCTCTCGCGGCTGCGCAAGGTCATCGCGACCCGCATGGTGGAGTCCCTGCAGACCTCCGCGCAGCTGACCACGGTGCTCGAGGTCGACCTGACCAGGATCGCGCGGCTGCGGGAGCGCGCCAAGGGCGCCTTCGAGGCGCGCGAGGGCACCAGGCTGTCGTTCCTGCCGTTCTTCGCGCTCGCCACCGTCGAGGCACTCAAGGCGCACCCGATGGTCAACTCCAGCGTCGACCTCGCCGCCGGCACGGTCACCTACCACGACGACGTCCACCTGGGCATCGCCGTGGACGCCGACCGGGGGCTGCTGGTGCCCGTGATCCACGGCGCCGGTGACCTCAACCTCGCCGGCACGGCGCGCAAGATCGCCGACCTGGCAGCACGCACCCGCACCAACAAGGTCACCCCCGACGAGCTCGGCGGTGGCACCTTCACGCTCACCAACACCGGCTCGCGGGGCGCGCTGTTCGACACGCCGATCATCAACCAGCCGCAGGTCGGCATCCTCGGCACCGGCGCAGTCGTCAAGCGCCCGGTCGTGGTGGACGACCCGGAGCTGGGCGAAGTGGTGGCTGTCCGCTCGATGGCCTACCTCGCGCTGACCTACGACCACCGCATCGTGGACGGTGCGGACGCCGCGCGCTTCCTGGTCACCGTGAAGGAGCGGCTCGAGGAGGGCGACTTCGCCGCCGAGCTCGGCCTCTAGCCCGGACGGCCGTGCGCAAGGTGAGCTGCACCCGGCCGGCACCGGCATCGGGGTCGGGCGTGCGTCCGTGGCCGCAGGTGGGGTAGAGCCCGCACATGAGCGATCAGCCGCAGCACGAGCACGGAGCCGGCAAGACGGGTGGACTGCCGGGGGCCAACGCCGACCCGGCCAACGCCGAGCTGCCCGACGACGAGCGCGACGAGACGGTTTCCATGTCCGACGTCGCGCCGATCGAGGACGACGGGCGCGACAGCACCGCGCAGTAGGCCCTTCCCCGGCAGCGCACAGCCTGACGTCCACCCCCCCACGGGTCGCGCGCTGCCACGCGATGGCGCAGGATCGACGCATGAAGATCGCTGTCACGGGGGCTTCCGGCCTGATCGGCGCTGCCCTCGTACCGGCCTTGCGGGCCGACGGCCACGCGGTGGTCCGCTTCGTCCGCGGGCCGCAGGAGGCACCGCGCCGCCCCGACGAGCGGCCCTGGGAGCCCGACCAGCATCGCCTCGCCGTCGAGGACCTGGCTGACGTCGACGCGGTCGTCCACCTCGCCGGTGCGGGGGTGGCCGACAAGCGCTGGACCCCGGCATGGAAGCGCACCGTCCTGGACTCCCGCGTCGACGGGACCAGCACGGTCGCGATGGCACTGGCCGCCGACATCTCCCGGCCACGCACGCTGCTGAGCGCGAGCGCGATCGGCTGGTACGGCGACACCGGCGACCGGCTGACCGACGAGCAGGGCCCGTCCGGCACCGGCTTCCTGGCCGAGGTCTGCCGGGCCTGGGAAGCGGCGACGGGGCCGGCGGAGGCTGCCGGAGTGCGGGTGGCCCACCTGCGCACCGGCATCGTGCTGGCATCCGGCGGCGCCCTCGCCCGGCAGGTCCCGCTGTTCAAGGTCGGTCTGGGCGCCCCGCTCGGAAGCGGCCGGCAGTGGCTGTCCTGGATCTCGCTCCGCGATGAGGTCAACGCGATCCGGCACTGCCTCACGGCGGAGGTGAGCGGCCCGGTCAACCTGGTCGGGCCGCACCCGGTGACCAACGCCGACTTCACCCGGGCGCTGGGTCGGGCGCTGCACCGCCCGACCCTGCCGGTCGGCGTGCCGGCCATGGTGCTGCGGGCCGCGCTGGGCGACTTCGCCGAGGAGGGCCTGCTCGCCGGGCAGCGCCTCGCCCCGGTGGTGCTCGAGCAGAGCGGCTTCGCCTTCGCCCACGCGGAGCTCCGGAGCGCTCTGCCGGACATCCTCGCGCCGACGGACGACGCCGAGGTCACGGCCCAGGACCGCTGACCGACGCCAGCCGCCACCCGGCCCGGGTCTCGCGCACCTCCACCAGGTGGGTCGCCGCCGGTCGCCGCGGGGCCGCGGCCACCAGCTCCCCCGCCGCGTCCACCACCCGGGCCGCCGGCAGCTCGTCGGTGACGCGGAGCCGGGCCCGCCCCGGACTGCTGTGGAGCACCTGCACGGCGAGCAGCCGGTGCCGCACACCGACGGCGTGCCAGCCGTCTGCGGCCAGCCGAAGCACCGCGGTGGCGTCAGCCGTGCGCGCCGGGCTGCCGTCCACGTAGGTGCCGGCCAGCACCCGTACGTCGGCCGAGCCGAACGCCGCCGCGCGGGCCGCGTCCAGGCGGTCGAGCACGGCCCTCCAGTCGGGCCGCCCCGGGGACGGCCGTGGTGACGGGCTGGTCGAGCGGACCGGCTTCGACGGATCCACCGGAGCGGCCCTGGGAACGACAGCGGGCCCGGACGGCCGGACCGCGTTGGTCGCAGGGCCGGGCAGCGCGGAGCGGCCCGACGTGGCCGGGCTGACGGGCTCGGACGCCACCGGCAGCAGGACGGTGCCGTCGGAGCCGTGCCGTGCCGACGCCCAGCCCAGCCCCGCCGCGCTGAGCAGCAGGAGCACGACCCCGAGGCCCGCCAGCACCCGTGGAGCCGGACCCTGGCGCAGGGCGGCACGAGCCCGCGCGCCCGACGGCAGCCGCCGCCTTCCCTCGCCGTCGCCGGCGCCGTTGGCGTGCGGGTCCGCCGGCCGCTCCACCCGGTGCGTCGGCCGCTCCGACGGCGCCGGTCGGTCCCCCTCGAGCTGCACCGGCACGGCCAGATGGGCCCGGCGCAGCAGCCCGGCGAACGCCGCCGCCGACGGGCGCTGCTCCGGCTCGGGATGCAGGCCCGCCTCCACGGCCTCCACGAGGCTGCGAGGGACGGTCGGCGCGAGCAGGCCGAGCGGCGCCCGTCCGCCGGACCTCGCCTCGTCGAGCACCGCGCCGGCCGACTGGCCCTCGTGGGGCGGGCAGCCGGCCAGCACCCGGTGCAGCACCGCCGCCAGCGCCCATACGTCGGAGGCGGGTCCCGGCTCGCCGCCCGCTGCCACCGCGGGGTCGACGTACTCCGCGGTGCCGTCGACGGGGAGCGGCTCGCCCACCGCGCGGGCCACCCCGAGGTCGGACAGCAGCGGCCGGCCGTCGTCGGTGAACAGCACGTTGGCCGGGCTGACGTCGCCGTGCACGAGCCCGCGGGCGTGCGCCGCCGCGAGCCCCTGGGCGAGCGGCACGCCGATGCTCACCGCCGCACCCGGCGACAGGCAGCGCCGGCAGGCGAGCAGTGCGGCGAGCGAGCCACCGCCAGCATGGTCGAGCACGAGCACCGTCGCCGCACCCGCGCCGACCACCTCGCGCAGCCGGACGACGTACGGGCTGTCGAAGCGCCGCAGCAGGTCGGCCTCCCGACGCAGCGCGGCCTGCGCCGACGGCTCGCCCGCCGCCGCCCCCCGGAGGCGTTTGAGGGCGACGACGTCGCCGCTGTCCAGGTGCACCGCCCGCCAGACCTCGCCGCTCGCGCCGAAGCCGAGCAACACCTGCACGTCGTACCCCTCCAGGGACCACACGTCGCTCATGCCTGGACCGTAGGCAGGTCAGCCGACGGACGTCGGCCGTCGTCCACAGGCCTACGCTCGCCCGGTCCCCGACCCGATCTGCTCAGGAGCGTGCGTGACCGACCGGCACATCGTCGCGACCAGCAGCGGCGGCTTCGTCCCCGACGACCGCTACGGCGCCCGGCCGGGGCCGGTGATGGAGTTCGTCCGGGAGCTGTCCGGCGCCACCTCCCCGAGGGTCTGCGCCCTGCACACCGCCACCGGTGACGACGCCGCCCGCCGCGCGCTCTGGTACGCCGCCGTCGCCGGCGCCGGCTGGCGACCGTCGCACCTCGCGCTGTTCCCGATGCCCAACGTCCCCGACCTGCGGGCCCACCTGCTCGCGCAGGACGTCGTCTGGGTGGGCGGCGGCAGCGTCGCCAACCTGCTCGCGCTCTGGCGGCTGCACGGGCTGGACGCGATCCTGCGCGAGGTCTGGGCGGCCGGGGTGGTGCTGACCGGCGGCAGCGCCGGCAGCCTGTGCTGGTTCGAGGGCGGCACCACGGACTCCTTCGGACCGGAGCTGCGCCCGATCACCGACGGGCTGGGGTTCCTGCCGGGCAGCACCTGTCCGCACTACGACTCCGAGGAGCGCCGCCGCCCGCTCTACCAGCGCCTGGTGGCCGCGGGGAGCATCCCGCCCGGGATCGCCACCGACGACGGGGTCGGGCTGCACTTCATCGGCACCGAGCTGCACGAGGCGGTGACCGACCGCGAGGCCGGCGCGGCCTGGCGGGTCACCGCCGACGGTGAGACGAGGGTGCCGGCCCGGCTGCTGACCTGACGCGTCGTACGCTCGAGGCATGCGGATCCGCCAGCTGGGACTCATGCCGTACGACGAGGCCTGGCGGTTGCAGCAGCAGCTGCACGCGAAGGTCGTCGACGGCGCGGAGGACGTGGCGCTGCTGCTCGAGCACCTGCCGGTCTACACCGCCGGCAGGCGCACCGAGCCGTGGGAGCTCCCGGCCGACGGCACGCCGGTCCTCGACGTCGACCGCGGCGGCAAGATCACCTGGCACGGGCCCGGGCAGGTGACCGGCTACCCGATCGTCCGGCTCGCCGACCCCGTCGACGTCGTCGCCTACGTACGCCGCCTCGAGCGGCTGCTCATCGACGTCTGCGCCGAGCTGGGCCTGCCGACCGGCCGGGTGGAGGGGCGCTCGGGCGTCTGGACCACGGACGGCGCACGCAAGGTCGCGGCCATCGGGATCCGGGTCGCGCGGGGCGTGACGATGCACGGGTTCGCGCTCAACTGCGACCCGGACCTGGCGGCGTACGACCGGATCGTGCCGTGCGGCATCAGCGACGCGACGGTGACGTCGCTGAGCCGCGAGCTCGGCCGGGAGGTGCTTACGGCCGAGGTGCTGCCGCTGCTCGAGCGCATCCTGCCGTCGCTCACGGCGGTGCCCGCCGCCGTCTGACCGTCTGACCGTCTGACCGTCTGACCGTCTGACCGTCTGACCGTCTGACCGTCTGACCGTCTGACCGTCTGACCGTCTGACCGTCTGACCGTCTGACCGTCTGACCGTCTGACCGTCTG
>JAABUT010003607.1_pt1 | contig 13108 bp, 20 predicted proteins | sample 5559281 | NCBI WGS metagenome assembly JAABUT01 (sample SAMN10711880, study PRJNA513359) | rock metagenome | isolation source: Antarctica rocks | place: Antarctica: Victoria Land, Ricker Hills nord | collected 2016-01-04
GGGGTCTGGCAATCAATGGACCGCAGAGTCGGGTTCGCCGCTGGACGCGGTGCCGACTAGCCCCGTGCGGGCCGCGCATGCGGCAGTGGTTTGCCAGAGAAGTCGCGTTCTCTGGCAATAGCGGGAGGCACCGCACGGATTTGACGTGGCGGTGCGTGGGCGCGATACTCCAGGCATGATGGATTTCTCTGGCAATGAGGAGTGTGCCGATGCCGACGACCATCGCCGACTGTTACGCCGCCTTCCTCGCCGACGCGGCGCACCTGGCGCGGCTCCGCCCCCGCACCGTCCGCGCCTACCGCTACGAGCTCGCCGCCGCGGCGGCCGATCCGCGCTTCGGCGTCCCCCTGGACACGCTCCGGCTCACCGACCTGGAGTCCTGGCTCGCCCGCCCGCCCGCTGCCCCGAGCACCGTGGGCCGACGGGCGGCGACCTTCGCCAGTTTCTTCGCCTGGGCCCGCCGCCACGGCCACTGCACGCGCGACCCTCTGGCTGGGCGGACACCAACGCACACCCGCCGCGGCTTGCCACGGCCGATCCGCGACGTCCGTGAGCGGGACGCCCTCGCGGCGGCGATCGCCGCCGCCCCGCCCCCGTACCGCCAGATCTTCACCATCCTGCGCGAGACGGGGATGCGCGCCGGCGAAGTCCTCGCCCTGCGTTGGGGGGACGTGACCCTCGATGCTGGCCGTGAGGCGCTGCGGCTGCGCGAGCCGAAGAACGGTACGGAGCGGGTGGTCGTCCTTGGCCCGACCGCGACCCCGCGCACGCTCCGCAGCCTGCGCGCCTGGCGTACGGCGCACAAGGTGGCCCAGGCACACGAACCACTCTTCCGCTCCAACCGCGGCACCGTCGTCTCCTACGACGCCCTCCACTATCAGTGGGCAAAGCTCTGCGCGGCGGCCGGCCTCGTCAACGACGCGGGTGTGCCGCGCTACACGCCGCATCAGTTGCGGCACACCCGCGGGAGCGAACTGCTCGCCCAGGGGCAGCGGGTCGAGATCATCCAGCGCGTGCTGGGGCACCGCGACATCCGCTCGACCCTCGGCTACGCCGCGCTGGAGGAAGCGCAGGTGCGCGCCGCGCTGGAAGGTGGCGATGCCCGTTGACTTCCTCACAGCGGAGCAGGAGGGCCGCTACGGCCGCTACGCTGGCGCGCCGACACCCGCCCAACTCGCGCGCTATTTCCACCTGGACGACGCGGACCGGGCGCTGATCGCCCCGCGGCGCGGCGACCATGTCCGACTCGGCTTCGGCGTCCAACTGGCGACGGTGCGGTTCCTGGGCACTTTCCTCACCGACCCCACCGACGTGCCCGCTGCCGCTATTGCCCACCTCGCCACCCAGCTCAGCATCGCCGACCCCACTTGCCTGGTGCAGTATCGCGCCGGCGAGACCCGCTGGGACCATGCGGCCGAGATCACACGGCGCTATGGCTATCGCGACTTCGCCGATCAGCCCACGCACTTCCAGCTGGTGCGCTGGCTCTACGCCCGCGCCTGGCTCAGCGCCGAGCGTCCCAGCATCCTCTTCGACCTCGCCACCGCACGGCTCGTGGAACGGAAAATCCTGCTGCCTGGAGTGACGACCCTGGCGCGCCTCATCGCTGGCATACGCGACCGCGCCGCCAGTCACCTCTATCGCCGACTCGCGACGCTGCCGGACCGCACGCAGCGCGCCCGGTTGGAGGCCGTGTTGGTTGTGCCGGATGGCGCGCGGCAGACGCCCCTCGATCGGCTGCGCCGCGCGCCAACACGCGTGACCGCGCCCGCGCTCGTCGCGGCACTCAAGCGTCTGGCCGAGATCCGCGCGCTCGGTGGCAGCACGCTCGACCTCACCTGGGCACCGCCGGCGCGCGTGGCAGTGCTGGCCCGCCACGCCGCCGCCGCCTGGACGGCGACGATCGCCCGCATGCCCCCCGAGCGCCGCCTCGCGACGCTGGTGGCCTTCGCCCATGTTACCGAGGCGACAGCGCAGGACGACGCGCTCGATGTGCTCGACCAGTTCATGGGCGACCTGCTCAACCGCGTCGAGCGGCAGGGGGATCGGGCGCGGCTGCGGACGTTGCGCGACCTCGACGCGGCGGCACTCCGCCTGCGCGCGGCCTGCGCGGTCCTGCTCGATCCGGCCCACCGCGATCCGGCGGTGCGCGAGGCGGTCTTCGCCGCCGTCGCGGCGGAGGACCTGGCGGAGGCGATGCAGACCGTCGAGGCGCTGACCCGCCCGCCGGACGACCGCTACTTCGCCGACCTCCTCGGGCGGTACGGCCTGGTGCGGCAGTTCCTGCCCACGCTCCTGCGGACGATCACCTTTGTCGGGACGGCGGTCAGCCAGCCGCTCATTGAGGCGCTGACGTTCCTGCAGCGGATTGAGGGGCAGAAGGTGCCCGATCTCGCCGATGCCCCACTCGCCGTCGTGCCGCGCGCCTGGCAGCACCTCGTGCGGGGCGGCGACGCCTGGATCGACCGGCGCGCCTACACGCTCTGCGTCCTGGAGCAGCTCCGGCTGGCGCTCCGCCGCCGCGAGGTCTTTGTCACCCCGAGCACGCGGTGGGGCGATCCCCGCGCGCGGCTCTTGCAGGGGGCGGCCTGGGAGACGACCCGCCCGCAGGTCTGCCGGTTGCTTGGACGAACGACCGTGCCGGCGACCGAACTCGCGGTACTCGGGCAGCAGTTGGATGAGGCCTACCGGCGGACGGCGGCGGCCCTGCCGGAGAACACGACTGTCCGTGTCGAGACGAGCACGGGCCGGCACACGCTGGTGCTCACCCCGCTGGACCGGCTGGTCGAGCCAGCAAGCCTCGTGGCGCTGCGCGCACAAGTGACGGCGTTGCTGCCACGCGTGGATCTGCCCGAGGTGCTGCTCGAGGTGCAGGCCTGGACCGGCTTCGCCGACGCCTTCACCCACCTGAGTGAGGGTGCGGCGCGCGCAGACGATCTGGCGACGAGTATTTGCGCGGTCTTGCTGGCCGAAGCCTGCAACATCGGGCTGCGACCGGTGACCCGCCGCGATGTGCCGGCGCTCACGCGCGGGCGGCTCCTCTGGGTCCAGCAGAACTACCTGCGCGCCGAGACGATCGCCGCCGCGAACGCGCGCTTGGTCGCGACCCAGTCCGCCATCCCCCTCGCACAATCCTGGGGTGGGGGCGAGGTCGCCTCGGCCGACGGGCTGCGCTTCCGCGTCCCGGTGCGCACCGTGCATGCTGGCACCAACCCCAAGTATTTTGGCCCCGGTCGGGGGGTCACGTACTATAACTTTACGTCCGACCAGTTCACCGGCTTCCATCATGTCGTCATCCCCGGCACGCTGCGTGACTCCCTGTACGTCCTTGATGGCCTGCTGGAGCAGCAAACGAGCCTGCAACCGGTCGAGTTGATGACGGATACCGCCGGCTACTCCGACGTCGTCTTCGGCCTCTTCTGGCTGCTGGGCTTCCAATTCTCGCCCCGGCTGGCGGGCCTGGGCGAGAGTCGGTTCTGGCGCCTCGATCCGCGCGCGGACTACGGCCCGCTCGATGGACTGGCGCGGCAGCTGGTGAATACCGCGCTGATCGCCGCGCACTGGGACGACCTCTTGCGGGTAGCGGGCTCGCTGAAACTGGGGATGGTCAGCGCCTCCGAGTTCCTGCGGACACTGGGGCGCGACGGGCGACCGACGACGCTGGCGCGGGCGATTGGCGAGCTCGGGCGCATCCCCAAGACCCTGCACCTCTTGAGCTTTATCGACGACGAACCGTACCGCCGCCGCATCCTCACGCAGCTCAACCGCGGGGAGGGGCGGCACGCGCTGGCGCGCGCCCTCTTCCACGGGCAGAAAGGGGAGCTGCGCCAGCGGTATCGCGAGGGACAGGAGGATCAACTCGGGGCGCTTGGACTGCTCGTCAATGTCGTCACGCTCTGGAACACGCGCTACCTGGACCTCGCGCTGGCGCAGCGGCAGCGCGACGGTGCCACGGTCCAGGACGAGGATGTGGCGCGCCTCTCCCCGCTGGGCCATGGCCATATCAATCTGCTGGGCCACTACCACTTTGGTCTTGCCGAGGCGGTTGCGCGGGGCACGCCCCGGCCGCTCCGCAGCCCAGCAGAGATCGCCGCAGATGAGGCGTTCCCACCAGAGTTCACAGGCGAACCCGGCTTTTCGTTCCAATGATTGTCGGAGCCCTACTCCTGGCGGATCGGCCTGAGGGCAAAGGCCTTCCAGAACGGGGCGAACTCCGTCACCGCCTCGCGGAAATGGCGCTCCTCAATCTTGGCTAAGCGCTGCGCCAGGGCCATATCGTGCTCCTTCCTCTTGCCGCAGTCGGCGCTCGATGTTCACACTTCCCGATCCTCCCAGCCCACGCCGGGGTCCACCGCTTCCACGATCAGCCCGCGCGGCCCGGCCCTGCGCCGCGCGTCGGCGACGATGGCCGCCTGCTCCTCGGCCGACTGGTACGGCCCGGTCTCGATCAGGACGATGCGGCGGCCATCGTCGAGGGGCGTGCGCCGCTCCAGCGCCCCGATCCGCGTCTCGATACTCATGCGGTCTTGTCTCCTTCCTGCGTGGCTTCCAGCGCCTGCACACGTTCTTCCAGGACGCCGACGGAGTAGGCGCGGACAATTGCCCCGGCCAGGGCCGCCATCGCCGTGGCCTGCTTCGGGTCGAGCGTCCCCGCATGGACCTCCCCCATCGCCGTGATCAGGTCCGCGATCATCGGGCGCAGCGTGGCGGGCACCAGGCGGTCGAGGCGCTGGCGCGTGGCGCTGTTCGCCCCGCCCTTGCGCCGCGCCTCGTCACGCTCGGCCGCCTTGGTCTCGTCGTGCGCGAAACAGAACGCCCCCGCGCCCATCACCGGGGCCGTGCAGCGCGAGCCGTCCTTGCGCGTGCCTCGGCAACGCTTCCGATCGCTTCGGTCCGCTTCGCTCACGCGGCACCCAGCGCCCGAACCATGCGTCGCCCGAACGCTTCCGCCGCTTCGGGATAGGTATGCGGATTCAGGACCGCCACGCGCTCGCCGTACTGCCGATCCACGTACCCGCCGATCGCGGCGAGGCCATACTCCACGAAGCGGATCCGCTCGTGGAGCGCGCGGGCCTGCGGTGCCGCCTCGGCCAGCGCGGCGCGATAGGTGCCCATGCGCTCGGCCTTCCCGGCGGTGTCGAGCTGGGACGACTCCACATTCGTGATCTGCGCGTGGAGATGGTTGGCCGCGCCCTCGAGCGGGGCCAGCTCCGCCGCCGCCGCCACGCCCAGGGGCCGGATCAGCGCCGCCAGGTGGCCCAGGACGGCCAGCTCCGCCACGGCGGTCCGCTTGCCCTCTTCGAGGAGGCGCGTGGGCAGGCTGGCGCGCTCCTCGCGCAACAGGCCACGTTCGGCGAGGAGGGTGCGCCGGGCTTTCTCGTCGGCGTCGACCAGTTCCCGATCGATGGCCGCGATCCGGGCGTCGATCGCGACCGGGCGGGCGCGGGCCACGCCCAGCCGGGCGCGCTGCGCGTCATGCGCTTCCCGGAGTGCGGCCAGCTGCGGATCCGCCGGCAGCGCGGCGAGGGTGTGGCGGACCTCCGGGGCATCGAGGATGTTCGCGAGGGTCATGGTGTCCGTCCTTTCGTGTGAGGTGACTAGGCCGGGTGCTTCCCGGCGACGGCGGCGCGGCAGGCGGTCGGTGGGACGGCTCGTCCGGCACATACCAGGCCAGCCAGAGCATAAAGACCAGCATGGTGACGCCGACGCCGCCGACAAGCGCGACAATGGTGGGGACATGCATACCCGTCTCCTCACCCGATCCGCTATCCCGACGCGCCGGCCGCGTCGTCCGGCGCGTCGGGGTCGAGGCCGCAGCGGCGCTCGATCTCCCGGACCTCCTGCAACAGGCCCCGCCGCCGCGCCAGCAGGACCGCGCGCACCGCCGGGTCCTGGACCTGGGCCACCGGCTCGGCCACCACCTCGGGCCGCCAGGTGCGCGTGCCGAAACGTCGGGGATCGCGCCGCTCGTCGCTCATGGCTACTGCCCTGCCTGCCGCCGCGCCAGATCCGCCATCGCGTCGGCGAGCGCCTCGTCCGCGCTCGCGAAGTGCGTCATGCAGCGGATCTCGTCGGGCAACTCCCACTGCTCCTCATCGCCGCCGATCTGGCATTCCTCGGCGTCCCACACATAGCGGATGATCTGCTCGCGGTGGCCGTACTCGTCCGCGCCCGCCGCCACGTAATACAGGGACTCGATGCAGATATCCCACCACCGCCCGCCCACCTCACGCCGGAGCGTGATCGCCACGAGGTCCGCGACGCTCGCCAACGCTGCAAGTGCTGTCGCCGTGTTGAGGCGCTGGTTCTCGGCGTCGATCGCGGCACGGGCCGCGGCCGGAAGTACGGCAACGGGATCCTTCGTCGGGAACGCGTTCACGGTGCCCATCTACGCCGCCTCCTTTGGCTCGTCGTCCACTGCCACCAGACCCGCCTGGGCCTTCTGAATCGCCTTCCAGTCGCGCAAGAGGACCGCCGTGACCTCGCTGGTATCGCCCTGCGCCTGGAGGCGCTCCAGGGCGACGATCTCGCCCGCGATGCTGGCCGGACTGTTGAGCCAGGCCAGCGCCTCGGCGAGGCTGTCGCCCACGCGTCCGAGGTCGGGGGCGCTTTGGGGACGCTTTGGGTACAGCACCATCAGTTCGCCCCTAGCGCGTCGTTCTCGTAGCCCTCGCCCGAATGGGCGCAGGCGTGGCAGTACCGCTCGCCGCGCCGGTCGACGCGGTTGGCACAGCCGCGCGCCAGGCAACGGGGCAGAGCACCCACCGCCACCGGCGCGGACCGGACAGGCGGTGACAGATCCTCGCGCGGAAGCGGAGCAATTCGCACAGCAGGAATAGGCGTGGCAGACACGGGGGCGGCGGGTTGCCGTCCCTCGCCTCGAATAGCCGCCAGGTCGACAATCTTGTCGGCGTTCTCGTTGAGGTCACCGAAACTGACGAAGGTCTTGGTTTCGCCGAGTACACGCTCCGTCTTGGTGTGGACATGACCGCAATCCGCACAGGCGATGACGGTGGTGAGAATCGTCGCCGTCTCTTCAGTCTTCTTCGTTTTGGTGCTCTGGCACTCGGGGCAACGATGCCCATTCCCGCCGACGTGCGGCATCCCCTCAGGGCGCTTCCAGGTCGTCGCCATCACGAGGTTATCGGTGAAGGTCTGCGCGGGCAGGCGTAGCAACGTCTCCGAAAGTGGTTTGCCTTCCTTGGAAAACTGCCCGGTGAGACGCGACTCTTTACGGATATGCCCTTGCTCGGACCAACGCTCCAGCGCTTTGCCAACCGATTGACGCGACACGTTCACATTGCAGGCGATGGCGCGCTGATTCACGACAAGATCCACCGCTTCTTTGTCTTTCCGACTGTGCGCCGACGCCGCCTCGATCGCCACGCCATAGGCGATAACCCGCTCGATAGGGGTCATCCCTTCACTCGTCATAAGTTCATGGATCGCGGCGAGCTTCCGATCGCGTTCGGCCAACTGCTCGCGCAGCCCGGCGATAACCCGGTCCTTCTCGTCGAGCGTGATCGGTGGGGCAACCACAGTAGGGGGGGGCTGTAAGCGGCGCCAGTCGTAGAACTCCGTGCGGTTGCAAGCGTTGTCGAGCACCCGCGTCCGCTCGCGCGGCCACTTTTCTTCGCGGTACAGCGCCGAGCCCTGAAAGAGGCGCTCGATGGTGTTCGGGTCGGGGCCGGTCCAGTAGCTGAGCATGGCACATAGCGCCTGACGTGCCTCACTGCCGCTCGGGTAGCCATAGGCAGCGAAGTCCCCGGCGTCGTAAAGCGCGGAGAACTTCGCGCCGTTCCGCGCGTCTCGCGCGTGCTGGAGAATCGTCAGATCGTCGGTGCTGGTCGGTGCGGAAGCGGGGCGCTCATGAATGACCGGGGCGGGGAAGGTCTCGGCGTGCCAGGCGTCGAGCTCAACCTGGCGCTCCTCGAAGTGGCGCGAGGCACCGGGGCCGGGGTTGCCGTTGATCGTGAGGTAGCGCCCGTCGTCGTACATCTCGATCTGGCCGGTGCGGCGGCGACCGGGGGGGAGCTGCGCGCGGATGAAGATCCTGATCCCGGTGCCGCTCGCCGAGGGCTCCCAGTAGGAGCAAAACCGGTCGATGATGGCCCGCGCCCACGGCGCGATCGCGGCGGTCAGCGGGTCGCGGCACTTGTCGAGGTCGATGCCGACAACGCCGCACCCCTTCTCCAACACGACGCCAATGCCATCCCAGTTGTTGCGCCGGACGGCGGCCACAGCGCGGGGGAGATCGGTCCAATCGGCCTTCTTGGTGACGCTGGCCGCGCGACCGTCAACCGGGCACAGCGGCGGCTTATCCCACTTCTCTTTGGTCGGGTTCCAGCTCCAACCCCAGACGACGCAGCGCGCCTCCCGCATGATCGGGTCGTCTGGCAGCCCTGGCGGATTGAGCGGCATCGTCTGGGGGCGGGGCGGGATTGCCGTCGTGTTCATCGGCCACCTCGCGCCCACACGCCGAGGGTCTGCGCCGTCGCGTCATCGAGCGCCGCGCCGAGCGCCTCGCTCAGGGCCACGCTGTACGCCTCGATACGCGCCTGGATGAGCGGCGCACGCTCCTTGATCGGGAGGGTGGCGGTGGCGGCCACGGTGGCGCTGTAATCGCGCCGGAGCGGCAAGAAGAGGGCGTCGAGTTGCTCGGGGGTCAGCGGGACAGGCGGTTTGAGGAAGGCCAGGGGTCGCCGTGCGGTACGGTTGGTCACGGTCTGCATGTGCGCCTCCGAGGCCTCCGATAGTCCTGGCCCGCTTTACAGGAGCCGGGAGCATGCTATCATTGGCCTAGCTGAATCGAGCACGCGAGAGGCTTCCGGAAGTTGCGATCTCGCGCGCTGGCCTGAGAGGCCGACGACACCGTTATTGGGCGGCTACCCGATAACACCAGTCGTCGGTTTCTCTTTGTCCCTAAGCCGCGTGCGCTGCCAGCTCGGGCACTGCGTGCGGCACCTCCACCGGCGCGCTCGACAGTGCGATACCCCCGAAGTCGGTCGGTTGAGCCGAGCGGATGAGCAGGCGCACGACGTCGGACTCCTTGCGCTGCGTCAGTTCGGCCAGCGCAGATAAACGCCGTCGGTCGTCACGCGAGATCCGCATATCCAACCGTAACCGCACGTCGTCCATCATCTACCCCCTCCCTTGGCAGTCGCGCAGAATGCAAAAAGCCCCCATTGTCCTTGGACGGCACTTTTCGGTGCTATCCAGCAATGAGGGCGCGACACCATCCGGCGCGGCTGCCTATGCACTTGTTAGCGATATAAGCCCCGGACATCACCAGCTCCACGACGCTTGCGCATTCGCGGGCACTGGCGCTCGATGGCGCTCGGGCCTCTGCGAATAGATTAAACGCTGTACGTACTTTTTGTCAAGCCCCACAACAAGCTAATCTCAGAACGGGCAATAGCACTCGACGCACTGGCGACGAGCCTGCATATCTTGGAGGTTGAAGAGCCCGCCGTCATCATCGACCGTGCGCCCGCAGACCTGGCAGCGCGGCGCAGGGAAGCGCCTCTCCGCATAGCCGAAGAGTTGGCGAGCGCGCTCGGCGTCGGTCAGCGGACGCTCAGGCTGGCGCACAGGGGGACGGACCTCGGCGGTGCGGCGCTGGCCGCGCAGGTAGGCCGCAATGCGCGCGTGCAACTCCTCCATCTCAGGCCTGCTCCGGATGCACGCGCGCATAGCAGTCGGCGCAGCGGCGCGCGTCGTACAACAGCCCGGGCGGGAAGCGCCCAGCGCCCGTGACGATCGGTCGTCCGCACGAGCGACAGAAGCGCGGCGGGGCGGGCGGTACGGGTCGTCGTTGCTCTCGTAGATAGTTGGTGATCACGGCGTGTAACTCGTCCATAACCTCACCGCCGCTTGTCCGCGTCGGATCGCGACGTTGTGCTGTCATCCAGCTCGGCGGCCCGTGCTTCGAGCTCGCCCGCATGGCTCACGGATACTTGCCCGATATGGCCCCCATATGCGGACAACTCGCGCACCGCCGCCGCCAGTTCGCGGACCCCCTGGAGGAGTCGATCTTCGAACGCTGTAGCGCTCGCGCCGCCGAGTTCGGTCTGCCGCCGCAGGAGGAGCGCCTCCGCCTCGCGCAAGGCCTCCTCGGCACGCCGTACCCGTTCACCGAGATCTACTCCCTCGACCATACTGCTACAATCCCTCCGCTCGTCGGTGGTCACAGACCGACGCGCCTACGGGCGGCCTGCTAGTTCAGGCCGCCCTTTTTGACTCCTGCTCCTCGCGGCGGCTGATCGGAACTGGCTGACGCAACGCCTCGAAATCACTGCGCCTAATGAACGAGCGGCGATTCCCCGCCACCTTAAACCGTTGAATGTCGCGCTCTCGGAGCACGCGCCACAGGGTTGCACGACTCATCTTCAGCTCGTCTGCTGCATCATACGTGTCTATGAAATCCTCGCTCATGTAACCTTCTCCCGCACGCACGATCACCCGATGAAGTTATTGTACTAGACGGTTTCAATAAAAGTCAATCATAAACTAAAGTATCTTATTTAGTTGACAAACTGTCTCATTCGTGTTATTATGATTGTGTCGGGGGGAACAGTCCCCCGGGTACAAAAAGGCCCCGACCGCTGGCCCTGGTAAGCAGGCGATCGGGGCGAACACCGAGCCTTTCGGCTCAGGAGGAAATCGTACCATGCAGACCTTCGCCAAGCCGCTCGCCGCCCGCCAGGTCGAGGCCCGCAGCCGCGCCCGAGCCAAGGGGGTCCGTGTCGCGGTCGTTTCCGTGGCCCGCTCCTACGTCAGCATCAGCCAGTCCCAGCCCGGCATCACCTATCGCATCGAGCGCGACCGCCACGGCTGGGGCTGCGAGTGCGAGGGCTATCGCTTCACTGGCATGTGCAAGCACGTCGCCGCCGTGGAGCGCCGTAGCGAGCGCGAGGGCTGGGTCTTCGGCCAGGTCGCCCCGCTCGACCGCACCGCACCGGGGGTGTCCACGGTGGACACCCCCCCGTCCCCCGCGCCGATCATCCCCTTCCCCCAGCCCGGCACCCGTCGCACACAGTCCGCGGCGACACGCCGCGCGAACGAGGAACTCTGCGGCGCATAGCCCGGAGGGGGTGTCCAGGGTGGACACCCCCTCCCACCCCTGTCGCGCCAGAACCGCAAGAGAGACTGTGGTACGACCTTGTGACAACGCGGGGACACCCCCCCCCTGTCCACGGTGGACACCCCCGATGAAAGCGAGAGAACGATGACCATCACCGCCGCCGCCCCCGTGACCGCCGCGCTGACCACACTGCTCCACGAGCTGGCCGAGGAGATCCCGAACGTCCTGACCGAGACCTTCACCTTTGCGGGGTTGTGGGCCGACCTCGCCCGGATCGCCGGGGAGCCCCTCCCCGCCGACGTGGCGGCCGTGCTCGACGCGCCGCTCGACCTCGCGCCGGTGTCGGCCTACCGGGGCAGCTACGCCGCGCACGCCGACCAGTTCGCCGAGCTGCACGCCGACTGATGAAGGGGACCAATTGGTCCCATTGCCGTGGCGAGGCGCTGCCCGGCGTCGTGCAGCGCCGCCGACACACCGGAGTGCCGCCACCGTATCGTGAGGAAGGAGCCGCCCGTGACCGCACCAACGTTCCAGTTCCGCGCGCAACACCCGCGCTTCCTCGTCGGCGTCGACGGCGACTGCATGGAGCCGCTGATCCACCGCGGCGACCGCATCGAGGTTGACACGACCCTCACCCCCGCCTACGGCGATACCGTCGTGGCCGAGGTCAGCGGCGTCGGGCTGCTGGTGAAGCGCTACGAGCCCGCGTCCGCTGGCGGCTGGATCGTGGCGCTCAACGCCGCCATCCGCTACCCGCTCGACGAGCACTGCCGCATCATCGGCGTTGTGCGCTCGGTCTACCGCTTCATCGATACCCCCGCTTCGCGCCGATACTTTGGTGCTCGTGAGAGGCAAGTGGCATGAAGTTCATCGACGGCACGCGCGGCGGCGTCCTGCTCGAACTCGACCCGACCGACTGCCTCGTCATCGCCGACGCCATCGCCTACGCCAACCGCAGGGATAACAGCGGCCTCGCCTTCAACCACACGGCGGCGCTCGGCGCGGCTTTCACCGCCTGCGCCATCGTGGCCGCGCTCGACACCCTGGAAGACACCAAGGTGCCGGGGCCGGAGGCGCTGGCCGACACCCGGCGGGTGTGGGGGCCGCCGACGTGCGACTGAGGACCGACCGGGGGGGCGGCGCTGGTACCGCCCCCCCTTGGTCGGTTCCGTGTCGGGGCATAGTTCCTGCCTCGGTAGGGCAGCCTCGCGCGAGTCGGGGTGATAGTGGAGTGATCACTAGGATGTTCAGGAACCACGACCGCGCGAGTGCGCAGCCGTTACCGGTGCCGGTGCCTTCCGGGGAGGCGCACCCACGGGGCATGCTCGCGCGCCTCCAGCGGCGTTTCCTCTTGCGCGAGCACGCCCGCTATCTCGTCGCGCTCCTGGCGCGGCATGGCGGGCCGCCGCGCGCCGCGTTGGAGGCGGAGCTGTGGCGCGTCCACCGCGCGCTTACCCGCCACTGACCCGCCGCGTGGCGACCTGGCAGCGCCGATCGTACCGCCCGGATGGCCCTATGCGCACACGCGCGGAGCCCGGTACGCTAGGGGGACTTCCTCTCTCCTCACCCCTCCTCATTCTTCCTCTCCTCGGCCCCGTCGGATGGCACCGGCGGGGCCTCCCCTTGCCTGCCGCCGCGCTTGTGGCATCCCCGAACGGCCAGGGGTGATGTGTGCGCGCGCCGAAGGCAGGATAAAGGGGTGGGGCGTAACAGGCCGAAACCCGCACCCCGCCTCGGCATAACACCGCACCAACACCCCTGAGAGCGGGTACGCGGTACGGGCACGTAAGCCGCATTTTGCCAGGCGCTATGCGGGGACAACACGCCCCACACACCGGGGCAACACCCCTTCAGTGCCGGAGCGCGAGCAGGATCAATGCGCCGAGTGCCGCGCAGAGAGGGGGTGAGTTACGGAAGCTGTCACCAGCCGCAAGGTAGCATCGAGCCGAGGATCGAGCGCCGATCGTAGAGTGCCGTTTCTGCTCCCGGCGCTGGCCCTTCGCCCCTTTTTCACCCTGCTTGTGG
>JAABUT010003609.1_pt1 | contig 13096 bp, 12 predicted proteins | sample 5559281 | NCBI WGS metagenome assembly JAABUT01 (sample SAMN10711880, study PRJNA513359) | rock metagenome | isolation source: Antarctica rocks | place: Antarctica: Victoria Land, Ricker Hills nord | collected 2016-01-04
CTGACTATCACTATCGCGCTCAAGACTTATGCTTAATCACAATCATATTAATGTTGACTTCTGATGATTTTTGTTGACTCAATTTCTCAGTCTCAATTGCTTGATCTGATTTGCAAGATAGTATTCATCTTGTTATCTTCATTAGCATTTCTTTTGCACTCATTCTCTTCTTTTGTTTGTTTGAAATCTTCACTTGATAATAAAGACATTGAAAGTCTGTCACATCACTTAATGCATGATACATAAACTCACAGCGCGCATTGTGTTTATATCTTATTATTCACAATCAGCTTTTAGATTTCAAAGATGATATAAATGACACAGATTTACATCTTTCATCGCTCAAGAAACAACATGAGAAATGATCATCAATGAACAAGTCTTCGTTCAAGTCTTTTAAGTTTATTCAATTTGACTGATTGATGTAAAAGATAACAAAGTTCTTTAAGCTCAATTAACAAATATTTAAAGCATAAGTTCTTCATACATTAATGAATCAAGCAGTGCAAAACTATATCAGCGACAACAACAATCATTCTTATGATCAGCTTTAAGATCATCAGACAATGATTCAATGACGTTGAAAAAACTTGAACTGCAAGAAGAGTAAAAGAAGAACTGAAAGTACGTGTTGATGCTCTGATTTCATTAACAGCAAAAATCATGTTTATGCTATACAAGCTCATGAAGAGAATTTCATGATCAGCAAATGAAAGTTCTATTAATTTTTGAATTAACAATGTTTGCAACGTTTCAGTTCTGAAGCAAATCTTTGATACATCGTCAGTGAAAACTTGCTTTTTAACAATAAAGATTTCGTGAAGCAAATCTTTCTTTATTATTCATTAAGCAATAAACTGATTGCATTCAATGAATAAACATCTTGTTATCTCATGAATAAAGCTTGCGCTCTGCTATGATATCAAATAATTTAAAATACTATGTGAAAATTCTGAAGTAATCTGATGAATGAAAAGATGAACACATTCTTAAATCAAGCGTGACGTCTGCTTTACAGACTTTTCATTCAAGCACAACTACTTTTTTGAATGAAGATTGCAAGCAATTTCATTGATGAAACAAGATTTCTATCAATGTTAAAGAGCTTAGATAAATCAATACTGTTGTAAGATAAATCAATCTTCAACACTTTAAAATGCAAGCAGAATGTTAAGATGAACGATGATTTACAAGAAATCATCAGAAGATTTGATAAACTTCTCACTGTGCTCATGATTCAATGACTATCAGTCTTCAGATGAATTTTGAGTAATCAGCTGTTTTCATGTTTACTGCAAAGAATGTCTTAACACTCTCATCTACAAAGTTATTAAGCATAATGAAAAGCAAACTGCATGTTTAGATTGCAACAGCATTACATCAAGTTTTGATCATGCAACAAGTTAAAAGAATTGCAGATGAATATCAAAAACAGTGAGAAAACTTCTTCATGCACTTGCAAAGATTTCAAACAAGATTTTAAATGAATCAATTTCAACGACTTGATTCTTTCATCTTTGAAAACAACAATGATGCAAATATAGATTGAGCTGTGATTAATGAAGAAGTTGAACAAGAAGATCATCATCTTTACTCAGTTTCACATGTTGTAAGCTCTCATCATGTCATAAGTTCTGACTTGAGAACAAGCTAATTGCAAAACAGCATGTCAGCATGAAAGTGCTGAATCATCTCTTTCAACAACGTGACTGAATCTTTGTCAATTATCATGACAAAATGACTCACGAAGTTCATGACAAAATGACTCACGAAGTTCATGATAACATCATCATCATGTTTTGCAATGATTGAATCACGAAGATTATAATCATTTTTCTCAAATGCAACAACATTAAGCTTAATTTCATCATGATTTTTTGCATCATTTGCATTGATCTGTGATGAAACAGCAGCGTTAAGCAACAAGTTTTCTGTCACATCTGTATGTCAAAGATGCTTTTCAAAAAGCATAAGTCTTTCTCTTCTTCAAGAATTTCAATGAACAAGTGCTTGAGTTTATTTCATTTTATATCACAAGCATGTTTTTTTCTTCTTCAAGTGATATGCTTACTGCTAACTCTTTTCTTTCGTAGAATATTTGAAATAATAGTGAGCTTAAGCATCATACTCACATGTACTTTGAAAATGCTAAAAGAAGAAAGAACATTAAGTATGTATTCATGCAATAAATCAATGAAAATGATTGTCTTGTAGTAGATGACAAGTTGAACTGTTTAATTGAATTCATTAATTTTATAAATATTGAAACGAATCTAAATTGTACAATCATGATAACTTTTTGCAAGCTCACTTATGATCTTAAATTATACAAGCAAGCGCTCAAGAGAGTTCATCATTCTAAACAGAAAGAGAAGATCTTTGTCTATGTGTTATTTTTCAATACAACTATTGAGAAATATGTTGAGTTTCAAAGTTAACACATTCAAGACTGTAGATGTAACATAAGATTTAAGTAAGCAGATTTCAACAAGTATTAATAAAGCAAGCAAATCTAGACAAGATCTGAGCAAAACATGAATAAAATATTTAAGTAAAACAACTGAGCAAGATCTGAGCAAGATAACTGAGCAAAATCTGAGCAAAATAACTGAGTAAAATAACTGAGCAAGATCTGAGCAAGATATTTGAGTAAAAGTTGAGCAAAATATTCAAGTAAGATATTCAAGCAAGATATTTGAGCAAGAGTTGAGAAAGATCTGAGTAAGATCTGAGCAAGAAGATTCTCAAGTCAACAAGTATTAATAGAGCAAATAAATTTAAACAAGAATTCAATCAAGAATTTAATGATAAACAAGATTTAAATAAAAGAGTGTAAATGAGATTCAAATAATTGAACAAAAGTATATATAATAAACAAATCAATGAGTCTTGACTGCTTCAAGTTACATTAATCACAGCTGTTGAACATTAATGTATTCTGTTTACTTGTAACTCATTATGTTTATTACAAATAACTGTGTCAAAGATGATTGAATATTTTGATGTAATGCATAAAGTAACTAATTGATGATTAATTGAATCAATTGCATCAAATTTTAAAACTTCTGCTAAATGTAAGTCACACATTTATTGATGAAAGAAATAAGAAAGAATCAGAAAGAAAACAGCAAGAAAACAATTTATTCATTAACGTTCAAGAAAACAGAAAGAAAATCATTAATTTTCAGAGACTTGAATCTAGAACTTAATATTTCGTAGAACTTAATGATAATATTCATGAAATACTCGATTTATCTTTTTGACAGTCACAAAGTCAATCACTTTCTTTGATCAACAGCTAAATCAAATTTGATAGCAGCTTGATCAGATGAGATATGAGTGCTTCATAAATCATGCTGTTGTCAACTTGTTGAATTCAAATAAATGCTTATATGCTTAGTCATTAATGAGATTTTTCTACTAGCATTGTAAATCATAAAGAATAATTGACTTTGTGACTATCAAAAAGATACATCTCAATTTCAGTTTATTCTATCATTAAAATGATAGAATTAAATTTGTTATCAATGAATAGAAAATTGCATGCGTGAATAAAATCTTCATCACTTAAAGATTTTCAAGCATTCATTCATGAATGTTCATTTTGTTGATAAAAAGTCTGTGTTCATTCTTCATCTCTTTCTCTCTTTCTTTCTTTTCATGCATACACTCTTCACTCACTTCAACTTCGTTTGCTCTTCTCTTCTCTTTTGTATATATATATATATATATTTTTTACTATTTTGTTAACAGAAGCTTTGTTCTCAGATCTGAATAGTTATACTTCATTTCTTTGAGAATTTAATCTCAATTCTATAATTTTCAAATCACTCACTTAAATTATTATTAAAGAAAAGAGATAAATCAGACAGCAAGCATCAAGTGAAATTTTCACTCAATGTTCTGCGATTGAACAAATCTCACTCTGAACTTCTCTATCTATCTTTCTATAATCTGCTTGAGATAATCAATCAGTTTGAAGTTACAAAGAATCTAATTTTTACTTTGATTCTTACTTTATTCAACTTTCATTTGACAGACTTAAAGCGAGAGAAAAGATTAACTGTAGCACATCAAGAAATAAACGTCAGAAGCAGCGTGATCAAGATCAAAGTTGAAGAAGTCAATGAAAACATAAACATAGTTTGCATGAATGCAATCACTGAGATCACTAACTAACTCAATTTGCTGACAATATTTATGATTGATGATTCAATTAATTCTAGAACGTTTAAATTAACAAAGTACAAAAGATCAAAGTTAAGTCTTGAACAAAATTTTCATCAAATTTGATAAATATTAGAAAGATAAATTTCTTGAACTCGATGAGATTATGAAAGTTCAAATCATTGATTCAAGCTTTGATGATCTTTTCATTCAACAACTTCTTTCACTTAATTGATTTCTTGAAAATGACAAGCTATTTAACAAGAAACACTCATTCAAATTACGAAAAACATTTGCTTGAATCTACAGTGAATTCAAATCTTAACAGTTAAAGAATTCAGACTTGACTTTAAATACTATGCTGTTAAGAACAATTTGAATTTTTGCGTTCATAACACAATTGCAAAAGTTGAAGAAAGTCTTTTTTTTTAAAAAAGAAAAGTTCTGAGCTAGAATTCTAGACAAATACAATGATTGCTTTGAAATGTTCAAGCTTCAGATAGATATATTGCATTAATGATTCAACAAGTAAGATCTTAAGTCACAATTAAGATCATTCTCATTTGTGAAAGAAGAATTTCTTGAGACAAAGAAGCATTTTTTTCTATTTTGCTTAAATATGATGAAGAGATTCAGAATCAAGTTTTGTTGATCTCTTCATTATCAGAATCAAATTGAAGATATTACTTGAAATCTTTTTTAAGAGAAACAATTTGTTGACTTTAATCACATATAATTACAATTGCATAACGCGTTGAATTAAAACAGTCTGACTCAGAAACAAGAAGATGTTGCTGAATCAGAACTCAGAAAATCTTAAGCTTTCATCAATTTCTTCTCAAGTTTATTCTGAAGAACAAGAATATCATGAACTGAATCTATGTTTAAGCTTTTAGCATATCACTCATCTTTTGCAAAAGTTGAAAAATATTACAAGTTTAAATTATGTGAGATATTTAAATAGTGATAAACAAAAGTAATGCTATAAGATATTTAAATAACTGCAAACAACAGCAATGCTATGAAGTATTTTTTCAAGTGCTAAAGCAAATGTCTCAATATCATGTCATGCAATATCATCAGTTAAGTATCACAAGTCAAAGTCAACTCATATTTACTCTTAATCATGTTATAAGTCAAAGATCAGAAGTCATAGTCAATAAATTGCATATGATCAACTCAGTTCAGAAACACGTAGTCATCATCATCATTCAACTTGAGAGAAGAGAATCATCGTGATTATGAGTGACATGATACTGTAAATATAAACAACATAATGACTATGAATAACTCAGAGCAAAATACACATATCAATATGATTACAACGTGAGTATGAAGCATGATATAAGAAGCAGAATACAAGAAGCAAAATACATTTCTTACTCAGATATTTTGCTCAATTCAAATTTAAGCAAGAAGATTCTCAAGTCAATAAATGTTGACAAAGCAAATAAATTTAAACAAGATCTGAGCAAAATCTGAGCAAAATCTGAGCAAGATATTTGAGTAAGATTTAAGCAAGATTTAAGCAAGAAGATTTTTAAATTGACAAGTGTTAACAGAGTAAATAAATCTGAGCAAGATTTAAGCAAAATATCTGAGCAAAATCTGAGCAAGATCTGAGCAAGAAGATTCTTAAGTTAACAAGTGTTAACAAAGTAAATAGATTTAAGCAAAATCTGAGTAAAATATATGAGTAAGAAGATTTTTAAGTCAACAAGTATTAACAAAGCAAATAAATCTGAGCAAGATCTGAGCAAGATTTAGACAAGATCTGAGTAAAATATCTGAGTAAAAAGATTCTTAAGTCAACAAGTATTAATAAAGCAAATAAATTTGAGCAAGATCTGAGCAAGATCTGAGCAAGAAAGTGTAAATGAGATTTGAGCAATTAAACAGAAGTAAGATCAAAGCAGAAAGAATTAATCAAGATTTGCATAAAAACAAAAACTTTCAACATATAATAAACAAATCAATGAGTCATGATTATTTCAAGTTACATTAATCACAGCTATTGAACATTAATGTAACAAAGCGACAGTTCTTTCTGTTCACTTGTAACTTTCTATGTTTATTACAAATAATTGTGTCAAAAATAATCAAATATTTTGATGTGATGCACAAAATAACTAAATAAATAATAAATTGTTGATTGCATCAATTGCGTCAAATTTTGAAACTTCTGCTAAAATGCAAATTGCACATTTGTTGATGTACAATGATACTCAATCTCATCATGTCTTGATCAGTTATTTTTCTCAAAGATCATAAGAAAAGAATTCTTGAACTATCTCATAATGATGTTAAAATATCAGATATTCATTGAATTCTACAAGATAAATATCATGTCAACATAATTCAACAAACTTTGCACAATCAACTTTGCATATGACAGATAATTAAAAATACTCAAGCAAACATAAGTAATGAGTTTTATGATTGAATTAAAGAACTTTATTTACTTTATTTGTCTGACAAGAATATACTTTAAATTCTTGAGAATAAAGATTTTAAAATTACACGATTCTTTCTCATATATATACAAAAGAAGCTGAGATTGAAGAATCGCGTTGATTTGATTAATAAAAAGATAGCAGATGCAGAAATGCTGTCTATTGTAGAAGTTAAACTTCAAAAGAAAATCATTGAGAGTTATAAGTGAGATATGCTTCATGCTCATTTCTGAGAACAAGATCATCTAATATCATGATCACTTACATCTTCAACATGTTGTCTTGCTTTATTAACACATTATAATATTCAACTTTATGATTTGATTAAGATCTTGAATTCTGATGATGTTGCTCAATGAAGATATGACTTGCAATGAACTTAAAATGAATACATTGTTTCAGATTTCAACTTCATATGATCAATCAATGATTATTGCAAACTGAACATGTTTAAATTCAAGATATACAAGATCATTGACACATACTTTTAATATATTGTCTGAATCTATGTTGAAATATCATCTTATATTAATATAAGCTGTTTTCAATAGTTTCTAGATTCAACAAAGAAGATAGACAAAATTTTAAGAGTTATAAAATTCAATCAAGAAGTGAAAACAGACTTGCTTGCTGTTACACATCATCATCTTCATCAAGATCATGAATCAAATATTCTCTTCAAGAACTGCTTTTTTTTACAAAATGAGCATTAAGAATCAACATATTGAGTCTTGATGAAATCAGCTAAATAAAATGTTGATCTATCATTGATGTGTATATTATTTACTCAACAGCAATTCATCTTCATACTAATATAAGCATAAATATACTTTCATAATCTTCATGAAGAAAACAGTTTCAACTTTAAATCATCAGCAAATCACATTTGTTTTCATGCTATCTACATGCTCATACTACGTTAAGAAGTGTATTCATATGTTAGAAGTTGAAACTATTATAAGATTCGTTGACAAAAGAATCAATTCAACTGTATTTCAAATCAATCATGAATTTTTTATCATCACTCAGAACAGATTTCAGATTTAGCTCTTTAACTTAATTCAACTTTGCTTGATGAGTTGTCAATAAATATAAAGAGATATGATATGCTCTTGTCTTAATATGCTTAATTTATCATGTTAATGAATAATAGTAATTGATGAGTATTTATTTATCAATGTTCTTGATTGATGTTTGAAAGTCATGACTGATCTTCATATTGATACAAAGCAGCTGAACGTTAACTTTGAGAAGAAATTTGCACATCATAGTTAATTGCACTATCAGAAATATCTTTGCTTGAGAAAGTTAATTTATCATCACATTGCATCAGATAATTTATCTGACATGCATGAGATAACATATTCAAATGATGATGTACATTGAATGTTCAAGATCAATGAAGATAATGAACAATTGAATATGTCATAAACTTGATAGACAAGAAAGTCGCTGTTCAGCGTGTGTCACATTAGCTATAACTCTGTTGTATATGTAATTAAACTGATCATCAAGTTGAGTTTCAAGTTGACATTTTAAACTTAAACTGAGATCGAGTTGAGTTGCTCACATTTTCAACTTGATTCAAGTCAAGTTGCTTATATTTTCAACTTGATGCAACTCAACTCGACTGAGAATTAAGTTAACTCAACTCAACTCATCAAGAACTTAAGCTTGACATCAAGAAAGTTAAATATAGAAATTTTTCCGATTTTTGACTTTTGCATTACCTTTTTGCATTATCTTTTAATAGAAAGTCATGAAGAGAAACATGAAGAAAAACATGAAGAAAGTCATGACGAAGAATCTAAAGAGAAACATAGAGAGAAACATAAAGAGAAACATAGAGAGAAACATAAAGAGAAACATAGAGAGAAAACATGAAGATCATTTGACTTTGATAAAAAGTCATGACGAGAAAACATGATAGAAAGTCATGAAAAGAAATCATGTAGACTGTTCAATCAAGCTATTTACATTTATCTAATATCTTGTTAAGTCAAGTCGAGTTTTCAAATCGAGTTGTCAAGTCAAGCTTCTCAACTCAATCTGAGTTCTTGAATTCAACTTCTCAACTCAACTCAACACTTTTTTAAAAAAATTTTAACTCAACTTGATACTTTTCAAGTTGAGTACTTGACTTGACGTGATCAATCTATATGTAATCTCATTAATTCTTAATAATTCATATGAAGTGAAAAAACATCATACATTGCACTTGTATTAATATGATCAGACAGTATTGCTTCAAAACAGATGACTTTCATATTGACTTGTCATTCAGCGTCAAATTCTGTCATGAATGCAATGATTCAAACTCATGAAATGTCTCTTTTAAATCATCTTTGACTTTCAAATCATATCACATTCATTGACAAAATGTTCAACAGCTAACTTTTTACTTGATGACAGAATCTGAAAAAGTCAACTTGATTCAACTAATAATCAGCTAACATCTAACTAATCAGCTAAATGTTAGCTAAAATTGATAAAATTGAATATGTTTTCAGTCTTACAAGATCAAAAATATAGAGAAAATAAAGACGTGACTGCGATTGCATATAATGCATATTGATTACTTCAAATATTACAAGCTTATGAACTTAATATTATTTACTGATCTAATGTGTCTTGAATTTGCGCTGATGAACTTTGATTTTTACACTACTTGAAGTTGTACATTATGACATTTAATGACAGTTCTTGTAATGCATTATTAACATGATGTGTCAGACATATCATAACTGTGAGAAATTGAAATCATTGCAATGAAATCAGATTTTAAATTAGCATTCATTGAATCTCAAATATATTTAAAACAACTGATGATTTATGCTTCTTTCATTGAATATGTTTCAATCAAAAGTGAAGTTCAAATCATCATCTTTTATTATAAATTCTTTATCAACATTGAAATTATCTTGAATAAAATCATGAATGTTTAACTTTTGAGACTCAAGCATCTTATTGAACAAACTTCATCAATGAAACTGTCTGTCATTGATCACTTTTTCAATGTCAAAACTCATGCATATGATGTTATATATAATGATGAGTTTCATTTGTGTAATACATCATATTCTTCTCTTTGCTTGATTTTATATGCTCATCATTCACTTTAAATCTAATTGTACTAGATAATGAATCTTAGTAAGAGTTAGTTCTTGATCTATTACTGAGATTATGTCTATGATATATTGAAATGACTCAACTCTCAATGCAACAAACTTAAATGTAACTGTAAATTCTTCTTGAAACAATCTTATGATCTTATGCAGTTGATTCTTTCTTAGAAAGCTTGTAATCAAGATGCAGAAAATTTTCTTCATGATTGTAAAATACTTTACACTTGAAGTTAGCATTAATAATGTAAAGTATTCTTTTCATATTCATCATCACGTTGCTAAGCAAGCAGCGCAGCATACAATATGATCACTTACATGATAAAGTATTTCTGCTTGCATTGAACTCATTGAACAGAACATCATCTTCTTCTTGAAATCTCACTTCTCAATGAGCTTATCAATTGTTGCTATCTTAAAACAATGACTGTGATTGCAAATCTTTCTTATGTAATGTTGAAATGAGTTTGCAAAATTATCAATCATTTTATACAGAGTTGTTAAGTTTATTTTGATTCATCTTTGCTCTTTGCTGTATTCATTAATTAAGAAAAGATGCTTCATTGTCTTCAGTTGTGAAAGTTAAGAAAAAGAGCTGAGCATTCACAATATTTTAACTCTTGCTAAATACTTTTAAATTTTCACTTTTGACTTCTCATTTAGTTTGTTGTTTCACTTTCATGCTGTTAATTTACTCTTGTATATTCACTTCATCGCTTTCTTATGTGCATTTATGCTTTCATTGATGACTGTATCATATTATGAAGATAATTGTACAGTTATCTTTATATGCATCGTAGATGATACATTAATTAAAGATTCATTGTCAATGAAAGTTGAGTGTTTGCAGATTTGCATTAAGCTGACTGTGCTCATGAAGTCAATCATCTTGTCAATATGAGTCTTTATCTATTTATGATTCTCAATTAATTTATTGATGATTGTCTCATGAAACTTGTTTAGTGCTATGATCAGTGAAAACGTGTAATTTTTCAGCTTTTTGCAATGTTTATCTTGTACTGTTCACTTAATGTTTATGCTTAACTGCCTTCAGTTCTTGATACTATTCAATTAATAAATCATTTGAGTTGAACTTTGCTTCATTGAAGTCTCAGTTATCATTCATTGATGAGTTTTTGCATTCAAGTCTGTGAATTTCTTGATTGTAAATGAAGTTCATTTCACTTCATTGTAAACTTCATCACAAGTCATTCTGTCTCAAGAGTTCAAAGATCTTCAATCTTTGAATATTTTAATGAAAGACTTTTCTCTCTTGAAGTTAAACATTACGTTGTAATCTGTTCATACTTTATTGAGATGTTTTAAAAATGATTGTATGATGATGATGTAGATTAATCTATTATCATTTATAAAGTGTTTTTTTTGATCATTGTATTTGTAAAATTCTGATCTGTCATTCTTCTATAACTTCAGCTTATAAATCTTCTTTCAAAGTGAGATCTCTTCATATGCAAAGTGAATTTCTCAATTTATTTCATCATCATGTAAATCTAGATGCTTCTGCATTTGAAATATTCATTGAGAAAGCAAGATTGAAAACATGTATACAAGATTGAGATTCTTGATAGAAATGATTAGTGTAAATGAGCTGTTATTGATGCATGAATATTGAATTTCTCATTTACTTGAAGTATTGAAGAAACACTTAATGTTTGCTAGTTGAGATTAAGTTTTACTGTCTCTGTGCAGATGTTGATTGAAATTTTCTCTGTATTAATGTTCAATCACTTCGATCTGTGCAAGTATGAGTAATCAATTTAAAGTAATTAAATTGAGAAATATCAAGATCTTAATTCTTTGTTAATAAAGTAATTTTCATGACATGTTTAAATTACATATCTTTTCAAGTTTCATTTCATCTGCTAGATACTCATCATTTTGTTAAGTCTTCATTTCAATCATTATAAATATGTTGAAGACTTGATAGAAATATAGCTTTGTGACTAAGTCTTTGATTTTAATACATTCAATGAAAACAATCTTGTTTTCGTCATGCAAGAATAATCTGATCACTCTCTTTCATTTGTTTAAATCGCTCAGATGCTTAACATCTTTCATGAGTATGTTTTGCAAAAATCTTATTTCTTCATTAGTTTTTGCAGTCATTGTAAGAGTCAATAATTTACTTACTTGTTTACATCAATGTCGACTATTGAATTCTCTTGCTTGAAAATCAAATCATCTTCATCAACATTCGTTGAATTCATCTTTTTCTCAGAGAAAGTGATAGTAGATTTTCATGATTGTTTCATCACGAGTATATTTTCAACAACAGTTGTATGATTGTTTACATTGATCATAACATTAGTTTGTATTTCAAGATCAATGAAATCTTTCACATTCAACGATAATTCTTCTTTGTTAAATTATGATACAATGTTCATGAGATTCTCAGAAAGAGACTCAGATGAATTATTGCTAATCAAATTCTGTAATGTACTATCTGCATTCAAAGAAATTGTACAGATCTTATCTTTGATTATTAATGAATCAAAGTAATAATTCTTGATAATATTCTCTTCATTTCATGACTTTAATTTGACTCACTTGCGTATTAAAATATTCTCATCATCACTATTTATCAAGATGACATTCTTGTAATCATTATTGTTGTCGATGATGATTCACTTTTCAATTTATATGCTTGAGTTTTTAAAATGATTGACTGTACTGATATCATTTGATAATTTCTTGAGTGAATTCTCTGTTGATTTGACACTCAAAAGATGAGTAGAATTCTCTGTAATAATGTTTAAAATGTTTTTAGCTGAAATTCATATTCTTTGATACTCATGCATTAACTTATTCATAGTCACGATAGATGTCAAAGCTATGTTATTTATATGAGTGATATGATGATCAATAATTGAAACTTTCTGATGTGTATTAATGATTAAGTCTGATTGAGCTTTGACTTGTATAAATAACATCACAACTGACTCTTCAGATGATGTTTCATTTCTTTGCTTCATTAAACAATTATCAGAGCTGAGCATAGCATCTGATGTAATGTTAGTATCAAATGATGTCTTGATGATTTCTATAACTTTGATAGTACATATCTGTTACGATTCTAGCTACGCATCTATGTTGATAGCTATGTTGATGACTATGTTGATGACTATGTTTCTGACTATCGTCGACCGCTCGTCACTAGACTATCGAATTGTTCCGAAGTCAACTCTATTCAGAGTTAGCTTATGTTTTTCTGAGTCATATAGATAGTCGATTCTTCTCTTCTAGATACTTTTCTTTCTTAGCATTTATATACTCGTTACATTACACTCATATGACTCGCTCTATGCTGATCTCTAACATTATATAAATGCTTCT
>JAABUT010003610.1_pt1 | contig 13094 bp, 11 predicted proteins | sample 5559281 | NCBI WGS metagenome assembly JAABUT01 (sample SAMN10711880, study PRJNA513359) | rock metagenome | isolation source: Antarctica rocks | place: Antarctica: Victoria Land, Ricker Hills nord | collected 2016-01-04
GCCGCCTTGGCCTCGACCTTGGCTGCCCGCTTCTGGGCCCTGGCCACGGTCTTGGCGGCCTTGCTCTCCGCCGTGCTGCTGACGCCGCGCTCCGCCTTGCGCGTCTGGTCGGCCGCGGCGGCAGCCGCCGCGGCGACGTGCTTCGCTGCCTTGCGCGCGGAGCGGGGGGCGGCCTTGTGCGGGGAGTCGCCGGCGACCAGCAGCAGGCCGCCGAGCATGGACACGTTTTTCATGAAGTGGATCTGATGCTGCATGCGGGCGGCCGGGTCCTCGCTCTCCCAGAACGCGTGCCCGGCGTAGGTGGTCGGCAGCAACGTCCCGGCCAGCAGGAGCGCGGCCCGGCGCGGCTTGTAGCCGAGCGCGAGCGCCGCCCCACCCGCGACCATGGTGGCCCCGCTGAGCCGCACCATGAGCGCGGGCTGCGGCAGGCCGAGCTTCTCCGCGGCTTGCGTGCGGGGACCGGGCGAGCGGGCGGCGTCGAGGCCACCCGCGACGAACATCGAGGCCAGCATGGGGCGCGCGACGGCGGCGATCACTCTCATGGCCAGGCTCTCCCCGGCTCAGCGGCTTTCGACACGTGTACGGCGACGGCCCTCGCAACTCGTCGGCAGCGGGGGACGTCCGGGCCGGACAGAGTCAGCTGCGGGAGAAGCCCGCCACCAGGCGCGAGGCGGCCGCGGGCGTCACCGTGCCGGTGATGCCCTTCTTGGCCACGATGGTCGCGGCGAGGGTCGCGGCGACATCGGCGAAGTGCTTGGCACCGGCCCGGGCGTTCGCGAACTGACCCACGCTCATCGCGGCTTGCAGGTCGATCTGCTTCTCCGTGCCCGCGATGTGGGTCGAGAGATCCTGCGTCAGCTTGGTCGTGCCGAGGTTGGGCAGCAGGCCGTGGAACTGCGCCGCGGCGTCACCGACGTAGCCGTTGAGGCCCTTGATGGCCCGGGCCCGCTGCGTGGCGTTGCGGCTGACCTTCGCCATGACGAACGTCTTGTAGCCACCGATGTGGGCACGCCAATCGGCCAGGAACTGCCCACCGGCCGCGCTGCCGAAGAGCTGCTCGATCGACTTCGCCAGCGCCTGACTGTTGGCGTCCTCAGCGAGGCTCGCGGCTCGGGCCTGCGGGCTCCGCGGGCCCTTGAGCAGGGCCGTGTGCGTCAGGATGCCGGTCTGATAGACGTGGCCCACGAACAGCAGCGTCAGCGCGGCCCTGAGCACGGCCGCGCGGCTGTCGACACCAGTGAGCCCCTTCTTCGCGGCGATGCCCGCGGCGTACGCGGATGCCTGGTCGCTCGAGCGCACCGCGGCGAGCTCGGTGAGCACGAAGGCGTCCTTCGCGCCCGACGTCAGCGCGGATCCCGCCTGGACGATCGTGGTCGACAGCGTCTTGTGCGCCAACATCAGTTGGTCGAGCGTGACGCCCTGCAGGGACTGCACCCCGAGCTTGGCGAGGGAGAGGTCACCCTGCTCCACCTCGGCCGCGTGCTTGGCCAGCGTCGCGTCGGACGGGCGACCACTTGCGAAGTCAAGGCTGAGGACGGCCTCCGCCTTGCCGGTCGCGGTGAGCGCCTGGTAATAGGCCGTGGGGTCCTGCGAGCCGCTCGTGATCGCGGCGGCGAGCGAGTGATTGTTGTCCTCGAGCGCGGTGACCGCGGCAGCGTAGAGGGGGCTGTTGGTGCCTGCCGTCAGGCCGGCGGTGACGACCTCGCCGGAGAGATAGACGTGCTCGCTGAACAGGGCGACGAGGTCCGTCAGCAGCCCAGCCGCGGCGGTCGCGGTGGGACCGGCGGGCGCAGGCACCGCGGGCACCGTCGGCGCCGCAGCGGCCGCGGTGGCCGCGGTGGCCGGGGTGGCCGCGGTGGCCGGGGTGACGCCGAGGGTGAGGGCCAGCGCGCCGGTCGCCATGACAGCGGCGGTGCGGCGGGCCAGGGATGTGCTGCTCATGCGGCCGCCTCCGGGGTGCGGAGCCGGCTGTGGTGCCGACCCGCCCCGCGTCCCCCGATTGACCGAGGTGCAAACCGTTGGCGCCACACCCGCGGGCGGCCCACCTGCCCCGGACCGCTTCGGCCGGGCGGTTGGTCAGCCGAGCGCGAGGGCGCCGACGGCGGCGAGCACGACGAGGGGTACGCCGACGAGCCCCGTCCGCGCGAACTCCCAGGCCCCGATGTGCACCCCGCGGGCACGGCAGCGCTCCCGCCACAGCAACGTGGCGAGGGAGCCCCAGAGCAGGACGAGCGGGCCGGCGTTGACCCCCACGAGCAGGGCCGGCAGGTCCCCCGGTGTCACGACACGCTCGAGCGCGAGGTAGGCGGGCAGGTTGTCGACGGCGTTGGCGAGCACCGCGCCCGTCGCCGCCGTGCGCACCCCACCCGAGCCGGCGAGCGCGTCGAGGCGCGCGTCGAGGCCGTGCCGGCCGAGCGCCTCCACGACGAGGAAGAGGCCCTCCGTGAGCACGACGAGGCGCCAGGGGACGGCCGCACGACGCAGCAGGTCCGGGGCCCGGACGGCACAGGCCCCGCCAAGCAGCGTCGCGGACACCGCGGCCGCCACCCAAGGCCGCGCCCCGGCGAGGGCACCGGCGGCGAGACCGGCGCAGGCGAGGGCACCGGCAGCCAGCATGACCCGGTCGCGCGGCACTGGTGCCGGGGCGAGGCGGAAGCGCCCGCGCAGCGAGCGGCGGTCCCGGATCCCGAGCACGAGCAGCGTCACGGCCACGGCGGCCACCTCGGGCAGCAGCAGCCGGTGCGCGTAGGCGAGCGGCGTCAACCCGAGGCGATCGAACGCCAGCAGGGTCGTCAGGTTGCTGACGGGCAGCAGCAGGCTCGCGGTGTTGGCCAACCAGACCACGAGCAGTGCCAGAGGTACGGCGCCGACGCCGGCCTGGTCGGCGATCGCAAGGACGACGGGGGTGACCAGCACGGCGGTCGTGTCCAGCCCGAGCGTCACGGTGACCCCGACGGCGAGCACGGCGACGAGGCACCACAACCGCAGGGCCCGCCCGCGGGCGAGTCGGGCGCAGCCGGCGCCCGCCGCGTCGAAGGTGCCGACCGCGTCGGCGAGCGCGGCGAGCAGGGAGGCGGCGACGAGGAAGGCGAGCACCGGCAGCGCCCGCAGCGTCACGTCCCCCGCTGCCGCCGCCGGGAGGAGCCCGGTGGCCACGGCGGCGAGCCCGAGCAGCCCCGCCACCAACCACACGCTGGGACGGTAAGCGGCGGAGGAGATGGGCACGCGCCCGGGCGGGCCGGCCGACGTCAGGCGCCGGGGCGCACCGCCCCGGCGTACCCGCCGAACAGCGGCTCCTGTCGCACGGAGGCGCCCGAGTGCGGGGCGTCGATCATCTCGCCGCCGCCGACGTAGATCCCCACGTGGTGCAGGTCGGAGTAGAAGAAGACGAGGTCACCGGGGACGAGCTCGGACCGCGAGACGTGCCGGCCCTCGTTCCACTGCGCGCCGGTGTAGTGCGAGAGGGCGATCCCGGCCTTGCCGTAAGCCCACTGGGTGAGCCCGGAGCAGTCGAAGCTGTCCGGGCCCGCGGCGCCATAGACATAGGGCTTGCCCATTTGCGCGCGGGCCGCCGCGATGGCGACCGAGGCGGCGTCACCGGAGCGCACGGGGGGCGCCGGCGGCGCCTCGGCGGCGGGGGGGGGCTGCCTGCGCGACGGCAGCGGTCGGGCTGGGCAGCGTCGTCCCGGTGGGCAGGACGGCGACCTCCGCCACGGACTGCCCCGTCGGCGCGGGGGTCGTCGCCGCGACCGGGACGCTGGCGGCGGCCACGGCGGCCGCCTGGGCGTCGAGACGCTGCTGCTCGGCGCGGGCGTCCGCGGCGCGGCGGTCGGCGGCTGCCTGCGCCTCCCCCGCTGCCTGCTCGGCTGCTGCCTTCCGCGCGGCCTCTTCGGCCTGGCGGACCAGCTCGGCCTGCCGGGCCTGCAGGTCACCCAGCACCCGGCGCTGGCTGGCGAGGCCCGCCTCGACCGAGCGCTGCTCGGCGGCCACCTGAGCGGTGACCTGGCTGCTCTCGGCGACGGCGGTGCCGGCTGCCGTCCGCGCGTCGGTCTGGCGCTTGCTGGCCGCGCGCAGGGCGTCGAGGGCCTGGGTGCGCGTGCGGGCGACCTCGGCCAGGTCGCTGGCACGGGCCAGGAAGACAGCAGGGTCCTGGCTACCCAGCAGCGTGATCGTGCGGTCGGTCGCGGCCTCGAAGGAGCGCACGGCGAGGTCGCCGATCGCGGCGCGCTGCGCGGCGACGTCGACATCGACCTCTCGGAGGCGCGCCTGGGCCGCGGCCGCCTTGCGCTCGGCACCGCCCTGGGCGATGCGCGCGGCGTTCATGCGCTCGGCGACCTGCTCGGTCTGATCCTGCAGGGTGGCGAGCTCGGTCTTCGCCGCGTCGATCTGCGCCTGCAGCCCCCCGGGGTCGTCGGCGGCCGCCGTGCCGGCGGTGGTCAGCAGCCCGGCGCCGGACAGCAGCAGGGCCGCCGCTGCGGCGAGCGCGGTGCCGGCGCGCCGAGACCGCTGGGAGGGCTGCCCGGTGAGGCCAGGCAAGGTGCGGCGACGCACGCAGCGTGCTCCTTCACGATCTCCCGCCTACCGGGTGAGCTGACGGGTTCGGGCTCGGGAGCTGGCCCTACGGCGCCTCGCGGCGCCGATTCACCCCGGGAACGTGGGTCCCCGGCTCCCGCCCGCTGGCGGCGGGAAGGACTCGGCGGTGCCGGGGATGTCCCGGCTGCTCGGCACCATAGCGGGCCGGCGACGGCCCCTGGGTCACTGCCAGAGGGGCTCGCCGGAGGCCGAGCACGGGTGCCGCCGGCGGGCCTCGATCCCGCGACCATCGACTTAAAAGGACGCTGCTCTTCCACTGAGCTACGGCGGCCCCGGCATCTTCTCGCAGTGCCGCACCACGCCGCGCGGGTGGGTGGCTGGGCTATGCTCGGCGTCCGTACTCTCGACGGCTAGAGCCCTCATCGTCTAGCGGCCCAGGACACCGGCCTTTCAAGCCGGCAGCGCGGGTTCGAATCCCGTTGGGGGTACGGCGCAGCACGTCGCACCAGCAAGGTCCTGTGGAGCAGTTGGAGTGCTCGCCGCCCTGTCAAGGCGGAGGTCGCGGGTTCAAGTCCCGTCAGGACCGCGCTTCGCCCGCGAGGGCGCGACCAGGGTCAGGTAGCTCAGTCGGTAGAGCACACGCCTGAAAAGCGTGGGGTCGGCGGTTCGAGCCCGCCCCTGACCACCCCTGTGAACCCTTCTGACCTGCCGGAACGGGACACGAGGGCAGATTCCGCCAAACAAGAGCGGGCACTTGGCAGCCAAGCTGGCAGCCAATCGCGCTTGCTCCATCCCTGACGCTGGCGGAGACGACGCGGGCTCGCCCCACAGTGCGGCCGCCGTCGGGGCGCAGCCGCCCTCACCCCGCCACCCGACGGGTGAGCCCCCAACGTTGATGTCGCGGTCGTCGACCACTAGGCCCGACACCGCCGTACCTGTGTTAGGTCGTCAGCGCATCAGGCATGTCGTGTGGCGCGCGGAGGGGGCGCCGTTGCGGGGACGCCGGCCGGAGCATCACGGGGCGCAGGACGACGCCGACGACGACAGTGGCGAGCACGACGACCCCGAGCAACGTGGACAGCACCACGGGCGAGGTGCCGGCGAACTCCCAGCCCGGGACCGCGGGGCCGGCGCTGGGCTGTCGGTAGGCCAAGGGGAAGGCGAGCACGGCTGCCACCGCCAGGGCCGCAACCCCGGTGGCCATCAGCCGCCGGCGCTCCGTGACCAGGACCACCGCGACCGTGGCTCCCAGCACTGACCAAGCCGCCACCGGCACCCCCGTCGGTGCTGTCGCCTCTGGCTCCGGGGCCAGGCCGACGACCGCCAACGCCGCGACCGCGGACAACACCAGCAGCAGGAAGGCGGGGGAAGCCCGCGGGGTGAGCAGCGGCCGGACGGCAGGAGCACGGCGCACCACGAGCACCGTCCAGGTGACGAGAACCGCCAGGACGACCGCGCCGACCACGAGATGCCACCAGCCGGCCGTATCGCCGGTCGGCTCCGACACCCAGGAGGCGCGCACAGGGACAGCCACCACCGCCATGGGGCCGGCGGCCGCCGCGAGCAGCGGCAGGCCTGCGGCGAGGCGCAGTCCGGTCCGCGCGAGCCCCGTGGCACCGGCCACCGCCAGCGCACCCACCGCGATCATCACGAGCACGTGGGGCAGGAGCGGGAAGTCCGCGCGGACCCAGTCGACACCCGCCGCGCGTAGCTGGGCGTGTGCCTCGTGTTGGGCCAGGGCAGACAGGCCGCCGGCGATGAGGGCCAGCGCACCCGGGCCGAGGATCCAGGGCAGCAGCCGGGGCCAGGACGGGGCCCGGACGTGCAAGACGGCCGGGCTGAGATCCATGAGGTGCTATCTCGACCGTGCAGCCCCCACCCTGTAGCGCACGGTCGCCTGGCAAACGATGCGTAGATGATGTCATCGCCATCCCCCGTCGCATAGCGGTGCGCGCCTTTAGCGGCGTCGGGGGGCGCAGAGCAGGATGACAACCGCATGCCTCGTGGGGCGTCTCTATAGCTGTGAGCACCTCGACCTCGGGAGCAGGGATGACGGGCTCGCTCCCGCCGCCCGATCTGCCGGACCGTGCCGACGAGGCCGTCACCGCACTTTTCCGGTTGCACGCGCACGCTCTCACCGGGCTCGCGGTCCTGCTCGTCAGCGACGCGGAGACGGCGGAGGATGTCGTGCAGGAGGCGTTCCTGGGGCTGTATCGGCGGTGGTTCTTCATCCGCGACAGGCAGGGTGCGCTGGGCTACCTGCGCACGGCCGTGCTGAACGGCGCCCGCAGCCGTTTGCGCCGACGCCGGACCGAACGTGCCTACGCCGCTCCGTACGACGTTGCCGCCCCGTCGGCAGAGACCCAGGCCGCCGAGCGCGCCGAGGCCGGCGAAATCCTCGCCTGCGTGGACAACCTGCCGCGCCGCCAACGCGAGGTGCTGGTCCTTCGCTACCACCTCGACCTGTCCGAGGCCGAGATCGCCGCCGAGCTCGGCATCAGCCGCGGCGCGGTCAAGAGTCATGCCTCCCGTGGCCTCGCCGCGCTGGCACAGCGGATGGGAGCCACCAGATGAACGACGTCGAACAGCAGTTGCAGCACGCCTTCTCCGCCCGGGTCGGGGAACTGCAGGTCTCCCCAGCGGCCGAGTCCCGGCTGCGCGCGGCCGTGGGCCGCCGACGCCAACGTCGACGGTTCGTGCTCGTCGTGGCCCCCGTGGTCGCGGTCGCGGCTGCGGTGGGGGTGCTGCTTGCGGTCCAGCCGGACCGAGGACCGGATCGCGGGACCGCACCCGCGGTGTTGCTGCCAGCCCCCGCGGTCGACACGCCCACACCCGACGCGTCCACACCGTCCGGCACCCCGGCGACTCCCCCGTCGACTCCCCCGCCGATCCCGGCAGCCGCGGGCGGCCCCGCGGAGCTGGTCGGGCTCACGGGTGGCACCGACCAACAGCAGGCCTTCGTCTACGACGCCCGCACAGGCCGCCGGCTGCGCCAGCTCAGCGTTCCCGAGGGGCAGTCGGTCCACGCCGTCGCTGCCGTCCCCGGCGGTGGCTTCCTCGTCGCCCACGCGGCCGCGGTGACGGAACCCACCGCGACGAGGCCATGTGCCACGACGGTGGAGTCGATCGGCACCACCACGGCCTTCCGATTGCGACTCGAGGAAGGGGTCGGCAGTCTCGCGGTGTCACCCGACGGCGCGACGGTGGCGATCGCCGGCGGCTGCCCGGCTGGCTCGCTCGAGCTGCGCTCCGCCGCGGACGGGCGTCTGCTGCACCGCTGGACCGAAGCGCCCTTCGCGCACGACAACGGGTTGTTCGGCCTGAGCTTCTCGCCCGACGGCCGGCGGCTCGCGTTCCTCTACAACCCGTGCTGCGGAGGCGGCACCGACGGCGTGCACGTCCTCGACACGACCGCCCCCGGCACCTCCTACCTCGGCGCGAAGCTCATCGATCAGTACGTCGGCAGCCCCGTCCCGACGGATCTGCAGACCGGCGAGCCGGGCTGGCTCGATGCCACCCACGTGGTCGTGGCCCGCAGCGGGCCGCGGTCAAGCGATCTCGTCTCGCTGGATGCGACGGCCCCTCGTACCCCACCGCGCGCCCTCAGCCCGCTCCCCGTCACCTCTGGGCACGTGCTCAATGTCCGCTCCGGCGCGACGTCCGGGCACCTCCTCGTCGAGGGCTCCGACGCCTGCTGTGGACTGGTGTACCGCTACGACGGCGGAGTGCTTCGCCCGCTCGCCCTGACCGCCGCTGGTGAGCTGCGCTGGTGACAGCTCAGCTGCCGGCGCGCGGCGCGGGGATGCCCGCGAGCAGCGAGCGCACCTCTGCCTCGGGGTAGCGCCGGTGCCCACCCAGCGTGCGGATAGACGGGAGCTTGCCCGCTCTTGCCCAGCGGGTGACGGTCTTGGGTTCCACGCGGAACATCGCGGCGAAGCCCCTGCCGGTCAGCTCGCCGTCTCCTTGGCCTGCACCGGGCGCCAGCGCGTGACGACCCGCTCGTAGACGGCGGCTGCGGCGGGGCCGTCCCCGGCGCGCAGCCGCGCCAGGCCCTCAGCGAGGTCGGCAACGGAGGTGTCCGCGGCGAGGAAGTCGTCGTCGAGCACGTGCACGAGGTCGCCGTAGTCGAGCTCGACCCGGCTGTAGGGGTGGAACTCCTCGAGCCATCGGCCGATCACCCCGAGGCCTGACACGGTGGGCGCCTCCGGGATCGTGCGTTGCAGCACGGCGAGGGCGCGGGCGGCCCGGCGTCGCGCGGAGGCCATGGTGGTGGCGTAGGCCAGCGAACGGTCCGGGTCACCGCGGCCCGTCCCGAGCACCAGGGCCGCCTCGTCGGCCTCCATGAGCAGGAACCAGGCCAGCGGCACGTGCCACGAAGCGGTGAGCACATGGGAGGGCCGCGGCCCGCCCGCGCTCACCCGGGCCTGGAGCTGCGCTGCGGCGTCGTCGGCCAGGGCCCGCGGGACGAAGGCGTCGGCGACGACGTCGGCGAGGCCACTGCGGAAGCTCGCCAGGGCCTCCCACACCCTGCGCTGCGTGTCGAGCGGGCAGACATAGGACAGCCCGTCGTGCAGCCGCACCAGCGCATGCTCCTCGGCCACGTCGAGCCGTGGGCGCACCACCATCGCCAACGCCTGCTCGTGCTCGCTGCGGACGGCCGTCGCGGGGCGCAGCAGGGTGCCCTCGGCGCGCTTGACCTCCGCATAGCGCTCCCACCGGGCGCGCTCCGGCGGGGAAAAGGCCGCCAGCGGCTCGTAGACGCGCAGGGATGTCGTGCACCCCGGGAAGCCGTGCGTCGACACGCCCCGAGACTGCCAGACGGCGAGCGACGGGCAGGACCGACGGGCAGGACCGACGGGCGGGGTGTACGCCGGGCGGCGGCGACGGCGGCGGCTACCGTCGCCACCCGTGGAGCTGTTCTCCCCCGACGGACACGAGCAGGTCGTGCTCGCCCAGGACCCCGCCAGCGGTCTGCGGGCGGTGATCGCAGTGTGGTCGACCGCGCTCGGTCCGGCTCTCGGCGGCACCCGCTTCGCGGCGTACCCGGACGAGGCCGACGCGCTGACCGACGCGCTGCGGTTGTCGCGGGCGATGGGCTACAAGAACGCGCTCGCCGGCCTGGACGCCGGCGGCGGGAAGGCCGTGATCCTCGGCAACCCCGCGGTGCTGCGCAGCGATGCCCTGCTCGAGGCCTATGGCCGGGCTGTCGCGGCGCTGGGCGGCCGCTATCTCACTGCCTGCGACGTGGGCACGACCGTTGCCGACATGGATGTGGTGGCGCGCACCAACCCCTGGACGACGGGGCGGTCCCGCGACCGCGGCGGGGCCGGCGACTCCGGGGAGCTGACCGCGCTCGGGGTCCTGCTGGGCATGCGGGCAGCGGCCCAGCACATCTGGGGGGAGCCGACCCTCGGCGGGCGCCGCGTCGCGGTGGCTGGCCTCGGCAAGGTCGGGCACCGGCTCGCGGCCGCCCTGCTCGCCGAGGGGGCGTCGGTGGTGGCCGCCGACACCGACCCGGCGGCGCTGCAGCGGCTCCGCGAGACCTGTCCCGGGGCGGTGATGGTGGCGCCGGAGGAGATCGCCGAGGTCGAGGTCGACGTTTTCTCCCCCAATGCGCTCGGCGGCGTGCTCACCCCCGCCGTCGTCGACCGGCTGCGCGCCCGGGTGGTCTGCGGTGGGGCGAACAACCAGCTCGCCGGCCCCGACGTGGCTGACGCCCTGGCCGCGCGAGGGGTGCTCTGGTGCCCGGACTTCCTCGTCAACGCCGGGGGCGTGATCGCCGTCGCGGACGAAGGGCTGACCCCGCCGTATGACCATGACCGGGCCATCGACCGCGTGCAGGGCATCGGCGCCAGCACCCTGCGCGTGCTCGAGTTGGCGGCGGCGGCGGGCCGCACCCCGGTCGCGGTGGCGGAGGAGCTGGCGGAGCGGCGCATCGCCGGGGTGCTGGGCGCCGGGACGTCCTTGTAGTCTGTCTCCTACGAGGACAACGACACAGCGAGGAGTCCGCCCATGGGGCGCGGCCGGGCAAAGGCGAAGCAGACCAAGGTCGCTCGCGAGCTGAAGTACAGCAGCGGCAACACCGACCTGACCGCCCTCCAGCGAGAGCTGCACTCTCCCTCGCCGGGCTTCCGGGTGACCACGGCGCCGGAGCCGGCCGAGGACGACTACGTCGACCCCTATGCGGACACGCTGGACGACGACGAAGACGTGCCCCCGGCGGCTGTCGTCCGCTGATCTCAGCTCGTCCGGTCAGCCGGGGTGGGTGCCGACGAGGCGCGCGGTCCCGGCGCCCGCCACGACCTCGCCGGCGACCCAGGCCGGCACGTGCCGTGCGGTCAGCACGGCGAGGGCCCGGTCGACGTCGTCGGGTGGCAGCACCGCGAGCATGCCCACGCCGACGTTGACGGTGCGCTCCAGCTCGGCCTGCTCGACGTGGCCGCGGAAGGCGAGCAGCCCGAAGATCGGCTGCGGCTGCCAGGTGCCCCGGTCGAGGACGGCGTCGAGGTGCTCGGGCAGCACGCGCGCGAGGTTGGCGGCGATGCCTCCGCCGGTGACGTGGGCGAAGGCGTGCACCCCGGTTTCGGCGACCAGCGCGAGGCAGTCCTTGCTGTAGATCCGGGTCGGGGTGAGCAACTCCTCGCCGAGGGTGCGTCCGTCGAGCTCGTCGAGGCTCGCCTCGAGGCGCAGCCGGGCGACGGTCAGCAGGACGTGGCGCACCAGGGAGTAGCCGTTGGCGTGCAGCCCCGAGCTGCCCATGGCGACCACCACGTCACCGGCGCGGACCCGCTCGGCCCCGAGCACCGCGTCGGCCTCGACGATGCCGACGCCCGTGCCGGCGAGGTCGTAGTGGTCGGGCGCCATCATCCCGGGATGCTCGGCGGTCTCCCCGCCGACGAGCGCGCAGCCGGCGATCCGGCAGCCCTCGGCGATGCCGCCGACGATCCCGGCGATCCGCTCGGGGACGACCTGGCCGCAGGCGACGTAGTCCTGCAGGAAGAGCGGCTCCGCCCCGACCACCACGAGGTCGTCGGCCACCATCGCCACCAGGTCGATGCCGACCGTGGCGTGACTGTTCAGCGCGATCGCGATGGCGATCTTGGTGCCGACACCGTCGGTGGACGAGGCCAGCAGCGGGGCGCGGTAGCGCGACAGGTCGAGCCGGAAGAGACCGGCGAAGCCACCGATGTCGCCGACCACCTCGGGTCGCGACGCCCGAGCGACCCGCGAACGCATGAGCTCGACGGCCCGCCCGCCGGCTTCGATGTCGACCCCGGCAGCCCGGTACGACGTGCCCGGCTCGTCGCGCGAACCGGTCACAGGCGCCGCGGGCCGACCGGGGCCGGCTGGCCGGCGTACCCCCCGGGTGTCGCCCCGGTCACGAGCGCGTCGTCCTCCACGCCCTGCAGGCCGTTGTGGATGCCCACCGGGCCCATCTCCGCGAGGCTGATGAACGCCTGCCGGCCGGCGGCCGCGCCGGCGCCGGCGGCGGCGAAGCCCGGCTCGAGGCCGAGCAGGTCGGTTTGCACTCCCTCGAGGAGGTGTTTGCCGAGGAGGTCCTCGGTGGGCAGCGCGATGGGGTACTCGCCGGTGAAGCAGGCGCTGCACAACCGTTGCGCGGGCTGTCGGCTGGCGCCGATCAGCCCGTCGAGGCTGACGAAGGCGAGGGTGTCGGCGCCGATGGCCGCGCGGATCTGCTCCACGCCGAGCCCGCTGGCGATGAGCTCGGCGCGGGAGGCGAAGTCGATGCCATAGAAGCAGGGCCAGGCCACCGGCGGCGCGCTGACCCGCACATGCACCTCCAGCGCCCCCGCCTCCCGCAGCATGCGCACCACCGCCCGCTGGGTGTTGCCGCGCACGATGGTGTCGTCGACCACGACCAGCCGCTTGCCGCGGATGACCTCGACCAGCGGGTTGAGCTTGAGCCGGATCCCGAGCTGGCGGATGGTCTGCGACGGCTGGATGAAGGTGCGCCCGACGTAGGCGTTCTTGACGAGCCCCTCGCCGTAGGGGATGCCGCTTGCCTCCGCGTAGCCGATGGCGGCGGGCGTCCCGCTCTGCGGCACGGGCATGACCAGGTCCGCTTCGGCGGGGGCCTCGCGGGCCAGCACGCGCCCGACCTCGACCCTGGTGGCATGCACGCTGCGCCCGGCGATCGCGGTGTCAGGCCGGGCAAGATAGACGTATTCGAAGAGGCAGCCCTTGGGGTCGGCGGTGGCGAAGCGGGCGGAGCGCACCCCGCCGGCATCGATCGTCAGCAGCTCTCCTGGCTCGACCTCGCGGACGAAGCTCGCGCCCACGATGTCCAGCGCCGCCGTCTCGCTCGCGACGACCCAGCCCCGCTCCAGTCGGCCCAGCACGAGGGGACGCACCCCGTGGGCGTCGCGGGCGGCCCACAGGGTGCGGTCATCCATAAAGACCAGCGAGAACGCGCCGCGCAGCTGGGGCAACACGCGCAGGGCGGCCTCCCCCACGGTGCTGTCGTCGTCCGCGGCGGCGGCGAGCAGGCTGGTGATGAGGTCGCTGTCGGTGGTGGACGGGACGACGTCGGCGGCGACCGC
>JAABUT010003611.1_pt1 | contig 13091 bp, 12 predicted proteins | sample 5559281 | NCBI WGS metagenome assembly JAABUT01 (sample SAMN10711880, study PRJNA513359) | rock metagenome | isolation source: Antarctica rocks | place: Antarctica: Victoria Land, Ricker Hills nord | collected 2016-01-04
CGTCGTGGGTGCGGCGCATGACGTGGCGGATGGGCGGTCACCTCACCGTTCTCGCGCCGGCCGAGCTCGCGACGAGCGTGGCGACCGGGGCCGAGGTGGCACTGGCGGCATACGCGCAGGACGGCGCCCCCGCGGCGCACGGCCACCCTGGCGCGGGCTAGGCTCCCGGGACGATGAGAGCCCTGATGTGGATCCTGGTCTGGGTCGTGCTCGTCGTCGGCGGCGCCGGCTACCTGTGGACCAAGGCTCGCGTCACCTGGCGGAAGTCGCGCGATCTCGGCGGCGAGCTGCGACTGACCGAGCAGCGGCTGGGCGAGGTGCGCCACCAGGTCGAGCGGCTGCGCGAGGGCACGGACGCCGTGTCGGAGCTTGCCGTCTTCGGCGACGCGTCGACCCTGCGCACGGAACGACTGGCCACCCGTCGGACGTTGGCCGACCAGCAACGCACACGTCGGGCCAAGGACATCCCGGCGTGGGCACGCCGCGTAGACTCCTAGGTGTTCCCGACCAGTGGAAGGCTCGTCAGACCATGTTGAGAGACCTCGCCCAGCCCAGCCACCTGCTGATCCTGGCCATCCTCATCGTCGTGCTCTTCGGGTGGAAGAAGCTCCCCGATGCTGCCCGCAGCGTCGGCCGCTCGATGCGGATCTTCAAGTCCGAGATGGGCGAGATGAAGACCGACGGCAAGGAGAGCAAGCCGAGTCCGGCCGCCACGGACACCGTCCCGGGAGCTGTCCCGCCGCAGCAGACGGCGTCGCAGGAGCCGGCACGCCAGCAGGCCGCCTCGCAGCCGGCGCAGGCGACGACGAACGGCCAGCACGCACCGGTCGACGTCCCCGGCGCCCAGCCGCAGGCTGCGCAGCCGGCCCGCCACGACAACCCGGCGCTCTGAGCGCCGAGCAGCATTCGGCATACGTCGACGTGAACCGGGGCTGACCCGTGGCCAAGGGCAGGCTTCGGCGCCAGCGTGACCCCGAGGGACGGATGTCCCTCGGCGACCACCTGAGGGAGCTGCGCCGCCGGGTCCTCATTGCGGCCACGGCGATCCTCCTCGGGGCGATCGTCGGGTGGTGGCAGTACCTGCCCATCTTCGAGCGGATCTCGAAGCCGATCCAGGACGTGGCCAAGGAGCGCGGCGCGTCCATCGCCGTGCTGAACTTCGCCAACCCCACTGACTCGTTCTCGATCGCCATCACCGTCGGCCTCTTCGTCGGGCTGGTCGTCTCGTCGCCGGTGTGGCTCTTTCAGATCTGGGCGTTCATTCTCCCTGGTCTCACTCGTCGAGAAAAGCGCACGTCGCTCGTCTTCATCGGGGCCGCGGTCCCTCTCTTTCTCGGCGGCTGCGCGCTGGCGTTCTTCACCCTTCCCAAGGTGATGGGGGCGTTGCTCTCCTTCACCCCAGCCGAGGCCTCGAACATCCTGCCCGTGGACGTCTACCTGAACTTCGTCCTGCGGTTCATCCTCGCCTTCGGGATCGCCTTCCTCCTGCCGGTATTCATGGTCGGCTTGAACGCCGCCGGGGTGCTGCCGGCGCGGCTCATGGTCAAGTCGTGGCGGCCCGCGATCTTCCTCATCTTCTTGTTTGCCGCCATCATGACGCCCTCTCCGGACGCGTGGTCAATGATCGCTCTCGCGCTCCCCATGATCATCTTGTACTTCCTTGCCGTCGGTGTGAGCTTTCTCCTCGACCGGCGCAGGGCGAAGAAGGACCCCACCACCAGCTGGCAGAACGTGCCCGACGACCAGGCCTCGGAGCTGTAGCGTTCGCCCGTGCCGTCGACGTCTCGAAAGCGGGTCGGGCTGCTCGTCAACCCCACCGCCGGTCGCGGCCGCGGCGCCGCCCTGGGTGAACGGGCCCGAGCCCAGCTCGTCGCCGACGGCCACGACGTCCACGACGTCTCCGGGCTGACCCTCGAGGGAGCCCGCGCCCACGCCGCGGCCGCCATCGCCGCCGGCTCCATCGACCTGCTCTGCGTCGTCGGGGGCGACGGTGTCGCGCACCTCGGGGCCAACCTCTGCGCCGGCACCGACCTGCCGCTGGCGATCGTCGCCGCCGGCGCCGGCAACGACAACGCTCGCTCGCTGGGACTGCCGGTCCACGAGCCCGAGGCGGCGACCGCCCTGGTCACCACTGGCACCATCCGCCCCATCGACGCCGGTCGCTGCATCCTGCCCGACGGCGCCGTCCGCTGGTGGCTCGGGGTTCTCGGTGGGGGGTTCGACTCGGTCGTCAGCGAGCGCGCCGCCGGGTGGTCCTGGCCGCCCGGCGCCCTGCGCTACCCCCTGGCGGTCGTGCGCGAGCTGCCCACGTTCACGGCCATCCCGTATGCCGTCACGGTCGACGGCGTGCGCCGCGAGACCGAGGCCATGCTCGTCGCCGTCGCCAACGGTCCCGCGTTCGGCGGCGGGATGCTCGTCGCTCCGGACGCGGAGTACGACGACGGCCTCTTCGACGTTCTCATCCTCCACAAGATCTCCGTCGTCGAGCTCGTCCGGCTCTTTCCGAAGGTCTTCAAGGGGACCCACCTCACCCACCCGAGCGTGGAGATCATCCGGGGTCGGCGGGTCCGGCTGGAGGCCGACGGCATCGTCAGCCAGGCGGACGGCGAGCGCTTCGAGCCGCTGCCGATCAACCTCGAGATCGTGCCGCGCGCGCTGCGGGTGGTGACTCCACGGCATACCGCGCCGCTGACGTAGCCTGAGCGCATGTCTGCTGCGGATCGGTACGCGGAAGCACGCGAACGCGCACGGCACGAGAGGAGCGAGCTCGGCAGGTTCACCGCAGGGCTGGGCTTCCCGCTCGACCCCTTCCAGGTCGAGGCCTGCCGGTCGCTCGAGGCGGGGCACGGCGTCCTCGTCGCCGCACCGACCGGGGCAGGCAAGACGATCGTCGGCGAGTTTGCCGTGCACCTCGCCTTGCGGACCGGGCAGAAGGCGTTCTACACCACGCCGATCAAGGCCCTGTCGAACCAGAAGTACGCCGACCTCGTGCGGGTCCACGGCGTGCAGAACGTCGGGCTGCTCACCGGCGACTCCTCGATCAACGGCGAGGCACCGGTCGTCGTCATGACGACCGAGGTGCTGCGCAACATGATGTATGCCGGCTCACCGACACTGGCGGGCCTCGGTTACGTCGTCATGGACGAGGTGCACTACCTCGCCGACCGGTTCCGTGGGGCGGTGTGGGAGGAGGTCATCATCCACCTGCCTCCAGAGGTGCTCGTCGTGTCGCTGTCCGCGACCGTGTCGAACGCCGAGGAGTTCGGCGCGTGGCTGGCCGAGGTCCGCGGCGGCGTCGACATCGTCGTGTCCGAGCATCGACCGGTGCCGTTGTGGCAGCACATGATGGTCGGGCAGCACCTCTACGACCTCTTCGTGGACCGCGCTCCCGGCGCATCCGGGGAGGTCTTCGACCCTGCCGGGCCGGGTGCGGACCTCTCGCCGGCACGGCTGAACCCCGAGCTGCTGCAGGCCATCGGCAACGACGCGCGGCGGTCGTTCCACGAGGACGGGGCCGCCGGAGGGGGTCACCGGGGCCGCGGAGGCCATGGCGGTGGCCGCGACTCAGGTGGGCGCAACGGCGCCCGGTACGGGGGACCGGGCAGCGGCGCCGGCGGGCGAGGTTTCGCTCGTGGTGGGCGACCGGGCGGTGGCGCCACCCGGGGCGAGGTCATCGACCGGCTGGACCGCGAGGGGCTGCTCCCGGCAATCACCTTCATCTTCAGCCGGGTCGGCTGTGACGCCGCCGTAGGCCAGCTTCTCGGCCAGCACGTGCGGCTCATCCCCCAGACCGAGGGCGACCGGATCCGCCGGCTTGTCGAGGAGCGCATCCAGGGCCTCGCCGACGAGGACCTGACGGTGCTCGGCTACTGGGACTTCGTCGACGGGCTGACCCGCGGGTATGCCGCCCACCACGCCGGGATGCTGCCGACGTTCCGGGAGATCGTCGAGGAGCTCTTCACCGCGGGGAGGATCAAGGCGGTCTTCGCCACGGAGACCCTGGCGCTCGGGATCAACATGCCCGCCCGGACGGTCGTGCTCGAGCGGCTCGTCAAGTTCAACGGCGAGGCCCACGTCGACATCACGCCGGCGGAGTACACCCAGCTGACCGGGCGCGCCGGCCGGCGAGGGATCGACATCGAGGGCCACGCGGTCGTCCTGTGGAACCGGGGACTGGACCCGCTCGCCGTCGGCGGCCTGGCCTCGACTCGCACCTACCCCTTACGCTCCAGCTTCCGGCCGACCTACAACATGGCGGTCAACCTCGTCGGCCAGTTCGGTCGCGACCGGGCCCGGGACATCCTCGAGACGTCCTTCGCGCAGTTCCAGGCCGACCGGGCCGTCGTCGGGTTCGTCCGCACGATCCGGCGCAACGAGGAGGCCCTGGCCGGCTACCAGACGTCGATGACGTGTCACCTGGGCGACTTCAGCGAGTATGCCGCGCTGCGCAACGAGATCCGGACCGTCGAGAAGGACGCGGTCAGGAAACGGGCGACACGTGCCCGCGCCGAGGCGGCGGTGAGCCTGGAGAACCTTCGGGTCGGGGACGTCATCAAGATCCCGTCCGGTCGACGGGCCGGGTATGCGGTGGTCATCCAGGCCGACAAGGGCGGCCGGGGGGAGAGCGCGTCTCCTGCCGTGGTCACCGAGGACCGGCAGCTGCGCCGGCTCACCGTGGTCGATGTGCCGACGCCGGTCGAGCCGATCACCACCGTCCGGCTGCCCAAGAACTTCAACGCCAAGAGCCCGAAGTCACGACGTGACCTGGCCACGAGCCTGCGCATCGCCGTGCCGCACGAGCCCTCGCCGACGAAGAAGACCGGCGCCAGACGCGCGCCGGGCCAGTGGGTCCCCGGCGCGGACGGGGAGGAGCGGATTGCCGAGCTGCGCCGCCGGATGCGCCAGCATCCCTGCCACGGGTGTCCGGACAGGGAGAACCACGCCCGTTGGGCGGAGCGGTGGTGGCGGCTCGATCGGGAGACCCAGGAGCTGCAGCGCAAGGTCGACGGGCGGACGAACTCCGTGGCCAAGACCTTTGACCGGATCTGCGACCTGCTCGGCGAGATGGGCTACCTGGGCGAGGACGGCAACTCGGTCACGCGTCAGGGCGCCCAGCTGCGCCGGCTCTACACGGAGAAGGACCTGCTTGCCGCGGAGTGCCTGCGCCAGGGCGTCTGGCAGCGTCTCGACCCGGCCGGGCTCGCCGCGGTGGTCTCCACGCTGATCCACGAGCCGCGCCGCGAGGAGAGCGAGATCTCTCCCCGGATGCCGAACGACGACGTGGCCGAGGCCTGGCGGGCCATGGTTGCGCTGTGGAGCCGGCTCGAGGACCGCGAGCGTGAGCACGCCCTCCCGGCGACCGGCGATCCCGATGGCGGCATCGCGTGGATGGTCCACCGGTGGGCGAGCGGACAACGGCTCGAGCTCGTGCTGCGGGACACGGACATCGCTGCCGGTGACTTCGTGCGTCGGTGCAAGCAGATCGTCGACCTGCTCGACCAGATCGCCGAGGCGGCGCCGACCCCCGCGCTGTCGGCGACCGCGCGCCGAGCCGTCGATGCAGTCATGCGCGGAGTCGTCGCCGCCGACCGCATCGACTGAGGCCGCCCAGTCGGCGTTCTCGCAGGGATGCCGCCCGGGAGGGCCACTGGTCTCCGAGATCCTCCGGCGCACGGACCGACCCGCGTGGCGAGGTGAGCCGACGACTGACCCGACTCAGCTCGATCCTCATCCACGGTTTTGAATCTTAGAAATCGCCGCAGATGCGGCTAGTATGCCGGCATGTCGAGTTTCCGGGTCCGTGAGGCGGCCGAGCTTCTCGGGGTCTCGGACGACACGCTGCGACGCTGGGTCGACCTCGGACGGCTGACCGCGTCGGCCGACGAGGCGGGGCGGCAAGCCATCGACGGAGCGGCCCTCGCCGCCTTCGCCCAGGAGCTCGCCGCCTCCACAGACCGGCCGGAGCCCGGCCCCGTCCACTCGGAGTCCGCCCGCAACCGGTTCGTCGGGCTGGTGACCCGGGTGGTCCGTGACACGGTCATGGCGCAGGTCGAGATCCAGTCCGGTGGTCACCGGATCGTCTCCCTGATGAGCCGGGAGGCAGCGGACGAGCTCGAGCTGGAGCCGGGGGTCCTCGCGATCGCCGCCGTCAAGTCGACGAATGTCGTCGTCGAGGTCCCCCAGCGCCGGTGAACGACCCCGCCCACACCCGTCCCGAGAGGCCTCAGATGCGCGGTGCCGCCGCCATTCCCACGGCGATGGTCCCTGCGATGGCTGCTCTGCTCCTGGCTGGTTGCACCTCCTCGTCGGCCGGCCCGGGGCCTGGGGTCCCGTCGAGCGGCTCGTCAGGCGGGGGGGCCGGCGTCACGGGGACGGTGAATGTCTTCGCCGCGGCATCGTTGCAGGAAGCGTTCACCCGGCTCGGCACCCAGTTCGAGGCGGCGCATTCGGGCGCCAGGGTCGTCTTCAGCTTCGGGCCGAGCTCGGGGCTGGCGGCACAGATCACCGGCGGCGCACCCGCTGACGTCTTCGCGTCGGCGAGCACAACGACCATGGACCAGGTCGTCTCCGCGGGTGGTGCGGTCGGCGCGACGACCTTCGCGCGGAACACCATGCAGATCGCGGTACCCGCGCAGAACAGGGCGGGGGTCACCGGCGTCGCGGACCTCGCGCGGCCAGGCGTCAAGGTGGCCGTCTGCCAGCCCGCCGTGCCGTGCGGTGCCGGCGCGGTCGCGGTGTTCGCCAAGGCGGGGATCGCCGTCACCGCGGTCACCCAGGAGTCCGACGTCAAGGGGGTCCTCACCAAGGTGCGCCTCGGGGAGGTCGATGCCGGCGTCGTCTACGTGACCGACGTCAAGGCGGCCGGCAGCAAGGTCACCGGTCTGAAGATCCCGGACGCCGTCAACGCCTCCACGTCGTACCCCATCGCCCCCCTGACCCGCGCGGTCAACGCCGCCGGCGCCAGGGCCTTCACCGACTACGTCCTGTCCTCCGCCGGCGCCGGCGTGATGGCCGAGGCCGGGTTCAGCCGACCGTGAGCACCACGAACGTGAGCACACGCACGAGCGCGCGACCTGAGCGTTCGGGGCGCGACGTCCGTGCGGCGCACGAGCGAGGCAGCGTCCCTTGGCCACTGGCCGTGCCCGCCCTGGTCGCGGCCCTCTTCCTGCTGGTCCCCGTGGCGGCACTGCTCGTGCGGGCGCCGTGGGCCGGCCTGGGGCGGATCCTTTCCGACAGCGAGGTGCTCGATGCGCTCAGGCTGTCCCTCGGGTGCGCGACGGCGGCCATGCTCATCTCGCTCGTCCTGGGGGTGCCGCTCGCCTGGCTCCTCGCCCGGGGCCGATGGGGAGGAATCTCGCTGCTGCGCGCACTGGTCACCCTGCCCCTCGTCCTGCCGCCCGTGGTCGGGGGAGTGGCGCTGCTCCTGGCCTTCGGGCGGCAGGGGGTCCTCGGTCGAACGCTCGAGGACTGGACCGGCGTCACGCTCCCCTTCACGACAGCGGGGGTCATCATGGCGGAGACCTTCGTCGCGATGCCCTTTCTCGTGATCACCGTCGAGGGCGCGTTCCGGGCGGCCGACCGGGGCTTCGAGGAGGCGGCGGTGACGCTCGGCGCCTCGAGGTTGACCGTCTTCCGGCGGGTGACCCTGCCCCTCATCGGGCCCTCCCTGGTCGCCGGGTCGGTCCTCTGCTGGGCTCGGGCGCTGGGCGAGTTCGGCGCGACCATCACCTTCGCCGGCAACTTTCCCGGACGCACCCAGACCATGCCGCTCGCGGTGTACCTCGCCATGGAGAGCGACCCCGACGCCGCCATCGCCTTGTCCCTCGTCCTCCTCGTCGTCTCGATCGTCGTCCTGGTGGGTCTGCGCGGCCGCTGGCTCCGGGCCGGGAGCACGCTGTGACCCGGATGACCGCGCCGACCCCTGCGCCGGCAGCCCTCCATGTCGACGCCCGGATCCACCGTGGTGACTTCGTGCTCGAGATCGGCGCCGAGGTCGCTCCCGGTGAGGTGCTCGGCGTCCTCGGACCGAACGGTGCCGGCAAGTCGACGCTGCTGCGCGCGCTCGCCGGACTGACGGCGCTGACGAGCGGCAGCATCCGACTCGGGGAGGAGACCCTCGACGACGCGGCCGCCGACACATTCGTGCCCCCCGAACGACGTCCCGTCGGTCTGGTCTTCCAGGACTACCGCCTCTTTCCGCACCTCGACGTCCGCGACAACGTCGCCTTCGCCCAGCGGTCGGGAGGGGCCGGCCGACGCGAGTCCCGCGACCGGGCGACGACCTGGCTGGAGCGCCTCGACCTCATCGGCCTCGCCGCGCGTCGACCGCACGAGATCTCCGGTGGTCAGGCCCAGCGGGTGGCCCTCGCGCGGGCACTGGCGGCGGAACCCCAGCTGCTCCTGCTCGACGAGCCGTTGTCAGCGCTCGATGCCCGGACCCGCCTCGACGTGCGGACCCAGCTGCGGCACCACCTCAAGGACTTTCACGGGCCGGTCCTGCTCGTCACCCACGACCCGCTCGAGGCGATGGTCCTGGCTGACCGCCTCCTCGTGCTCGAGGACGGGCGGGTCGTCCAGGAAGGGGCGCCCGCCGAGGTCGCCCGCCGCCCGGCCACCCAGTACGTCGCCCACCTGGTCGGCCTCAACCTCTACGCCGGCGCCGTCAACCCCGGGGGCGGCACCGTGGACCTCGACGGCGGCGGCACCCTCGCCGTGGCTCCGGTCGACGGGATCCGGCCCGGCGGTCGGGTCCTCGTCGGGCTCCGTCCGTCTACGGTTAACATCCACACGGCCCGCCCCGAGCACTCGAGCCCGCGCAATGTCTGGGCCGGCACGATCCGCGGCCTCGAGCTGCTCGTCGACCGGGTCCGCGTCCAGGTCGACGGCACTCCGTCGGCCCTCGTCGACGTCACCCCGCCGGCAGTCGCCGAGCTCGACCTGCACCCGGGACAGCAGGTCTGGCTCTCGGCCAAGGCCACCGAGACCGACGTCTACCCCGACTCCTTCCCCAGCTGACCGCCGGCCTCAGGGGATCCCGAGGGCGGCCAGCACCCGGTTGACCGAGCTGGTGACACCGAGCTCGGAGGCGACCTTGCTCAGCAGCCGGACGTCCGCCACCTCGGTGGGCAGCGTCGCGTCGACCTGGGGCATGGGTGCGTCGAGGGCCACCCGCACCACGCCAGGAGCGACATCGAGGTATGCCGTCGCCACCTCGAGGCGCGTCCGCAGGGCTCCCTTGATGGCCGGGTCACCGCCCGCCACGGCGGCCCGCAACCCGTCGAGGTCGCCGTAGGACGCGATGAGCTTCGCGGCGGTCTTCTCGCCGATGCCCGCCACCCCGGGGAGCCCGTCCGACGTGTCCCCGCGCAGGACCGACATGTCCGCGTACGCGAGACCGGACGGCACGGCATACCGGTCTCGCAGGAAGATCTCGTCGACGAGGTCGGCGTCGCGGACCCCACCGCGGGCGGTGTAGATGACGCGGATGCCCGCCGCGTCGTCGACGAGCTGGAAGAGATCGCGGTCGCCGGTGACGATGTCCACCGGGCGGACCCCGCGCGACGCGTGCGACAGCGTGCCGATGACGTCGTCGGCCTCGTAGCCGTCCGAGCCGATCCGGGGGATGCCGAGGGCCGCCAGGACGTCGACGATGAACGGCACCTGGGGGAGCAGGTCGTCCGGGACCTCCTCCGCCTGTGTCGTCAGGTCCGCGACCCGGTGTGCCTTGTAGGAGGGGATGGCCGCCACCCGGAAGGCCGGTCGCCAGTCGTTGTCCCAGCAGGCGACGAGGTGGGTGGGGCGGTACTTCTCGATGAGCGACGCCACCATGTCGAGGAAGCCGCGCACCGCGTTGCTCGGTGGGTCGCTGCTCGAGGACCGCTGGTCGGGCACGCCGTAGAACGCCCGGAAGTAGATGCTGGCCGAGTCGAGGAGCATGAGGCGTTCCCGGGGTGCGGTCATGACGGCCATCGTGCCATTGCGCGCAGCCTGCCGGGCCGGGCCCGGGACAGTGACTAGCCTGTGCCTGTGGAGCCACTCGATCGCCGACTCGTCGACCTGCTGGCGGCCGACGGCCGGATGAGCTTCACCGACCTCGGCAAGGCCACCGGCCTGTCCACGTCAGCCGTGCACCAGCGGGTCCGCCGGCTCGAGGAGCGGGGTGTCATCACCGGATACCACGCGTTCGTCGATGCCGAGGCGATCGGTCTGCCGCTGACCGCCCTCATCGCCGTCTCGCCGCTCGACCCGGCAGCGCCCGACGACGTCCCCGAGCGGCTCACCGACATCCCCGAGATCGAGGCGTGCCACTCGATCGCGGGCGACGAGAGCTACCTGCTCAAGGTGCGGGTGGCCAAGCCCACGGCGCTGGAGGACCTCCTGGCGCGGATCCGCGCGGCTGCCAACGTCCGGACCCGGACCACGGTGGTCCTCTCGACTCCGTGGGAGGGCCGGCACACCCGGATGCTGGACGACGCTGCCGACTGACGTCCTCAGCGGCTTATCGACGCACGGGGCGGCGAGGACTGAGACATCCGTGCCCGACAGTTCGGTCGTGCCGTCGGTCAGCTGTCGACGTGCCAAGACGTCACCACGCTCAAGGGGCAGACCGAGGGACCGCGCGAGTGGGCGCTGTCCGGCGAGGTGACTCAGGCCAGCTGAGCCTCGGCGAGCTGTCGGCTCGCGAGGGCGTGCTCGGCCGCGACCTCGTGGGAGGCCGGGGTGTCCGCGTTCTCGCGCCACCAGCGCTGACCCGACTCGGGCAGCGTGTCGATCGGGTCGTAGTAGACGTAGTCGCGGCTCAGTGCCGCCTCGTCGCTGCCCTCGATCGACGTGCGGTAGTTCTTGCGCCAGAAGGAGATGCCCCGCTCGGTGTCGTACTCCTCCTGCTGGTGCACCCACCGCTTTCCCACGAACGGCACGTCGCAGACGATCCGCGGCGTGGCGAACCCCGGGAGGTAGCCCATGATCGAGTGCTGGAGCTGCTGCGCCTGCCGGAGCGAGACGCGCCAGTGCTCGCTGAACGGGATCATGTCGCACATGTAGAAGTAGTACGGCGTGATGGAGGCGCTGTCCTGCAGGGCGAAGCACAGGTCGAGCAGCTGCTGCGGGGAGTCGTTGACGCCGCGCATCAGCACCCCCTGGTTGCGCACGTCACGGACACCCGCATCGAGCATCGCCCGTGAGGCGGCGGCCACCGCCGGGGTCACCGACTGGGCGCTGTTGACGTGGGTGTGGATCGCCAGGGAGACGCCGCGGGCGCGGGCCTTCTGCGCGACCCGGCCGACCCCCTCGACGACGTCGTCCGCGAGCCAGTGCTGCGGCAGCCCCATCAGCGCCTTGGTCGCGAGCCGGATGTCGCGGATGCTGTCGACCTCGAGCAGCTTGTCGAGAAAGCCCTCGAGGTTGCGCCACGGCATGTTCGCCACGTCGCCGCCGGACACGACGACGTCACGCACGGTGGGCGTCGACTGCAGGTAACCGAGCATCGCGGCATACCGGTCGACCGGCTTGCCGGCGAGCTTGAGCTTGGTGACCTGGGGCGTGGAGTTGCCGACGAGGTCCATCCGGGTGCAGTGGCCGCAGTACTGCGGGCAGGTCGGGAGCAGCTCGGCGAGCACCTTGGTGGGGTAGCGGTGGGTCAGTCCCTCGGCGACCCACATGTCGTGCTCGTGGAGGGAGTCGCGGGTCGCGTGGGGGTGGGACGGCCAGTCCGAGCGACGGTCGGAGAAGACCGGGAGCATGTAGAGCCGCACCGGGTCGGCGTAGAACGCGCGGCTGAACTCCCGGCCGGCGGCCGGCATGGGGTCATCCACCGCCGGCACCATGGTGTTCATCATCTGCGGGGGCACGAGCATCGACATCGTCGCCCGCTCCGCCTGGTCCCGCTCGAGGTCGGCGTAGAAGGCGTCCGTCAGCAGGTCGCCCATCAGCTCGCGGAGTTGCCTGACGTTCTTGACGCAGTGCGCCCGCTGCCACTGCACGTCCGCCCACTGCGCCGCAGCCACGTCACGCCACCCCGGCAAGCGGGTCCAGTCCGGCTCCACGAGCTCGCGCTGACGGTAGTGGTAAGGCTGCTCGATCGCGCTGCTCATACGTGGCAGAGTAGTGGAGGAACTACGGTAGTTGCGCCACCCCACCGCAAGATGTCGCGCCCGTATGCCGTTCAGCAGGAGGATTTGTGTCCCTGACTCCGTCGTCGCCGGTCGGCCTGCACCGTGTCCTGGAGCCCTCGGGTGAGCAGGTCACCCTGCCGCAGGCGGCACTGCGCCTCGACCCGCGGCCGGCGCTGTGGCCCGACGAGGTCCGCATCCGGCTCGACACGCTCAACCTCGACGCCGCGTCCTACCGTCAGCTCGCCGACAAGCACCGGGGACCGGACGGCTCCACAGATGGGCGCGCCGTGCGCGCCGAGGTCCTGGAGATCATCGAGCGTCGGGGCAAGATGCAGAACCCCGTCACCGGGTCCGGGGGCATGCTCATCGGCATCGTGGACGGGGTGGGTCCGCAGAGCCCCCTCGGCCTGCGGGTCGGTGACCGGGTCGCCACGCTCGTCTCGTTGTCGCTGACCCCCTTGCGCGTCACGGACGGCCTGGAGCGCTGGGACGGGTTGACCGAGCAGGTGCCCGCGGCCGGCCACGCCATCCTCTTCGGCCGCAGCATCGCGGCTGTCCTCCCCGAGGACCTCGACCCCCAGCTCGCGCTCCTCGTCATGGATGTCTGTGGGGCACCGGCGCTCGTGGCCCGGGTCGTCCGCGAGTATGCCGGGACCGCACCGACCGTCTGCGTCCTCGGGGGCGCTGGGAAGGCGGGATCGCTGTCGCTCGCCGCCGCACGCCACGCGGGAGCGGGCCGGACCATCGCCGTCGTCCCGGCCGAGCAAGAGGCAGCCCTGCTGCGCGGCACCGACCTGGCGGACGAGATCGTCGTCGGCGACGCCCGTTCGCCGCTGGGCCTCTCCACCGCCGTCCAGGCCGCCGGTGGGCCCGCCGACATCACCGTCGTCTGTGTCGACGTCCCGGGCTGTGAACAGCCCGCCATCCTCTCGACCGCCCAGGGCGGCACGGTGATCTTCTTCTCGATGGCGACGAACT
>JAABUT010003612.1_pt1 | contig 13086 bp, 13 predicted proteins | sample 5559281 | NCBI WGS metagenome assembly JAABUT01 (sample SAMN10711880, study PRJNA513359) | rock metagenome | isolation source: Antarctica rocks | place: Antarctica: Victoria Land, Ricker Hills nord | collected 2016-01-04
GCGAGTAGATGAGCGAGTAGAGTGATGAGTATGTAGAGTGACGAGTAGAGTGATGAGCATGTAGAGTGATGAGTAGATGAGCGAGTAGATGAGCGAATAGATGAGCGAGTAGAGTGAGCGAGTAGATGAGCGAGTAGATGAGCGAGTAGATGAGCGAGTAAATGAACAAGTAGAGAAACGAGTAGATGAGCGAGTAGATGAGCAAGTAGAATGATGAGCATGTAAAATGACGAGTAGAATGATGAGCATGTAGAATGACGAGTAAAGTGATGAGTATGTAGAATGACGAGTAGAGTGATGAGCATGTAAAGTGACGAGTAGAATAATGAGTATGTAGAGTGACGAGTAGAGTGATGAGCATGTAGAGTGACGAGTAGAATGATGAGTATGTAGAGTGACGAGTAGAATGATGAGCATGTAGAGTGACGAGTAGAATGATGAGCATGTAGAGTGATGAGTAGAATGATGAGTATGTAGAGTGATGAGTAGAATGATGAGCATGTAAAGTGACGAGTAGAATGATGAGTATGTAGAGTGATGAGTAGAATGATGAGCATGTAAAGTGACGAGTAGAGTGATGAGCATGTAGATAAATATTTTAGCTGAATTAGCTGAGTTAGTCGAATTTAGCTGAAATTTAGCTGATTAGTCAGTTGTTAGCTGATTATTAGCTGAATCAAGTCGACTTTTTCAGATTCTGTCATCGAGCAAAAAGTTAGCTGTCGAACATTTTGTCGATGTTCTTCTTCTTCTTCTTCTCATACTTCTTCTTGTACTTCTTCTTGTACTCATTCTTATTCTTAATCATATCTGCATCGTTATTTCTCTTGCTAAATTTCATCTTCTTGTCATCATCATCAATCTCAATGATATCATCAGATTCATCATTTGATGAATCTAGTGAATTAACTATCTTTCAACCAATCGCATTTTTTTCATTTGAAAATGCGTTCATGAATTTGTTGAATTCTTGTATGACATTTGAATCATTCATTGTCTTCAATTCATTCAATTCTTTATGATGTAAAATGCATTGCTGAATTAATTCAATAGTAAATATCATGTATCTTGACATGTTTTTTTCAAGTTCATCTTGTTATGCAATAGTTTAATGCATACATTAGTCTTGTCTTTTACATCAAACACAATATATACATCAACAGTAGAAGTAGTATTGAATGTTATCTTCATGATTATTGCTTCAAGCTTTGTTCGCTTTGCAGTCTTCTTCTTTCTTGTTTTCTTCATTAAATTCATCTTAAAGCATTGAGTTATTATACAATCAGTTTTTGAAACACATATGCATTACTTAAATGCATTATCATGCAGACTCTTTCTCACTTGATCATTCATGATTATATCTTGCATATTGTTTTTCATTTTCATCTGCTTCACTTTGATGACTTTCTGATAAACATTGATGCTTCTCAATTTGATGAATTGTTTATATAAAATCACTTGATCTGCACTTTGTTTGATATAAAGAGTTTTTTGATCTTCATTTCATTTCATTACATGATTTCTACTTGTAATTGACTGCAACTTGATTAATAGATTGAACACTCTGCGATTTTAATTAGTCTCAATGATAATGCATATAAATAATGGATAACAATCTTCTTACTTGATAGTGATGTTATAGTGCTTTTTCTAATGAACTTAGTCATAATAGATGAGTGCAATGAATAGATGTGAAACGTAGAAAAAGTTAGAGTTAGAATAAACGTTGAGTGTAGATAAAGTTAGAATTAGAATAAATGTAAGATGAAATGTAAATAAAATTAAAGTTAAAGCTGAATGTTAGAATTTATTCATCATCTTAAAGCTGCAATCAACACATTCATCATATTAGTACTAATATCAAAAAATTTGTCATATTGATTTTACTATAAACACAGTCAACAGTCATCATTTCTTGTTTACACATCATTTCTTGTTTACATCATACTTCACTTTGCTTTCACTCAACTCGATAGTATCAAATTTTCAAATCATTGTCAGTTAATATACATCATGACTCGTTGCAAGCAAACAGATAATGCATTTAAATAATGCATTTCTTGTTGCACATTGCTGACAGACTTGATTTAGAACGAAAGTCTAAAGATGCATCACATGATGATTTAAGAATTGCAACTCATGATGATAGAACATCAGATAATTGAATCACGAATGAATCAAGAGTAGACTTGAAGACTTTATTTGAAATCAAGATTAATAGAATTGAGAAAATAATGTAAACAGATAATGCATCAAGTTATTAATAGCTAATTTATCGTGACAGTCAACAAGAAAATGAAAGTCAGAAATCATTGCACTTCAAGAGATACATCATTATCAGAAAGATGTAAATTTGTTGATATTGAAGATTTCATTTGAAAGAGTAGTTCATGAAATCATGCAGAATGAGATTGATATGAACAAGATGAGTCAAAGAATGAGCAATGCAAACTATAAAATTCAGACTTCAACATTGCTTGCTTTTCAGAAGATTGCAAAAGCATTTCTATGTGAATTTCTTGTCAGTAAGTGCATTACTCATTTGTATTATTATTGATATTTTACAACACTTACTGATATAATGCTTTACATATGCAAATAGCAATCTTCTTGCTATTCATGTCAAGCGAGTAACTTTTCAGCAAAGAGATTTGATACTCATGAAAACTTTGATGTACAATCTTGAAATTCAGTTTGATGCTTAATGAAAATAGCATTCACAATATCTTGATCAGATTAAGTTATTTAGCATAGCAATACACTTTATGAACTGCATTATCTTTTTGCATTATCTTGTAACTGTGTTATCATACTACATACATTAATAATGCAAAAGTGACTTTAAATGAAATGATATTGAACATTTAAACAATAATAAAATGTAAAACATTTTGCAAATCTGCTCTGAAAGAATCAGCAGCTTCATTAATCGCGTTATCTTCATTTTCTTCTTTACAATAAATATCTCATGCTTTGATGATAGTTTTCTCAGAATTCAAGTTCATGATACAATTATAATACTTGAAAAGCATTATCTGTTCAACTGATTCTGAAGTCATTTGTGATCAATCTCATTGACAAACTCTTCTTGCAAGACTGAATGTTCATTCAATATTTATAAAGAATATTGAACATGAAAAAACATTCTTAGTCATTTGAGTTAATCTTGAATAATTCAAAACGTTGTCTTTTCAATACTTTCATGTTGAAAATCTTTTAACAATAGCATCAATGCAAAGATATTGATCATCTTCACTAACAGATACAAAGCAATGTTGAGTTCTTTAAAGAAAAGTTCATGTAATCATCATAACAAGTTATAACATTGTTAACAAATGATCAATTGCATTATCATATTGCATTATCTGATCAACATTACTAGTCACTTGCACTCTGACTTTTGCAATTGTAGTTTTCTCTTCATAATGATGATGAAAATAATTCTTGAACTCTTTTCTGTATTTGTTGTAATAAAAATGAGAATCATTCTCATTTATGTTTCAATCTTGATACAAATTCAGCTTTTGAATAAAATTTAAAATCATAGCGAGATTGTATATCAGTTCATCTTTGCTCTTCATTTTGAAATAGTACTTTGCAAGCTTGTTAAAAGCTAGTTCGCAAGCTTAAAGAATAAGTACTTGTGAAGTACATGTATTATTGCGTACTATTGTTTCAATAACATTGAGATGATTGAAAAAAGCATCAAACATTCAAAATTCTAAATGTATATTAACATTGATGATTCTAGACACAATCAAAGTTAGCTCATAGAAAGAATTTAACATATTGTCAACAAGCAATATTAATGATCATTCATTCTTCTTTAATTGAATAGTTTAAATCTTTGCATCTATCAAGAATTTCTCAACTCATATATTGATTGTGTCATGCAGTTGATATACACGTCGAAGTATCAAATAAATAAAGTTTCAACGAATGCAAATATCTTATATCAATTTTCAAGATTTTGTGACTTAAAGCTTTAAAAAGTGAAACTTTCATTGAAAAGAACTGTTGATGACAATAGTAAGAGCGCGAATCTGTTTCACTGATTAGTAAATGTATTATCTTTTTGCATTATTAACTTGATAAATATCTTCTTAACAACAGTGCAAAGATCATTGCTTGTGATTACATTCTCAACTTGATTATCATTTAATGATACAGCGAAATTGTTGTTCAAAGTCTTTGATTTAATAGCTCTGATAAACTCTTGAGTCATTAGATTGATGATATGAGTCATACAAGATATCAAGTTTTGTGCTCTATTTCATGAAATGTTACGTTGACTGAGCACTCTTTCAAACTTCTTCTTTAAAGTGTCATTGTTGCTTGCATTATTGATAACAACATCAAAAAGCTTGTTCTTAATGTTGTATATATTCAAAATCTTGAACAGCTTTTGCATTAAATGATGATTAGTATGCTCAACTTGAAAAGACGTAAATTCAATAAGATGTTCATGATATTGAAATGTAACATTCATTCAATATATCAAAACTTTCAGATAAGTGACTTTTTAAGAACTAAATCATGCATTCAATGTAATAGAAATCTGTCGTGATTCTTTTAAGTCTTGCTTTATCTTTGCTCAAATTTCATCATATTTCAAGAAAATCATGTTTGACAATTTAGTGCAATGCACAAGAATAATCTCTGAACGAAGCATTTGTAGTAACTGTCAAAAATGCTTGTTTTCAATGATTTAAAAAAACAAATTCAGTGCAATGAAGATCTGACATAATATCTTTTCTCAATTTTATTGATTGAATTGAGATGATAAGTTGATATGACTTTTCTTCTATAAATACATCAACTTTGCATTATTTATTTGCATTATCATATTGAACTTACATGATTGAAAAATATCTCAAGCTGTGAAAGAAAGTTGAATCATTTTCGTTTCTGACAAGCATTTAACTTGAGATGCTTGATCATATTGAACGTACTAGATTCATCAAGTGTTGTAGAATGATTTAGAATTTTAAGACAATTCTTGCATGAAATCTTAGAATATTCTTTCAACGTCAAGATCATTTGAATAAACTTGTTTCAGATGTCAAATTGTTTATTTACTTTGATCTTCTTAGCTTAAAGTGAATTATCTATCTTTCTTTGAATCTTGTTGATGATACTTTCGTCAACAAATGTCTGTAGTCATCATTGTTGAAATTGAGCATTGATATCAGCACTTCACTCAACATACTGATTATTCTTTCTTAATATTAAAAGAGAAGTATCGCGATGAATTTTATTCATTACTTCTTGAAGAGTTTGTTTCTTTTCAACGAAATTCTGATTGATGTTTCGTGAATCTTGACTTGCAAATTCATTAGAATGAAAACTATTGAAAGTAAATGAATGAATGATCGAGAAATTAAATTCTTTCTCGATCAAAGATCTTGATAATTCATATGTTTTATCAGAATCAGACATCTTGCAATATATTTTATTGATAATGCAACAAGATAATGCAAACAACGAGAAGAGAAATAAATTCATTTGTTTCACGTAAGTCTTTCAAATATAATGACGTAATAGATTCAAAAATAGTAAATCTTGATATTTGATGTCATTTTCGATTTCTTGATGAGTTGAGTTGAGAACTTGAATCTGATATTGATTCAAAGTCGATATCAGATTGAGTCAGAATGTTGAAATTGAGTATTCAAGTCAAGTCAGAAGATTGATATTGAGTACTCAAGTTGAGTCAGAAGATTGATATCAAAACTCAACTTGATGATCAGTCTATTCTCGTTTCTTCATTATCATTCTCTCGTTGTTTGCATTATCTTGTTGCATTATCAATAAAATACATTGCAAGATGTCTGAGATTGATAAAACATATGAATTATCAAGATCTTTGATCGAGAAAGAATTTAATTTCTCGATCAATCATTCATTTACTTTCAATAGTTTTCATTCTAATGACTTTGCAAGTCAAGATTCATGAAACATTAATCAGATTTTCGTTGAAAAGAAACAAACTCTTCAAGAAGTGATGAATAGAATTCATCGCGATACTTCTTTTTTAATATTAAGAGAGAATTGTTAGAAATCAGCATAAAGCGAGTCAATATAAGTGTCATTTAACTAGAAGATAAATGCTAAGAAAGAAAGAAAGTTACAGAAAAGAAGCTGACTACATATATGTGTTTCTCAGTCAATGCTAAACTCAATAGAAACTAGTCAAGATGATGAAGTGAGAATAAATCTGACAAGATTAGAAGACTGAGTCTGACAAGACTAGAATCATGACATTATCTCTCTTCTTTGATGATTCATGTTTACATGAATGTATTTTCTGCTCGACTCGATTGATTGCTCAATCTAAATCATGATTGATTGAATTGTTGATTAGCGCGATTTGTTCGAGTATTGAATATGAAAATCGTTAATGATCTTCTGAGTGTTCATAAATTCATCGTCATCAGCGTTGTATCAATTGAGATTATTGTTATAGTCATTTCATTTGACTCTATACTGAAGTCATCTTTGATATCGACGAAAATTCAATATATGATTGATTTTTCACTCATCTTCGTCGTTTATCACTATTGAATCTGAGAATTCGTTCTTTTGATCAGACAAGAAGTCGTTGACGACAGAGCGAAGCAGATCAGAATGAAATACATCATGAATATGTATAGACTCTAATAATTTCAATTTATATGAAGAGTCAATGAGATCTAGATTGATGAAAGAATCGAGCATTTTGTCATTTAGCTTCTTGAAAGATTTCACTGTAATGATGTTTCTTTCATTCAGAAACATCTTTGATTCAATCTCATAATCAACTTCTTTTCTATGCTTATTGACTTGTTTCATCATTTGTTCTCATGTTTTGACTAGCGACTTGCGAGCAAACTTCAGTATTTTGTTCATATGTTCAGATATATTCTCAGCTTTAGTCATCTGCAAGCGTTTTCGAAAACTTTCATATTCAATGACATTGAGTTCAAAGCTCATACAAGAATGAAAGTCTTTGTTTAGAAAGAAAGAAGTCAAGAAGATGATTGAGAACAAAGCATTATTGTTGATGAACTTAATCATGAGTAGTAGCTTAGCTCAGTCATTCTGCATGTATGAACAGAAGAATTAAAGATATCTTTTGATGTTCTGATTGACTCATTCACTTTGATCATCAATCTGAAGATGATAAACTGTGAAGAGTTGAAGATTAATATTTAGTCTTTTGCAAAGCGACTTTCATAGAATGAAGATAAATTGAGAGTCTCAATTTGAAACAATGAAATTGAGTAAATCATGTATTCAATATATTTACTGAAGCATTAACTCTGCTGTTTTTTCTGCTGTGATCTTCTCGTTATTAATGAAGCAAGAAATATAATGTTGTTTCTTTGTCAGTTTACATATTACTGTTAGTATGATGTTTTTGTCTTTTGAAAAAGATAAGTTGATGATGAAATTCATAATTATGTTCTTTCATTGCTGTTCAAGTATGAGTAAAGAATGTAGTAGTTCATTGAATTTATTTCAAGAAGTCTTTGATCGCTGACAAATGTAGCAGTTTAAAATCTATCAATTTATTGTCTTTCACATTGAAGATTAATAGTAGTATCTTCTTATGATCTTCATCGTTCTGAGAATTTCGAAATGATCAATAGAAGATTGATCATGAACTTCTTGAATTAACTTTATTTGAAGATGCTCATTGAAGAAAACTTATAGAAGATTATCTCGATATAGTATTTCATTCTGAACTCGACAATCTCTTAATTTAGTATCTTTGTATTGAGCTTCATCTCTTGCTATTGCTTCGCGAAGTAGCGTACAATTCTCATCGATCTCATTAATCTTAAGAATCTGTTTATAGATTGATTCATCAATGTTCTTCTTTAAAGTCAGCGATTTTCATTCAATTCAATGTGAGAATTGTAGTTCATTGATAGCAACATCATTCATTCTCGAAGCTTCTAGAAACTGAATTGACTTGACGAGTCAATGCATTGACTTTGATATTTTATTTGTCTGAGTGATACATGATTTTAAAGTTGAAGTTAACAAGCTTTTGTACTCAGCGCATTTAATGTTTACTTAGCTTTTTATCTTTCATTAATGACGTTAAAACTTGATGATCAGTGAACATTTTAATGAGTAGCTCAATTAATTTCAGCTCAGATCATCAATGCTTGAAGACATAAATGATTGCTAATAACTTCTTGTCATAGATTTTGTAATTGCAGTCAGCGAGACTCAGATTCTTGCTGTAGTAGATCATTGAATGCAATGTTTCTTCATCATTATACTGAGAAAGTATGTCATCATTGACGTAGTTGAATGAGTCTGTTTCAAGAATAGTCTCTCTATTCTGATCAAAATGACGAAGAATAGAGACTTCAGTTATTCATTTCTTCATATGATCAAAGATCATTTGACAAGCTTGATTTTATTCAAATATCATCTCTTTTTGAGTTAGTTGAATCAGAGAATGAACAATCTTCGAAAAGTTCTTTATAAAAAGTCAATAGAAATTGCAGAAGTCAATGAAGAACTGCATCTGAGTGAGATTTGTAGAAGTAGATCATTCAACTACTGCTTGTACTTTTCTGAGATTCATCTTTAGTTCTTCAATGAATAGTAATAGTTTCAGAAAGAAGATCTTCTGAACATGAAACTTGCATTTGTTTATATTCATCTGAAGATCAGTCTCTTGTAATCTATGTAGAACTAATTGTATATGTTGCTTATGCTTCTTCAGTGTTTTGCTGTAGATGATAATATCATCTAGATAAATCTGACAAAACTGATGAAGATAGTCAAATAGCACGTCGTTCATATAGTGTTGATAGAAAGTCGAGTCGTTGATTAATTTAAAAGACATCATATGATATTTGTAGAAATCAAAAGAAGTGATAAAGATAGTCAAATCTTCGCTGCTTGAATGCATATGCAGTTTGTTGAAAACAACAATGATGTTCAATTGAGTCAGATACTTGCTATCTTGAATACGAGCGAGAGTTTCGTCTATTAGTGATAAGAAGTAGTGATCTCGTTTGATCAAAGCATTGAGCTTTCTGTAGTTTACATAGAAACGCAAGCTATCGTCTTTCTTTTCGATGAATAGTATGAGCGAAGCGTATGAAGCTGAGCTAGAAGATATAAAGTCTTTATTCAGATGCTTGATCAGATAATTCTTCATCTTTTGAAGCTTGTAGTCAAACATATGATAAAAATGACTTTGAGAAGATGTTCTCTTGTTGATCAACTCAATTTTATGATCATAAAAGCGATGAGAGAGTAGTTGATCAGTCATCGCTCAATCAAACACGTCTAGATAGTCATGATATTTCAAAGAAAGCTTAGCTTTGACTTCTTTCAAAGTCTCTTCATGTGAAAGCTCTTGTAAATTTACGTCTTCTGATTTATTTCTAGCTGTTTTTAGAAGTCAATCGATTTTCGTGATGATAATCATGAAAGTAATCACATTTGATCGTTTGACTAGTAATCTATATGCTGCAGTCTCTATCATTGCTATGTTTATTGAATCAAAAGACGAAGACTTGATTAAATTAAATGATTTCATGATTTTACTGAATGAAGATGACTTCTCGTCGAGTTGAGTGACAACAGAAGAGATAAATCTTGTTAGAAACCAGCATAGAGCGAGTCATATAAGTGTAAGATAATGAGTATATAAATGCTAAGAAAGAAAAGTATCTAGAAAAGAAGAATCGACTATCTATATGACTCAGAAGAACATAAGCTAACTTTGAATAGAGTTGACTTTGAAACAAGTTTATGCTCTAGCGACGAGCGATCGACGATAGCTCTCAGAATAGTCATCAACATAGTCATCAACATAATCATCAACGAAGATGCGTAGCTAGAATCGTAACATTACTTTCCTTCTTCAATGATTCATGTTTGCATGAATGTATTTTCTTAGCCTTGTGTAGAATCGAAATGTTTATTGTAACAGACTCACTATGCAAGATAGAAGTGTCATTGAAGCAGACTCACTAGTTGCATGCAAACAAGTCAACAGATCGATTCACTGATAGATAGAATGATGAGAAGATAGATCATTGCATTGACGAAGTATCATTGTAACAGACTCACTAGTTGCACATGAACGTTTGATCAGGTTCACTAATGAGTAGAGCGATGAGAGCGAGTAAATCATTGCATTGAGAATGTCATTGTAGCAGACTCACTAGTTGCATGTGAACGAGTCGACAGATCAATTCACTGATAGATAGAGCGATGTGAGTAGATGAGTCATTGCATTGACGAAAGATGTCATTGTAGCAGACTCACTATTTGCTCATGATCGAGTTGATGAATTGATTCACTGATAGATAAAGTGATGAAGATGAGTAAATCATTGCTTTGATGATGTCATTGAAGCAGACTCACTGAGAGGTTTGCTCATCAAGATAAAGACTTCACGCAGTTCTAGACTGATCTCTTTGATTGCTCTTTGAGATAGAGACTTCATGCAGTCATAGACTGATCTCATTTAATTATTCAACAAATTCAAAGAATTTCTTGTGAATCTGAATGAACGATTAATTCGCTGATCTTTGATCTAGTTGAATGATTTTGATCGTTTATTTAATCTTGCTGATCAGCGCATGAAAGAAGAAGAGAGTGAGTGTTGCTGATGATTGCAAGTCGACTAGATCAAATGTTGATAGTGAGTTGAAGAGTTGACAGAAGCACTCGAGAATCGATGCAGATTATTTCACTTCGTCTGTAACGAAGAAGCATTTATATAATGTTAAAGATCAGTATAGAGCGAGTCATATGAGTGTAAGATAACGAGTATATAAATGCTAAGAAAGAAAAGTATTTAGAAGAAAAGAGTTGACTATTTATATGACTCAGAAAAACATAAGCTAACTCTGAATAGAGTTGACTTTGAAACAAGTCTATGCTCTAGTGATGAGCGATCAACGATAGTTCTCAGAATAGTCATCAACATAGTCATCAACATAGTCATCAACAAAGATGCGTAGCTAGAATCGTAACAAATCTCTTTAGTATTTGAGTAAAGATTGAACTCTTCTGTTTTATCACGATTTTCTTGCTCGAAAGAACAGTTGAATGAGCTTTGATAGAAGCTTTAATATAAGTTTCGAAACTAGAAAATTGAAGATGATTGTCTCTCATATCAATAGTCATCTTGATCTTGTTCATTCATGTTTTTTCAAGAATCATCTGATGTTGATTTAATCGAGTGATCAGCATAAAGACGAAACGTTTCATATGATCTTGAACAGTTAGATTTGAATAAATTGCATGAGTAATGAGTCTTTTTGCATAATGATCATTGAATCTTCTTATTGATTTGAGCTTGATTAAAGATAAAAATTCAATTTACAAATGATTATAAACATTCTGCGCGATTAATTCATCAATGAATGAATAGTCAGCTACTTCAATGTTAATCAATGACTTTAATGAGTAACTAATTTCATTGCTAGATAATACACATTCAGTAGTCAAAGATTTTGAAGCAAAAAGATCATTTAAGCTGCTCATTGTTGAAGAAATTAACACATCTTTCATCACGTCTTTGATGAAAGTCACTAGTTTTTTGTCTCATTCTTCAATTTCTCTGTAAATAATTTCTTCTCTTCTTTTGACATGATGATCTCATTGAGACAAGAGATGAATGCACAAGATGTCAAAGTACTAGTCTTCGACTGAGAGCAATTCTTTGAAAGATGACTCAATACTTTGCAGTTGAAGCAAATGATTGACATTCTTAATCATTCAGATTCAAAAGTGAAAAAAGTAGCGAGTTGAACATAGCTAGTAGTTGAGATTGATGTAAATGAAGAAACAAAACATTTTTTTGAAGCTGTTATTGATTTGACTGTTCATTGCTCATCACGTAGCTGATAATTGACTTGTTGTTTATTATTTACATCTTGAAGAAAAATCTTGAGCTTATCAAGTGAGCTAAACTTTATAAGACAAACTGACAACACATTTTGAAGATGATTGTTGATTTTATTCTGAATGTCGTTCATCAAAATGATATCATCATAGTTCAAAAAGCTGAATATTTTAGTGAATTCTGAATAGAAAGAGTTGAAAGACTTGTTGAGCTGCTTCAGAGCAATATATTCATGATGACACTTTTGAATAAAATTCTGATTTTCATAAATTTCTTTCAGATGTTTCAGTAACTTTGTGTTATGAATGTGTCAAAGTTGATTAAAACTAGTCAATGATTTAGTTGAGATCTGACTCAGATATGACTCAACATCTTTTCTCTTTTCTAGCATCTTCTAATCAGCTTCTATTGTCTTTTGAACAAACACACTTCTTTGTGTTACAAGTGATCAATAGATTTCTATGATAAACACATTTCTTTATGTTGCAAACATCTTTCAAATCAACATCTTTCTTATGTTTTAACACGTTTTCTTTGAGACTAACGTTGATCTGAGTAACTACTATATAAAGTGTATTCTTCTTGTCTTTTATATCTTCTTTCTTCTGTATTCTTAAAGTCTTAGTTATAACTATCTTTATAAATCAAACATTCTAGTCATGCATGCATTCTGATTAGTTTCTAGACATGATTTCAACATTACTTTAAGAATTTATTAATCACATGATACTGATTTCTATACTCATTCAAATTCACTTAACTAACAACGAAATGAGTATAAAGAAATTTGTGTATCTGATGATCAATGACATTGAAAGACAGAACAATATCAAGAAATCAATAAAATCAATGAGAACATATGATCATGTGATTGCTAGAGAATCTATCGCTCAGTCAGTAGCATCAGTTCAAATCGATTAATAGAATCAATGATAAAAAATCTTCGTTGATTGCTTGAGAATCACAAAAAAATCTCTTCAAATCAGCAACATTCTTCTTTGAAGACTAAACACTTTAACAAACGATCTCACTATTTATTATTAAGCATCGTCATTCGCTTGATCATCAAAATTTTCATCATGATTTGATCATCTGTGAATACTCAACTTAATTTCTTCAAGAGTAATCAAAGTCTTGATTCAGTCATTTATCTCAAGTTATTTTCTCGTCTATTGAAATTTCTTAGAACTGACTTCGTACGAAAACATCATCAA
>JAABUT010003615.1_pt1 | contig 13059 bp, 6 predicted proteins | sample 5559281 | NCBI WGS metagenome assembly JAABUT01 (sample SAMN10711880, study PRJNA513359) | rock metagenome | isolation source: Antarctica rocks | place: Antarctica: Victoria Land, Ricker Hills nord | collected 2016-01-04
CTCGACATCTCCGGCGGAGGGATCGACGACATCTTCTGGCTCAACTCCTCGCCGTTCGGCGCACTGGCCGACAGCGGGGCGCTGATCAACATCGACCAGACGTTGCCCGACGACAAGGCCGGGTGGGTCAAGGCAGCAGTGGACCAGTACACCCGCAAGGGCGTGCTGTGGGGCGTCCCCGCCCTCACCGACGGTCGCTCGGTCGTGTACTACAACAAGAAGCTCGTGGCCGACGCGGGGGTCGACCTGGCTAACCTGACGTGGAGCCCCGACCCGGCATCCGACACGTTCCTCCCCGCCGCCAAGAAGCTCACGAAGGACTCCGCGGGCAAGGCCGCGGACCAAGCCGGCTTCGACGCAAAGAAGGTCGACCAGTACGCCTTTAACGCGGCCAACGACCTGGGCGCGATCTACTTCAACTTCATCGGCTCGAACGGTGGGAAATTTCAGGCGCAGGACGGCAGCTTCGTCTTCGCGCAGGACAGGAGCGCTCAGGCGATCAGCTACGTCGTCGACCTGATCAACAAGGAGCACGTCGCCCCGTCTGCCGCAGACACGAACGACAACGGTGACTTCAGCCGGGACAAGTTCCTGCAGGGCAAGATGGCGCTCTTCCAGTCGGGCACCTACAACCTCAAGAACGTCGCGGACGGAGCCAAGTTCGACTGGGCCATCGCGCCGATGCTCAAGGGCCCCGCGGGGCGGGTCAGCGTCGTGAACAGTGTCATCGCGGCCGGTAACGCCAAGACCCAGCACAAGGACGCCACGGTCAAGGTGCTCAAGTGGCTGGGCTCCAAGGAGGGCGCCTCCTTCGTGGGCCAGACCGGCGCTGCCCTCCCGGCCGTCACCGCCGCCCAGCAGTCGTACTACGACTACTGGAAGGGCAAGAAGGTCGACACCACGCCGTTCGGCGAGTCGAGCGGCACCGCGACCATCGAGGCCCCCTTCGGGGCGAAGTTCCTCGACGCCAACAACGCCTACAACCCGATCTTCAAGGAGATGTTCGCCGGTCGCCTGCCGGTGGCAACGGGGCTGCAGAAGGCGCAGGACGCCGCCAACAACGCCAGCAAGTGACCGCGGCCGGGGCTCAGCCGGAGGAGGTGCGCCCCGTGCGGCGAAGCCAGAGCAGGCCCAGAACCGGTAGGGCGAGCGGCACGAAGCCGTAGCCCGCCCCGAAGTGCGACCACACGGTCTTGTCGGGGAACTCGGCCGGCACGAGGTAGGACACGAGCCCGACGACGAGGACGCCGACCATCTCCGTCGTGATCGCGATGCGCGCCACCTGCACCGAGGTCCGGTCGCCGCGGGCCAGCCCCACCGTCGCGACGAGGTAGATCACCGCCGCGAGTGCCGAGAGGAGGTAGGCCAGCGGCGCCTTCCCGAAGTCGGCAAGAATTTGGAACGTCGCCCGCCCGGTCGCCGCGAGGGCAAAGAGCCCGTAGACCGCGACGAGGACGAGGCCAAAGCCCTTGCCCGTATGCCGGGTGCCCGGCTGCGCGACCGACCCGCCGTCCGGGTCAGGCATGGAGGCTCCAGATCTGGTTCAGGCGGCCGACGAGGACGCCGACGACGAACGCGGACCCGACGACGACCCCCATCGACCATCGCGTCTTCTCCTTGAGCGCGAGGAACGCGGCCATGGGCGAGACGAACGGCACCGTGAGGAGGTAGGCGAAGAAGACCGGCTTCTCGTAGTCCCGGGTCGTCGTCGCGCCCTGGACGATCCCGACGACGACCTGGACCAGCAGCGCGAGCTCGAGGACACCGAGCACGAGGAGGAGCCGGTCGTCGACGACGCGCTGGCGCAAGGCGTAGTACGCCGCCGTCAACCCGAACGCCGCGGCGGCGACGAGGACGACGACGGTCAGCCAGGCGAGCATCCGAGAAGCGTAGTCAACCCCGCTGGAGGCGCTGCGAGAGGCCCGAGGCACGTTGGGCACGGCGGTCGATGGCGATCCGCACCGACTCCTCCGAGCCGACGAGCCGCACCGAGCGCCTCGTGCGGGTGACCGCAGTGTAGAGCAGCTCGCGGGTCAGCAACGGCGACTCGGGCTCGGGCAGGATGATGGTCACCGCGTCGAACTGGCTGCCCTGGCTGCGGTGCACCGTCATCGCGTGCGCCGTCGCGACGTCGGCCAGCCTCGTCAGGGCGTACTCCCGGCCCTCTGGGTGCTCGCCGTCCGAGACGAGAGCCACGAGGTCCGAGGCCCCGGTGCCCGACCGGCACACCACACCGGTGTCCCCGTTGAAGAGCCCGAGCCCGTAGTCGTTGGCCGTGACGAGAAAGGACTGCCCGGCATACCACCGGGGCAGCCAGTCGGCGCCGCTCCGCTCGAGGAGCCAGCGTTCGACCTGCCGGTTCCACGTGCGCACGCCGAACGGTCCCGCGCGGTGGCCGCAGAGCAGCCGGTGGGCATCGAGGGCGGCGAGCGCGCCCGGCCGCCGGCCGGCCTCGGCCTCGACGGCCAGGGCGAGCGCAGGCGGGAGGACGAGGTCCTGCACCGCGCCGAGGCCGACGAGCGCGACGTCCGCGGTGCCAGAGGTCAGCACGTCCACGGCCGCATCGGGGTCGCCGTCGCGGATCGCGGACGCGAGCCCGCCGATGCCGCCGCCGAAGCGGTGGCTCGTCCTCAGCCGGGCGATCGACGGGTCGACGCCACCAACACCGTCGACGCCACCGAGGCCGTCGACGAGGTCCTTGAGCACGGCCCCCGCGTCGACGGAGGCGAGCTGGTCGGCGTCGCCGACGAGGACGAGACGGGCATCGGGCCGGACGGCCTCCAGGAGTCGGGCCATGAGGCTGAGCGACACCATGGAGGTCTCGTCGATCACGACGACGTCGTGGGGCAGGCGGTTGCCGCGGTGGGAACGGAACCGGGTGCGGCTGTCGGGCCGGCTGCCCAGGAGGCGGTGCATCGTCGTCGCCCGTAGCCCCGCGACCTCCGCACGACGGGAGGCCGGGAAGTCTTCCTCCCCCGCCGCCTGGGCCACCGCCTGCGCCATCCGCGCGGCGGCTTTGCCGGTGGGTGCGGCGAGGGCGACCCGGAGCGGCCGGTCCGTCGCCGTGAGCAGGGCTCCGAGAAGGCGGGCGATGGTCGTCGTCTTCCCCGTGCCGGGACCACCGGTGATCACGGATGTCCAGTTGCGACAGGCGATCTCGGCCGCGACCCGCTGCTCCAGGTAGCGGTCACCCGGGAAGTGCAGGTCGAGGGCCACGCCCAGTCGTGCAGCATCGACATCCGGCGGTGGAGCGTTCCGGCGGGCGACTACGTCGTCACGGACCCGGCCTTCCTCGCTCCAGTACCGGTCGAGGTAGAGCAGCCCGCCCTGCTGACGGAGCACCTTGCCGTCCCGCACGAGCGGGCTTGCGGAGACAGACTCCTGCCACGCCTCGACGTCGGGCCACGCCAGCCCGGGGGCGAGCTCGTGCACCGTGCCGAGGTCGAGGCAGACCGACCCCTGCCGGACCGCCCGGACCGCGAGCGCGGCCGCCGCCAGGACCGTCTCGTCGGCCTCTCCCCCGAGTCGCCCCAGCCGGGTCGCCACGTGCACGTCGGCCGCCTCGAGCACGCCCGCGACGTTGAGGTCGTGGAGCAGCCCGGTCGCGGATCTCGCCCGCCGGCGGTCGTACGGGTCGTCGATCGGCGTGAGATCGGTGGTCACGAGGCCCCCTCCGGCCGGCCGTCGAGCAGGTCCGACACCGCCTCGACGAGGCTGACCGGCGGGCGCCACGAGAAGACGCCGCAGGGCTGCCCGTTGACAAGAGGCGTGCCGGGGCCGGCCATCCCACGCACGTAGAGGTAGAGGACGCCGCCCAGGTGGTCGGCCGGTGAGTACCCCGCCACCCGCCACCGGAGGAAGCGGTGGAGCACCACGGCATACAGGAGGGCCTGCAGCGGGTAGCTCGAGGAGCTCATCGCCGCCGCGAGCCGGTCCGGTCGGTACGCGTCGGTGGTGAGGTCTTTGTCGAGGTCGCCGAGCCAGTTCGTCTTGTAGTCGGCGACGAGGTAGCGCCCGCCGACGCGGAGGACGACGTCGAGCGACCCGGTGAGGTACCCGCGCAGCGTCTGGCCCTCGTATGCCGGGTGGTCGACGACGTCGGCAAAGGGCCTCAGCGGGTCGTCCGGCGCGAGGTGCTGGCGGAGGACCGCGGCAAGGTCCCGGAGGGTGCCGCCCGGACCGTCGTGGCGCCGGTCGTCGCCTCCGGCAAGGGGCAGCTCGAAGTCGAGCTCGGACATCCGGTCGACCCGGCCGAGCTGGCGCAGCGTCGTGGGGGCAAACGGGCCCAGCGGCGTGTCACAGACCGCGAGGAGCGCCTCGACGAGGACGTCCGGGTCAAGCGTCGCCGGCCACCGGACGAGCTGCTCGTCGATGTGGTGGCGCAGCTCGGCCCGCCAGTCGCCACCGCGGTCCGGCGCAGCGGAGTCGGCGTGCTCCAGGACGGCATGCACGAGCGAGCCGAAGGTGGCGCCGACGGGCAGGTCCGCCATCAGGGAGCGGACGGCTGCCGCGTCGGGGCCTGCCAGCTTCACACCGGACCCGGCCGTCTTCGCGTCGGGTCGGGCTGCCGGGACGCGGTCCGTCGGTAGGCGGTCCGTCGGTGGGCGGTCCGTCGGTAGGCGGTCCGTCGGTAGGCGGTCCGTCATGAGGACAGGCTCGTCCTCCCGCGGCGGGTCCTCGGGCTCGCTCGTCGACGGAAGGACGCCGCGGGCGGTGACCTCGGCCGCACTGCTCAGGCCGGTGTAGGAGGTCCGCCGCCAGTCGTGGTCGACGGCGCGGGTGAAGCGGCGGACCGAGAACGCGTCACTCCCGACCTCCACTGGTGGAGTGTCGGCGCCGGCGACGACAGACTGCTCGACGACGGGTCCACCTGCTGCCTCCCATCTGCGGGCCCGCTCCACGGCATCCGCGTCGTCGAGCATCGGCGTGGACGCCGGCACCCTGGCCTGGTCCGGCCCCCTGCCGAACAGGATCCGGTGGACGGGTGCGGTCGTCGTGTTCTTCTGGCTGGGCAGCCACCACGCGACGACCTGGGACTGGGCCCGGGTCAGAGCGACGTAGAGGAGGCGGAGGTCCTCTCCGGACTCCTCGACGAGGGCCCGGGCCCGGTTAACCGGGTCGACGTCCTTGCCGGCGACGTCGATGCACCGCCGGCCCTGGTCGTCGTGGAAGAGCGGCGTGCCGGGAGCCCGGGGGAACGTGTCGCCGACGCTCGGGAGGTAGACGACGGGGAACTGCAGGCCCTTGCTGCCGTGGATCGTGAGGATCTGCACGGCTGATGCGTCACTGTCCAGGCGCCGGGAGCGTTCCGTGGAGATCGTCAGCCGCGTCTCGGTCATCTGGCGGCACAGCCACGCGACGAGCGCGATGAGGCCCAGTCCGTCGTGGGTCGCCGCCTCGTGCAATGCCTCACCAGTGTGTCGCAGGTCGGTCATCAGCCGCTCGCCGTCGACGAGACCGAGCACGCGATGGGCGAGTGCGCCCGACGCGGATGCCGCCTCGAGCACCGCGGCGACGCCGCGCTGCTTGAGCAGGTCGGCCCAGTCCCGGATCGTCTCGGCGTCCCGGTCGGTGACGGCGTCGCCTCCGGTGGCGAGCTCGTCCGCCGTCCGCCCGAAGAAGACGGTGAGGGCGGCCGACCGCACCCGGGCCGTTCGGTGCGGCTGCTCCATCGCCTCGAGGAGACTGAGCCACTCGGCGGCGGCCGCGGTCGCGAAGACGCTGCCCGAGCCGGAGACGACGGCTCGGATCCCGTTGGCCCGCAGGCCGTGCTGCGCCGCCGCACACTGCTTGCGGGTCTCGCAGAGGACGGCGATGTCCCTCGGCAGCAGCAGCCGTCCGTCGAAGGTCGCGCCCGCGCCGAGCAGGGCCGCGATGTCCGCGGCGAGGTCGCGCGCGACGTGCTCGCGCAGCCGCCCGATGGCGACGCCTTTGGTGCCCTGCACCCCGAAGGTGGCCTGGTCGACCATCCGGAGGCGGAAGGGCGCCGGGTGCGGGGCGCCGACGAGCCTGGGGTCCGGGTGCGCCGACTTGACGTCGCGGACGACGATCTCCTCGTCGCCGAGGGCAGCGCCGCGCAGGACCGTCTGAATGTCGGAGAGCAGGGCGGCATCGCTCCGGTGGTTGGTGCCGAGGGTGGCCCGGTCCTGCGCGGTCCGGGCAGCAGCGAGGTAGGTGACGACGTCGCCCCCCCGGAAGGCGTAGATCGCCTGCTTGGGGTCACCGATGAGGACCATCGTCGCGTGCCCGGAGAACGCCCGGTCGAGCACCTGCCACTGCACCGGGTCGGTGTCCTGGAACTCGTCGACGAGAACGACTTTCCACCGCTGCCGCATCCGCTGGCGGGCCGGCGCGTCCTCGTGCTCCAGAGCGGTCGCCAGCTGGCTGAGCAGGTCGTCGTAGCCGAGCACGCCCAGCCGTCGCTTGCGGCGGTCCATCTCCAGGCGAACCGCCTCGGCGAACCGCCTGCGCCGACCCGCGACGGTGTCATCGGGCGCCCACCCCGGTTCAAGCAGTGCCTGGGGGTCGCCGACGGCGGCGCGCGCGATGCCGAGCGCCTCCTGCCGGGAGAACACCGGAGGCGCGCCGATCCGGGCAAAGCCCCGGACGTAGAGGTCGTCGACGACCTCGACGAGAAGGTCGTCGAGGTCCTCGACGAGGTGTGCGCCGGCGTCCGTGTCGCCGGCGACGCCGAGGCTCCCGAGGACCATCTGGCAGAACTGGTGGGTCGTGGCGATCGTCGCCCCGTCGAAGTCGGCGAGCGCATCCCGGACCCGTCGGCGTCGAAGCGCGAGGGCGGCGACCGTGCCGTCGCGAAGGAGCCCGAGAAGAGGCCGGATCCTCGGATCCACCGGCATGGTGTCGACGTCCAGTCGCCCGGAGTGGGCCAGCGCGCGCTCGGCAGCGACGAGCTGCTCACGAACCCGCTCGCGCAGCTCCTGGCTCGCGGCGCGGCCGAAGGTCACGACGAGCATCTCGTCGAGCCGGACGACCCCCTCCGCGACATAGCGCGTGACAAGAGATGCGATCGTCCACGTCTTGCCGGTGCCCGCGCTCGCCTCGAGGAGGGTCGTCCCGCACGGAAGCGGGTCGGTGATCGAGAAGGTCCGGATGCCAGGGCCGGTCACAGCGTCCGCCTCCGCTCGTGGTCGATCAGCGGTGTCCAGACCCGCACGGCATACCGACCGAGCCTCGTCGGCTCCTCGTTCCACCCCTCGTCCAGGGCCGGCCGCGCGGCCACCGTCGTGAAGGGGGCGCCCGGACCGAAGACGCGCACGTGCTCGCGTTCCTGGGCTTCACCCGGTAGGGGTGACCGCTCGTTCCCCTCCCACTCGTTCCGGGCGGCCCACGTCGGGTCCTTGCCCTCGCGCACCGCCTGGGCCCAGGCGTGTCCGGCCCGCAGCGGAAGGGGCAACGGCTCGCGCATCCCCCGGTCGAAGATCTCGACGAGGTCCAGGAGGAGGGCGCGCGCCGACTCCTCGACCGGCCCGAGCACGGACCTGACCGGCCGCCTCGCCCTCGAGTCCCAGCCGACCGTCCACGCACTCCATCCGGTCTCCGGGTGGGCCGCGGCCAGGGCCAGCAGGTCGACCCACGACGCCAGCCGGTGCTTCGGGCCGAGCGAGGAGTAGTGCACCCGGACGATCCGGTCGCCGCGGACGTCGCCCACGCTGCCGGACAACCGTCGACCGTCTCCGAGGTCCACGTCGGCCTCGACGGTGCCAGGAGGATCACCACGCAGGTCCTCGGTCTTCTCCAGCAGTGCCTTGGCCTTCTCGGTGACGTCCCCGAGCACCCGGTCGCCGAGCGTCCCCGGGGGGAGCTCGCCACGAAACAGCTCGGCCGAGAGGACGTCGCCCGGGTCGGCGCCGGAGATGACCCGCCGGAGGATCCGGTCGCCGACCCCCCACTTCGTCAGCGCGTCCAGCTCGATCGGCATCGCGTCGTCGGGCTCCTCGACGTCCTGCGAGACGGCGACGTCGAGACGGCCACGCAGGAACCGCCGCACCGGGTGGGCGAAGAACGCCTGGAGGTCCGCCAGAGCCACGTCCTCGACGGGGTCAGTGGCCGCGAGCGGTGCGATGAGAAAGGGCCTCGGCGGATGCCGTTGTGCCGCAGCGGCTCTCGCCCCGCGCAACGCGGCCCGGTCGAAGCTGAACGAGGTGGCTCCCACAAGGGCACCGGGGGTGACGTTGCGCGGGTCGAAGGGCTGCAGCGGATGGCGCACGACGACTTGCTCGCGGACCGGCCCGGCCGCGGTGACATCCAGCGCGTCGAGGACCTCGCCGAGGGGCACGGACGGCGGTCGCACCTGCCCGGTGTGCTCGTTCGCTCCGCTGTAGGTGATGACGAGGTGCTCCTTCGCGGCGAGCACCGCGTCGAGGAGGAGCTGGCGGTCCTCGCTGCGCAGGTCGCGCTCGCCGGTCACGGGGTCGCGGGCGAGGACGTCGTCACCGTCGATGCCGCCCGTCCTGGGGAACACGCCGTCGTCGAGGCCGATGAGACAGACCACCCGGTGCGGGACGGAGCGCATCGGGACCATGGTGCAGACAGTGAGCGCCCCGGTCCGGAAGTTGGCCCGCGTCGGCCGGCCCGCGGAACGGTCGGCGAGGAGCGACCTCAGGTCCGCGAGTCGCAGCGTCGGCCCGGAGAAGGCGCCGTCGAGCTGCCCGGCGGCGGCCACGGAGGCGAGCTCGCGCTCGAACTGGGCCGTCTGCCAGGCGTCCGCCGGCGAGGCCGCACCGATGGAGAGGACGCCGTCGCGGAGGATGCGGACCCAGTCGGCCAGCTCGCTGGTGCGCAGCAGTGACTCGACGCAGGACTCCAGCCGCTCGACGAGCTCCGCGAGCCGTCCCGCCAGGCCAACCTGTGCGCTCGGGACGTCGTCGAGCGGCAGCGCGGTGCCGAGCACCCGCTGCTCGTCCTCCGCCATGGCGACGCCGAGGAGGAGCCGGTCAAGGCCGGCGCTCCAGGTGTTCTGTGGAAAGAAGTCGAGCCGGTATGCCGTGCGGAGCCTCTCGTTGAGCCCCCACCGGACGCCAGACTGCTCGGCCCAGGACGTCATCGTCGCAAGGTCGTCGTCGCTGAAGCCGAACCGCTGTCGCACGGGCTCGCTCGCCGCAAGCCCGAGCACCTCCGTCAGGGTGGCCCGTCCTCCGGCGAGGTGGATGATCTCGGCGGCCAGCGCGAGAAGAGGGTTGGTCCGGGCCAGCCCCCGGTCTGCCAGCCGCACCCTCAAACCGTGCGCCGGGTGCCCGCCGGGGACGACGCCACCGAGGCCGAAGGCGGCGTGGACGAGCGGCGCGTAGACGTCGATGTTCGGGCACATCACGAGGATGTCCCGCGGCTCGAGGGTGCGATCGTCCTCGAGCAGGCCCACCAGCACCTCACGGAGCACCTCGACCTGCCGGGCCGTGCCGTGCGCTGCATGGACCTGCACCGAGCGGTCGCCCTCGTCGACGACCCGACTCAGTCGCGTCACGTCGTCCGGCTCCTGGTCGGAGCGCAGGTCGGCCTGCAGCCAGCCGAGGAGGCTGCTCCGCCCAGTGGCCGGCGGGGCCACCTCGATGTCGACCCGACCGAGGCCCGTCAGCGACCGCTGGAGCTCGCGGGAGTCACGACCGAGAGACGAGAGCAGCGGATGCCCGACCTGCGACACCGAGTCGTCCTCACGGCGTCGGATGGGGCCCACCGCAACGGTTTCCGCCAACGTGGACCATGCCGTGGGCGATGCGGTCGGCAGCCACAGGTGGACGTCGCGGACCTCGGAGACGGCCCGGACAAGCTCGACCTCGGTGACCGGGAGCCGGGTGTGACCGAAGAGGGAAAGCCGGTCGGGAAGGGCGAGCGGACGACCGGCCCGGATCGCCGCGAGCGTGTCGCGGTGCCGGTCCTGGGGCGGCGGCGCGTCGACCCGGGCCACGACGCGCCGCCACAGCTCGGCCTGCCAGCGCAGGTCGTCGGCGAGCGGTTGCCCCATGCCGTCACGGTCCGCACCCGCGGACCAGTCCGTGACGAGCTGTGGCCGCTGCACGGCATACGCGGCGAAGAGGCCGGCGACCCGCCGTGCCACCGACCAGCGGCGGTCGCGGCGAAGGTCACCGTCCTCGCCGTCGACGCCATGTCCCAGGTGACGCGCGAGGGTGGAGCACCACGGTTCACCAACAGACGCGTCGATCGCCTCGAGCACGGGCCACACGAGGCGCGAAGGGTCCCACGGATCAGCGCGGTCCGTGCCCGTGAGCAGGGCAACGAGTGAGCGGGGGTTGACGAACCGCACGCCGGCGCACACGCCGTCACCGCCGGCCGGTCCGACGCCGAGGTGGTGGGACATCCGCTGGGTCAGCCAGCGCTCCACCCCCTTGGCCGGGACGACGACGAGCTCCTCGGCGAAGACATCCGGCAACGGAGTGGCGAGCAGGCGAGCGAGGTCGTCGGCGAGACGGTCGGTGCGCTCCGCGATGTGTACCTGCATCCCCACGCGCCGACCCTAACCGCCACCGGTGACGAGCGGGACCAACACGGCGCCTGGCGGAGCCCGGAAAGGCCCGGTTGACTGCGAGCGCACTCAACGGGCTTCACTGGTTCCGTGACAACAGACGACTCCTCGACAACCACCCTCGGCACGCGCACCCTCGGCGTCGACTCCCCGTTATCCGTCTCGAGCATCGGCCTCGGCTGCATGGGCATGTCGGAGTTCTACGGCACCGGTGACGAGGGTGAGGCGATCGCGACGATCCACCGGGCCCTCGAGCTCGGCGTGACGTTCCTCGACACCGCAGACATGTACGGCCCCTTCACCAACGAGAAGCTCGTCGGTCGGGCCATCTCCGACCGGCGCGAAGCCGTGGTCCTCGCGACGAAGTTCGGCAACGAGCGAGCGGAGGACGGCACCCGGCTCGGCGTCAACGGCAAGCCGGAGTACGTGCGCAGGGCCGCCGACGCCTCGCTCCAGCGCCTTGGCGTCGACCACCTCGACCTCTACTACCAGCACCGGGTCGACAAGTCGGTGCCGATCGAGGAGACCGTCGAGGCCATGGCCGAGCTCGTGGAGGCCGGCAAGGTCCGCCACCTCGGGCTCTCCGAAGCCTCGGCCGCGACCATCCGCCGGGCTCACGCCGTGCACCCGATCACCGCCCTGCAGACGGAGTACTCCCTCTTCACCCGCGACATCGAGGACGAGATCCTTCCCGTCCTGCGCGAGCTCGGCATCGGTCTGGTGCCCTACTCGCCGCTCGGGCGCGGCCTGCTCACCGGCGCCATCTCGGCTCCGGACGACCTCGAGGAGGACGACTCCCGGCGCAGCAGCTACTTCCCCCGGTTCCAGGGCGAGGCCTTCGACGCGAACCTCGCCCTGGTCGCCAGGATCCGCGAGCTCGCCGAGAGCAAGGGAGCGACCGCGGGACAGCTCGCCCTCGCCTGGGTCCTGGCCCAGGGGACGGACATCGTCCCCATCCCCGGCACCAAACGCGTCAGGTACCTCGAGGAGAACGTCGGCGCCGCGTCGGTCGAGCTGACGGACGGCGACCTCGCAGCCATCGCCGCGGCGGTGCCGCGGGACGCGGTTGCGGGCGCCCGCTACGGCGACATGTCGAGCATCGACGCCTGACCCTCGGGCTGGACGCTAGTGCGAGCGCTCCGCCCCGCCGCCGCCTAGCTAGTCACCCATCGCCCCTGCTGGCACGGCGGCTCTGGTCGACTCGTGTCAACCCTCTTGTTGCGTCGTTGTGGATGGTGTGACGTGACGAACATCCCTTGTGGACAACCGGATTGGTGTCTCGAAGGGATCGGGGGGCTGTCGGTGGTCGGTCCTAGTGTTGTTCTCATGGATGAGCAGCAGCCGCAACCCGAGAGCCACACCGCCGGGCCAGTCCGACCATGGTCTTGGCCGGGGTCGCCGCCGGCCGGTGTCGGCCTCGGCGGGCTCTTCGCAGGGCTCGCCGCGTGGAAGTCCGGCGCTCCTCGGGACGCGGCCGATCCGGCCGCTCTCGCAGCCACGGAGGATGCCGCCGCGGACGCCGCCACAGAGAATGCCGCCGGGGACGCTGCCGCGGAGGCTTCGGCCGGGGATGCCGCCGCCACGGAGGCTTCGGCCGGGGACGACGCCACGGAGGCTTCGGCCGCGGAGGGCGCCGCGGCCGGGGACGGCGCCGGCGAGGGCGCCCCGGCCTCTGTCCCGGGGTCGATGCTCGACTGGTTGGAGGTGGCCGTTACCGCAGCGGAGAAGGCGCTCGGGGAGCCGGCGTGGCGTCACGGTGATGACGGGTTGGCGGCGGCGATGAGCCTCATCGGTCGGCTGCGGTGTGCCCTCGAGCGGGTCGAGGTCGCCGTGGCCGGGGAGGTCGTGCAGCGGGGGTCCGCGAACGGGTGCTCCACGATCGACTGGCTGGTCGCGGCCGCCGGCTCGTCGGCGCCGAGACCCGAGGTCCACCATGTGGCCGCGGTGCGGGTGGCGCAGGGATGCTCGGGGCAGGCTCCGGCGGGCGTGTCGTTCGCGCAGGCGTTCCGTTCCGGGGCGATGCCGCTGGCGAAGGCCGATCAGGTGGCCCGTTTCGTGTCCGACGTCGCAGCGGTGGCCGAGCCCGAGACCCTGGCCGCTGATGTGGCCGCGCTGGTCGCCGCAGCCTCGGACGACCACCGCGGCCGCGGCCTGAGCGGGCGGGAGCTGGCTCGGGCGATCCGGTTCGCGGCGCAGCTGACCAAGCCGGCGAAGGACCTCGAACACGACGAGCAGCGGCGGCGGCTGGGCCGGGCCCTGCACAAGAGCGCAGGCCCGGCCGGGATGAGCAGCTACCGGGTCCTGCTCGACGCGGAGGGCGCCGCGGTGCTCGATGCGGCGCTGGCCGGGCTGTCGGCACCGGTCAAGGGGCCCGACGGGGAGCTGGACCCCCGCCCGGCGGCGACCAGACGAGCCGACGCGCTGCTCGAGGTGATCCGCCGCGGCGTCTCCTGCCCGGGCGAGCAGCCGAAGACCGACAAGGCGCAGGTCATCGTCACCATCTCGCTGGCTCACCTGCAGCAGGCGTGCCGCGGCGCCGGGCTGACGCTCACCGGGGAGCT
>JAABUT010003617.1_pt1 | contig 13056 bp, 17 predicted proteins | sample 5559281 | NCBI WGS metagenome assembly JAABUT01 (sample SAMN10711880, study PRJNA513359) | rock metagenome | isolation source: Antarctica rocks | place: Antarctica: Victoria Land, Ricker Hills nord | collected 2016-01-04
CTGGTCAGGTCGAGGGGGGCCCCGTTCCGGGTGACCGTTCTGCTCGCGGGGTCGACGGTGAGCTCGCCGGCGGTGAGCAGGACCGGGCGCAGCCCGAGGTCGCGTCGGGTCAATGCGCGTAGGTGGGCGAGCAGGACCGCGTAGGAGAACGGCTTGGCGAGGTAGTCGTCGGCCCCGCTGTCCAGGCCCTCGGCGTGGTCGAGGTCCTCGTCCATGGCCGCATGACCACCACCACCGGTAAGCAGGCCGCCGCCGCCGCCGCCAAAACACTCCTCGCCGACCGCATCGCCCTTGTGGAAACCCTCGGCGCCGCCCTCGACACCCACCGCCGCGCCGAACAAGCAGTCACCAACGCCCGCACCACCGCCACCACCGCCGCGCAACACGCACGCGACGCCTACGACGCCGCGAAAACCGGCGGCTGGACCGCAGCCGAACTCAACAAAGCCGGCCTCCGCGCACCCGCACCCACCCGCACCCGCACCACCAAAACCACCACACCCCCACACAACACCGGACCAGAGGCGGCCACCAACGGCAGCGACAACGCTGCGGCCGGCGCCGCATAACCATTCGCCCCACACACAGCTACCGGCCCCGCTCTTCTTCACTCCCACGGAAGGGCGTCGACTCAGGCGCCGCCCGGTAGCCACCGGAATCACCGCCGTACCGGCGGTCCGCGAGCTGCTCGCCGACACCACGCGGATGCGACAACCCCGCCAGGCGCACCGCGTCCCGAGCCCGGTCCGGTGTGGTCGACGACGGTCAGGTCGCGTCGCAGCCGGACGGTCTCGGCGATGACGTGGGCGTCCTTGGCGTCGGTCTTGCCTTCGCCGGTGAACGCCGAGCTCATCACCGACACGACCCGCCCGGAGGCGTAGCTCACCTGCTGCTGCGCGCCGGCGAGCAACGCCAGCAGCAACGCCGACGGGGCACCGACGATGTCCACGGCCCTGACGAGCGCGTCGACCAGCGGTAGTACCGCCGAGATCAGCTCGTCGATCTCGACCTGGTCGTTCAGGACGCGGCGCGACAGCAGCGTCGCACCGTCGACGTCGACGACCTCGACCCAGTTGTGGGTCTTGCCGACGTCGATCCCGGCTCAGACCGTGGCTGCTGCAGGTGGCATGTCGGTGTCTCCGCTCCTTGAGTTCCTCGGCGCGGACACGCCGAGCGAGGCGACCGTGGAGCACCCCGCTGACCCATCCGTAACCAGCGACCAAGCGCACATCTCAATCAGCAGCCAGGGCGCCCCAGAAGGACCGGGTGGACATTCCCAGTGAGCGACCGAATCGCAAGGAGATCTCAGCCACGCCCGGACCCCCTGGGGCCACGCTCAGTCTTACGGAGGGCGATCTCATCCTCGGGTCGAACTGCCGCTCGGCCATCGCCGCCCTGGTCGACGAGAACCTCCCGGCGAACGCCGCGTATGTGCGGCATGCGATCGACAACTCGCCAGACGGCACGATCCCCATCCCCTTCGAGGTCTTCCAGCAGATCTTCATCCAAGACCAGCCCGAACCGGTCCAGCGGCTGATCTATGACCTGCTCACGCCCCAGCCCGGCTGCTACATGCTCGACGCGCTCGATGTCGCCGAAGTGACGACCATCAGCATCCCCGCCGCCTACATCCTGGCCGAGGACGACCGCGCGCTGGCCTCACCCGGGGCCGAGTTCGCGGCCCGCATCGGCGTCACGCCGATTCTCGTTCCTGGCACCCACGAATCGTTGCTCACGCACCCCGACCAGCTCGCCGAGGCGCTGCTCGCAGCGTGAGACCGTCATCGGATCCGGGCGGCCGGCTCCACCGATGCCTAGCGTCACCCTAGGTGCGATCACCGCGCGGTGCCCGTCGCCCGTGCCCGAAGTTGCTGCGCGGTGAAGGCGTCGATCTCACCCATATGGTGTTCAGCCCACTCCCGGACGGCCGCGAGCGGCTCGTCGAGGGAGAGTCCCAGCGGTGTGAGGGTGTAGTGCACCCTCGGGGGGACCTCGGGCTCGACCCGCCGCTGCACCAACCCATCCCGGCACAACGACTGCAACGTCTGCGTCAGCATCTTGTGTGACACCCCCGGCACACGGCGCCGCAGGTCGGCGAAACGCACCTCCCGCGGCGCCGCCTCGGCGAGCACCTTGACCACCATCGACGTCCACTTGGTACCGATGCGATCGAGCAGCCGCCGCGTCGGGCAGTCCGGATCGAACACATTACCCCGAACAGTGACCGTCGACGGGCCACCCCCGGTTCCTGGGCTGCTCATCCGGGGTTACCTCCCGCTCACCATGTGCCCTCGAAGTGCCGTCTTCGCACGACCCGCTCGGGCACCTACGGTCATCAGGTAACCAATGGTAACCGACTTCAGGAGCGATAATGGCCAGCGCCCGGATCGAGCACCACACGATCGCTACCAACAGCACGCAACTGCACGTCGCCATGACCGGCGAGGGGCCGCCCGTGGTCCTGCTCCACGGCTGGCCGCACACCTGGCAGGTGTGGAGCGAGGTCATACCGGAGCTCGCCGAGAGCCACCGGGTCATCGCCCCCGACCTGCGCGGGCTCGGCGACAGTACCCGCGCCGCAACCGGATACGACGTGTCCACACTTGCCGCCGACGTCCTGGGGCTGCTCGACGCGCTGGACACGTCACCGGCAGCGGTCGTGGGCATCGACGCCGGCTCGCCGGTGGCGTTCATGATGGCCATGCGCTCCCCGCGACGGGTAGCGCGGCTCGTCATGATGGAGTCGCTGCTCGGATCGCTGCCCGGCGCGGAGGAGTTCCTCACCGGCGGGCCACCCTGGTGGTTCGGCTTCCATTCCGTACCGGGGTTGGCCGAGACCGTTCTGGTCGGGCACGAGGCCGACTACGTGAACTGGTTCCTGGAGCAAGGCACCCGGGGTCGCGGTGCTCCCCCAACGGTCCGCGACGCAATCGCCGCCGCCTACACCGGCACCGACTCCCTGCGGTGCGGATTCGCCTACTACCGGTCCGCCCCGACCAACAACCGGAAGATCACGGAGGCGCTCGCCCGTTCCCGGCTGACCGTCCCGACCCTGGCGATCGGCGCCGCCACGGTCGGCGACGCACTGTTCCGTCAGCTGAGCCCCATAGCCGACGACCTGATCGGGCAGGTGATCCCGGACTGCGGCCACATCATCCCGCTCGACCGTCCACGCGCCCTTCTGGACCTCCTCTCCCCCTTCCTCGTAGAACCGGAGCCCCTTCACGAGGGTGTTGACCGCGGGGATGCGCCGACGAGCGTGCCGAGTAGCTCGACCAGGTGACGCTCGATGCCGGCTTTGGGCCATGAGCGAACCAGCCGTGGACTTCCGTGGGGTCAGCAAGGCCTACGGGTCCGTCACCGCCGTCGACGGATTCGACCTAAAGATCCGGGTCGGCGAGACGGTCGCCCTGCTGGGGGGCGAACGGCGCAGGCAAGTCGTCCGTGGTCAGCCTCATGCTCGGGCTGCTGCGACCGGACGCCGGCACGGTCGAGGTACTGGGGATCCGGCCGCACGAGGTGGTCGCACGCGGCCGGATCGGGGTCATGCTGCAGGACGGCGGGCTGATGCCCGGCGTCACCGTGCGCGGACTGCTCGGACAGGCCGTCGCCCTCTACCCCCACCACCCGCGCAGCGTCGACCGGCTGCTGTCCGACACTGGCCTGGCCGAGCTGTCCGGACGTCGGGTCGACCGGCTCTCCGGCGGGCAGTCCCAGCGGCTGCGTTTCGCCGTCGCCGGCGAACCCGACGTCCTAGTCCTCGACGAGCCCACCGCCGCCATGGACGTGAAGTCACGACGGAAGTTCTGGACGCACATCCGCGAATGCGCTGTAGCCAGCCTGAGGAAGACCACTGCCCCCTGGTCCGGGGTGCGGACCCCGCACGCCGCAGCATCGGGAGCATGGCGTTGGTGACGCAGATGACACCGATTTCGCTGGTCGCCCCCGCCACCCGCACCACGGCGGGATCGACCGTGGTCGGCAGCTGCGGCCCGCCACCGGTGATGCCCGCGTTGGTGACCAGCACGTCCAGGCGCCCCGCACGGTCCTCGACGAGGGCCGCAGCGGACACGCTGTCGTCGTCGGTCACGTCCAGCGGAACACCGAACACTTCCACCCCGGCCTCACGCAGCCTGCCCACGGCGACCTCGCGGCGCTGCCCGTTGCGGGCCCCGACACCGACCCGGTAGCCGAGCATGCCCGGCCCGGCCGCGATCTCGTGCCCGATTCCCTTGGCTCGAACGCCGCCTCGGGGCGAGCCTGCTCAACCGCGGACCTCGAAGGGGCAGGCGGGGCAGCAATGCGGACTGCCTGCTGGTCGACGAATCGGATCAGATCTGATTCTCACCCCCGTCGACGTAGAGGTTGGCGCCCAATATGAAGGTAGATTGTGGGGAGGCGAGGAAGACGACGGCTGCGGCGATTTCCTCCGGGCGACCCATTCGGCCAAGTGGGACCGCTGAGGCGAGGTCCGCTTTGGCTGCGGCGGCGTTCTCCGGCCCGACGAGCCCGTCGATCCCGGGGGTGTCGGTCGAGCCCGGGGAGACGACGTTCACCCGGACGCCGCGGCCCTTGAGCTCGTTGGCCCAGGTGCGCGCGAAGGACCGGACGGCCGCCTTGGATGCGGCGTACGCGCCGAACGCCTCCGGGCCGTGGTCGGCGGCGGAGGAGCCGTTGAGAACCACCGAGGCGCCGTCGTTGAGCAGCGGCAGCGCCTTCTGCACGGTGAACAACGTTCCTCGGACGTTGACGCCGAAGGTCTGGTCGAAATGCTCTTCGGTGGTCTGCTCCAGCGTCACGAACGAGGCGGTCGCCGCGTTCGCGAACAGCACGTCCAGACCGCGCCCGCGGGCGCGGACCGCGTCGTAAAGCCGGTCCAGGTCGGCGAGGTTCGAGATGTCACCCGTCACCGCGGTGGCCCGCGTGGAGCCGATGGTTTCTACGGCCGAGTCGAGCTCGGTGGTGCGCCGGCCGGTGATGAAGACGTGAGCGCCCTCGGCGGCCAGCGCCACCGCGGTGGCCAGGCCGATGCCGGTGCCTCCCCCGGTGACGACGGCGGTCTTACCCTCGAGCTGTCCCATGTTGACCTCTCCATATTTATGTATCGATCGGTACCTTTATCAAGTTAGCACTTCGGTAGCGACTTCGGCGACGCGCGGTGCACGGGCCGGGTGGCCGCGGGGGTGCGCGACGTCGACCCCGACCGACCGCGCCGCAGGAGCTGCTGGGTGGTGACGGGAGTACCGATCGGTGCAGAACGTAGGATGGTTGGCGTGGAGAGCCGCCAGGGGGCGCCGATCGGTCGGCCGAGGGGTTTCGACGCCAACGAGGCCCTCGAGCGCGCCATGCGGGTCTTCTGGGCGCAGGGCTACGAGGGCGCCAGCCTCGCCGACCTCACCGCGGCAATGGGCATCACCCGCACCAGCATGTACGCGGCTTTCGGCAACAAGGAAGACCTCTTCCACAGGGCGCTGGAGCTCTACACCGAGGGCCCGGCCTCCTACGCCGCCCGAGCCGTGCTGGAGCCGACCGCCCGGCAGGTGGCCACCGCGTTCCTCGGCGGTTCCGTCCGGGCCACCACGAGGCCGGGCTTTCCCGTCGGATGCCTGGGCGTGCACGGATCCCTCGCTACCGGCGCCCATGGGCGCGAGGCCCGCGACGCCCTCATCAAGTGGCGTGGCCGGGGCGCCACCGGCCTGCGCGATCGGTTTCAGCGAGCTGTCGACGACGGGGATCTGACCCCGGGCGCCGACCCCGATCTGCTGGCGCGCTACATCATGACCGTGTCGAACGGTATCGCCGTCCAGGCGGCCGGCGGAGCCACCCGCGACGAGCTGCAGCAGGTGGCCGACGCAGCCCTCCGAGCCTGGCCACCCGCTTGAGGGCGCTGCGGAACGGATTGACCGGCGGCCTGCGGGCGTCGACGAATCGACGGAGGTGAACGGACCGTTGACGGCATGGCTCGTCCGGGCATCGCGAACGCTGATCTGCTACGGTTGATCTACGTACCGATCGGTACGGAACTTCTTTCGAAGGTGTGATCATGGATCAGTCCGAGGAAACCCGAGCCGTCGTCATGGACCTGCTCCAGCGCGTCGCGGCGGGCGATCCCGCCAAAATCGCGGAGCTGTACGCCGAGACCGTCACCTGGAAGCTCGGCTGGCCCGAGGACGAGATCGGTGGGTCCGTGCCCTGGATCCGGCGTCGCTCCACGCGCGCCGACGTCGAGGACCACTACCGCACGCTCAATGAACTTCACGTGCCCGGTGAGACGAACGCCGAAGTCGCGGCCGTCCTCGTGGACGGCCCGGACGCCGCGGTCGTCGGCGAGCTGGGCCAGACGCTGCGCGCGAACGGGGTCCACTACCGTGCGGAGTTCATCCTCTACCTGACGGTCTCCGACGGACTCATCACCAGGCACCACATCATCGAGGACAACCTCGCCGTGAAGCGCGCGTACGACACCCCCGCGTAGTGCACCCGGTCCAGCCCGGCGGCTCGGCGCTGCCAGGCTGGACCAGCTCGCAGACCCTTGATGGACACTTCCTGCAGACGGGACACATCGTGTTGAACGCCCGTACCACCCACGCCGCGGTCATCGATTCGTTCGGTGGCCCTGACCGGTTCCACCTCGAGGAGCTGCCGCTCGCCGCCCCCGGCGCCGGTGAGGTCCAGATCCGGGTGGCCGCCGCCGCGGTCAACCCGGTGGACCTCGCCACCCGCGCCGGGATGGTCGTCCCCGCCGACGCGGCGCACTTCCCCATGACCATCGGCTGGGATGCGGCGGGCACGATCGAGAGGGTCGGCGAGGACGTCGCAGACTGGCAGGTCGGCGATCGCGTCGCCGCGATGACCCCGCAGCCCGCCGACCAGAACGGTACCTACGCCGAGCACATGAACGTGGCGGTGAATCTCCTCGCCCGGGTTCCGGACGGTGTGAGCCTTGAGCAGGCCGCGACGATCCCTCTCGTGGGCCTGACCGCCAGCCAGATGGTCGGGTGGGTGCACGTGCCCAGCGGCGCAACCCTGCTCGTCGACGCGCCCCTCGGCGCCGTCGGGCGCCTCGTCGTCCAGCTTGCTCGGAACGAGGGGATCACCGTCGTAGCGGTGACCAGGCCGCAGGACCGCGACGCCGCCCTCGAGCTCGGAGCCACGGAGGTGGTGGACCGAGGCGACTTCACCGCCGCGGTCCGCGAGCTGTACCCGCGGGGAGTCGACGCCGCCATCGACCTGGTCGGTGGCGCCACCGCCCGCGCATCGTTCGCGTCGATCCGCGACGGCGGCGCGTACATCACTGCCGTGCCACCCTTCCTGGACAACACCGGCCCGTTCACCTCCGAGCGCGACATCCGGGTTGAGATCGAGAACGCGCACCCGGACGCCCCGGTCCTCACCCGCCTGCTCGAAGCCGTCGGCCGCGGCGAGCTCACCTCCAGCATCGAGCACACCTACCCGCTGGCCGAGGCGGTCGAGGCGCACAGCCGGCAGGCGCGAGGCGGCCTGCGCGGCAAGCTGGTCCTGGTCCCCTGACGCCATGCTCGCCATCGTCTACGCGCCGGGCAGTCCGAACGATCTCCAGCTCGGCGCTGTCCCCGAACCCGAGCCCGCTGACGATCAACTGGTCATCGCCGTTCGGGCCACCTCGCTGAACTTCGGTGAGGTCGTCTACATGGCCGAGCGTCAGCAGGCCGGACATGTCGCGGGCAACGACGCGGCCGGCGTGGTGCTCCGGGCCGCCGCGGACGGCTCGGGCCCGCCCGTGGGCACCCGGGTCGCCGGATTCAGCCCGGCGGGCGCTTGGGCGCAGCGCCACGCCGTCGCGACCTCTCAGCTCACGGTCCTCCCCGACTCCGTCGACCTGGCGTCCGCCGCTGCGCTTCCCACCGCGGCCACCACCGCCCTGCGTGCCGTCGAGAAGCTCGGCCCGATCGTCGGGCGGCGGGTGCTCGTCACCGGCGCCTCCGGTGGGGTCGGGCGCTTCGCCGTCCAGCTCGCGGCCCTGGCGGGTGCGCACGTCATTGCGGCGGTCGGGCGACCGGAGCGCGGCGCCGGCCTGCTCGACCTGGGCGCCGTCGAGGTCGTCGTCGGCCTCGACGGCCTTGCTCCCGTCCATGGCGTGCTCGACAACGTCGGCGGACCCCTGCTGACCCGGGCCTTCGGGCTGCTGGCGAGCGGCGGGCTGCTGCTGAGTATCGGTTCGGCCTCGCTGGAGTCGTCGACCGTCGACTTCGAGGCTCAGCGCCTCCGGGCGGGCGGCTCCCGCATCGAGGCCTTCGCAGCCGGGAGCCATCCCGTCCACGACGACCTGGAGCGCCTCGTCGCGCTGCTGGACGGCGGTCGGCTGGACCCGCAGATCGGCTGGCGTGGAGACTGGACGAGCTTTGGTGAGGCCATCGAGGCTCTACGCGGACGGCTCGTGGCCGGTAAGGCCGTGCTCGACGTCCCGGCGTCGAACGGCTGATGCACCGGGCCGACACCCTCGTCAGCCTTAGCCCGGATCCCTAAGGTCTTGAGTGGCCCGGGAGGGTCGGGTGTGGCTGAGCCTTGATTGCCGTTGGATGGCTCCGATGGATTGGCCGCCTGGCTCTCCGGGGCGCCTCGGCTGCTGATTGAGATGCGCGTCCTGGTCGCTGTTTAGGGATCCGTCAGCGGGGAGTCCTTCGGGCCGATGGAGTTGTCCATGGCCTGAAGGGAGAAACGCAAGATGAGTCAACCAGTTCTGCACGGGTGGGCAGGTATCGATGTCGGCAAGGGCCACCACTGGGTCTGCCTGACCGATGAGGCCGGCACCACTGTGTGGTCATCGAAGGTGATCAACGACGAGGGCGCCATCCTCGAGGCGATCAGCGGCGTGCTGTCTCGCGCCAATCAAGTGGTCTGGGGTGTCGATGTCACCGGCACCATGTCCGGGCTGCTCCTGGCGCTGTTGGCCGCACATGGACAACAGGTGAAGTACGCGCCCGGGCGAACGGTGAACCAGATGGCAGGCGCCTACCGTGGCGAAGCCAAGACCGACGCACGCGATGCCTACGTCATCGCCGAGACCGTTCGACACCGCGGTGATCTAGCCAAGGTGGAAGTCTCCACAGCGCTGGTGAGCGAGCTGAGATTGTTGGTCACCCACCGCACCGATCTGGTCGGTGACCGGGTCCGGATGGTCAACCGGCTCCGTGACGTGCTCAGTGGCTACTTCCCCGCGCTGGAGCGGTCCTTCGACTACGCCCACAGCCGCAGCGCGCTGACTCTGCTGACCGGTTACCAGACGCCGCAGGCGATCCGCCGGATCGGTGAGACACGGCTGCGGGCTTGGCTGGTCAAGCGGAAGGTCCGCAGCGCCGAGAAGATCGCCGCAGCTGCTGTGGCCGCGGCCAAGACCCAGTACACCGTTGTGCCTGGCCAAGACGTCGCGGCCAGCATCGTTGCCGACCTCGCCACCCAACTGTTGGCGATCGGGGCGCGAATCGGTGAACTCGACACCCGGATCACCACCACCTTCCGGGCCCACCCCCAAGCTGAGATCATCGAGTCTCTGCCTGGCATGGGCCCGATCTTGGGTGCTGAGCTGATCGCCGTGGCTGGCGACCTCAACGGCTACGCGAACGCCGGCCGGCTGGCCTCGGCTGCCGGGCTGGTCCCGGTGCCACGTGACTCGGGACGACGCACCGGGAACCTGCACCGCCCGACGCGCTACTCACGAAAGCTGCGCAGGGTCTTCTACCTCTCCGCGTCGGCAGCCATGATGAGGGAGGGACCCAACCGCGATTACTACCTCAAGAAGCGCGGGCAGGGCCAAAAACACGTCCAGGCCCTCATCGCCTTGGCCCGCCGCCGCGTCGACGTCCTATGGGCTCTACTCCGCGACAACCGCCCCTTCGAACTCGCCCCACCGACACGAGAGCAGATGGCCCAAACTGCTTGACAACTTCATTGAGAATCCACCGCGCAGACTGGTGTGAGTTGCGGGTCGTAGAGCCGGAATGCCCCTGTGGTGCTGGAGAATCGGTCTTGTCGAAGTACCGATATCAGCGCGCACAAAGGGCATCCGGTAGATGCGAGTGTGTCATGGCTTCACTGCTCAGTTCGATGATCCGAACCTGGTGTCGTGCGCGCCTGAATTCGCCGATCGTCTGCTGGGACTCGCCTGTGCGTCGCCAGTTTATTAGAGACAGGTCGGGCGTACCGCTGATGAATAACCGGGGAGACTCGATCCGATTTATGCCCTGTCCGGACCGGACGCTCGCCGACTCCAGCCGGGACGCCACAGCGTGTTGCGCCCCTCTGTCACGAGAAGCGGGCAGACGGATAACTTTATCGGCGGCCGATTCTGTTTAGCTCGGCGAGCTCGTCGTCGGAGAGGGAGAGTCCCGCGCCGGCGACGTTCTCGCGTAGGTGCGCCGCCGATGAGGTGCCGGGGATGAGCAGGATGTTCGTAGATCGCTTGCCGGTCGGGTCACCGACGGCGACCCGACCGACCAGTTCATCGCCACCTACATCGCCAAGCACCTGCGCGCCCTCCTGGGCCTGGCCTGCCGCCCCGCCCCGCGACATGATCAGCAACGCCAGGTACCGCTTCGGTGCGTGGTGCGCGTTGTTCGCCAACGTGCCCGAGATCGTAAGACCTCAGCGACCTCGATCCTCCCTACAGGAAAGGCACTTCCACATCTCACACGCCTCGCGCTCACGAACTACCCGCCTGTGGGCGGTGTGGGCGGGGTGTGAGATGACGAAAATGCCTGCCTCCGTGGGAATCATGGTTGTCGAGACCTGATTTGACCACGAGAGGTAAGCACCTTCCAGGTGAAGAAGTTACGCGCTTGTCGGAGCAGCGGGAAGTCGGCTCGCCGTCGGGCCCGCCGGGCTCGCCGCCGGGTGAGGTTCGGGGATCCGGACGCCTCGTTGACCGGGTCGGCGGGGGTGCTCGCGCTCGGTGAGCTGGTGGCCGGGTTGGCGCAGTGCCAGCTGCTGGACGGCAAGTTCGTCAACGCGGTGGACCGTCACCGCGCCGACGCCGCGGCGCAGCTGCTCTCGGCGGTGCCTGCGGTGGCCTCGACCACCGCCGGTGGGTTGACCCGCTGCTTCGGCCCAGCCCGGGTCGCGGGCATCGAGGCCGGTAACACCACCATCATCGCCCGCGGCTGGTCCCGGCTTCCCGCCCGGCGGCGGGCTGCGGTGCTCGCCGGACGGGTGGGCATCGACCTGGACGCCACCGACGTGAAGGTCTACGGCCGCCTCAAACGCGGGGTGGCCTACAACTACCTGGGTCAACGCGCCGGGCGCCCCCACCTGGCCACTTGGGCTAACACCGGGCTCACCCTGGCCGCGGACCTGCGCACCGGTGTGCAGGACGTGCGCGCCCACAGCAGCGCGCTGCTGGCCCGGGCGGTCGCGGCCCTGCCCGACGAGGTGCGGGCCAGCCTCAGCGACACCCACCGCCCGGTGGTGCGCGGCGATGCCGGGTACTTCGCCGCCGAGCTGGCCCACACGGCGGTCGGGTTGGGGTGTGACTTCACCGTGGCCGCGAAACGCAACCCGGCGATGTGGCGGGCCGCCGCCGCAGTGCCCGAGCAGGACTGGTCGGGCACTGCGGCGATCGGGATGACCGGGGCCCAGGTCGCCGTCTGCGACTACGCCCCAGCCGGGTGGCCACCGGGGACCTACACCATCATCCGCCAGGTCCGTATCGACGCCGAGCAGGTCAGCACCGACCCGCGCTCGCGGCGGCGGCGCACCATCGACCGCGACCAGCTGGCCCTGCTCCTCGACGGGGTCGTCGAGCACGGGTGGTCCACCAGCTTCATCGTGACCAACCTGCCCACCGGCGGCGACGGATTCGACACCGCCACCGAGGTGGAGCAGTGGTTCGGCGATGCGCACCGACATCGAGGACCGGATCCAAGAAGCCAAGCTCGGGGCCGGGCTGATCCACCTGCCCTCGGGCTACGTCGAGACCAACACCGTGTGGATGTGGGCCGCCCTGCTCGCCGGGAACCTGTCCACCCTGCTACAAGCGATCACCGGCATAGACACCGGCAAACAGGGCCGCGCCCACGGCGACCGGCTGCGCCAACAACTGCTCCGGGTGCCCGCCCGCGTCCCCCGCCACGCCCGTGGACTCACCCTACGACTACCCCCCCGGCCAGACCCTGCCGCCCGAGGTGATGGCCGACCTGCACGCCCTGCCCGCCCCCAGCGGGCAACGCTCAAGGCATCGCCTCAACCGCGGTGGCGACCGCGCCCTGAACCGAGCACTGCATACCGTGGCCATCACCCGCCTACGCTGCCATCCCGAATCCATCGCCTACGAGATCAAGCGAACCGCTCAGGGCAAGACACACCGCGACATCCGACGCTCCGTCAAACGCGCGCTGGCCCGACGCCTCTACCGACGCAACGAGGCCGCAATCCGACTCCACGACGCACCCGCCGCCGCTTGACAAACATAGGAGCGTCGAATCGGCTGCTGCGCCAGTACCTGCACAAGAATGCCGACCTGTCCGCGCTCACCCAGAACGACGTCGACGCGATCGCCGGCAAGCTCAACCACCGGCCCCGCCGGGTGCTCGGCTGGGCCACCCCCGCCGAGGCGCTCGGGCTGCTCGAGCCGGGCCGGCTTCGGCTCGGCTAGCCACGCGACGGACTGGTGACGACCATGACCCCCATGGTCGGCACCGGACTTCCCGAGCTCGACGTCGCTCGCGTGCAACGGTGGTGCGCCGCCCAGGTCCCTCAACGGTTGCGTGGTGAGATCCGCGTCGAGTGCGACCTCGCTACCCGCCACCTGACGATCTGCGAGTGCCGACCGCCCTGGCGCGACGACCTCGGCCCCGAATGGACCCGGTTCCCGATCGCACGCCTGCACCACACCAAGACCACCGGCCTCTGGACGCTGTACTGGCGCGACCGGAACCTGAAGTTCCACCACTACCAGCCCCTGGACCCCAGCCCCCGCGTCCAGGACCTCCTCGACTACCTCGACAAACACGCCGACCCCATCTTCTGGGGATGAACGGGACGGGGCACCGCCTACGGTGGCGCCTCTGCGCGAGTCGCTACCGT
>JAABUT010003618.1_pt1 | contig 13053 bp, 12 predicted proteins | sample 5559281 | NCBI WGS metagenome assembly JAABUT01 (sample SAMN10711880, study PRJNA513359) | rock metagenome | isolation source: Antarctica rocks | place: Antarctica: Victoria Land, Ricker Hills nord | collected 2016-01-04
GGCCTGCCACAGCCCGCCGGGGTTGAGCACGTTCAGCCCGCCCAGGCCGCGGCCGATGGTCGCGACCTGCCCGCCGAGCCGGGCGACGAGGTCCACGTAGTCCGGTTTGAGGTCGCCCATCACGAACGGGACATGGCCCTGGAACACGGCGCCGACCACGAGCCGGGCGGTGAGGAAGGACTTCCCGACCCCGGCGTTGGCCAGGGTGAACGACCCGGGGTTGGAGATGACCTTGTGGAGCAGGAAGTTGATCGGATCAGCCGCGACGGTGGTCGCGGTGAAGTAGTGCTGGCCGAGCACGGTCCCGATGTTCGGGACCCCGCTGCCGGCGGCGTGCGGCCACAACCCGCAGACCTGCCGGGTGGTGCCCCGCCACTCCAACGGCGCCTCCACCCACCCGTCCGCGCCCCCACCTGGGCCGGCCCACCCCCGCGGCCCCGGCCGCACCACCCGGGACGCACCCCGCGGCGCCGGGACGCCGCGGACCGGCCGGGCCGGGCTCGCGGGACGGGTGCTCTCCGCGCCGGGACGGCCGGGTTTGCCCAGCCTGGCTTGGAGGATGGTGGGAAGGCGCATCAGCCGGCCTTGGCCTTGACCCGGCCGAGCAGGGTGTGGCGGGGCAGCACGATCCCGGTCGGCAGGGTGGCGGCGAACGCGGCGGGCTGGTAGCCGTAGCAAGGGCGCAGCGCGATCCGCGCCGGGCCGGCGAGCCGGTTCTGCACGGTGGCCCGGGCCCGGGGGAGGTCCGCGGGGTCCAGGACCGTTGCGGAGACGAGCATCCCGAACGCGACCAGGCCGGCGCCGGCGGCTTCCTCCTCGGCGGCCTGGGCGGCCGCTTGGCTGTCGGCGCGGTCCCGGGCGGTGACCCGGTTCTGTTGGCCGGTCTTGAAGTCCGCGGCCTGCACGTCGTGGTCGACGGTGTCCGCGGCCAGTTTCGGGTCGAACGGCCGGTACAGCAGGGTCACCCGTTTCACCGCGATCCGGTCGTGCGGGGCGAGCAGGTCGTGCAGGACGTCGCTGTGCACGACCCCGCGGGGGGGTCGGCTCATCGACCAGACCACGGTGTGGCCGCTGTCATGGGTGTAGCTGTCCCGCAGGGCGGTGTGGGACACCGGCCCCGCGTCGTCCCAATCGATCCCCGCCCCCACATCGCCCAGCGCCGCGATCGCGGTGGACTGCGCCGGGTCATACGCGCGGCGGACGAACGCCGACACCGCCGCGGAGCCCATCGCCCGGGGCCTGGTGCCCGCGCCGGTCCCGACCAGCAGCTGCAGCAGCTCCGGGACGGACGCGCCGATGTCGGCGGCCATCTCCGCGACCGGACGCCGGCGGCCCTCCGCTGTCCCGGACCAGGTGAACTGCACGACCGTGTCGACCACAGCGGACGCCTGCGGGTAGGTGTCGGCGATCTCCGCCATCACCTGCACCGCCAGCGCGGGCGGGTCCTGCCCGCGCTGGGCTGCGAGCAGCTGGGTCAACGCGACCCCGGGGTCCGGAGCGGTCTGCACCGTCACCGAGCACCCCACCAGGTGCTCCTCCAGGCCCAGCTGGGCCAGGAACTCCCCCCACCGGGCGACCTGCCGGTCCACCGCGACCTGGTCCACCAGCTCCGCGCCCGTGGAGGAACACCGGACCGCGACGGAGAAGTCGTGGGTCGCGGTGGCCTGGATCAACGCGAACGGCTGGTCGTAGGCGTCCACGCAGTCCCACAACCGGGTCCCGGACGCGATCCCCGGCAGCTGATGCCGTCCTGTCCCCACCGGCGCGACGACCCCCGCCGCGTACAGGTACCGCCGCGTCGACCGGGACCGCCGGTAGGCCACCCACCCCGCGAGCCGGACCACCACCGGCCGGCCCGCGACCGGGACCGTGGTCGCCGCCAACGCCACCGCGGTCAGCACCGCCGCGACCACCGCTGCCAGCAGGGACTTCACGAACACCGCCATCACGACCGTGACCACCCCACCGCCGAGCAGCAGACCGGTCCCGGCCACCGTCAACGGGCCCAGCCCACCCCCGGTGGGCCGCCGCCAGTGGGAGTAGGTCCGCGGCCCCCCGACACCGGTCCGATCCTGCTGGGACTGGGACATCAGGTCTCCTCCGAGCTGTCGGTGGACTCCGCCACGAACCGGTCCGTCGCGGTCGCCGCGCCCCCGACCCGGCGCACCCGCTGCGCACCGGACCCGGCCGCCCGGGCACCACCGCCAGTCCCGGCGCCCGAGCCGGAACTCCCGCCGCTCGCGCCGCTTGCCGATGCGCCACCGGTTGCACCGCCGCCGGCCCCGGCCGCACCGGCCCCGGACGCTGCGGGGGTTCCCGCTGTTGCTGCGGCGCCGGCTGTCCCGGTTGCAGCGCGCCCGCCGTTGCTGGCGGCGCCGGCGGCCCCGGCTGCGCTGCCTGCCCCGGCCGCACCTCCTGCGCTACTGGCGCGGGTTGCGCCGGCGGTGGCCCCGGCGCGGCCGATCAACCGACCCCCCGATGCTGCGCGGGCCCCGACCGCGGCGGCCTGCCCACCGGGGGCGAGGGCGAGAGCGCCCGTCGCGAGAGCACCGATCCCGGCCAGCGCGCCTGAGCGGCCGGCGACCGCGGAGGTCGCGGGGACCAGCAGCCGCAGCATCACCGGCAGCAGCAGGCCCATCATCAGCAGACACACCCCGCCGAGCAGCCCGTCCTGCGGGGTCGTGCCGTCCTGGACCCAGTGGAACGCGACCGCCAGCAGGGTCGCCCCGGCGGGTTTGACCAGCACGAACGCGAGCAGCCACGCGGTGTGCTTGGCCCAGGCCTGCCGGCCGGTCGCGGACATCGACGCGGCCGCGGTCAGCGGGAGCAGCCCGACCAGGACGGTGACCACGATGGTCCGGAAGATCAGGGTCGCGATCATCACCAGGGACCCGGTGCTCCCGGCGAGCGCGAACAGCAGCATCAGGGTGCTGCCGGAGTTGTTCACCGTCATCCCGGTCGGGTCACCCAGCTGGTAGAGCTTGGTCGCGAAGTCCGCACCGACCGCGTCGTCGATGATCCAGTGGCCGTAGGCGTCCCCGGCGGCGAGCAGCCCGGAGATCAGGGGTCCGACGAACACCCCGGCCGCGACCACCCGGAGCAGGACCGCGCCGAGGGTCCGGGCGTGGGTGGTACTGCGGGTTCCGATCACCAGGATCGCCGCGGCCAGGGTGGCCCCCGCTGCGACGGCGTTGACGATCCAGCTCAGGTGGGTGTCCAGGAAGGAGATCTGGGAGTTCCCGGAGCTGACGTCGGGGTCGGGGAAGGACATCCAGAACGTGAACAGCAGCTTGACGATCTTGCTGACGCCCTTGACCAGGGAGGTGACGGTCGCCTCCCACCCGGCCGCGATCACCGCCCCCGGTGCGTTGCAGATCGCGCCGGCGCCGGGTAGGTCGCAGGGGTTGGGCAGCGCCGACAGGACCGCCGGGAACGCTGCGAGCGCCGGCGGGGGTGCTGCCGGGAGTGTTGCCGCGGGGGTCACCGGGTGCCCTGCCAGATGGTGAACCCGGCCGGGGAGGTTGCGGGGGTGGTGGTGGGGGTGTCGTCGCCGTTGGCTTGTAGGACCAGTTTCCAGTCCCCGCCGGTCCACGCGACCGTCGCCACGGTGACCGTGAAGTCCCCGGTGGACGCGCTGTGCAGGAATTGGATGACGGCCTGGTCGGGGTTGTAGGCCAGGAACCGGTACCCGGCGGTCTGGGTCCACCCGCCGGCCGGTGGGGTGATCTCGGTGCCGAGCTGGCTGCGGGTGGACCGCCACACCGCCACCCCGGGGCCGGGGACCACGGAGCGGGTCAGGACGGTGGACCAGTCCGCGGCGAGGATCCGCCGGACCGGGAGCTGGGTCGCTGCGAGCAGTGCTCCGGTCGGGGAGTGGGCGAACCCGGACGCGACGTCCCCGCTCACCCGGGCCGGGCCGGCGGTGGCCGAGGTGGGGATCAGGACCCCGTGGTAGTCCGTCCAGGCGGTGACCGGCGCGGCGGTGGGGATCGCCGTGTCCAGCACCACCGGGGATGTGGGTGTGGCGGGCCCCGTTCCGGTGCTGGACGTGCCCGGCGGGGGAGCGGTCGGTGCGCTGGTCGGGTTGTCACTGCCGTGGTGGTTGACGACGGCGGCCACCGCCGCGGCGACCAGGACCAGGACCACGACGAGTGCGGCCAGGAAGCTCGGTGAGGACCACACCGACCCGGTGCGGTCGGTGCGGTCGGTGCGGTCGGGCCCGGTGGTCGGTGGCATGGGTCAGGTTGTCGCCCAGCCGGCGAGCAGGAACGCGGCCGCGCCGATGATGCACCCGAACAGGACCCGGCCCAGGCCGCTGACGTGCCCGGACCCGGGGCCGCGGTCGTTGAACGCCAGGATCAGGGTGATCCCGACCCCGATGAACCCGACGACGGCGACCACCCCGAAGGTCCAGCTCGTCCAGGACAGGACGTCGAGGATCTTCTGGCTGCCCGGGGGCGGTTTGGAACCGGGGTTGGTGAGGGTGGCCAGCGCGGCGGTGCCGGCGGCGGTGACGGGATGGGTCATGACGGCCTCCAACAGGGGTCGGGTGAACGGGGCTCGGGTGAGCGGGTGCGTCACCGGCGCCGCCGGCGACCGGGAAGGAACAGCCGTGGCATCGCGACCAGGGGCGCTGCCGACACAGCCGTCACCGGCCGGGCCGGCAGCGGCCGCGGGGCGGATGGGAGCAGCGCTCGCAATTCGGCGGGGACCGCGCCGCCGGGGCCGGCGACCGCGGCGACCAGGTCCGCCCGCCAGCCCAGGTCCAGGACCGCGGGGACGATCCGCCGGAGCCAATCCAGCTCCGCCAGCAGGGACCGGTCCGGTCGGGCCGGGGACGCAGCGACGGTGATTGCTGCGCGCAGCCGCAGCCCGGCCGGGACCGCACCGGAGGCCCACTGGCGGGCCGCGGACCGCAACCGGCGCAACCCGAGCCCGCTGACCCGACCGACCAGGACCACGTCCCGGGGACCGCCGAACACCGGGTCCGGCCAGCCCCGGTCCGCGTCGAGGCCCACCCCGTCCAGTAGTGCGGTGACGGTGGACGCGCCGGCGCCGCCGTGCACCCCCAGCACCCACAGCGACGCGGCTCCCGGGTCGACCGCCCGCCCGGACCCGTGGTGGTCGGTGACCGGCCCGTCCCACACCGGCAGCAGATCAACCGCCGCCGGCGGGTCGACCACGACCGTGGCCGCCCTCGACCACGACGGGGACCCGGCCCCCGTCGGCTCGGCGGTCACCGCCGGGACCACGTGGCCGTCCGAAACCGCGACCGACGTCGACGCAGCTGTCACGGGAGCGCGCACCATCGACCTCCGGGCAGGAACGAGCACAGCCGACGCCGGCGTGCGCTCTCAGCGGATTGATTCGTCGCTGACCATACGCGGAGAACGCAACTGGATGGGTGAGCTGCCCGACGCGCCGACCGCGCCGGTCCCGCCGTGCCGGGTGTGTCTCAGCGCAGCGCGGGGAACAGCACCGAGGTGATCAGGACCCCGGCCGCGAGCCCGGCGGCGACCTGGGCGGGGGAGTGGTCACCGAGCCGGACACGGGACCAGGCCACGCCGGCCACCAGGGGGATGGTGAGCAGTGCCCACGGTCCGAAGACGACGACGAGGGCGGTCGCGCCGAGCGCGGCGATCCAGCTGTGCAGGGAGATCTTCCAGACCAGCGTGACGGCCACGGCTGCGGCCGCCTCGAGCAACACCGTGCCCAGGTAGGCGACCAGGGTCGCCGGGGCGTGTCCGACCAGCGCGATCAGCCAGCCGGTGACCATGCACGCCAGGCCCACGAGCAGGGGGCCGCGCCGCTGGGAGCGCTTCCCGATGTGGTGGTCGGTCAGCCGGCCGCGCCGGACCCCGAGCAGCACCCAGCTGAACGGGGCGAGCGCGAAGAACACCGCGGTCACCACCGCCCAGGCGATCCCGCCGGCGACGGTGTCCGCGGTCGCCAGGGACAGCACGACGGGCAGCACCCCGAGCAGGACGGCGGGGGCCCCGACCTCGGTGAGCGCGCGGGCGGTGCGCTGCGGTGTCACGCGGCGCGCACCCGGCGGTCCGGGCCGCCGTCAGCGGCATCGGCGGCAGCCGCGCCGGCAGGCATCGCGGGAGCAGGCGCAACGGCAGGTACGGCGGGGACGGCGGGAGAGGATGCGGCGGGGAGCCCGGCGTAGGCACGGCTGACCCTGCGCAACCACCGCGTCTCGGCGTCCGGGGAGCTGTCCGCTGGACCGGCCGCAGGGCTCGTGGGTGGGGTGCTGAGCGCGGGGGCCGCGCCCTGAGCGCGGCTACACATGGCGGCGGCGATGTCGAGCGCGGCGAGCTGTGCCGGGTGGTGGGGGTCCGGGGCGGGGTCGGCTGTGCCCGCGGTGTGGTCCCACCCGACCGGCCGGGTCAGCCAGGGCCGCAGCGCCAGCAGGCCGTCGTCGATCTCCACCACGAGCCGGCGCACGGTGAAGGCGGGGTCGCGACGGCCGTCCGGGCTGTCGGGCTCGATCAGTGCCGCCATCAGGCCAGCGCTGCGCAGTGCCTCCCACAGCGGCAGCAGATCGACGCGGGCGCCGTGCAAGCGGCGCCGCTGGAGGTGGGGGGCCAGCGCGGGAAGGAACGCCCCACCGAGGGCGAGTAGTGACGCCCCGGCTGCCGTGCCCGCGGACACCGGGGCGTACCAGCTCTCCCAGCCCTGGGCGCCGGCCACCGTGCCCACGGTGAACACCACCCGGCAGGCGACGTAGACCAGCCCGAGGACACCACCGGCTGCTGTCGCGGTCATCCCGGCCGTCAGGGTCCGGCTCGACGCCACCCGGGCGTAGCGACCGGCCCACACGGCCAGGCCACCGAAGATCAGGACGAACGCGGCCAGGTAGGGGATCTCGTACGCCCAGTACCGGGGCTGCTCGGCGAAGGCGACCGTGAACTGCCGGGTCTCGACGGTGAACCCGGCGGCCAGGAACGCGGTGACCATCGCCGCGGCGAGCGCCCCCAGCCCAACCCAGAGCCGCCGGGCCGCCCGGGCCGCGGCCGTGGCGGTCTCGCGCTGGGCGACCAGGACCGTGAGGATCGCGGCACCGGTGACCAGGCCGGCGACATCGCCGACCAGCTGCGCCAGGTTCGGGACACCGCTCACCCGGTCCAGGCCGGCGAACACCCGGTCGATCCGCACCGTCCAGGCCACCGCGAGAGCCAGCGCGGTCACCCACAGGGCGCGCCGGGCCAGGCTCGCCGGGCCCCGCCAGCTGGCCCGGGCGCGGGTGAGGACCACCACCCACGCCGCGACGGCCGCGACCACCGACACCGCGGACACGGATCAGCCCTCGAAGGTGGACTGCAGCCGCTGCGCCAGCTCATCCACCGCGGGGCTGGCCGGGCGGGTCTGGTCGCCGTAGCGCTGGGCCACGACCGTGGCGAAGGTCTCGGCCTCGAGTTCCTCCTGGTCGCTGTAGCCGTCGCGGCGCAGCATCCGGCGGGCGGCGCCGGCGATGTCCGGGTTCGCGGCGGCTACCAGCTCGGCGAGCTCGCCGCCGGGGTGGTGGTCGAAGAGCATGTGGCCGAGCTCGTGCAGGACGATCAGGTCCTGGTGGGCCGGGGAGGTCATCGCGTCGTGGTAGAGCTCGTCGCGGTCGGGCATCTCCACCCACAGCCCGCTGGGCACCCCGGCCCGGGCGGTGTCCAGGGGGAACAGGACCAGCTCACGGCCCCGGTCGGCGGCGACCCGGCGGCACAGTTCCCGGACGTCGAAGGGGACCGGTACCGCCAGGGTGGTGAGCAGCTGCTCGCAGCGAGCCAGGGCACCGGTGACGGTCACGGGGAGGGAGTCTGCCCTCAGCCGCCGACGTTTCCCCCGGGACCACCGGCCTGGGGACCGTCCGAGCTGTCCGGGGTGTCCGGTCCGGGCAGTCCCTCGGCGCGCCGGGCCATCTCGATCATCTGGGCGATGGCCTGCAGGCTGTCCGGGGACAGCCCGGCGGCGCGGGCGGCGACCCGGTGCACGGACTGGTCGCGGAGCAGGGCGATCGAGGCGAGCTGGTCCTCGATCCGCCGGTAGGACCCCTCGTCGAGGAAGTAGGCCAGGGACACCCCGAAGAACCGGGCCAGCACCTCCAGGTGCCGCAGGGTCGGGTTGGTCCGCAGGCCCTTGCGCAGCTGCCACAGGTAGGACACCGAGATCGTCGCGCCGTCGACGCCGCGCTCGGCGCGGACCCCGGCGACGACCTCCTCGAGGGTGAACTCGTCCCCGTTGGGGGACAGCACCCGGGTGAACAGCCCGTTCAGCTTGTCCGCCAGGGAGCTCGGCGGGCCCGTCGGCGGGCCGGCCGGCTGTTCCGCCGACGGGCTAGAGCCGGGCGGAGGTGCTGACACGCCCACCTCCGGCCTCTGCTCCCTCGTCGGTCATCCCCTGCGCTGACCGTCACGGTACTGATCACCGACCACCCGACACCCCGACAGGCTTGCCTGACACATCAGCGGACAGCTACCGTCCTGATCGTCCGCTGAGGTAGCAGAGAGGTCGTGGTGTGGGGCATCGGTTGGCCGCTGACGTACCCGGCCCGATACTTCCTGCCTGCAGCGGCACCGGCCACGGCCGGGGTGCCGTCGACGACGGGGGTGGCCGGTGCCGGCGCGGCTGACCGCTGTTGCGGCCGCGGTCGCGCTGACAGCCGGGGTGGTCCTGTTCGGTGGGGAAGCCGGCACCGACCCCGCCGACCCGACCGGCGGGGACCCGACCGGACCCGGCGGCGCCCAGCTCCGGCCAGGGACGGTCCCGGCCGCCTACGTCGGGCTGGTGGCCCGGGCCGGGTCGATGTGCCCGGAGATGCCCGCGCCGGTGATCGCCGCGCAGGTCCAGACCGAGAGCGCGTGGAACCCGCGCGCGGTGTCCCCGGTCGGAGCGCAGGGCATCGCCCAGTTCATGCCCGGCACCTGGGCCGCAGCCGGGCGGGACTGGTCCGGCAACGGTGTCACCGACGTCTGGGACCCGGCCGACGCCATCCCGTCCCAGGGCGGGTTCGACTGCTCGATCGTCGCCCAGCTCCGCCCGGCGCTGGCCGCCGGCCGGGTCCGCGGGGACCTGACCGACCTGGCCCTGGCCGGGTACAACGCCGGGGCCGACGCGGTCCTGCGTTACGGCGGGGTGCCGCCGTTCCCGGAGACCCGGGCCTACGTCACCCGCATCCGCGAGCTCGCCCTGACCTACGCGGCCCCGGCCGGGCCGCCGAGCGCGCCCGGGCTGCCCGGGGCACCCGCCGGGTCCTTCGCCGCCGCGGAGACCGCCGCCGCCACCGCCCAGCTCGGGGTGCCCTACGTGTACGGCGGCGGCGGGTTGGACGGGCCCAGTGGGGGACCGCCGCCGGGGTTCGATTGTTCGGGGCTGGTCCGGTACGCCGTCCACCAGGCCAGCAGCGGTCGGCTCACCCTGCCGCGGACCGCGGACGCCCAGGCCCGGACCGGTGCGCTGGTCGCGCAGGGCCGCGGCTCCAGCATCAACCTCGCCGGGCTGAAGGTCGGGGATGTGATCGCCTTCCAGAACGACCCCGCCCGACCCGGGACCTACAGCCACATCGCGATCTACCTCGGCGGCGGACAGATCATCGCCGCCCCCCACACCGGCGACGTCGTGAAGACCCAGCCCGTCACCATCCCCTACTGGACCAGCACCACCTGGTCAGTCCGGAGGTACGGATGACCCGCCCACCGGCGAGGTACGCCGCGGTCCTGATCGGCATCGCCGTGGCTGTCACGGCTGGCGGCTGCGCACCCACCGCAAGCCGTGAACCTTCGGCCACGGTCCCGGCCACGCTGCCCGCAACCCCAGCGGGTCCAGCCGCGGCAGCACCGACGGCCACAGCGAGGCCCTTCGCTCCGACGCTGGTCCCGACCGGCCGGGCCGGTACTCCCGCCGGTGGCCTCCCGCCGACCTCGACGCTGACCAGCGCGGACCCGGACGTCATCGCGGCCGCCGGCCTCACCGCGTACTACCGCGCCGACACCGCCCTGGACCTTGGCCCGGCCGACACCCACCGGCGCGCCCTGCCCTGGACCACCGGGCAACTCGCCGCCGGCATCCGCGGCGACCGACCCGTCACCGGACCCGGCGCCGTGTGGACAACCCTCGCCGCCCACCACGGCTACACCGTTGTCACCGTCACTCGCGCCTATGACGACGGCGCCCCCACCGACACCGAGGCTGTCGTGTACCGACAGTTCGTTGTCACTACGACACCCCGAGGGCGTGACCGCTGGACCGGATCACCCGTCACCCACACCGACTACGTCACCCTGACCCGGACTGGGAGCGGCTGGCGGATCGCCGCCCTACAGGACGAGCAATAGGCCGATGGTGTCCACCAACGTCGCTGATCCGTCTCCCGGTGCATGCGAGGGACTTCACCGGTCAGCGAACACCAGCCCGGCGAAGCCGAGGTAGCCGTGGGAGCTGGAAGACTTGAAGCCATGGCAGGCAGCCGTCCGACGACATGGTCGAAGCTCTCAGTTCACGCCCGCGTGCTGTCCATCGTCTTCGCTGCGACCGCCGTGCTGGTTGCCGGTGGTCTGTGGGTGGCCGGGTATCCCGCCGCTGCAGGTGCGGTTTCAGGACTGTGTGCCGTCGCCATCATTTTCGCCGGTCTGGTCGGTACACGGTCGTCTCCGTAGCCGAGCCCAGGCCGACCACCCCCGAGCCGACCCGGAGCCACGACGTGGACGCGGACACGAAGGCCTCCCGCTTGGAGGGGGTTCCCAATCGCTGCGGTGCCACACAGCCCGCGACGGACGGGTGAGCAGCGCTCGAGCAGGGCTGCGGTCTCGGTGGAACACGGCCTGCGCCGGCGGCTATATGGCGGCCGGGTGCACAACTCCGTGCTCGCCACCGTTCACCTACCTGGCGGCCCGGTGAGTGGGGACATTGCACGGGTGAGCAGGGACAGTGGACCGGTGGAGGAGCAGTTGCCCGGTGGCGGCAACGACCCCGCCAGCACCTGGGCAGTGCTGCTGGCCGTCGACGGCTGGCAGCTCAGCCCGCAGCTGCTGTTCCCCGCCCTCCGAAGGGACCGTGCATCGTGATCCCGCCTGCTGGTGTAGCCCATCTTGAGCTGGGCCAGGCGAAGGGAACAGGGTCGGTGGCGACGGTCGAGCATCCGGGCGATGACGGCGGTCAGCCGTCGGTCGGGGGGAATCCGGTGAGCCCCACCGGCGCGGTGGGCCCGGTGGAGGGGCTGACGCTGGGGCCGGGGTTGATGTTGCCGGTGGAGGCGGTCACCGAGACGTTTGCGATCCTGGCCAAACGCGGCGCCGGTAAGACCTACACCGCCGCGGTGCTGGTGGAGGAGATGATGGCTGCCGGTCTACCGGTGGTGATCGTCGATCCGGTCGGGGTGTGGTGGGGGCTGCGCAGCTCCGCCGACGGCAGATCCGACGGGCTACCGGTGGTCATCTTCGGCGGTGACCACGCGGACCTGCCGTTGGCCGAGACCGCCGGCGGGCTGCTCGCCGACCTGGTGGTCGACGACCGGGTCCCGGCGGTGCTGGACCTGTCCGCCCTGTCCAAGTCCGCCGCCCGCCGGTTCATGACGGCCTTCGCGGAGCGGCTCTACCACCGCAACCGCGACCCGCTGCACCTGGTGCTCGACGAGGCTGACGCGTTCGCCCCGCAACGCACCGACCCCGGCGGGCAACGGCTGCTCGGCGCCATCGAAGACCTGGTCCGCCGCGGGCGGGCCCGCGGCATCGGCGTCACCCTGATCACCCAACGTCCCGCCGTGCTCAACAAGGACGTCCTCACCCAAGCCGAGGTCCTCATCGCGCTGCGGATGACCGGACCTCGCGACGTCGCCGCGATCGATGAGTGGGTGCGGTTGCACGCCGAGCAAGACCAGGCCACCGAATTGAAGCGGTCGCTGCCGTCCCTGCCGGTCGGCAGCGCCTGGGTGTGGTCCCCGGGCTGGCTGGGGCTGCTGCAACGGGTGGCAGTCCGCCCTCGGCACACGTTCGATTCGTCTGCGACTCCGAAGGCCGGGCAGCGACGGGTGACCCCGACCCGGTTGGCGCCGATCGATTTGGCCGCGCTTCGGGAACGGGTCACCGTGATGGCCACTGACGCGGCCGCCATCGACCCCACCGCTCTGCGCGCCCGCGTCGCTGAGCTGGAACGCGAACTCACCGCCCTGCGCGCCGCTGTGGCCCGCCCCGAGCGGGTCGAGGTCCCCGTCCTGGACCCGGCGACCGCGGACCGGCTCGAGCACTGGGTCGTCGACATCCGGGGCCTGTGCAACACGTTGGGTGTCGCGGCCACCCAGGTCAGCGACCAACTCGCCGCCGCCCGCACCGACACCACCCCTGCACCGCGGCGGCCCGCACCGGGGACACCGCAACCGGCACGCCAGGCACCCGAGCGGCCCACCCACATCACCACGTCGGCCAGGCAGCCCGCAGCGCCGAAGACGCACCCGGACCCGGGCCCCGACCGCTCTCCAGGCGGGGAGGCCGATGCGGGCGCCCCGCCGGTGAAGGCCGGCGCGCGCCGGATGCTGCACACTCTGGCGCGGCATGACCCGATGCGGGTCACCCGGGCGCAGCTGGCGACCCTGTCCCGGTTCAAGGTCACCGGCGGCACGTTCAGCACCTACTTCAGCACCTTGCGCCGCGCCGGGCTGATCACCGAACACGACGGGCTGATCGGGCTGACCGACGCCGGCCGGGCCGCCGCCGGCGTCAGCGCGGCCGCACCGGCCAGTACCGCTGAGCTCCTCGAGCAGTGGCGCGGCGCGCTCAAGGCCGGAGCGCGCACCATGCTCGATCTGCTCATCGACGCCCACCCAGACGCGCTGACCCGCGAAGAACTCGCCGACCGCGCCGGCTACGAGCCCACCGGCGGCACCTTCAACACCTACCTGTCCACGCTGCGCCGCAACGGCCTTGCCGACATCACCGCCGTGAGGTGCCCGACTTCTTCCGGACAGTGGGCCCCAAGTAGATTGGGGTGAACAGATCGGATGGAATGGTGTCGAGTAAACGTGGTAGGTATTCTCCGGAGTTTAAGGAGGCGGCGGTCCGGGAGGTC
>JAABUT010003619.1_pt1 | contig 13052 bp, 20 predicted proteins | sample 5559281 | NCBI WGS metagenome assembly JAABUT01 (sample SAMN10711880, study PRJNA513359) | rock metagenome | isolation source: Antarctica rocks | place: Antarctica: Victoria Land, Ricker Hills nord | collected 2016-01-04
TATCGAAATGACATAGCAGTGTATGATTGCGACTGCAAGAGCTTTTTCTTGCTTGCTGACTGAAATTACGTGGCTCTTGTTGGTAAGCCAGAGGCATCAGTGATCATGGTGCTGAGATTGAAATTCAACAGCCGTTGCTGAGAACTGTTGATATTGTGATCAGCCGTTGCTGAGAAATGTTGATAATGATTTGCAAGTGAGACAGTCTGGTTACTATGCATGCGTGCAGCATCACATAGCCTTTGTGCAGCCCTGTTTATACGCGAGATTGTCAATTCTGACAGCTCTGCGCACAACAGGGCACCAGATATACGCATGTGTCAGCTCTCCTCTAAAGAATCCAGCAGTGGCTGCACATCAACTCCCAATTCCTCTAGCTTTGCCTGAAACCTACAGCAAAGTAGATTATTGTACCAATGAGGTTCAGACTGGCTGCAACGGAAGGCTTAACAACAGCACAGCTAGTACAAACTGCGGTTAAAATGCAAATCTGCTCATGCAGCACGTTGACAATGCACGTTTTGGGGCATCAGCTTGATATACAGGACTCACATATGTGCCTTCTGTTCTTCTAACCCTAAGCATGTGAGCAAATCGCTCATGGCTGACTCCTCAGCACCCTTATTCTCAGGCTCATGATGAGGTGATGATGCCTGCGGTGTCTCTTCAGCACTGCTGCCTGTGCATCACACTGACAGTTGCTTTAAGTTTATCTAGTACAATGCAACAAAGTTAGACGCAAATTGGCATGTCTCACAAGAGTGCAGCATGTGCCATGATCACTGTAGCATGACAGAGTGACGCACATGCACGCCGTGCTGACAGATGATAGACTCCAAAAGACTGTCTTGATCACAGCACGCTCCTAGGCACAACAGCAAGCAAAGTATGCTGCAGCAGGCTTTGCCCTGCAGTGCAAGCACAGGTTTGGGTCTGACCTGCCATGGAAGGTGCTTGATTCTGAAGCCGCTTTATCTGGGCTTCAAGCTGGTAGGAGTGGACCTCCAGGTTGTTGTAAGCACCTGCCAGATCTGACAGCTCTGCCTCAAACCTTTGTGCACTGGAAACAGCCTCGTGCTCTGTCAGTTTGGCAGCAGTCAAGGCAGTCTGCAACTCAGACTTCTCATCTGCAGTGTCATATGAGTTGTCATGTACAGAGCGTGCTGCTGACGCAAACACTGCTGACGCAAACACTGATGAGGACGCCGCATCTGTTGTATGCTGTGTGCACGGTGGTTTTGTTTCTTGCGGTACAGCAGCCTCTGAACACAGATGAGAAGAATGCTGGAGCTGACCAGCGGCCCACCTGTTAACTGCTGCACTGTCTTCTGGAGGCTTGCAGCTTGGTTTTTGGCCACTGAGCATGCATCATGAGCAGCTGCAAGCTGCACTGCAGAGTCAACGTCCCCATTATGAAGGGCGTTGCCAGCAGGGCTGTCTTTGTTGTTGCTTGCACCAGCTGTACTTGAGACTTTCAGCTCATGCAGCTCCCTGTACCAGTCATAGCTCAATCACAGCAATCGTCATCCTCAAGTATCAGTACGGTAGCCTGCATTCATGACAATGACAATGGGACATAAACAGCAGTCATGTAACAAGTACCCCAAGCCAACATCATGCTTGCAGCATCAGAGTGCCTGCCTGCAGGTCTGCATCAATCACCTCTGAAGATGCTGTATGAGGGTTTCAGCCTGTTGCAGCTTGACACTGACAATGTGTGCAGCTTGGGATGACAAGGCGGTGCCCTTTGCTATGCTGCCTGCCTGCCTGCCTAAAACTTGCTGAAGTGTCTGCTGCTCAACCATCAAGATCAGCTGTGTAGATTGTTGGTCGAAAGGATTCTCGTCCAGTGGATGGCTTGGACTCTCTGGTGGCTGGGCGTCATACTCGTCAGCCTCACCTGCATCACCAGACAGGGATTGTCCATAGCATATCACACTGCACTCCATTGCAGACAGTCAAGGGCCTGTAAAGCATTGCTGCATGTAAAGCCTGCTGTCAAGCAATATCTCAGCCAGGAGTGGTTGTGATGGCTTCAAGATCATGCATATTGGACAAGCTATGTGCGCTGGTACAAGGCACAGTGCTTTAGCGTCAAAGACGATTTGTAGCAAAGCAATTGAACACTACATTGCTTTGTGATGGTAGGCTCACTATAGTACCTGCTTCACCTCCAAGTGAAGATGGTGATTGGGGAACATGCCTTGGGACTTGCAAGCCATTGACACCAGCAATAAACTCTGGAGTTTGCTTCAGCATTTGTATAGCTGCCAAATACTGACCAACTCCTATCTTGGTTTTGATGGTGTCAAGAATCTCAGCATCTTGCCCAGACTGAAAACAGGAGCACACATTGAACAGGCAAACTTTGCAGCAGCATTAAACAGGTGTTTATGATGCCACGTGCGTAAAGCAGATCACATGACACAGCGTACCACACGCAATCTGCCTGAGCAGAGCCTCGCGCTTTGCAAAAGACATTTTCTTCAAGACCAGGTTGTATTATTCCCTGTATGATGAATACTTTGTCCACACAACAGCACGCACTAATCACAAAAGAGCACCTGAGACTGCCCAGAAAGACAGGCTCCAAGCATGACTGCAGCCAGGCCTGCAAGCATTGGTTCTTGCATCTGCTCCCTGCATCACAGGTCATTAGGCCAAATGTCAAGATGATTCACACCGTAGCAGTTGACCATTATGAGTATGCTTGGGCATGGTAGCCCCGTATGCATGTCTACGGCTGCCAATGCAAGAAACGTCAAGCCGATCCAACCCCTGTCCCTTAAACCAAAAGCTCGCCCTGAAGCACCAGCAGCCCATATGCAGCAAGGGGTGTGATCACTGCACATTTGTGTGCAAAACAACCTGTAAATGCAGCCAAGATCAGGAATTTGACTTGGTGCCGACCTGTTGTTAACACAGCTGACAAGCTCCATCAGAAGGGCTGCGGTATACATGCTGTTCTTGATAACTGGAGGAGCTCCGGCGACCACTGTTATCATGAGCAGCACAAACAGAAGTACAGTCTGTGTGTAGCTGCCCTCACCAGCTGCATGTCATGTCTCGCTTCACGTGATCAGCAATGCTTGAGCTGGCAACAAGCACATTGGAAAATGACAATGATCATGGCTAGTTCTGCTGTCAGGCATAATTCATTGAACACTCAGCACAGCATGTACAGAGCTGTTGCGATAGACCAGGCACAAGTATCCAAGCAAACAGTTTACAGCAGTGTATTTGCGAATTCACAAATACAGGAAGAACACCATCAGCTGCTGCTGGTATCAAAGGCAATGGCTGAGAGCAGAGTGCAGGAGTTTGTACCTGCACCGGTGATAGCTGCTGACGCAACTCGGAGGACTTGGGACAGCAGTCCTGGTGTACTCTCTGTGTCAGCTAGATATGGCAAGAGCATCTCTTTGCTCTGGTCGTTATCAGCCAGCAGATATGACAGCACACGTGCAGCTCTTCCACTAGCCTGCACATACTGATCTCTCAAGGGACAGCTATACATACAACTGATCATCAGGCTTCTTTGTGCAAAGCAACATTGTTGCATATGACGTTGAAATGGCACTGTCCACCACATTAGTGCATGAAGAGCCAACTAGATCAAACAAGGGTCAGCAAGGGGTCAGCTGTGCAAGCTTAAGGGCCTCATCACGAGCGATTGAGGCATGTTGAAATGCACGTTGATCCAAAAGCCAGCACTGTCGAGTCCAAAGCAACAAACCTGAAGAGCGCCAGCCGTGGTGTCCATCAGGCAATGCATCAGCTCCATACCAAAAGAGGTGTCCTGACCTGCAAACTCATATGAGGTGGTTCATACAAACAGACAGCGACGCCACACCTGAGGCAAAAGCATGCCTAGTCAAAAACATGGTTAAACACAAGGTCTTACAGCAGATCAAAACAGTTGCCATGCCAGTGCCTGTACGTCAGTGCCGCGGCCCAAAGAGCGCCTTGCATACAGCTCAGTGTCAGACATACAGGATGTACAGAAGTCGCTGCAAGCTGACCTGTCCGTCGAAGATTGGACAAGGAGGCAGTGATTGTGGTAGTGAGGGCTTGCTGGCCTTCCTTGTTTGCAATGCAGAAAGCTTGCAGCACCTTTAGTGCGCCAATCCGCTCTCGCATGTCTCTACCATGTAACACAATGCGCAATACCACCTACAGGCCAGTGCACCAGTCAAACATCACCAACCAATTCAGGTGATGGCGGGTTGCACACAATACAGCCCTGAGAGCATGTGTGGAACATCTGTGTGTAGGCGCAGCAGGGTACTGACAAGAGGGTAGTGGATGTACCTGAAGGGCAGAGGTGGCTATGCCCTGAAAGCTGGGAGCAGACCCTTCAAGGAGGTGCTGCTGGCAGGCATGGTTGCCTTCCACAAGCTGCCATACGCATCGCAGCGCCTGCAGTCACGAGCTTTGATGTCAATGTGGCAAGGACCTGCTGACCATGCTCAAAGAGGAAGTCTCCCAAACACTCGGCAGTATCACAAGAAAAGTTGAAGCCATGACATGCATGCAATCTGCACTTTTGGGCATGACAGGTGTACCTGGGATCGCAGTACTACAGATGAAGCACCAAACAGCTGCAGCAGAGCATCCAGGCAGCCAGCTTTCAGGAGGGTGATCTGTGTGCCTGCCTTGTCTGGCTGCTGCTGGGGCACGCTATCCTTGCTCTGCAGGCAGGCTTGCTCATGCTAGGCAATTAGTCATACCCGAATTACATGGTGTCATGTGCTTGCCATCAGACACACAATGTGCATGAGCTGCTGCTTGCAATCATTCAACAAGTGCAAGCTAGTTTCGATATTGATTGCAGAAACCCACATTGCAGCACCTCAAACACAACTATGCTGAAAAGCAAAGTAGGTCATGCAAGTCTGTCTTGCCGCAACCTAGGTGATGAAGCTGCAGACAGACCTGGTGAGCTGCTGGAGTGCTGATGGGTGCCAGAAGCAAGTATACACTGTCAAGGGCAGCCAGAAGATTGGCATCCTTCTGCCTAGCCAGCGGCTTCTGTATATTGGCTTGCGTCCTGAGCAGACCAGGCAAACTAGACAGATGCCCCATCTCCCTGCACACACCATGTTGAGCTTATCTCAATGTGTTATTGCAACAATTTTGAACTTGCTTGTCTCACTGTGCATTCAGACAATGGATTGCTGGCACAGGAGAAACAAGGCCATGGTGTGGTACATAAAACTCCTGAGTGCGTTTTGCTGTTATGGACAGCAGTTACAAGGACTGGCATCAAATTGGGTCCGACAGCATCGCATTTGTGACTGACCTGAAGAGTAGTTGGTTCTTGGCATTGCCCCGCAGCAGGTTGTTCATCATTTCAAGGCAGTCTTGGACAACAATTCCACCATCTGCTGCTCCTTCACCCCTACAAGGTTGTAACATGCTTATTGACATGTGTGCATGCTTGCCTATGATTCTTGGACACATTTGAACAGTTGCTTGTCATACTGTGAGCCATGCACAACATGTGATGACACAAACATGGTGACATGCAGATGTTTACATCTAAAGTGTCTAGCATGCTCACGCTTCTACACACTATTCAGCTGCTGTAGGTCTCACAACGTTCTGGGAGTCTTGAGAAGGTAGGTGAGCTGTTCAATTGCAAGATGAAGTCACCTGACAATGTTTAGAAGCCGTTCAAAGGCACCTTCAAAAGCTGCAATCTGCTGTATAGACTGATTAAAATGTGTGAGGCCGATGAGGAGCAATAACACCTCATTGCGCAGGGCTTCCATGTCCATCATCATGTCCATGAGATGTACTACGCCCATAGGTGCAGCAAGGATTGCCTGAACAGCAGAGATCACCTCTATATCAATACACATATGGCTTTGTTTCTCTTCCATGTGTGGTCGTCTGTCGGTTGGCCAAAGCATTGTCATCTCTTCTAGAAACCTTTCAGGCAGTGGTCTATTTCTTGACAGGCAACAGAGATTGCAAGTTGATTCATCATTTGCAAAGTCGTTGCAGCCATGAACACACCTCTTGAATGCGGAATGAGTTAACAGCAGCTAAGGAGGTAAGCAGTTGAATAGTGTGGTAGCGAACATAGAAATCTGAGATGCCAGCTGGTTCATCCTCCAACAAGCCAAGTAGCATCTCAACATTGTCCTTCCCCCTGCTGAACAACTCAGCATTAATAGCTGCAGGGTGAGGGCCCTGCACATGCAGTATCCCAGTGTCTCAGACCATTCAGAGCTATGTTCACATATGCATTTAAACTGAGTACTCCAGTGTGTTGTTGTGTACCTTGCCTGCGCTTTCTGCCTGGCTTGGTGGACCAATGACAATTGTCAAGCACTCCAATGCACCTCGCAGCATCTCAATTTCCTGCCTTTCTTCTTTGACTACAAGGCACAGCACTGGCAAGCCATGTGCTCCCACAGCTACTTTTGCCTGCGCTCGACTGAAGGTGATGGGCAGGTGAAATATGTAAAGAAGAAGGGAGCAGGGAAGCACCGAGTACGACATACCTGAGCATTGTTGGAGATCAAGTCTCGCAGATCTGCCAGAGCCTCTTGCCTGTCTTCTGCAAGTACCCCATCACCAATACGCTGTAGCAACACCTCCACAGCAGATTCCGCAGACCCTGTGCAGGTCCATGGCATCAGCATATGACCATGTGCTTGTGCTGCCACTGGATCAGAAGCATGCTTGGAATGCAGCGGCTTCACGGTTGTTGATCTAGCAGAGCTGAGGTGCTCACCGTCTCCGGACCTTAGAACAGCTCCTCCTATGCCTTTGGCAAAAGTCTTGAAGCCTTTCATTGCGGCTTGCACAGTGTGTGCTGTGAGGCTGTCAGATTTTGCTGCCTGCCATGTGCAATCGTACGACAGGGCCTTTTGGGACGATATTTGCCAGGCAGTAGCACCGCCGATGAATATTGACCAAACCTTGCTTGCCGATGTCAACGACGGGTGACGTTAAAACGGTGTTCCAAGACACTTTCGAGATCACGGATGCAGGTGCAGATGCTCTGCAGCACAGCGAAGCTGCATCGAAGAAGATGCATGCACAAAAAGCAGAAGTCAGCCGCAGCAGAAAACTTCACAAGGCAGTCGGCCAGCACAGGTATCAGCCGCGTCCTTCGCGCGACATGAAAGCGGTCAACGGTGCCGATGCAAATATCAGCGCTCGTGACGTCGGCGAGCAGGTACAGCGACGTCTGAAACGCAGCGTAGCGCTCGTACAGCTAGCTTTGAAAACTCATGCCGCTGAAACCTCGCACTTGTGTCGCGCTCCCCGCCGCTTTCTGCTATACAGATCAAAACGTGTCGTCCTTGAATGCGTTTTAGACTGTGTAGCAACGCTTTGCGTTGCATGTAGGTGCTCAAATTCTTTTGGGACCTAGCGAGCTTAAACGAGGTAGGCGTACTGCACGCAGTTACTATGGTACCCTTCTGCATCGATGCTGGGCACGTCAGACAAGCTGAAAAATACTTGCTGCCTTGTTTTTTTTGTGCTCTGCGCTGTCGCTGAGTTCGCCACACTATGTGTTGTCAAACGGTAACAGAGGAGCTGCAGTGACTGCAAGTAGCTGGTTCTTGCTCCTGCTATCTGGTCTGTGCTCTGCAACAACAGCACTCGTCTCCACAAGCATTCAACTGCAGGACGCACGAGCCACAGCAGCAGCAGGCTTAGTTGCCGAACTCAAGAGCATACAAGCTGAATTTTCACCAAGCAGTGCTGGTTCCAAACAGCAAGCCACATACGCACCTTCTTTGGTAGGCCAGCAGAAAGTGGCATTGGCAATCTGGCATGTATTGCGTAAATGATGCAAATACGTTTGACAGGACTACTAATCACAATGAGGCTGGGTTTTTCCGCCAGAAAAGCATGGGCATGCCCACTACAAAGCAACACTGTACATGCAACTTTCAAACCTACCAGAGCAAAGCAGCAGGGATGTTTTGCTAAAGCGCACAGCATTGGTTGGGACTGTTGGCTTGAGATTTTGCAGGTGTATGGGCTGAAGCGGTTGGTGCGAGGGCTTGCCAGTGGGCGCCAGGGGGCACGTCAAGGCTATGCCCTTGCCCTTAGCAAACTGCTTGGTGATATACCAGCACTGTCTATAACTGAAGTCCTGGCAACCATGGCATCAGAGCTGGATGTCTCAAGACAAGCTAAGGTGAGCTTCAAGCTGCATCACAGCAAACGGCGTGCTTTTCCAGAACGTGTATCTACTGTTTTGATGAGGCAGGCGCAGTTGCAAGCATGGCAACAATGGGGCATAGTAAAGACCATCATAGGCTGTTGTCGGAATTTAGCTGGCTTCTGAAATTGCAATGTCTGGGCTTGATATGCATGCGACATCGTGTCAGAAGCTCAAGCTTGCTGTCTTTTGCAGGGTAGTGAGGCCCATGATCAGCTGCTGGGGCAGGTCTTTGGATACGCTGCCATCATCAGATCAGGCCTGAAAATTGAGCAGCCAACTGCAGTCACATGTGCAGAGGGGCTTACACAGATTGCCAACAAGAAGTCTTTTCTCAAGGAGCTGGCAGCAAATGTGCTTTTAGAGCTAACAGGTGTGATGCTGACCTCCCATGCAGTCATAGTTGCAGAGTCCACAAATTGCATATCAAGCTGAGGCTGCTGGGGCAAAGAGCCTTGTGCTGACAGTTGACATACATGCATGAAGGTATGCTGCCAGACTTGCCTGATCATGTCACAAGATCCAGGTCGTTACATATGTCTGCTTGAGGGCTAACTTCTGCAGCTGGCACTGAACTATGACACAGTGCTTGTCATGCCCTCAAGCCTGCCCATTCACTAATTTTCTCTGATCATGTTGCAGAACAGCTGGAGGATACTACACTGACACACATCTTGGAGCAAGAGAGCTGTGGCTTGAAAGAATGGCTAATAACCCCTGCCGCAGATGCTTCACCTGAGGTAAGAGGTTTGGCAGCTTTTCTTCATGGCTGGGTGCAAAACAGCTTAGTGTCATTTGGTCTGAAGTCTCCATTCAGGCAGATGTCTGACTGCTGACACACACAGGAAATGCATTGCTGCAGGTGCTGTTGCTGGCACTGCGTCTCTGGGGATCAATGCCATCAGCTCTGCTGAAACAGACCAGCCTGCTGCCATCTGATGTTCGATCACCTTGTACAGATTTTTTCACTGCACCTGACATGCCGAAGGATGCAGCAGCAGCAGGAGCAGCAGCATCAGCTTTCTTCTCAGAGCAGCACCTGCAGACAGTGCTGCCAGTCTTAAGAGGGAGCAGCAGCAGCCATCCACGGCTGCACAGCGTGTGGCCCACGGTCTTTGCTTTGCTGCTACCTGGCTTCAAAGCTGTCAAGGTACAACTCTCTTCTGTGAGGCTTGTTATGCTGACTGAAGCGTATACCCCGTTGCAGCATGTAGTAACATTAGGCGGCTTGATTGACATGTATGCTGTGCTGAGGGATGATGATGCCATGGTCTTGCATGGTTGAAGCAGCTTTGACGTAGCTTCTTTGGCCAGACTGTCTGCCAGAGTGTGGTGAGCCTGTGGTATGTTGCAGGACCTGAACGCTGCAGATGGTAGTGAGACAGGGAGCAAGGGTACAGCTGCAGCAGGGCAGCTCGAGGCCTTGTGGACAATTGTTGTGCAGGACCTGTTCACCTCCTCTCATGAGCGCAAAGCCCTTGGCTTTCAGCTGTTCACAATTCTGCTGCCGTTCTTGAGGTGAGCGTGCTGTACCACGACCAAAGGCTGTGCTGCGGCGCTGAACACAGCTTCCTTGCTCTTGCTGAAACAAAGCTGTGTCAACATTCACAGCATATAGGCAGGTCAACACTGCACAAACCATACATGTGTTGCAGCACAAATGGTGATGCAGGCATTTTGTGTGATGCAGGCCTGAGCAGCTGCCTGTGGTGTTCTCCACCCACTTTCTGCGTTGCTTCACAAACAACCTGACCAACTCCAAGACATACCTCCACAGCAGTGCTCAGCGCTGTGCTCAACGCATTGTGGCCTTTGCTGACAAGACCAAAGCCACCCCCAGCATGCAGGTGCAGTGTGCCTTCTTGCATGACTGCTGTGCAGCACAACCTGACTGCAATGCAGAGACAACACCACTCGTTTGTTACTGTAGCTCACCACCTGCATCTCAGGCCAACAGGACTGTACACATTTCAGGCATCACTGACAGCTTTAAGGCAAATCAGGACTGGTGGCATGTCCAAATCGACTCACTGGTGTGACTGCAGAGGCTGCAGCTGCTGTGGATATGTTGCTCATGCTTTTAATGTATGCATCAAATATGTGATGCTTGCAGACTGCTCTGGCTGTAGCTCTGCAAGGTGTGGGCGGGCATGGCTTTGACAAGCTCACCAAGACCAGCACTGTTGCCAAGCTGCTGCAAGTAAGACTTCAACTGCCCTGCATCTGCACTAGAGCATTGAGATTTTCCTCTGTTTCTGTAATGCCATGCCTGAACTGTACCATTTTGCAATCACAACAGTTGAGACAGCATATGAGCTTTCTTTGGTTTGTGTGTGTCAGTGCAGTTGATACACTGCAGAATATCTGTAGGTGCTCATGCTGGGTTGTTTAGCTGCAAGTGCTGTTTGTGGATGCAGAACCTGGATGCAGCAAGCCTGGAGCCATATGTACAGCGTCTGCAGGACCACTTCTGCAAGGGCAGTAGGTCAGGCAGCAATGGTGATGATGATCAGGTCCGAACACTGCCTCTTGGCGTGCATGTCACACACAGCAGTAGGCGCAGCAGATACCTTTACCTTTTGTCTGATTTGCATGATTTGCATGGCATCTCTGCTTTTTGATACTTCATGCACAAGCTTGCACATGTGTGCTCAGTGAAAGAAGCTGCTTTGCTCACGACTCAGACTGGTGGCAGGAGATTGAGAAGGCTCGCCAAGTAGCGGTCGAGCAGATGTGCAACATGGCAGCCATCAGAACTGTTCCTGCATCCGTTAAGACAGGCGTGCTCAAGTTCTTGGCTGTGCATGCCTTCTTTGTTGTGGACAAGGCTGCTCTTGGAAAGGTGATACTTGACTCCACCTTTTCTTGTGTGCCATTTGGCTGGTGTCCATACTGAGCTGTAGCAGCCTGTTGAGTGATTGGCATGGCACCCAGGAGTCAAGTTTCTGGTCTGCGTCAAGCCTTACTCTGCATCTTCCTCTTCTCATACTGGACCACAGTGCTGTTTAACTGGCATTGACACCTGCTATCTGCCCCCATGTATACACCAAGTGAATGTGCATCTGCCCCAATAGACATTTGACAAATAAAAAACGCTAAAGGCATGGACAGGTTCCTTTGTTTTAGAGCTGATACATTGCTTGTATCAGCAGCCAGACTGAGGCACTGTATGTACAGGGCAAGCCAAAGGAGGTGAAGGCGGCACTTCAGGCGCAGCCGGCCCCCTCTGCAGCCACACGCCAAGTGTGTGCTGCACGCCTCATTGCCCTGCTTGACTCTGCCACCAAAGCAGCTCAAGCTCCCCCTGGCCCTGTTTCTGTCAACACCAAAAAGGAGTCAAAGAGCAAGAAAAGGAAGGCTGCTGAGTTGGTTGCAGAGGCAGCAGCACCAGCAACAACAGCAGAGGCTGTGCAGGCAGCACGCCTTGAAACTCCTTTCCTGACTGAAACTGTAGCCTTTGTGAGCAAGGTGCAGAGGACAGCAGGGGTGACTCTGGCTGCTGAGCTGCCTCAGAAGATGGATGCAGCTCTGAGTCAGCTGCGTGAGAGTGAGGCCCTAGCTGCCACCAAGCTGGCTGCTGGTGCCACAGGTCAGTCATGCACCACCATGAACTCCTACTGCCAGTACATCTACATCTTGACAGTCTTACCAGTCAATCTGCGCTTGATCTGCACATGTCCAATGGTGCATGCATGTGTTTGGTCAGGATTAGGAGAATCTCTGTTAGCTCCAAGGCAATAACAAGCTGAATGATATGTACTGTTGGGCTAGCTCAGGGTTATATGACACAGACAGGCATTAGCGTTTGCATGTTCTGATGTTTCACAAATGACGCTGCACAGTCAATTGGAAAGCTGTGTTTGATGCACAGGTGTGCAAGCACAGCAGCTGCGCAGTATGGTGGGGCTGATGCGCTGGCTGCAGCTCTATATTCTGTCAGACCCTGCTGCTGCTCAGCCTGATGTGGCTGCTGACTTGGAAGGAGTTTTCAATGGTGCTTTTACAAAGACCAAACCAGCTGCAGGTGTGTGCACAGCTGTCATCTCCCATGTGGTCCAGGGCTTTTCCCAATAAAGCTTTTCGGTCTCTGTGCTTCAAAGACTATTCAGTGTAGCGTTGAGGGCATGACCATGCACTGAGCTGCAGAAGCCTGTCTTGTTTTTAGAGTGTGTCGCATGCAGTTGTACGCTGAAGGTGACTGTGCAGGTGTGCAGCCACATGGGTAGTGAAAAGATGGGTGATTGTTGGATTAGCTTGTCAGCATGTTGGTGCAGACTTGTTGAGCATGGCAGTGCATGTGCAGATGAGCCACACTGGATGGATGTGCTGGTGGACATCTTGCTCAGCTTGCTGGGGCGTTCTGGGGATGCCCTGCCCTTTGGACCTTTGAGGGAGGCCTGTGAAGCCCTGTTCAGGGCACTTGCAGAGCAGGTGACATCTCAAGGGTTTGCTGACTTGGTAAGGGTTGTGCAGCAGCCTCCAGAGGGTCAGGCCGATGAAGAAGAGGATGAGGATGTGTTTGAAGATGATGATGAAGACATGCTGGCCAGTAAGCATGTGCATGAGTCAAGCAGAGGCTCATCGTACACATTGTCAGAAGAAATAGTAACATTAGACATTTAGGAGTGCATGCTCATGGCGATCCAATGGAATGTTCATTGCTTGCTACAGCACGCTGACATCAGCATTGTCTGCGTCTGAAAGCAACATATGCGAATGTGGAGCTGAAGTCTTTGCACGCTAGGCTTTGCACTGGAGCCTGCAAGTGCAAACATACCTCACTGGTGACCTATCTTGTGCATGCAGATGTTGAGGTGTGTCTGTGCAGGTTGTATGCCTCATCTCTGGCATTATCTCAGGA
>JAABUT010003621.1_pt1 | contig 13049 bp, 13 predicted proteins | sample 5559281 | NCBI WGS metagenome assembly JAABUT01 (sample SAMN10711880, study PRJNA513359) | rock metagenome | isolation source: Antarctica rocks | place: Antarctica: Victoria Land, Ricker Hills nord | collected 2016-01-04
GGTTCGGTTGGAACGATAGTCGAGGTTGGTGACGGTGCCACGACAGACCGAGTACCATCATCTTCGGGATGATTTGAGGTCGATGAGGATGGCATGGTGAAGAAGGTAAGGATGGTGTCTCAGGGCGATCGAGCATGACACAAGAGAATGAGCGCTCACAATCAAGTGAGGATAACAAAAGGCTGAGATCGGGTCATCCGAGAGGTTGACCACACGACAGGTGGGCGAAAGAGACACCCAAAACAGCTCCGGTTTCCTCCGGGATGATGATTAGTGACCGGCGGCCCGCGGCCCGTTCAAATACGGCCGACCACTGGATAGCTTACGTAAAGTTTCTTGACCAATACCTCAAAGGTACATTGCTTGGAGGGTTTGCTCGTGATGCAGACATGAGCACTACCTAGGCATCAGATAAAGCTGTCCACCGGTGTGGGGCGACTTCGACACGACATGATTGTGGCTATCTAGAATTCCGAAGCAATCCCGGGACAGAGAGTTTCTGCCACCCATAACAGGACAATCCCTTCGCCATGTCGAACCTCGACGATTGTAAGTCATCAAGCGGTAATGCCTCCATGAGGTGTTCTAACGAGCTTTCTCATCCGTCATCTTAGTCGTCGAGCATTCCGGTGGCCCTTCCGCCCCTCCCCGATATCCATCATCAGGAGCGTACCGGTCTAGCTTTGCCGTAACGAGCTCTAGAGGCTCAGCGGACATTTCGACGGTCGAGTATGAGGGCTTCGAGGTCGATGACGGTCAGGAAGAAGGGGAGGATACGGGTATGGTGCAAGCCGTGAGCTACAAGTATTATGGGTGCAGAATGTCCGACTGAAACGACTGTAACCTGGTTTCAGCTCGAGACCGGCTTCATCCCCTCGAGTCGGGCCGTTGGCTCCCTCCTTCCACCTCTCTTCTCGCTATCACTGGTTCAATACAGCCCATTGTCCTCCCTCCTTCGTCTCACAGCTGCTAACAGCCTGCTCTTCCTCGCCACTTCCCCGCTATCTGTCGTCATCATCGACTTGAATAAGCCAGAAGAACTAGTGACAATCGACTTACCTCGACCTGCACCAGAGAAAGGCTCTCCAAACCCTCAGGTGAAGGACTCACCAGTCATCCACAAGCTTTTCATCGACCCAACTGCCCGGCATCTTCTCATCACTACTTCATCCGGCGACACTTTCTATCTACCCATAAGTCCTGGCAACTCAGCGGTTCAATCGAGAAGACCAAGGCCACTGCGACTTCGGCAAACTATCACAGCAGTAGCTTGGTCGCCACTATCTGGTGTTGCGGGCGGAGACCAAGCTAACGGTAGTGGAGACACACCGGCGCCATCGAAAGGCGACGCCATCACCCCTCCATCTACCGATGTCCTCCTCGGCACTTCGACCGGGCAAATCCTTTCCCTCCCGCTTCCTCCCCAAGATGACATCTTCAAATCTGTATCTATCTCGATGGCCAAACCTCTTGAGCGGGATCTGCAGACCGTCTACACCCTTCCGGACGGTCAACCTGTCACCGGCATATCATTTGGCTTCTGGTCAAATGGCTCGTCAAGTTCAAAGACAGGCTCTGGCAAGAAAGGGGGAGAGAAGAGGGCGTGGGTCGTGGTAACCACTAAGGAGCGATTGTACGAGATGCAGGGGAACGTGTTCACTACGACTGCGGGAGGTAAGATCGTAGGATGGGCAGAGGAGATGTTCAAGCCGGTGAGAGATGGTCCGCCCAGTAGGTCTTGATTTAGAAGGTGACCTGTTGATTTCGTACAGATTTCCGGGAACTGCCCGGTCATCCGCCATCTCCAGAGTTGAAGGTTTATCTCCCCACCGTTGAGGGACAGTCTGCCACTTCCTTACCGGCGCCTTCCGCGCTCGCTTGGCTCACTGGTGCGTCCTGCCCTGGACATTGTCCTGGTCCGGAGGGCAGAGCTGGAACTTCCGCTGATATTCATCACAGCACCCGGACTCTTCGCGTCTTCTTTGTCGTCGACCGTCAGCTCCGAGATTCTTGCCAAACCCTCTCTACTGCCTTATCCCAAACTGGAATCCTCTCCAACCCCAGCTTTCAGCCGTACATTCATTCCCGCATCTTCTTCACCCCCTCCCACACCGATATCAATCGCCATCACACAATGGCACTGGCTCCTGCTATACCCCGATCGCGCTGTTGGCGTAGCAAGGGAGAGTGAAAAGGTGGTTTGGGATGAAATGCTTCCACTGGTGCGTGGTACAGGTCCTTGCCATCGGTCCTGATCATATCATTTAGGCGATTGACGAGAAGGCGATCGGCCTTTCAGCAGATCCAGTGTCGAAGACATTCTGGATCTATACTGACCGAGCCATCCTTGAGGTGCTGGTACGGAATGAAGACCGAGATGTGTGGCGGGCGAAGCTAGATCATGGGGAGTTCACAGAGGCCTTGCAATTCGCAAGAGTAAGTAACCCATAGCGCATGCGGGCTGCTCTCACAGTGGGTAGACCCTACCACAGCGCGATATCGTTTTGTCCCGGCAGGGCGATGCGTTGTTCGATCAGGGGAAGTTCATCCAGTCCGCTCAGTGTTATGCCAAGTCGAGCAGAAGCTTCGAGCATGTAGTTCTGCGCTTCGTTGACGCGGATGAGCGGGATGCGCTTCGGATATACCTCTCGGATCGGCTAGATCTCCTGAACAAGCAGGTACGAAATCACTTTCATGGTCAATGAACGTTACTCATCGCGGATACAGGAACGGACGCAGCGCATGATGCTAGCAACCTGGCTTGTCGAAATATATCTCAGCAAGTGTAATGAGCTGGAGGATATCGTTGCTGCCGAGTCGGCCACATCCGACGTTGAGAGCCTCAGCATCGAGCGTCAGATGATGGAGGAAGACATGCGGAACTTCATGACCACTTATCAGGTCCGCATAATCCTCGCTTGGCGACCTTAGCTGAAGACCACGCTCAGCACGATCTTGAGCCCCAGGTCGTTTACGAGCTCATCCTCAGTCACGGTCGGATAGATTTGTACCTCTTCTATGCGGCTCTCAACAAGGATCATGCGAAGATCATCGAACATTGGGTGACGGAGGGTCAGTGGTTGAAGGCGATCGATGTCCTCAATAGACAAGTATCTACGATTCCAATTCGCCTCATTAGCGGTGCTGACTTATGCGCAGGATTCCCTCGAGCTGTACTATCGTTTCGCTTCAATCCTCATGCGTCATGTTCCGAAAGATTCAGTGGACTCCTGGCTCCGCCAAACCTCACTCTCCCCTCGACGGCTCATCCCCGCCCTTCTTCAGCAACAGCAGCGGAAGGGCACATCAAAAAACACCAGTCAAGCAATACGATACCTCACAAATGTCATTCATCAGCAGGGATCTATCGATACCACTATATACAATCTCCTACTCACCTTCTATGCCTCTGACCTCGATCCCGACGATGGACCCCTTCTTCGCTTCTTGATCGCCTGCCCGGACGATCCCACGACTGGAAGACCATATTACGACCTAGATTACGCGTTACGACTTTGTAAGCTTCATGGACGGATACAGCCTTGCGTGCATATCTACTCGAAGATGGGGCTGTACGAGAGCAGTGTGGATCTTGCCTTAGAAAAGGGTGACCTCGATCTTGCCATGATCAACGCGGATCGACCGGAAGATGATGATGTTCTGCGGAAGAAGCTGTGGCTGAAGATCGCGAAGCATGTCGTCCAGGAGCAGAAGGATATTAAGAGGTATGCCTTTCCTGCGAAGTCGGTGTGAGTCACGCTCACAATCTACTAGTGCCATGCGATTTCTCGAGTCGACTGACCTGCTCAAGATTGAAGACATCCTACCATTCTTTCCCGACTTTGTCGTCATCGATGATTTCAAGACCGAGATCTGCGCTGCTCTGGAAGAGTATTCAGCCCGAATTGACGAGCTTAAGGCGGAGATGGATGAGGCGACCGCTTCGGCAGAATCCATCAAGCGAGATATCGATGGGTTGGCAAATCGCTTTATCACCGTCGAGCAGAGCGATAAATGCTGGAAGTGCGGCTTGACTTTGATTACACGGCAGTTCTACGTATTCCCTTGTCAGCATGTCTTTCACGCCGACTGCCTGATATCGATGGTGAGAGTCTTTAGTTCGTGGTCTGCCTGGCTGACATATTTGCTCAGGCTATGGAGTTCCTTCCAGCACCTGCTCTCCGCAGGATACTCCATCTCCAGAATGAGCTCGTCTCCCGCTCCTCTGCGCCCGCTGTTCGAGCTTTGCTTTCCTCCACCTTCAACCCAGCCTCATCCGGCACGGGTACTCCTCGGCATGGCAAAAAGCCTTCCAGCCAATCTCACGCCATCACTTCCGGCTCAACGGCTACCGATCTCCTTCTCGGTGTTGCCGGGCGAAACAAGCTTATAGCTGCTGGTGATCGACTACGTGAGCTGATCATACCCGATGCTCTCGCACAAGCCGTGTCAGCTGTCGGAGCTGGTGTCACCGGAGGAGTAAGCGGGAAACAGGTCAGATCGAAGAAGGAAAGAGATCGAGAGGATGGACGGGCGGAAACAGCGATGAAGGAGCTGGATGAGCTGGTCGCCGGGGTTTGTCCTCTGTGTGAGGGATCTGTGGTTGGGCTCGATAAGCCGTTTGTGGCAGAAGGGGAGGACTTGGGAGATTGGGAGGTCTGATGACGGTTCTGCTCGTGGAATGCACCTTGTCATCGGCATTTTACTTTCGAATTTTCTTACATATGGGTTCTGAGGGCACCCAGGTTACAAGCTGATCCACCAGCCAATACTGTAGTCGATGGGAGTGTCGTGTCCGGGAGTGATTTCTCTCCATTCGCAGCAATCTCATCTTTGTTCGCAATCTCGACCCTTTTCGGCTTCCTCCTTTTCTTTCCACACCTTGAAAGCTGATACACACTCAAGCTGATCCACGAGATTTATACAGGAGCTCAGGTTCGCCTCATAGTCGTACCCTCCTCCGATTGTCGACAGCTTAGTTTCACGCGCGATTATGCCTCCAGAATTGTCACAGATGATTGTTAGGGAAGCGGATCAGTATCGAAGGGAAGCGTTCCTCAAGACAGCGCACGATATCTTCGACTTTGCGACTTTGGGGAAGTCTCTACAGGTGAATTCTTGCTGTGACTCTCCTGGGCCTGGGTGTTTGTAGCTGAGAATTGATGTGACTTACAGAATATCCGGGACGCATTTAATTGGGCTTCTGACAGACCTTGGGCGAGCAACGGAGAGCTTCAGACTTGGTAGCTCCTCTTCTTTTGCTGGTCTGCGAGTCACCTGCTGATCGCGCAGGGTTCTAGTGGACCGAGATGACCCGGAGGGGGAATGCTATTCCTTCGCCGAGTCAACCAGGAGGACGGTATTCGTCAGGTCCCCCAGGCAGGCTGTGCGGGGCGACATCATGTACGTCGTGTCCACCGTGTGTACTCTCAGGATATACCAAGGTACGTCTCGCTGTCCCACCCGTCACGGGGTTCACTTTCCCCATTGAAGAGAAAGAAACAGGCAACGGATATTCACATCGCCTACTCTGGACTCTTCACTACGTCTTCGGAGACCATTCCACGTTCCTGCCTACGCCTGATTTCGGTCCCGATCCCTGAAGTGTGGAAGGGAGTCGGATCGGTACTCAGCTCGAACCTTCCAGGAGGGGTTTTTCGAATCGTGCTGGGGCGATCACGAGTCCGTCGGTCGGCATGGGTGTTCAAGCGATTATCCTCACATGGACTTCGATCTCATTCTCGCCTCTTCAGGTCAGCACGGACAGAGATCATTAGCTTCTTTATCTATCAGAGCGATTTCGAGAGCTAGCACCTCAGCAATCTGAATTGTTCGGAGCCAGGCTAAACGATGTCGAGTCCGACCACTCCCTTGTTCAGCCGGATCCAGGCGTACCAGGTTGGCTCGACCATTATGACGGTATCAGCCGAGTCGCAGACTCGCTGCTTCAATGTGACCTTATTGGTCCCTCCGTTCCTCGAGGTATCCGCTTCCATCCGCATGGCCGGCGAACTTTCGATCAGTCTAATGATCCGCTCGTCCTCTTCCTCACGGGGGCATACGCATCCAAGTCCAACGTCTTGCCTATCATCTTGATGGTCAATACTACACCGGATCTCGTTAAGTTGGCTGCGGAACAGGCCAAGAAACTGGGATGTGATACGATCCGAGCATGGGGAGTAAACCCAGAGGACGAAGTAGTGAAGCACTGGATTGAATGGGAGCTCCGCGATCGAGGGTTGAGTGGAGAAGAACGACGACCGCTATGCTTGGTGCTGTCATGACCCTGAAGGGACGCGGGGTGAGCCGGTAGGATGTGAGATGTGGACCTGGGACTAGAGTCTGTACCCTTTGCATGAAGCCGCATGCTAGCTTTGCAATAATTGGTCGACTAGAAATGGATCGATAGGGATGTTATTCGACCGTAGATATTCATCCGACCAGAATTTGCTCTGATGCCTCGATCCAGAATCACAGCTTCAAGGAGTCAGCAACGCAGCGTAGTATTCCCGCCACAACAATACCTACAGAATTGTCACTATCCGACTCCCACGACCCATCTTCTTCGCTAATGTTACACATGCTACCAGGTTACATGCGCTTGATGATCCGAGATATAGACCGTCGTGTGAGACAAGATGTCGGGACATCGCGACAGCTTCGGCGTCCGATATCCTAAGCGGCGTCAAGCGAGTTTGGCGGCGGAAAAGACTCGAACGAACCGGTAAGCATCATCGATGATATCTAAAGCCATAGCGAAGTTCTGCGTAATCTAGGTGGCTTGAGGTGAGCTGTCTCAAGGATCTTAAGGAAGGAACAACCTACCCGGTTGATTCCAATACCCTCGACGACGGTATCGACCTGATGCCTGCGAGATTTTAATGATCAGCCAGGTTAGCAGAAAATGTCCGATGACTCACCGCCGCTTCGTTCCATCGCGCTCCTTCGGGTCAAACATGACATTGAACCGGACTTTATTGTACAGCCCCGATCCCTCAGGATCCGACAATACGACCTTGACTTCCGGGACATGCTTCTTGAGGTATCGTCCGGTCCCGGCGATGGTGCCTCCGGTACCTATAGCTGTTCAGCAATAACACTTTGCAACGAAACTCGATGAACTCACCCGCTCCGCTAACGAATGCATGGATATGACCTCCCGTTTGTCTGAGTATTTCCGGTCCAGTACCATTGTAATGTGCCTCGAAGTTACTCTCATTCTCGAACTGATCGGCAAAGAATCCTCTTGGTTTGGTCTCTAGCGCTGTGTTGACCACGGAAGTGAGGTTGATCACTCCGCCCAAGATGGATTTGTCGGTGTGATCGACTTCAGCGGCTGTTGCCTGGGTGGAGATGACGAGGTCATCGCCACGGGCGGGATGGCCGTTGAGACCGTCTGTAAGGTCGGTCTTGCCGAATTCGAGGGCTCTTTTGCGGGCTAGGTTCTGCTCATCTCAGTCGAGGAAGGTTCACTGTCTAGATAGACCCACTACATACTGAGCAAACATCAGCGGAGTCTGCGAAGCTGGATTTGAAACAATGGCGCGTCCCAAACTTACCTGCTTCTCATCGACGATACTGGCTGCAAATGTATGAGCTTCGCCGGTGGAAGCCCCCTTTGTCACTCACCCGGTCGAACCCTTTCCACCTTCGCTCCGAACTTCTCCAACACCTGCACCTTCTCGATCGCCACATCATCCGGCATGATGATACAGCATTCGTATCCTCTAGCCGGCGAGCTATATCAGCGAGATCCGATCCGTTTCTCGTGTGATTCGACTGACTTGGCTCTTCCAACGGTAGCAAGCGAGATCCCTGTACTGCCCACCGTGCCCTCGAACAGAACGGATCCAGTATTAGGATATAGCAAACCCTCCTTTTCGGCATCCTCGATGACTGCTGATCAGCGGTGTCCGAAAGCTTCGAACCGACTTCTCAAAGCTACCCGATCCTTTGGCGATCCACCTGGATTGAGGAACTGTTCGAGTCAGCTTGGCATACTTTTGAAACGCTCTACAGATACAGACCTCGCATTTCCCCTGTTCACTTGCTCAGCAATATACACATGGCTGTCATACAGAACTCACCAGTATCTCAACCCCGAGAGCGTCGCTCAGCGAATTTATCCTAATCAGAGGGGTATTCCCTTTACCCATGCTCGTAAGCACATGCCTCCGTTAGAAATGAAGACTTTACCTATCAGACCGATGACACCATTGATCACCTCATCGCTCCTGACCTCGATAGGTCTCGGTGGTATCCTCGAGATAGCTCTCCGCCGTCTCCATCCCTGTGTAAGGAGTGCCAGCGATGTCGAGGATAAGGAAACTGTTATTCCGAGTAAGAGACCGATGACTAGGTCTCGAGTGAATCTTGAGGGGAGACGGAAGGTTTCTCTTAGGTTGAGGTTGAGTAGACGTTCTAGGAAACCCATTGTTTACGGATGTAAGAGGTCGGATAGATCGAACTGAACATCACGTAGCTCAGGCACATCGCGGTAATAGACGATGAGGCCGTTGCCTGGGAAAAGCGGCGATCTCGTCCATAGATGATGCCTCACCAAGGCAAGGAAACGGAACCATTTTACGCCGAGCTACTATGATATCTCTGGACTAGGCTCAACCCAGACCAGGCAAACAAATGCTGTACGTGAATACATACAACACATCCCAACGATCCTCCCAGCTATCTACGAATGTCCGTCAAAACCCCATCATCAATCAACGGCTATGACCCCCATCACACGCCTCAAAGTAGAGAGACTACCCGTACCGTCAGCAAACACAAGATTCAATCTCGAAACACAAAGCCGGACTCACGTATAGCTCCCCACCCCAAACATCGATAGTAGCCGTGGCGTTACCGGTGAGCAAGATCTCCCCATCGACTCCGATGACGGAGAGAGAAGTTTGGGAACCGTCTTGACCCCTCCAGAGCGGGACGATGCTTGAGAATTCAGAGTTGTAGAACCACTGTGCGGATCGGGTATTAGCTTCATTCCCGGTCTGTGAGGTAAAAGACAGCTCACAATGGAAGTTTCCTGAGGTAGGCTGGTGTCGAACACCTGGTTCACCAGGTTATCGCCCACGACGGAAGGTCCGGAAGGAGTAGTGAACGCGCTCAAACTGAGGTACGCATAGCTACACCTCAGAACGTCAGTACCCCTGCCTTCTATCTACGAAGAAGGGTGTGTAAACGTACTTCGCGTTGGAAGGATCAAGGTCGAGATCACCCGTGTTGTAATACCCTTGGACGGCAGCGACGAACGGGAAATCCTGTGTGAAATCCGTGATAGGCGATTCGACGACGAGGGTGGTGTTTGTCTCGTCTGTCGGGAAAGTACCGTTGAAATCCGCATTGATCGAGATGAGGAGGGCTTCGTCGATGCACTAAATCCCAAACAATCTCGATCAGTTTGGATTCGCGACGTAGAGGTTGTCAATGACTCACGTCGGTGAAGTTTGTGCTAAAGATACCGTTGTCACTCGGTATTCCGTTTAGATAGCCGAGTGACTGGCCGTAGTAGTCCAGGACTTTGATATACCCGGTGTATCTGGTTTCGTCGTCAGCGGAGTGTACAGGAGCCATGTGACGACGTACTCTGCATCTTGGTTGGTATATTGTCGCTTCTGCGGGGAAGTAGCTGGGTGGAGATTGCCACCGGGTGGGCGGGGTGTCTTGGATGAGACGGATGTTCTGGCGGAGAGAATGGGCGTAGGAGCTGCGAAGATGGAAGGGAAGAGGAGGAATGCTGCAGTGGCGGAGAGGATATTGAGGTTATGTATCATGTTGCTTGGTTTAGTGAATGTAAGCGTCAGACTATTATCTAGTTCGAGACTGTTTGATGAGCGATGTTGTTGAGCGAGGAAGGCTTGACGAGGATGGCAATCGGGGTGTTTGGTCAGTCTTATATACCCATTACTCATCAAGATAGCTCCGCCTTCCTTGACAGTGGTAGTGTCAGCACATGCAAAAGAATCACCGCATATGCCACCGGCATGCAGATCCCCCTTGCTGCGTGCCCTGGGTAAAATGTGAACAACAGAAGGGGATGGAAGGTCACACCGGTTGCAAGGCAGCGTTGCGGTGCTCCAGCCACGTGGTCTTACCCCATGTCCCATGGAGTGCCAGTGCCCTTGTCCTTGCCCTTGTTGCCCGTTTGGTCGGCACAGCTTCATCGCCGACATCGCGCTTCTGGGCGTTGACTCTGCAGTGTCCCATGGCGTCAAAGGGATGACCATCTTCTCCCTTTACATCTTTGACCGGTACGCCGTTCTTCCTGCCCTTTATCCCCTTCCTTGCTCGTTCCCGCTTGGACAGCTTCGCCCACTGATCTTACCCAGACATTGCGACTGCGTATACTACCAAGACTGGCACCGCACCCGACCTCTCCGTCCACCATCAACCTTAAGCTTCAAACCAGGCGTCCACCGTCTCCCATCTGCCTCAAACGGAATAATCAATCCCCGAGACAGTATATTCACAAATGGTTCGGTAGAAGGTGTGGAATCGAGAGTCCCAGGACCGGCGGCTCTTGTGACCAGCAGTGGTGGTGGTGGTGGTGGTGGTGGTGGTGGTGGTGGGAGGGGATTGCCTTTTGATGAGGAATCGAAGTTGGTTTATGGGGTTGTGTTGAGTTTACGGAATATGGTGAAGAAGCTTTCGGGGCGGTGTGTTTTCACCTTGCTGAAGAATGAAGGGACTTATGCTGATTGGTGCTTTGACGGCTTACAGCGACGAATCATTCACCTCGTATCGCACACCACATTACAAACTCCACCTATACGAGACTCTGACCGGGTACCGCTTCGTTCTCCTCTCCGACCCCTCAGCCGATTCTCTTCGCTTCGTCCTTCGCCAATTATACACCGGCCCATTCGTAGACTTTGTCGTTCGGAATCCTCTAGTTGAGATGGACTCGCGGACAGAAGGGATAGATAACGACCAAGTAGGTGCCTCTGCATCTTCCTGTTGAGTCACGCTGACTGGACCAGTTCCGAGCAGCGGTAGACCGGCATATGCGGGGACTATCCATGTTTGGATCATGACACCACATGCAACTGCATGGAAACGCATGCCACGCAGTAGACCATGCAAGCAGACTAATCATCTCCCTTTCCGTCCGCTTGGCTACTCTCCTCCTGGACCTGACTTTGGCTCGCCGAGGGCGCCGCCCTTGCCTTCTTCGTCGTCGTCGTGCCGCCATCCTGCTCCTCCTTGACCGGCTTGTCTTCTGTAATCCCGTTTTCCACGTTGCCTCCTCCCGCCTCGAATTTGTTCCGAAGGGTGGTGAGCAGTGACTTCCGCACCTCCTTGGCCGTCTGATCGTCTTGACCCGTATTCGCTTCGCCGTCGAGGGCGATCTCCTCCCCTCCTACCGCATCGTCCAGCTGCAGCTTGGTAAGACCGATGTTCAACATGTCCTCCTATAAAGAAAGTCAGCAAGTCTCGCCCGAAGCAAGTGCACGTACATCGATGGAGTCTTTCGTGATCAGCTTGATGACTTCCACTTCCTTCTCCTGACCCTAATGATTCGTGGTCAGCAAGGGCTTAAACTGGATCTGCGGGCTGCTCACTATGCGGTACGCTCGATCTGCGGCTTGCCGATCATTATGAGGGTTAAAATCCTGATCGTAGATGACAACGACGGATGCGGCAGTCAAGTTGATCCTAACCGGCCAGTCAATCCGCTGTTCGCAATAAGATATGGTAACATACCCGACACCTCCGGCTTTCGTGGACAGGAGAAAGACGGTGATGTCGGGATCATCGTTGAATTCATCGACCAAGCCTTGCCGCTCATCCGTCCTCGTACCTCCGTCCAGCCTCGTGTACTTGACGCCAAGGTGATCGAGGGCGACCTGAAGGATGTCGAGAATCATGACGAACTTTGAATCGTGAGCGTGACAAGCTATTGATTACCCTCGACATACCTGAGAGAACAGCAGCATCCGCTTTCCTTCGACCTGACATCGCTCGATATGCCGTTGAAGCGCTTTGATCTTGCCGCCTTCCAGGAAGGCCTGAGGCTTGAGGGCGAACCTGCGCAGTTCCTGTGGGCTATGAATACTGCACTGGAGCACCGGAGGACAAGCTCACGTCATAGTCGGATGTCCTGCAGAAGTTGTGAATCTCTGCATCGCTCATGATCTGCGTTCATTAGTTCCTCATTGTCTCACCAAAAGACGACCCGCTCACCTCGAGGTCCTCGATAACATAGTCTAAATTTGACTCGCACCAGGTCGGCGTATTCAAGCATTCCCTAGCAATTTGCCTAATTTTCTGATCTCCATACAACCGCCTGAACAGCAGTGGATGGCTCGCGGCTTTCCGAAGATCCATGAGAATGTGCGAAGAGCTGCTGCCAAACGGTCCTTTCCTCTCCTCCACTTTGCCTTTCTTCGCCTTGCTCTTCCCGTTGGCCACAGGCTTCTTCGTCACTCTCTCCTCGTCCTCCACAGCCGCCGCATCGAGTGCGTCATCATCCAGCTCCTCCAACACCTTCTTCGACCGCTGCAGTGTTTCCCGATAGAGGGTAGCTTGAGCCTTGGTCATATCGCAATGTTCCACCTTTTCGATCTTTGGGGGTAGTTCCAGGACCTGGGCTTTTCGACGGCGAAGGACGAAGGGCGTCAACATGGTCCGAGCCCGAGAGACACGTTGCTGAGAGAGGAGATTGGCGTGACCCTGGGATTTGAAGATCGCTCGAAGATAGGGCTCGGCATCGGTGAAGACGTCTTTACGAATGAACATGAGCAAAGACTGATTGATGTCAGCGAGAGCATATTCGACTTTGATTCGGACACTCACTACCAGTTCCTGCAGATTGTTCTGAAGTGGTGTGCCAGTCATAAGAAGTCTCCACCGGGGCTTGATCGACAGGAGATCGGTATATGCCTTGGTCGTACAGTTCTTCAACCGATGTCCTTCGTCATACACGCAGGTCTATCTTTATCAGCGAAATCCAGTCCGCCGTCCGCATACTCACCTCGAAATCGATCTTCTTCCGGAAGAAACCGAGGTCGTCGGGGGAAGCCACTTGAGTATAC
>JAABUT010003624.1_pt1 | contig 13032 bp, 10 predicted proteins | sample 5559281 | NCBI WGS metagenome assembly JAABUT01 (sample SAMN10711880, study PRJNA513359) | rock metagenome | isolation source: Antarctica rocks | place: Antarctica: Victoria Land, Ricker Hills nord | collected 2016-01-04
ACCTTTCCTCGAGACCCGCGGCCTGACCATGCGGTTCGGTGGCGTGGTGGCGGTCGATTCGGTCGACTTCATCCTCGCTCCGGGCGAGCTGCGCTGCCTTATCGGACCGAACGGCGCGGGAAAGAGCACTTTCTTCAAGATGCTGACCGGCCAGATCGTCCCGAGCGCCGGAACCGTCAGCTATCGCGGCCGCTCGATCGCGGGCCTGCCGCCCCACGCCATTGCCCGCGCCGGAATCGGCATCAAGACACAGACGCCTTCGGTCTTCGACGGCCTTTCGATTCGCGAGAACCTGTGGCTCGCAGCGCGGCGCAAGAATGGCGCGCGCGAGGCCGAGCGCGTGGTCGACCGCGTGCTCGGCCTCATCGGCTTCGCCGGCGACACCGGCCGCAGCGTCGGCGCGCTGGCGCATGGCCAGCGGCAATGGGTCGAAATCGGCACCGTGCTGTGCGGCGAGCCCGATCTCATCCTGCTCGACGAGCCCGCCGCCGGCATGAACCACGACGAAGTCGGCCGCACCGCCGAGATCGTGCGCGCCATCAATCGCTCCACATCGCTGATCGTCGTCGAGCACGACATGGCCTTCATCCGCATGATCTCGGACCTGATCACGGTCTTCAACCAGGGCTCGGTGCTGATGGAGGATCGGGCCGACGCGGTCATGCGCGACCAGCGCGTCCGCGACGTCTACCTCGGCAGGAAGGCGGCGTGATGCTCGAAGTCGCAGCACTCCGCGCCAGCTACGGCCGCGTCCCGGTCCTGATGGGCATCGACGTCCTGCTTAAACCCGGGGAGTTCCTCGGCATCCTCGGTCACAACGGCATGGGAAAGACCACGCTGATGCGAACCCTGATGGGCTTCGTCCCGGCGACCGCAGGAAGCATGACGTTCCTGAACCACGACATCACGGACCTGAAGCCCCACGCGCGCTCGCGGCTTGGGCTCGGCTTCGTGCCGCAGGGACGCGAGATCTTTCCGGCGCTCAGCGTGCTCGACAACCTGCGCATGGGCTGCCTCGCGGGGCCGCGCGAGCACCGCGGCATCATCGAGGAGACGCTCGAGGTGTTCCCGCGTCTGAAGCGCCTGCTCGATCGGCGCGGTGGCGCGCTCTCGGGCGGCGAGCAGCAATTGCTCGCGCTCGCGCGGTGCCTTTGCACCAAGCCGAAGCTGATCCTGCTCGATGAGCCGACCGAGGGGATCCAGCCCTCGATCATCGAAGAGATCGCCGAGACGCTGCAGCGGCTCCGCGCCGCGACCGGCGTCAGCATGATCCTGGTCGAGCAGAACCTCGAATTCATCGCCTCGCTGTCGGACCGCGTGCTCGTCATCCAGAAGGGGCGGATCGCGGGAGAGCTCAAGCCCGACCAGCTCGACGACCCGTCCGTCGTGGCCGACCTCGTCGGTATGGCGGCCTGATAGGGACACACAACGCAGCGGAGGAAGCCACATGACTGTTGCCCGCCCCACCCTCGACCAGATGAGCGCCATCGCCGAGAGCCTCGGCATGGGCCTCTCGCCCGAACAGGTTCAGCTCTTTCTCGACAACATGAGCGGCGCCTTCTCGGCATACGATCTCGTCGAGGCGATGCCGGACGAAGTGCCGGAGGTGAAGTACCCCCGAACGCCCGGCCGCTTCCCGAGCGCGGAGGAGAACGGTCTCAACGCTTGGTATGTGAAGACCCGCATCGAGGGCGCACCGGACGGCAAGCTCCAGGGCAAGACCGTCGCGCTCAAGGACAACGTGTGCCTCGCCGGCGTGCCGATGATGAACGGGGCCTCGAGCCTCGAAGGCTACGTGCCGAACCTCGACGCCACGATCGTGACCCGCCTGCTCGACGCCGGGGCCACGATCCTCGGCAAGGCCCATTGCGAATATTTCTGCTTCTCGGGCGGCTCGCACACGAGCGCACTGGGACCGGTCCAGAACCCGCGTAAAGCCGGCTATTCGGCCGGTGGCTCGTCCTCGGGCTCGGCGGCGCTCGTCGCGGCCGGCGAGGTCGACTTGGCGATCGGGGGCGACCAGGGCGGCTCCATTCGGATCCCATCGGCCTACTGCGGCACCTACGGCATGAAGGCCACACACGGCCTCGTCCCCTACACGGGCGTGATGCCGATCGAATCGACGATCGACCACACCGGCCCGATTACAGCGAACGTCGCCGATAATGCGCTGATGCTCGAGGTGCTGGCGGGCGCGGACGGGCTCGATCCCCGCCAATATGCGCCGAAGGTCGCGCCCTACACCCAGGCGCTCGGCCGCGGCATCAAGGGGATGAAGATCGGGGTTGTGAGGGAGGGGTTCGGCTTCGCCCAGAGCGAGGAGGATGTCGACGCCAAGGTCCGGACGGCCTCTGACGAATTGCGCAAGCTCGGCGCCGAAGTCACCGAGATCTCGATCCCGATGCATCTGCTGGGCGCCGCCATCTGGACCCCGATCGCGAGCGAGGGCGCCCAGGCGCAGATGATGCTCGGCAACGGCATGGGTTTCAACTGGAAGGGTCTCTACACGGTCTCGCTGCTCGACGCCCATGCGGCATGGCGCGAGCGGGCCGACAATCTCGCCGACACGCTCAAGATCACGATGCTGGTCGGCCAGTATTTCATGACGCAATACCGAGGGCGGTTCTACGCCAAAGCGCAGAACCTCGCCCGGCGTCTCAAGGGCGCCTACGACGCCGCCCTGGGCACCTACGACCTCCTGCTGATGCCGACGCTGCCGCTGAAGGCTACGCCGCTGCCGCCGGCCGATGCGCCGCTAGGCCTCGTGCTGCAGCGCGCCTTCGAGATGCTGCCCAACACCGCACCCTTCGACGTGACCGGCCATCCCGCCATGGCGATTCCCTGCGGGATGAGCGACGGGTTGCCGATCAGCATGATGCTGGTCGGCAAGGATTATGACGAGATGTCGATCTATGCGGCGGCGGCAGCCTTCGAGGCCGGGACCGATTGGATGGCGTTGTGACGACCGTACCGGACGGGCTCGCCTTTGCGGGCCTCTGCGAGGTCGGCGAGCGTCTCCACGCGGGCGAGCTGTCGCCGCTCGCGCTCACACGGGCGATGCTCGATCGCATCGCGGCGCTCGACGGCACGCTTCGGGCCTATCAGACGGTGATGCCGGAGGCTGCCCTGGCGGAAGCCGCGAAGGCGGAGCGCGAGATCGCGGCCGGCCGGGTTCGCGGTCCGCTTCACGGCGTGCCTGTCGCGGTCAAGGACCTCTGCTGGAGCCATGACGCGCCGACCGCGGGCGGTATGGCGATCTACCGCGACTTCCGCCCCACCGAGGACGGCACAGTGCCGGCCCGCCTTCGTGCCGCCGGCGCCGTCATCCTCGGCAAGCTCGCCCTGACCGAGGGCGCCTATGCGGGCTACCACCCCGACATGCCGGTGCCGGTCAGTCCCTGGGATCCGGAGGCTTGGCCGGGCACCTCATCGTCGGGCTCGGGCGTCGCCACCGCGGCGGGGCTCTGCTACGGCTCCATAGGGTCGGACACCGGCGGTTCGATTCGCTTCCCCTCGGCCGCCAACGGCCTGACTGGCATCAAGCCGACCTGGGGTCGCGTCAGCCGTTACGGAGGCTTCGCGCTCGGCGAGACGCTCGACAATTTCGGGCCGATGTGCCGTTCCGCGAAAGATGCCGCCGCGATGCTCGGCGCCATCGCCGGCCACGATCGCAAGGATCCGACGAGCCTCCGCGCGGAAGTTCCCGATTACCTCGCCGGCATCGAGGACGGGGTGAAGGGGCTTCGGATCGGTGTCGCGCCCGCCTTCGTGGCGCTCGGCGCGGATAGCGACGCCGTCGCGGCGGTCGAGGGCGCGCGCGCTGCCCTGGCCGGGCTCGGCGCGACGATCCTCGAGGTCACCTTCCCGGATGCGTCCCCGGTGCTCAAGGACTGGTTCCCGCTCTGCGCCGTCGAGGCGGCGTCCGCCCATGCCGAAACCTTCCCGTCGCGGCGCGACGCCTACGGGCCGATCCTGCGCGGCTTCCTCGACCTCGCCAAGAACGTGACCGCCGGCGACATGCACCGCATGGCGCTCCGCCGGCTCGCCTTCCGGGGCGAGGTGGAGGCGGCCTTCGATGGCATCGACCTCCTGCTGCTGCCCGTGCAGGGTATGAGCGGCCCGACCCAGGCCGACATCCTCACCGCGGCGGAAGCCGACCCCGTCATCGCCGACCTGCTGCGCTTCTCCTGCATCTTCAACATGACCGGTCAGCCCACCATCACGCTGCCGGCGGGCTTCACCGCCAAGGGACGCCCCGTGGGCGTGCAACTCATCGGCCGTCACCTCGACGAAGCGCTGCTGGCTCGTGCCGGCCACGCTTTCCAGGGCACGACCGACTGGCATCTGGTCCGCCCACCCGGGATGTGCTGAGGTCTTCGTCGCGTTAAGGCGAAGCGGACGACGCCACCGAGAGAAGGACCGCGATCTTGGACGCCCAGAAGCCCGTCACGCTGACCGCCATCATCGCCTGCCGACCCGAAGCTGTCACCGAGGTCGAGGCCGCGCTGGTGGCGGTCGGCCGCTACGTGAAGGCCAACGAGCCCGGCACGCTCGACTATCGCGTGATCCGGGCCGACGGCGACGCGCCGGTCTACATAACCCACGAGCGCTTCCGCGACCGCGAGGCCATGCGGATCCACAACGACGGCGCCGGCTCGAAGGGCTTCTTCGCCGCGACCGACGGCCTGCTCGTCGACGTGGCGGTGCTGACGGGCGACGAACTCCTCGGGACTGCCTGAACGGGACGGCGTGGATCGAGGGCCGCGGCCCAAACCGACCGAGGTGAGCATGTGAGATGCGCCCGACGCGATCGGCGCTCGAAGGGGGAACGCGGCTCGGGAAGCCCTGGGGAGCAGTTTCGCGGCCACCCACATCCCGTTACAGTCCTGCATCGAGGTTCGTTACTGCAATACGGTCCGCGTGCTGGCGGGGCGGGAGCCGCGGTCGTCGATCCCTTCTCGCCCCGTCAGGGGGCAGCCATCGGCTCGCGGTACGGCCGTTCCGACCGGCGACGCCTACCGTCTCACACGTCCTCTGGTGGGAATCGCGATCCCTGTCGCGGCTGGCCCGAGTTTTTCTCGACGAGATCCGTGGCACCACCCGCTCGCTTCTCAAGACCGCGATCGCGTGAGCTCAGCCGCAAGGCGCCACGACGGCTTCGGCCTCGATCTCCACGCGGTCGTCGCCGACCAAGCGAGCCGCAGCCGCTCGGCCCGAGGATGCTGACGAAGTCGCGTTCGTGAATGTCGAACCCGAGCCCGTCCAGCACTCGCACAGGACCCCCTTGGCGGGAAAGCTCTTGCAGATCTCGCGCAGGCTCAATTGAACCTTTCCGGCCGCCCCGTCCGCCATCATGGTCGCCCCGCTGCTGCCGTGTGCGAGACGGAAAGATCCGGACCATGCCCGTGAGGCCCGTGTCGAGCGCCTGGACGCGGACATCGCCGCCGCCCTGGACGCCGAGGCCAGCCTGGCACAGGATGTGCCTTCGCGGAAGTGAGCAGCTTTCGGCTGCACTCTCCGTGAGCGCCGTCTCCGGCATCAGGCGCGCAGGACACGTCAATGTTCAGCACACAAACCATCGCGGCCGCCGAGGATGTCCTCGGCGTACGCTACACCGAGGCCGAGCGGGCCTTCATGCTCGACAACCTCGCGGGCCAGATCGAGCTCGCGAAACGGCGCCGCGCGACTCCCTTGCCCCTCGATCTCGCCCCCGCGACCCGGTTCGACCCGCGCCTGCCCGGTTTCGTACTGCCAGCCACCCCGTCCAGGGTCTCGGTACCGGCCGGTCCCGGCCGCTTGCCAGACACCGCGGAGGATATCTGTTTCGCACCCGTGACCAGCCTGTCCGGCTGGATCCGAAGCCGCGCCATCACGGCCGAGCGGCTGGCCGGCCTTTATCTCGATCGTATCGCGCGGCTCGGACCGAAACTCGAATGCATCGCGACCACGACGGCCGATTTCGCGATGGAACAGGCGCGCCGCGCCGACGCGCTTCTGGCCCGCGGCACCTATCTCGGGCCGCTGCACGGCATTCCGTGGGGTTGCAAGGACCTGCTCGACACAACCGGTATTCTTACGGGCTGGGGGGCCGAGCCCTATGCCGAGCGGGTGCCCGCGACGGATGCCACGGTGGTGCAGCGCTTGAGCGCCGCGGGCGCCGTCCTGGTGGCCAAGCTGACCCTCGGGGCGCTTGCCTATGGCGACATCTGGTACGGCGGCATCACCCGCAATCCGTGGAACACGAATGAAGGGTCGAGCGGCTCGTCGGCCGGCTCGGGTTCGGCCACAGCGGCAGGCCTCGTCGCCTTCAGCCTCGGCACCGAGACGCTGGGCTCCATCGTGGCGCCCTCGTTGCGTTGCGGCGTCACGGGGTTGCGCCCGACCTTCGGCCGCGTGCCGCGCACGGGCGCCATGCCGCTCTGCTGGACGCTCGACAAGATCGGGCCGATGTGTCGGAGCGTCGCCGACACCGCGCTCGTGCTGGCCGCGATCAACGGCGGAGATCCGGCCGATCCGTGCAGCATCGATGCCCCGTTCGGTTTCGACGCCTCGGCCCCGATCGCGGGCCTGCGCCTCGGCTATTATCCGGCCGACTTCGCCGAAGCCGGCGTGGACGACCTCGACCGGGCCGTGCTGGACCATGCGCGGGAGCTCGGCCTCACGCTCGTAGAGCTGACACGCCCGGATCTGCCGTATGACGCGCTGATGAACGTGCTTTTCGCGGAAGCTTCAGCCTCCTTCGAGCATCTGACACTGGAGGACACGGACGACCGGCTCACCTGGCAGAAGGCCGGCTCCTGGCCCAACACCTTCCGCAAGGCGCGTTTCCTCTCGGCTGTCGACCATATCCAGCTCGATCGGCTGCGCCGCCGTATCATGCAGGACATGGACCGGACCTTTGCAGAGGTCGACGCCATCGTCGGCCCTTGCCTCGCAGGGCCGATGCTGATCGTCACCAATTTCACGGGCCACCCGTGCCTGGCGCTCCGCTGCGGATTCCGGCAGTCGCGGACGCGCAAGGCCCTGTCGCTCGCCGAGGCCAAGCTCGACCAGGGCGAGGAGGGCAGGGGCGAGAGCTTTACCGTGCCCCATGCCTCGAGCCTGTATGGCCGATTGTTCGACGAAAGCACGATCCTATGCATCGGTGCCGCGCTCGAATTCAGGCTCGACGTCGCATCCCGTCGCCCACCTCTCTAACCCTGGTCAACCTTTCGGAGTCACTCATGCCCACCATGCTCACACGCCGGACCCTGCTTGGAAGCGTGGCCGCCATATCGGCCATCGGTCTGCCCCGCTTTGCCCTGGCGCAAACACCCGCCGATACGCTGGTGGTCGGCCATGTCGCCGAACTGCAGACGCTCGACCCCGCGCAGGCCGTGACGATCAGCGACTTCCGCATCCTGATCAACATCTACGATGGGCTGCTGCACTACAAGGACGGCAGCCTCGACGTGGAGCCCGGCCTGGCCGAGGCTTGGGACGTGTCGCCGGACGGCAAGACCTACACGTTCAGCCTGCGCAAAGGTGTCAAGTTCCACGACGGTACCGAATTCAACGCCGACGCCGTGAAGTTCAACTTCGACCGCGTACTCGACGCCAACCACCCCTTCCACAACACCGGGCCGTTCCCCTTCGTGTTCACGCTCGGACCGATCGAGAAGGTCGAAGTGCTCGACCCCTACAAGGTCGTGCTCGTCTACAAGGAGCCCTACGCGCCGGGCCTCACCATGCTGGCGGGCGCCATCGGCGGCTTGGCCGGGATCTCGCCGGCGGCGGTCAAGAAATACGGCAAGGATTTTTCGCGCAATGGCGGCGGCGCCGGCCCGTTCAAGTTCATTGAATGGGTGAGCGGGCAACGCTTCGTGCTGGAAGCCAACCCGGATTACTTCCGCGGCGCACCCAAGCTGAAAGGCCTCGTGTTCCGGCCCATCGTCGACGAGAACGCCCGCGTCAGCGAGATGCAGTCGGGGGGTACCGACATCACCATCGAGGTGCCGCCCGACAACATCGCGACCTTCACGGCCTCGCCCGAATTCACCTACTACCAGCAGCCCGGCCCTCACCTGTGGTATCTGGTGCTCAACACCAAGACCAAACCCTTCGACGACAAGCGCGTTCGCCAAGCCATCAATTACGCGATCAACAAGGGCGCCATCGCGACCGACATCCTGAAGGACACCGCTACGGTGGCCAGCAGCGTGACGCCCCCGGCTTTCGACTGGGCCTATGACTCGGGCCTGAAGCCCTATCCCTACGACCCGGGCAAGGCGAAGCGATTGCTGGCCGATGCGGGCTATCCCAACGGCGTCGACGTCACGTTCTACGTGACAGAAAGCGGGTCCGGCATGTTGTCGCCCATGCTGATGGGGACCGCGATCCAGGCCGACCTTCAGGCCGTCGGCATCCGGGCCAAGATCGAAACCTACGAATGGAATACGTTTCTGGGCAAGATCATCCCGGCCATGCCGGCCGACGTCGGCGTGGCCGAACTCTCCTTCATGACGCAGGATCCCGACATGCATCCGGCGCTGGCCCTGCGGACCGGGGCCGCGGTCAACTCGGGCGGCTATTCCAACCCCAAGGTCGACGCCCTCATCGACCAGGGCCGGACCGAAACCGACCGCGCCAAACGCACCACGATCTACAAGCAGCTGCAGGATGTCATCTATGAGGACGCTCCATGGGTCTTCATCGCGAACTGGAAGCAGAACGCAGTGTCGTCCGCGCACGTGAAGGGCTTCGAACTGCATCCGTCATTCACGACGCGGTTCTACGGCACCAGCAAAGCTTGAGGGGAGCATGCCCGATCACGCGCCTCCTCTGACGCAGGACGAGGGCGTGGTGACGCGAGCGCTCAGCGGAGGAATGCGATGGCCGGCCTGATCCTGCGGCGGCTCTTGATGGTGGTCCCGGTGCTGTTCGGGGTCAGCGTGATCGTGTTCCTCGTGATCTCGATCATCCCGGGCGATCCGGCCCGCGCCATTCTCGGCACCTTCGCGACGCCCGCCAACGTGGCCGATGTCACCCATCAGCTCGGCCTCGATCAGCCGTTGCCGGTCCAATACCTGATCTGGATCGCCAACCTCTTCCACGGCGATCTTGGGCGCTCCTACATCCTGCATAAGCCGGTGGTGGACGAGATCATGGCGCATCTCTTCCCGACCCTGCTCCTCGCGGGCGCCGCCCTGGCGCTGGCGAGCGTGTTCGGGATCCTGTTCGGCATCGTCGCGGCGGTCCGGCAGAATGGTTTCACAGACCGGCTGATCACGTTAGTGGTTCTCCTCGGCATTTCGACGCCCTCGTTCTGGCTCGGCATGCTGTTCATCTTCTGGTTCGGCGTGCGGCTCGCCTGGCTGCCGGTCGGCGGCATGACAGACATGTTCGGCGGAGGTGGCGTGCTCGACGTCGCACGCCACCTCCTGCTCCCGGCCGCCACGCTGGCGGCCGTCGCGGGCGCGGTGCTGGTGCGTCTCACGCGAGGCGCCATGCTTGAGGTGCTGCGGCAGGATTACGTCCGGACCGCGCGCGCCAAGGGCTTGAGCGAACGCCGCGTGATCTACGGACACGCCTTCCGGAATGCCCTCGTCGGCATCATCCCGGTGATCGGGCTCCAGGCCGGCTTCGTGCTCGGCGGCGCGGTCTATATCGAGACCGTGTTCCAGTGGCCCGGCATCGGACGGATGCTGGTCAGCGCCATCTCGACCCGCGACATCCTGCTCGTCCAGGGCGGCGTGCTGGTGGTGGCCAGCGCCTATGTGCTGATCAACCTCGTCACCGATCTCGCGCAAGCCATGCTCGACCCGAGGATCCGCGCCGCATGAGCGCCCCCGCCGCAGCCGTCGGGCCGGCGCCCGCCCGCAAGCCGCTGCGCAACGTGCGCCCGACCGCCTGGGCGCGCCTGCTGCACAATCCAATGGCGACGTTCGGCCTCGTGCTCCTTGCCGTCATCGTCGCTGTCGTGCTGCTGGCGCCGGTACTGCCCCTCCAGTCGCCCGATACGGCGCACATCGCCCAGCGCCTGAAACCGCCGCTGGCGCCGGATCACGTGCTCGGCACCGATCAGCTCGGCCGGGATATCCTGTCGCGGCTCATCTGGGGCACGCGGCTCAGCCTTGCGGTCGGCGTCTTCGCGGCGCTGATGTCGTGCCTGATCGGCTCGACCATCGGGCTCCTCGCAGCCTTCCGCGGCGGCTGGCTCGATACCCTGCTGATGCGCGGCATCGATACGCTGATGGCCTTTCCCTATCTCTTGCTCGCGCTCGCCATCGTGGCAGCGCTCGGGCCCGGCCTGTTCAACGCCATGCTGGCCATCATCGTGGTCAACGTGCCGTTCTTCGCCCGCGGGGTGCGCGGGGGCGCCTTGTCGGTGGTCCGCACCGACTTCATGGCGGCCGCGCGCCTGTGCGGCCTGTCCGACACCCGCATCGTGCTGTCCGAGCTCCTGCCCAACGTGCTGCCGGGCATTATCATCGGGGTGTCCACCACGGTCGGCTGGATGATCCTGGAGACGGCGGGCTTGAGCTTTCTGGGCCTCGGCGCGCAGCCGCCCCAGGCCGACCTCGGCGGCATGCTGGGCGAAGGCCGCAATCTCCTGCAGATCGCGCCGCATGTCGCCACGACACCCGGCGTGGTGATCCTGCTGCTGGCGATCGGCATCAACCTGCTCGGCGACGGGTTGCGCGACGTCCTCGATCCCAAGCTCAAGGCGGGCGGCCTCGCCCGCAGCCAGGCTCGGACCGATGCGGCGCTCGGCGATGAACGTCGCCGCGGATTGGCGCCGCCGCTGAGCGACGCCCGGCTGCCGCTCGCCATCCGCGGGCTCCGCACGGAATTCCGCGTCGGCCGCTCGATCTACGTCGCGGTCGGCGGCGTCGACATCGCCATAGCACCGGGCGAGGCGGTCGGCATCGTCGGCGAATCCGGCTCCGGCAAAACCGTCATGGCTTTGTCGGTGCTCGGCCTCGTCGCGAGCCCGCCGGGGCGCATCGTGGGAGGCGAGATCCTGCATCACGGTGAGGACATGGCCGAGGCCGATCTCAATCGCCTGCAGGAGGTGCGCGGCGGCAAGATCGCCTATGTGTTCCAGGACCCGCAGACCACCCTCAACCCGCTCATCCCGGTGGGCGATCAGGTCACCGAGACGATCCGGCGCCACCAGGGTGTGAGCAGCGGCGAGGCGACGCGGCGCGCCATTGCCCTGTTCGAGTCGGTGCTGATCCCCGATGCCGCCGAGAAGGCCCGCGCCTACCCTCACGAACTCTCGGGCGGCCAGCGCCAACGGGTCGGCATCGCCATGGCGCTCGCCAACGACCCCGAACTGATCATCGCCGACGAGCCCACGACGGCGCTCGACGTGACCACCCAGGCGCAAGTCCTGAGGCTTCTCAACGATCTGCGCCGGGATCGGGGCGCGGCGCTGATGTTCATCAGCCACGATTTCGGGGTCGTCGCGGCCCTGTGCGACCGCGTGCACGTGATGTATGCGGGCCGGGTGGTGGAAAGCGGACCGGTGCGGAGCGTGCTGCAGCGTCCGCGTCACCCCTACACGCAGCGCCTGCTCGCCTGCGTGCCCGAAATCGGCAGCCGGGAGCGGCGCGTGGCCCCCATCCCGGGCCTGCCGCCGTCGACCGATGCGCTGCCGCCCGGCTGCGCCTTCGCGCCCCGTTGCCACCTCGCCCTCCCGTCATGTTCCGCGGGCGACATCACGCTCGATCCGATCGGGCCGGAGCACTTCGGGCGCTGCATCCGCATGGCCCAGACATGAGCGAGGTCGTTCTCAGCGCCGTCGGCGTGGTCCGCGAGTTCCGGCGCACCCGGACGACATGGCTGAAGCCGCGCCTACCCGCTTTCCGGGCCGTCGACGGCGTGTCGCTCACGGTGTTGCACGGGCGGACGCTCGGCATCGTGGGGGAATCCGGCTGCGGCAAATCCACCATGGCCCGCATGATGGTCGGCCTCCTCGAACCGACTTCCGGCACGCTGACCGTCGATGGGGAGTCGATCCCCGCCCTCGCGCGACGCGATCGGCGGGCGCTCTACCGGCGCGTCCAGATGGTGTTCCAGGATCCGCTCGGATCGCTCAACCCGCGCAAGACGGTCAGGGAGATCCTGTCGGCACCGCTGGCGGCCCTCAAGGATGTCAAGGGGGCGCAGGCCCGCACCCGCGTGGCCGAACTCATGGACCTCGTGAGCCTCAGGCCCGACTTCGCGGAACGCTATCCACACGAATTCTCGGGCGGGCAGAGCCAGCGCATCGGCATCGCACGCGCGCTCGCGGCAGAACCCGACGTCATCGTGCTCGACGAGCCCGTGTCGGCGCTCGACGTGTCCGTGCAGGCCCAGGTGCTGCAACTGTTGGGCGATCTGCAGACCCGGCTCGGGCTGACCTACGTGTTCATCTCGCACGACCTCGCCGTGGTCGAAGCCGTCGCCCACGACGTCGCCGTCATGAACCGAGGCCGCATCGTCGAAACCGCGTCGGCCGAACGCATCTTCGCGGATCCGCAGCATGAATACACGCGACTGCTTCTCGCGTCGGTGCCGCGGGCCGCGACGGCGTGACCACGGGAACGCCGGTCATCGAGACTGTCTCGCCCGGTCGAGGATCAGCACGCCATCGAGATGGTCGACCTCGTGCTGAATGACCATCGCCAGCATGCCGTCGGCCTCCATCTTCCGCGGCGTGCCGTCCCGGTCGAGGAACTGGACCCGGACGCGGTCGGGCCGCAGGACGTCCTTCGGCGTGTCGGGGATCGACAGGCAGCGTTCCTCGCGCGACTCCAGTGTGCCCGACGACCAGACGATCTCGGGATTGACGAAGAGCAGCGGGTTTCTAGCACCCTCCTTCCAGTCCGTATCGACCACCAAGACGCGCTGCAGCACGCCGATCTGCACCGCCGCGAGGCCGCGGCCCTGGGCGTCGTACATCGTCTCCAGCATGTCCTCGAGAAGGACGCGCGTGTCGTCGGTGACGCGCGGCACGGGGGCGGAAATCTGCGCAAGAATGGGGTCGGGGTGGATGACGATGGGGCG